>NHCFC04200__coassemble_463_pt1 | contig 48967 bp, 40 predicted proteins | sample NHCFC04200__metabat2_low_PE_055 | metagenome-assembled genome bin NHCFC04200
GATGTCGAAGCTGACCTCGATCTGCGGCACGCCGCGCGGCGCCGGGGGAATGCCGGTGAGGTCGAAGCGGGCCAGGGTCATATTGTCCGCGGCCATGGGGCGTTCGCCCTGCAGGACGTGGATGGACACCGAGGGCTGATTGTCCGCCGCCGTGGTGAAGACGTTGCTCTTGCGGGTCGGGATGGTGGTATTGCGATCAATGAGCTTGGTGAACACGCCGCCCATGGTCTCGATGCCTAGGGAGAGCGGGGTCACGTCAAGCAGGAGCACGTCCTTCACGTCGCCGGTCAGGATGCCGCCCTGAATGGCCGCGCCCATGGCCACCACTTCGTCGGGGTTCACGGAGCGGTTGGGATCCTTGCCGAAGAACTCGCCCACCACCTTCTGCACCAGCGGCATGCGGGTCATGCCGCCCACGAGGATGACCTCATCGATCTGGCTGGCAGACAGACCGGCGTCGGCCAGGGCCTTCCTGCAGGGTTCGATGGTGCGGTCCACAAGGTCGCTGACCATGGATTCCAGCTTGGCGCGGGAAATCTTGACCAGCAGGTGCTTGGGGCCGTTCTGGTCGGCGGTGATGAAGGGCAGGTTCACCTCGGCTTCCATGGAGGTGGACAGTTCCTTCTTGGCCTTTTCGGCGGCTTCCTTCAGGCGCTGCAGGGCCATGCTGTCCTTGGAGAGGTCAATGCCGTTGTCCTTCTTGAACTCTTCCACAAGGAAGTTGATGATGCGCTGATCGAAGTCCTCGCCGCCGAGGAAGGTGTCGCCGTTGGTGGCGCGCACTTCCACCACATTGTCGCCCACTTCCAGAATGGAAATGTCGAAGGTGCCGCCTCCGAGGTCGAAGACGGCGATTTTTTCGTTGGCCTTCTTGTCGAAGCCGTAGGCCAGGGAGGCAGCCGTCGGTTCGTTGATGATGCGCTTCACTTCCAGACCGGCAATGCGGCCCGCGTCCTTGGTGGCCTGACGCTGGGCGTCGTTGAAGTAGGCGGGCACTGTGATGACGGCCTCGCTCACCTTTTCGCCGAGGTAGGCTTCCGCATCGGCCTTGAGCTTGGCCAGGATCATGGCCGAGATTTCGGGGGCCGTGTAGGTGCGGCCGTCCACTTCCACCCCGGCGTCGTCATTGGCGGCCTTGGTGATGGTGTAGGGAGAATGCTCCTTCCAGCGATCCACTTCGGGCGAGGCGTACTTGCGGCCCATGAGACGCTTGATGGCAAAGATGGTGCGCTTGGGGTTGGTGACGGACTGACGTTTGGCGATTTCGCCCACCAGCCGTTCCTTGTCGGTAAAGGCGACGACCGACGGCGTGGTGCGGCCGCCTTCCGGATTGGTAATGCACTTGGGATCCTTGCCTTCCATGACGTAGACGCAGGAATTGGTGGTCCCAAGGTCGATGCCGATAATCTTGGACATATGTCAAATCCTCCCAGCGGAATAAATCTCAGTTCCGGTCGGGGCATGGCCCCATGCAACCGTGACAGTTATGTAAGTCTTTCTTGTGGAGCGTCCAGAGGGGGGAAGAATTTTTTTTGAAAATTGTGTTTGCGCGTTGACCTTGCCGGCTCCCGGGTGTAGTGAAATATTGAACAAGATCCCGTGTGGTGCGGGAATACCAGCGTATCTGTTTTTCCTTAAGGGAGGACATATGGATCTGAGCAGACGGCAACTCATGTTCGGCATTGGCGGACTGGCAGCGGGAACGGCCCTGGCGGGTATGGCGGGCCAGGCCATTGCGGCCTCGGAAAAGATGACGCGCTTTGCGCAGGCGGGCGGCGATTTCGGCTGGAAGCCCCACAAGCTGGATCCGAAGGAATGCGCCGCTGTGGCCTATGAGGGCTACTGGCACAAGGGCTATGCCTGCGGCTACGGTTCGTTTTACAGCATCGTGGGCCTGCTGGCCGAAAAGTACGGCGCGCCCTACAACCAGTTCCCCTTCACCATGCTGGAAGCCAACAAGGGCGGCATTTCGGACTGGGGCACCATCTGCGGCGCGCTCTACGGGGCGGCGGCGGCCTATGCGCTCTTCTGGGGCCGCGATGAACGCACGCCGATGGTCAATGAGCTGTACCGCTGGTACGAAAAGACCAAACTGCCCATCTACCAGCCCGGCGATGCGGCCCAGGGCGTCAAGGGCGAACTGCCGCAAAGCGCCTCGCAGTCGGTGCTGTGTCACATCTCCGTTTCCAAGTGGTGTTTTGCCAACAAGATCGAGGCCACGAGCAAAAAGCGCAATGAGCGCTGTGGCCGTCTGACGGCTGACGTGGCCGCCAAGGCTGTGGAAATCTACAATGCCAAGATTGATCAGGGCAAGAACTTCAAGGGAACCTTTGCCAAGCAGGAAGCCGTGGAAACCTGTGGCGCCTGTCACCAGACCAAGGGCAACGAAGCCAACTGGGCCAAGGGCGTCATGGACTGCACCCCCTGTCACAACGGCAGCGATGCGCTGACCAACAAGTTTGAAGGTCATCCCTAGCATGGGACGGCAATGACCCCAACGGAGGAGCCGCCCCCCGGGCGACTTCTCCCCGCGGGGGATGGGCGGATGTCCGGCGATGTCCGCCTTTTTTCATGCGCGACGGCGGGATCGTGCCGTTGGCAAGGCGGCGGGGCGCAACCGGCAAGCTTCGCCCGGACAGGGCGGCGCTGGAGCGACTGACGGTGAGGCCGCACGCCGGCCAGCGCCTCTCCCCCAAAAAAACAAGCCGTGTTCCCAAAGGAGCGCGGCTTGTTTTGGGCGGCAAACACCGACCGGCGGCTAATGCCCCGACGGCGACTGTTCGTTGCGTTCTTCCTGTTCCACCTGTTCGCGAATGCCGTCCAGCACCTTCTGGATGGCCTGCGCCTGTCCGGCGAGCTTTTCCACCTCGCTGCTGGCCGTGACCATGCGTGCGGAGATGTTGCCGCCCATGACATTGGCCTCGGAAATGGCTCGCGCAATTTCCTCGGAAGCGGCGGATTGCTGGGTGGCTGCGGCGGCGATGGCCTGCACCTGACGGCTGGACTCATTGGCCAGTTCCTGAATATGGCTCAGGGCCTGTCCGGAGGACTGGGCCAGCTCGGCCACCTTTTCAATGTCCACCACGGCGGTTTCCACCGTATCGGTATTGCGGCGGGTGCCCGCCTGCACGGTGCCGATGGAATCTTCCACTTCCTTGGTGGCGCTCATGGTCTTTTCGGCCAGCTTGCGCACCTCGTCGGCCACCACGGCAAAGCCGCGGCCGGCTTCCCCGGCGCGGGCGGCCTCAATGGCGGCATTGAGGGCCAGCAGGTTGGTCTGATCGGCGATGTCGCGGATGATGACCAGCACCGCGCCGATGGCCCGGGCCTGCTCGTCCAGCTGTTCCATGTCCTGCTTGATGTTCATGGAGAGCTGCTGCACGTTCTTCATGCCGTTGACCGTATTGCCCATCAGTTCCACGCCGCTGTTGGCCTGCTGCTGGACGGAACTGGAGGCCTGAGCCGCATCTTCGGCATTTCTGGCCACTTCCAGCACGGTGGAGTTCATTTCTTCCATGGCGGCCGAGGTCTCAGCCAGACGGCTGGAGGCGTGATCGGCCTCTTCGCTGACCTTGCTGATCTCGGAGGAGAGCGAATCCGTCATGGCGTTGAGGGTGACGACCACGTCGCTGAGCTGGGCGACGGTATCCATGCGGGCCTTGCGGGAGGCAATGCCCGCTTCGCGCTTGAAGCGCAGCTCTTCGGTGACGTCCTGTCCCAGCTCCACATGGCCGATGACTTCCCCGCTGCGATTCTTGAGGAATTCGAGGTGCACGCGCATGGCGTGCCCGTTGGGCAGAATATTCAGGCATTCATGCTCGCCCCGGCGCAGGCGCTCGATGCCGCAATCGGGCGTATTGCAGGTGGAACCCTGCTTGGCGGAGCAGTGCTTGCCCAGCACTTCCTTCAGATCCGTCTTTTGCATGGACTTCAGGGCGGTGGCATTGCAGAAGGTCCAGCGCATGTCCTTGTCCGTGACGGAAATGGTGAAGGGGATGCTGTTGAGGATGCTTTCAAGCCAGTGGGCGCGATCCTCGCACTTGCCGATATAGGCGCGAATGTCGGCGCAGAGGGGATCTTCCGCACGGGGAGAGAGATCGAGCGCGTCGGCATCCTCACTGGCCTGCCGCAGCAGCTCCCGGGCCTTGTCCAGGGCAGAGAGCTGGGCACGGAAAATGAAAAAGCCCGCCAGCGTCAGAACAATGACTGTCACCAGACCCGCCGGCAGCGAGGCGGAAGCCAGCGAAACCCCGAGCATCAGGGCCAGGGCGACAAAAAGCAGAAGAGTAAACTTGGTGCACAGGACTTGCATGGAAGGCCTCCGGGTCAGGTGAAAAAGAACGGTCGCCTTTACATATCGGCAATGTGGCGCGAATGTTTAGAGCCTTCCCATCGGGCCGACGGATTTTGCCCGGGGAAAATGCCCCCGCCTTCGGCCAAGGCGGGGGAAGGAATCAGAGCGTTTGACGATATTGCAGGGATTGCCTGAGCGTTTCCCTGTCCATGTATTTGACTTCCGCGCCCAGGGGGATGCCCTGCGCCAGTCGCGAAACCGTGACCTGAGGGAAGCGGCGCTGCAACAGGGACTTGATGAAGGAGGCCGTGTTCTCCGCCTCCAGCGTGGCCCCCAGGGCCAGCACCAGTTCCCGCACCTCGCCTTCTTCCAGCCGGCGCACGAGGCGTTCCAGATCCAGACTTTCCGCGTCCATTTTTTCCAGGGGAGCCAGCAGGCCGCCGAGGATCATGTACTGGCCGTGGTAGAAGCCGCCTTCCTCCAGGGTCAGCATGCTGTCCCATTCGCTCACCAGACAGAGCATGTCCCGCTGACGGGAGGCATCGCCGCAGACGGCGCAGGGATCGCTGGCCGACAGCCCGCCGCAGCGGGAGCACAAGTGCAGCTTGTCGCGCAGGTCATGCACATTGCGTCCCAGGCGGCGCGTTTCCGCCTCCGGCCACTTGAGCAGGGTCATGGCCACGCGCATGGCGGATTTCGGCCCCAGCCCGGGCAGGCGCGAGAACTGTTCCACCAGCTCCCGCAGGGGTTCGGGAATTTGCGACATGGCCGGGAACTAGAACACGCCCGGCAGCTTGATGCCGCCGGAAATGGCGTTCATTTCGCGCTCCAGCGTTTCGCGGGCAATGCGCCCGGCCTCGTTGACGGCGGCCAGAATGAGATCCTGCAGCATTTCCACATCCCCGCCTTCCAGGGCCTTGGGATCGATGGTGATGCCGCGCAGCTCCTGCTTGCCGCTGACCACGGCCTTGACCATGCCGCCGCCGCTGCTGGCCTCGTACGAGCGTTCGGCCGCCTCCTGCTGGAGCTTGGCCAGTTTGTGCTGCATGACCTGCGCCTGACGCAGGATGTCGTTCATGTTGCGCATGGGAATCTCCTCGGGATTCAGTTCAGTGTTCGTGTACAATCCATGATGGTTGCGTCAAGCAGCTGGAGGCAGTCCTGCATTTCCGGCCGTTGACGAAATTCCTCGATGAGTTCGGAACGGCTGCGCGCGGGACGGGCGTCGTCCTCATGGCGCGGCGGCAGCAGTTCCAGGGCGGGGCTGCCCGCTCCGTAGCGGGCCAGCGCCGCCGTGATGAGCGGGCGATGCTTGTCCGCCTGATTGAAAATCTGTGCTGCCCCGCAATGCAGGCGCAGGCTCTCGTCTGTCCAGTCCGCCCGCATCTGCCGCAGCAGCCACGGGGGCGGCGCATCCCGTCCGGCGGCCTGCTCAGCCTCGCAGAAGGCGCAAAAAAGCTGCCAGTCCGGCGGCGCGGCAGGCGTTCCCGTGGGCGTCGCCGCCGGCTTGCCGCCGGGAACGCTTTGCGGCTCGTCTGCCGGGGGAAGCGTCTCGGGCGGCGCCGTGACGGCAACGGCTTTCGGGGCCGCCCGCGGGCTGTCAGGCGCTTGCGCCGCCTGAGCGGGGGCCGTCTCGACCCGTTCCGCTGCGGCAGGCCGCCAGGACGGCTCCTGATCCCTTTCCCGCGCGGCGGGGGCAGGGTCGTCGCCGTCCGTCTCCTCCTCAGCCGGGGATGCGGCGGACGAGGCCTGCCGGGGGCGCGGCCGGCCGTTCTCCTGCCGGGGGGGATCCGCCCGGCGTTCCGGGGGGGTGCCGGGGGCGCGGCGCGGCTCCACGGAAGATGGGGCGCAGGCGCTCGGCGCGGCTTCGGCGCGTACGCTCGGCGTCGCGGGCGGGGCATTTTCCGGCAGGGGGGCGGCTGTCGCTCCTGTCGTGCCGGGCAGCTGATCCAGCGGCAGCAGCTGCGGCAACAGGGCCAGATTGAGCAGCAGGAGTTCCAGGGCGGCCGCCGGTTCGGGATTTTGCACGATACCGCGCTGCGCGTCCAGCGTCATTTGCCATGCCGCATGCAGATGGGCGGCGGAAAAGTGCGGGGCAATGGCCTGCCAGCAGGCGGCTTCGTCCCGGGTGAGGCCCAGATGGGGCAGCATGGCCGCTCCGGCCTGCCGCAGCAGGAAGAGGGTGCGCAGATGCCCAGACAGCTCGCGCACAAAGAAGCCGATGTCCACCCCCTGCCGGAAGAGGCGGGCGGCCAGCTCGGTCACGGCCGCGCAGTCGCGGGCGGCCAGCGCCTCGAACAGACTGCCGAACAGCTCCTGACCGGCCAGACCCAGCACCTCGCGGGTCATCTCGCTCGTGAGCCTGTCCCCGCCCAGAGCCAGGGTCTGATCAAGCAGGGACATGCTGTCGCGCACGCTGCCCGCCGCCCGGCGGGCGATGAGGCGCAGCGCGCCGTCCTCGTATGCGATGCCTTCCCTGTCCAGTACCCCGCGCAAGTGGGCATGGAGGGCCTCCTCGCCCAGATGGCGGAAGACAAAGTGCTGGCAGCGGCTGACGATGGTAATGGGAAATTTGTGCACCTCGGTGGTGGCGAAGATGAAGACCACGTTGGCGGGCGGTTCCTCCAGCGTCTTGAGCAGGGCGTTGAAGGCATTGCGCGAGAGCATGTGGGCTTCGTCGATGATGAAGACCTTGTAGCGGCCCTCCATCGGGGCGTAACCGATGGTTTCGCGCAGGGCGCGGGCGTCTTCCACGCTGTTGTTGGAAGCGCCGTCGATTTCGGCCACATCCACATGGCTGCCCTGGGTGATCTTGCGGCACTGGGCGCACTGATTGCAGGGTTCGGGGCCGGGGGCGTGCTCGCAATTGAGGGCCTTGGCGAAAATGCGGGCAATGGTGGTCTTGCCCACGCCGCGGGTGCCGCTGAGCAGATAGGCGGCCGCCACCCTGTCCTCGGCGGCGGCGCGGGAAAGGACGGTCTTGACCGTATCCTGTCCGGCGACCTCGGCAAAGGTCTGGGGACGGTAGCGGGCGGCAAGGGAGAGGTGCTTCATGCGGGCAAACGGGGGGCGCGCCGCGCGGGCGCGCCCCGGCAGGCGTGGAAACTAGATGGTGTAGTGGGTGCTCCAGCCGGCGTACTTGGGATTCTCGCCCTTGACCACGGCAAAGAATTCCTTTTGCAGATGCTTGGTCACCGGCCCGGCCTTGCCCGCGCCGATGACGCGGCGATCCACTTCCCGGATGGGGGTCAGCTCGGCGGCGGTGCCGGTGAAGAAGGCCTCGTCGGCAATGTAGAGTTCGTCGCGGGTGAACTGCTGTTCTTCCACGCGGTAGCCGAGATCGCGGGCCACGGTCATCACGGCGTCGCGGGTGATGCCGCCGAGGATGGAGGTCCAGGGCGTGGTCTTGATGATGCCGTCGCGCACGATGAAGATGTTTTCCCCGCTGGCTTCGGACACAAAGCCGTTGGTATCCAGCATGACGGCCTCGTCATAGCCCTCTTCCTTGGCTTCCACCTTGGCGAGGATGGAGTTCACATAGTTGCCCGCGGCCTTGGCCTTGCTCATCAGGGTGTTGACATGCATGCGGGCAAAGGAACTCGTCTTGGCGCGGATGCCCATTTCCAGGGCTTCGGGGCCGAGGTAGGCGCCCCAGGGCCAGACGGCGATGATGGTGTGCACGGGATTCGTGCCGGGATAGACGCCCATTTCCCCTTCGCCCACGAAGGAAAGGGGGCGGATGTAGCCTTCGCGCAGCTTGTTGGCCTTGAGCGTTTCGACCACGGCCTCGGAAATCTGCTTGGCCGTATAGGGCAGTTCCAGACGAAGGATCTTGGCGGAGTTGACCAGACGGGTGCTGTGCTCGGCCAGACGGAAGACCGAGGATGAGCCGTCGGCACAGGCATAGGCGCGGATGCCTTCAAAGACGGCGCTGCCGTAATGCAGCGCATGGGTCAGCACATGCACCTGAGCCTGATCCCACGGGAGCATCTTGCCGTCAAACCAGATGAAATTTGTTTTCTCCATGATAATGTCCTTCTTCTGTGCGGATGCAGGGTTGCGCGGTCAGACCGCTTCGGGAAAAACTACTGAAAAGCGCGCCATATGGCAAGGGGCACGCGCGCGGGCGCTTGCCAGCTCCTTCGCCGGAAGCTACAAAAGGGGACAGGCGGCCGGAGCCGCCTACCGGGAGAATGTCATGACCGAATATGTACTGGGCATTGATGCCGGCGGCACGCATACCGACGCGGCGATCTGCGGGCCGGAAGGTCTGGTGGCCGCGGCCAAGACCGTCACCCGCCGTGACGATTTGCCGTCCTCCGTGGCGGCTGTCCTGCAGGCCCTGCGGGAGATGCCGGGCGTGGGGGATGCCGTCCTGTCGCGCATCCGGCGGGTGACCCTCGGGGCCACCCTGGCCGTCAACGCCATTGTGCAGGACAGGGCCGATGCGGTGGGGCTGGCGCTTTCCGCCGGGCCGGGCCTTGCGCCGGAACGCTTTGCCCTCGGGGAGCACGTCTGCGTGCTGCCCGGCGGGCTGGATCACCGGGGCACTGAGGTGACCCCCCTTGACACGGCCCCCCTTGCCCGCGCCCTCGACCGCTGGAAAGCCGCGGACGTGCGGGCCGTGGCCTGCGTGGGCAAGTTCTCGCCGCGCAATCCCGCCCATGAGAACCGCATGCGCGAGGCGGCGGCAGCCTCCGGCCTGCCGGTGAGCTGCGGTCACTGTCTCTCCGGGCAGCTCAATTTTCCGCGCCGCATCGCCACCGCCTATTACAACGCCGCCGTGGCCCGCATCCATGCCGCCTTTCTGGACGCCGTGGAAGGGGAGCTGGCCCGCGCGGGCATCCATGCCCCGGTGCGCCTGCTCAAGGCCGACGGCGGGGCCGTGCCCGCCGGACTGTCGCGGCGGCAGCCCGTGCAGTCCATCCTGTCCGGCCCGGCGGCCAGCGTCATGGGCGTCATGGCCCTTGCCCCGGTGGAGGAGGACGACTGCTCCCTGCTCATGGACATGGGCGGCACCACCACGGATATCGCCCTCTTTGTGGACGGTTCGCCGGTGGTGGATCGGGACGGCATGCCGCTGAAGGGCCGCCGCACCCTTGTGCGGGCGCTGGCCTCGCTGTCCATCGGCGTGGGCGGGGACTCGCTGCTGCGCCTCACGTCCGACGGCGTGCGGGTCGGCCCCCTGCGGGACGGCCCGGCCTGCGCCTTCGGCGGGGAGCGTCCGACCCTGCTGGATGCGCTCAACGTGCTGGATGCCGCCGTGCCGGGGGCGTCCCTTTCCGGCGATGTCGCGGCCTCGCAATGCGGCATGGCGGCGCTGGCCGCCGCAGCCGGGCGCGACGCCGCGACCCTGGCCGCCGAGGCCGAGGCCGATGCCCTGCGGCAGGTGGCCGAGGCCGCGCAAAGCCTGCTGCGGGCCTGCAACGGCCGCCCCGTCTATACCCTGGCCGCCCTCAAGGGCATGCGAACCCTGCAGCCGCGCCGCATCTGGCTGGTGGGCGGCCCGGCGGATCGCCTGCGCGAGCGGCTGGCGCGGCACATGGGGCTGCCCGTGGACTGCCCGTCGCATGCGGACGTGGCCAATGCCGTGGGCGCGGCGCTCACCCTGCCCACGGCGGCGCTGGAGGTCTATGCCGATACCGGGCGCGGTCTGCTGCGCGCTCCGGCGCTGGATCATGAGGAGCGCCTGTCCGCGTCCAGCCGTCTGCCGCAGGTGGAGGCCCGTGCGCTGGATCTGTTGCGGGAGCATCTGGCCACGGAAACGAGTGCCGGGGATGTGGAGGGCCTGCGGCTGGAAGTGCTGGAGGCCGACGCCTTCGCCACTCTGGACGACGGCGGCTATGGCGCGCGGGATATGCGGGTGAGCTGTCAGGTGGTGCCGGGCATTGCCGGGCGCTTGCGCGCGACTGGGGGCGACGCGGGGGACGGCGTGTGGAAATAGTGCTCTACGAGCCGGAGATCCCCCCCAATACGGGCAATGTGGCCCGGCTCTGCGCGGCCACGGACGTGCCGCTGCATCTCATCGAGCCGCTGGGCTTCCGGCTGGAGGATCGCTATCTCAAGCGGGCCGGACTGGACTACTGGCCCCATGTGCGCCTTGCCGTCTGGCCGGACTGGCAAAGCTGGCTGGCGGATGCGCGCGAGCGGCGCGGCGGGCGTTCCCCCCGCTGCGTCATGACCTCGGCGCGCGGCGGTGCGCCCCTGCATCGTTTTGCCTTCGAGGCGGACGACTGCCTGATCATGGGGCCGGAAACGCGCGGTCTGCCCGCCGCCCTGCTGGAACAGGGGGAGAGGGTGCGCATCCCCATGCAGCCCGGCGGCGTGCGCAGCATCAACATGTCCACGGCAACGGGGATCGTGCTCTATGCCGCGCTGGCGTCCAGCGGTCTGCTGGATGCGCCGGGCTGGTGCTGAGCGAACGGCATTTCGGGAGAGGCGGAGCATGCTGGCCATTGCGGCGGTCTGTTTTCTGGTGGGCTTTCTGGGGGCCGTCACCGGGGTGGGCGGGGTGCTCATTCCGCCGGTGCTCATGTTCGCGGGCGGCATGGAAACCCATGTGGCCATGGGCACGGCGCTGGCGTCCTTCTTTCCCCTGAGCCTCCTTTCCGCCGTCATCTATGCCCGTCGGGGCTGGTACCGGCCCCGGGAGGCGCTGATTTTCCTGCTGGGCGGCGTGGCGGGCGGCATCACCGGCGGCAGGCTCAATGCCCTTGTGCCCGGGCCGCCGCTGGTCTGCCTGCTGGCCTGCATCATCATTTTCGCCGGCGTGGCCGCCCTGCGGCCCCACAAACAGGGCGATGGCCGGGGCTTCTGGCTGTCGGCCCGGGGACTGTTCGCCATCGGCGTGGTCACGGGCCTGACCGCCGGTCTTACCGGCGCGGGCGGGCCGGTGCTGTCCATCCCGTGGATGGTGGCCGTGGGGCATGCGCCCTTCTTTGCCGTTGGCTCGTCCATGTTCATGCAGCTGGGCACCATCCTTTCCGGCAGCTGGGGCAATGCCCGTTCCGGCTTCATTGACTGGGGCATTCTGCCCTGGGTCATGCTCATGGAGCTGGCGGGCTGTCTGCTGGGCCTGCGGGTGGCCTCGCGCATCCCGGCTGCACTGGCCAAGCGGGCCATCGGCGTCCTGTGCGCCGGATTGGGCGTTTTTCTTCTTGTGCGTCAGATGCTGGAGTTATAGATGAATATTGCCTCCCTTTTCATCCGCCGACCCGTGGCCACGGTGCTGATCATGCTGGGCCTGCTGTTCTTCGGCTCGGCGGGCTACGTCAACCTGCCCGTGAACCAGCTGCCCAATGTGGACTTTCCCACCATTCAGGTGTCCGCCGACCTGTCCGGCGCGGACCCGGAAACCATGGCCGCTTCGGTGGCCACGCCGCTGGAAAAGGAATTCTTCACCATTGCCGGCATCGACTCCATCACCTCGGTCAATGCCACGGGCCGCACGCGCATCACCATCCAGTTCGCCCTTGATCGCGACATCGACGCCGCGGCCCTGGACGTGCAGGCCGCCATCGGTCTGGCCCGTCGCCGCCTGCCCACCAACATGACCAATGACCCCAGCTTCCGTAAGGTCAATCCCGCCGACCTGCCCATCCTCTATCTGCGCGTGAGTTCGCCGACCCTGCCGCTCTACGATCTCAACGAATACGCCGACACCCTCATCGGCCAGCGCCTGTCCATGGTCAAGGGCGTGGCGCAGGTGGTCATCTACGGCCAGAAGAAATACGCCGTGCGCGTGCAGCTTGACCCGGACGCCCTGGCCACGCGCGGCCTCGGCATTGACGAGGTTTCCGAGGCCATCATGGCCGCCAACAGCAAGTTGCCCACCGGTTCGCTGGACGGGGCGCGGCGGTCGCAGTCCATCAAGGCCTCGGGCCAGTTGGAGGATGCCCGCGCCTTCCGGGATGTGGTGGTGGCCTACCGGGACGGCGCGCCCGTGCGCCTGCGCGACATCGGGCAGGTCATCGACAGCGTGGAGCAGGACAAGCAGCTGGCCTGGAGCAATGACGGCGCGCCCTGCATCACCCTGGCCGTGGAGCGCCAGCCCGGGGCCAATACCGTGGAAGTGGTGGACGCCATCCGCGCTCTCCTGCCCGAACTGCAGCGGCAGGTGCCGCCCTCGGTCGCCGTGAACATCTTTTATGATCGTTCCGAGACCATCCGCGAATCCGTGGCCGAAGTGAAGTTCACCCTCGTGCTGACGGTCTTTCTTGTGGTGCTGGTCATCTTTCTTTTCTTGCGCAATCTGCCGGCCACCATCATCCCCAGTCTGGCCCTGCCCATGTCGGTCATTTCCACCTTTGCGGTCATGTACGGCATGAATTTCAGCCTCGACAACCTTTCCCTCATGGCGCTGACCCTGGCCGTGGGCTTTGTGGTGGATGACGCCATCGTCATGCTGGAAAACATCGTCCGCCACCAGGAAATGGGCAAGCCGCCCCTCACCGCCGCCCATGACGGCTCGCGGGAAATCGGCTTCACCATCATTTCCATGACCATTTCCCTGGCCGCCGTCTTCATTCCCGTGCTCTTCATGGGCGGGGTGGTGGGCCGCCTTTTCTATGAATTTGCCGTGGTCATCATTACGGCCATTCTCTTCTCCGGGGTGGTGTCCCTTTCCCTGACGCCCATGCTCTGCGCCTATTTCCTGCGGGCGCAGCCCCAGCACCGCGCGGGCTATGAGGGCTTTTACGGCGTCATGGAGCGGGCCTTCGACTGGCTGGCCCACAAGTACGCGGCCTCACTGGATGTCGTTCTGCGCCACCGGCGGCTGACCCTGCTGGCCTCCATCCTCCTGCTGCTGGCCACGGCCTGGCTGGGGGCGATCATTCCCAAGGGCTTTCTGCCCACCGAGGACATGGGCTTCATGAGCGGCAGCACCGAGGCCGAACAGGGCATTTCCTTTCAGGGCATGGTGGATGCCCAGCATACCCTGGACGAACTCCTGCGCAACGATCCCGACGTGGAAAGTTTCAACTCCGTGGTGGGCATCGTGGGCAGCAGCCAGAGCATGAGCAACGGCAACCTCATGATCCGCCTCAAGCCCTACCATGAACGCGCCAGCATCAACGAGGTCGCCGAACGCCTGCGCCGCAAGCTCAATGCCTCGCCCGCGCTGCGCGTCTTCCTGCGGGTGCCGCCCTCCATCAATATCGGGGGACGCTCCTCCAAGGCGCTCTACCAGTACACCCTTTCCGGCCCCAACATGGAGGAACTCTTCGACTGCGCGCAAAAGGTGGAGCAGGCCCTGCGTCTCGTGCCCGAAATTCAGGACGTGAACAGCGATCTGCAATTGCGCAATCCCGAACTGCGCGTGCACATCGACCGCAACCGCGCTTCGGCCCTCGGCGTGAGCGCCGGGCAGATCGAACTGGCCCTGCAATCGGCCTTCGGCTCGCGCGAAATCTCCACCATCTACGCCCCGAGCAACGACTATACGGTGTTTGTGGAGCTGCTCAAGTCCTTCCAGCAGTCTTCCGAAGCCCTGTCGCGCCTCTATGTGCGTTCCAGTCAGGGCGATCTTGTGCCGCTCTCCACCGTGGCCAGCATGAAGCCCGGCGTCGGCCCCATTTCCGTCAGCCACTCCGGGCAGTTCCCGGCGGTGACCATCTCCTACAACCTGCGGCCCGGCGTGGCCCTCAGTCAGGGCGTGGCTGCCGTGGAACGTGCGGCCCTGCCGCTCCTGCCCGATTCGGTCAGCGCCGAATCCCAGGGCACGGCGCAGGCCTTTCAGGATTCGCTCTCCGGCATGGGCTGGCTGCTCCTGCTGGCCATTGTGGTCATCTATCTCGTGCTGGGCATCCTCTACGAGAGCTTCATCCACCCCCTCACCATTCTCTCCGGCCTGCCCTCGGCGGGCTTCGGCGCGCTGCTCACCCTCTGGATATTCGGTCAGCCCCTTGACCTCTACGGCTTTGTGGGCGTCATCATGCTGCTGGGCATCGTCAAGAAGAACGCCATCATGATGCTGGACTTCGCCCTGGAAGCCCAGCGACACAATCCTGATTGCACTCCCCTGCAGGCCATCACCCAGGGCTGCCATGTGCGCTTCCGGCCCATCATGATGACGACGATGGCCGCCCTCATGGGCGCGCTGCCGCTGGCCATCGGCATGGGCATGGGCGCGGACGCCCGTCGGCCCCTCGGTCTGGCCGTGGTGGGCGGACTCTGTTTCTCCCAGCTCGTGACCCTCTACATCACGCCGGTCTATTACTATTATATGGAAAAGTTCTCGCAATGGCTGGGACGCCGCTTCGGCGGACGCTTCCATGAGCAGCCGCAGGAGGCCCCCCATGCCTGAGTGCCGCCGCTGCGGGCACTGCTGCCGCCTCGGCGGCCCCACCCTCATGCCTGAGGATGCGGACAGGCTGCTGGACGGAACCCTGTCCCTCGCCGCCCTTGTCTGCCTGCGGCAGGGCGAATGGGCGCGCCATGACGGCAGCCGGGGCGCAACGGCCCTCGCCGCCCCCGGCCCGGACAACCTTGCCCCGCTGGCCCGCGAAATGCTCAAGATCGCCGGAACGGGCGCCGGCCCCCATCCCTGGCAATGCCCTTACTTGCATGAGGCCGCCGGGCTGGCCGCCTGCGCCATCCATGACCGCCGTCCCCGGCAATGCCGTGCCCTCTTCTGCGAGGCCCCCCAGGCCGTGGAAGAACTGCTGGCGACAGGGGATTTTCTTTCACGCACAGAGCTTTTTGCCCGGCTGGCCGCCGCGGAATCCCGCGCCCCCCTCTGGCGCGAACTGGCCCAAGCCCACGAGGAAGCCTGCCCCGCCGCCGACTACCTCAGCCTGTGCGCCGCCCTCGAATCATGCGCTGATGCCGCTGCCGTCCGCCGCGATCTCGCCCGCATGGAACGCTACGACGCCGCCTTTCGCCAACTCTGCCTGGAACGCGGCGCGCTGGAAGCGGAGCTGCTGCCCCTTGTGCTCGGGCGCCCGCTGCGTGACCTGCCCCGACCCGGCGCGTAACGGCTGGCGTTCGGTTTTTTTCGTGGGGGGAAGGGGAACCCCTCAGCTAGCACGTGAGGGGTTGCTCTGCTGTCGATGCCCGTAAGGCTCCTTGCGTCGCCTAACGGGCACGGCCCTGCGGGCCGCCTTTGGTCGCTCCCTTCCCCCCACACCCCCCAACCCCTCCCCAGCGCGCTTTACTGCCTCCCTGTTGCGGCGTCGTACCACAGGGGCTTTCCCTTGCTCCTGACTGCCGTACCATGCGGAAAGGGGAGAGCAGACCCCGCGCCGGGCCGTCATTACCCGCGCCCCCAGCCATTGCCGTGACTCAATGGGGGACAACCCCTCGCCCCGACCTGCAACACCGTGCCTTCCCCCGGCCTCGTGCGCTCCCCGTCACCCTGCTTGATGCCGTAAGCGCGTCATGGCGCGGCGGAGATCGCCGCGCCGCAGGCGCGGAAGCTCCGACGCCGCCCGAACGCTCGTCCCGCCTGCGGGACAGCGGAAGGGCGTTGCCCAATGGCGCGCGTCAGCGAGGGAGGCAGGGTGCGCCTGAAGGGACACGCTCCCCGCAAGCAATGGCTGCCCAAAGGCGGGGTAGGGGGTTGTAGGGGGCTAGGGGCTGCCAAGCCCCTGCCCCCTGCCGCCCCGCCGCGCAGGCGGCCACGATCAAATGCTTGGATGAGGCCGCCATTCAACGAACGAAAAAAAGAAGAAACCCCAAGGCCGCCGCAGGCCCTCCGACGCCGCCCGAACGCTCGTCCCGCCTGCGGGACAGCGGGAGGGCGACGCCCAATGGCGCGCGTCAGCGAGGGAGGCAGGGTACGCCTGAAGGGACACGATCCCCGTCACGTATGACTGCCCCAAGGCGGGGTAGGGGTTGTAGGGGGCTAGGGGCTGCCAAGCCCCTGCCCCCTGCCCCGCGCCGGGCAGGCGACCCGGCCCGGGTGCCGGGCCGAAGCCGCAATCCATCGAAAGAAAAAAAAGCAGAAAACCCAAGGCCGCTGCAGGCAGCTCTGCTGTCGATGCCCGTAGCTTCCTTCGTCGCAACGGGCACGGCCCTGCGGGCCGCCATTCGGTCGCCCGCCGGGCAGGCGAGCAAAAGGAAAGGGGCCTGTCCGTCAACAGGCCCCTTTCGCGGTTGGGATGGTGTGATGCAGCGGTATGGCGAGTACCGCGAGGAGTGGGAGGGTATGTTGTCCGCTCGGGGGGGGGGCGGGATTATTGGCCCATTTCGTGGCGCAGCCAGTTTTTGATGGCCGGCGTGGGTTCGCTGATGCCGCGACAGGTGCCGTGTACAGCGTGGAAGTCCGCCAGCAGGCTGTCGGGCAGGGGAACGGAAATCAGATCCTCGGCATTTTCCGAGTTGCGCCGCACAAGGCGCACCACAGGCTTTTCGCCCCAGTTGTCCACCACGAAGTAATACGAAACGTCTTCCTTGGAGCGGACGGGCGGATATTCCGCATGCCAGTCGTTGTTGCCCCATTCCAGATACATGGTGACGGCGTGCTCGGGCGACAGGTTCCACGATATATCATACAAGGCGAAATCCTTAAGACTCGACATGGTGTGCCTCCTTGTTGAATAAACAGTAACGATTCCTGAAAGGATAGTCAAGCTGTTTCTTAGCGCTTGGCTTGGTTTTTTTGATCCCGCCCGCCGGGGAAAAAAAGCCCCCCGCAGGGCGGGGGGCGGGGCGTCAGTTGTCTTCCATGCGGCGGCGCAGCTCTTCCTGCCGCTGGCGCTCGGCTTCGGCTTCCTGCAGGCGGCGGGCGTTGTCGGCTTCCATCTGACGTTGACGGCGGATGCGGTCAAGGCGCATCTGCTGGGCCTTTTCGCGTTGCTCGCGGGCTTCGTCAAGGAGCTTTTCCCGCTTGGACTCAAAGACGAGGGTGGAGCGCAGGGCGGAGATGCCCAGAGCGATGACGCTGACGATGAAGACGAGAACCTTTTGAATGTCCCATTGGTTTTCGCCGATGAGGTCGCGCAGCCAGCCGAGGTGGAAATGCTGCCCCCAGAGCACCACGGCGGGAATGCCGAGGAAGCAGAGAATGAGGCCGATGATTTCCACCCAGAGGAATGTCTTGCCCATCGTCATGGCAAAGAGGGTGACATCGCGCACCATGCGCAGGAACTTGAGGCGGCGGCGCAGGTCGCGCAGGAGCTGATTGAGGCGCGGCGTGGTGGTCTGGGCGCGCTTGAAGGTGGCGGCATCGTTGAAGTTGCAGGCAAAGGCCCAGTTGATGATGCCCGCGCATTCATTGAATTCCTGGCTGAATTCCTTGAGGGCCGAGGGGAAGGGAAACCAGGAGGCCTCGTCGCGCACTTCCTGCAGGCGTTCCAGATACCCCTTGTAGCGCTCGCGCAGGTCATCGACCTCGTGCTGGATGCACTCGTCAAGTTCCTTTTCCAGGGGGGTGGTTTCCTCGACCACGCGCAAGAAGGCGGTATAGTTCTTCACCTCGCTCATGTGCTTGAGCTGGCTGATGCGTCGGCCGAGCTTGATATGAACGGGGTGATCCTCCTCGAACCACTGGTTGAGGCGTTCCTCCATCTCGCTGATGCGTCCGCTTTCCTCGAGAGCGCGGCTGTGGGCGGCGTCCCAGATATCGTAGAGCGAGGAGAGGATGAGCAGGCGGCCGCGTTCGAGGGCGGGGTCGATGAGGATGCGGTTGAAAAAGGCGGGTTCGTCATGGACAAGGCGCGAGATCTGATCGAGCACCTGCTCGCCGAAGCCCATCTTGACCTTGCAGACAATTTCCCGGTAGCGCAGGTCATGCCATTGGGGCATGAGGCGCAGCACCTGTGCATACTGCTCGAGGGCCTGCGCATAGTGACCGAGTTCCTCGTGCAAACGGCCCTGGAGATATTCATTCCAGGCTTGCAGGGCCGGCGAGGGGGTCAGGCTGGCGGCGTCGCGGAAGGATTGCTGCGCGTGGGCATAGTCGGCGCGCTCCACCTGCAGAAAGCCCAGCACCGTGCGCAGGCGCGGATCGCGGGAGTGCCGGGTGATGGAATCATTGATGGCCTTTTCCAGCGGCAGGAGGCTGTCTGCCGGGGTCTGGGCCAGCTTGTCGAGAAAATCCCAGGCCGGGCTGTCGTCGCGCTGGGGGTTTTCGTCCTCGTCGAGGTCGCGCATGCGATAGAGCCACTGCCGGGGCACGTTGCGCAGCTGCCCGGCCCCGTTGAGATCGAGCACGGCCTGCAGCAGGGTGGCCGTCGGCCCCGGGGTGTGCAGCAGCTCATCATAACCGTCCAGCCCTCTGGTCACGAGCTGCTGCTCGATCTGGCGGAAGCCTTCATTGATGGCGTCCAGATCAAGGGCGGCCAGTTCGTCCCAGATCTGGGGGCGGCTGGGGGCGCTGATGCGGGTGGGGCACTGGGCGGCGGTGTGGGTGCGAATGCCGCAGTAGAAGCAGCCCACGTCGGACGCGCCGCTGGCGGCCAGCTGCCCGGCCATGAGCAGGGGGATGGAGCGGCGGCTGACGCTGTTTTCATCCAGGATGATGTTGCACCAGCTCTCCATGCTGGACTGGTCGCCGGAAAAGGCGATGTCGCGAATGGTGAAGCCCTCGCCCAGCAGGTAGGCGTTGCGGTAGCTCATGTAGGGGAAGTCCGGCATGAGGCTGTCCCACTTCAGGCCGACCTTCTTGGGCAGATCGCTGTTGAAATTGAGGTTCTTGCGATCCGTCACCACGCAGACGCAGGGCCAGCAGGGCGCATTCTGATCGTTTTCGCGATCAAAGGTCTGGAGGTAGTCGCGCAGGAAGGTGCGCAGCATGAGCAGATTTTCCACGGCCACCATGACGAAACTCTCGTGCACGAGAAAGCGCATCTTGTGGGCCTGGAAGATGCTCTCCAGACGGGCGAACATGGCGGGCCAGCCCACCTGATAGTCCTTGTCCAGCGGGCTGCCCAGCGGATGCAGCAGGGCAAACCAGGCCTGGGTGGACGTGTAGGGCATGCGCACGTCGGCCTTGAGCAGCGCCCAGTCCAGCGAGGCCATGCCCTGCAGGGGCGGCATCTTTTCAAATTCGATGCCGGGCAGGGTGTTCTTGCCCTCGCGGCTCTTGGGATGCACCCAGACTTCCAGATTCTCGCGCACCATCATCTGCTGGGCGGCCAGCTTGCCGTCCACCCAGAGATTCATTTCGCGGCGCGCGCCGAACTGCAGTCGCCCCGGGAAGATTTCAATGGCAACGGCCAGGTCGTTGAAGTTTCCCCAGACCGAAAGGCGCGCCAGCGCCAGAAAGGCGTCGTCGGTAAAGAAGAACCAGAGCGCCTGATCGCTTTCTTCGGCCAGCAGCATGCCGCCATAGTTGAGCAGCGTCTGATTGACGGCGGCGGGCGGCGTCTTGTGCCAGCAAACCCACACGGCGTGGCCCATGGTGCTCATGCGCACCACGGGAATTTCGGGCAGACGGTTGAGAAGCTGCGACAGGTTGGCCATGAAAAAATCCTTTATGCCGGGCGGCGATACATGTAGGCTGTTGCGTCTGACGACGTGTGCGCAACAGGGAGGCTCGACGTATGGACATTACCCAAACTCTGCAGGAACTGAAACGACGCCCCGGCTTCAGCGAACATGTGGGCATGATGCTCGTGCACAACGGCGTGGTGCGGGCCTGGTCCCGCGCGGATCACGCGGCGGTGGGGCGCGTTGTCGTGCGGCCCGACCGGGAACGCATGGCCGCCATCTGCCGCGAAATGGAGCGCCGCCCCGGCATCTTTGCCATACTGGCCGAAGCTGCGGAAGGCGAACTGCGCCCCGGCGACGATTTGCTCTTTCTTGTGGTGGCCGGCGACATCCGCGAAAACGTCAAGGCCGTCTTTGCGGAATTGCTGGATCGCATCAAGGCCGAAGCCGTGATCAAGGAAGAGCTGCCGCCCACGGATGCAGACCGCTGTTGACGCTCAGTTCCTTCTCTCTTATCGGCTCGGAACTCCCGGACATTAGCGTCCCGTTCCTTTTTCTTTGCGGAATGGCGGCATTGCCAAACGGCAAAGCCTGCCTATACTATACGGGAACAGGCCGGGGGCTTGCCCTCCCCACCCATGAACCCCACTTCCCCGATCGCGCGGGCGCGGTCGTTTGTCAGGAGTCCCGATGTTCGGATATATGTTCAAAAAGATTTTCGGCAGCAAGAACGAGCGCTATTTGCGGCGGCTGCGGCCTCTGGTGGCGCGCATCAATGCCCTGGAACCCGCCATGCAGGAGCTGGCCGACGAGGATTTTGCCCGGCGCATGGGCGAATACCGTGAGGCCGTGCAGGCCGGGGAAACGTCGCTGGACGAGCTGCTGCCCGAGGTCTTTGCCCTCGTGCGCGAGGCTTCGCGCCGGGTGCTGGGCATGCGCCACTATGACGTGCAGCTCATCGGCGGCATGGTGCTGCACAAGGGTAAGATCGCCGAAATGAAGACCGGCGAGGGCAAGACCCTTGTCGCCACGCTGGCCGTGGCGCTCAATGCCCTGTCCGGCAAGGGCGTGCATGTGGTGACGGTCAACGACTACCTGGCCCGCCGCGACGCCGAATGGATGGGCAAGCTGTACGGCTTCCTTGGCCTGAGTACCGGGGTCATCGTGCACGGGCTGGACGACGAGGAACGCAAGGCCGCCTATGCTGCGGACATCACCTACGGCACCAACAACGAGTTCGGCTTCGACTACCTGCGCGACAACATGAAGTTCTATGCCGAACAGCTTGTGCAGCGCGGGCACAATTTCGCCATCGTGGACGAAGTGGACTCCATTCTCATTGACGAGGCCCGCACCCCGCTCATCATTTCCGGCCCGTCCGACGAGGATGTGGGCGCGTACCGCGTCATGGACGGCGTGGTGCGCCAGCTCGGGCCGGAGCATTACACCGTGGACGAAAAGGCCCGCACGGCCATGCTGACCGAGGAAGGCGTGGCCCGCTGCGAGGAACTCCTCAAGCTGGACAACCTCTTTGATCCGGCCAATGTCACGGCCCAGCACGGCATTCTGCAATCCCTCAAGGCCCATCACATCTTCAAGCGCGACAAGGATTATATGGTGCTCAACGGGGAAGTGGTCATCGTGGACGAATTCACCGGCCGCCCCATGGAGGGCCGCCGCTATTCCGACGGCCTGCATCAGGCGCTGGAGGCCAAGGAAGGCGTCAGCGTGAACGCGGAAAACCAGACCCTCGCCTCCATCACCTTCCAAAATTATTTCCGCCTCTACGACAAGCTGTCGGGCATGACCGGCACGGCGGACACCGAAGCCGTGGAGTTCCAGCAGATCTACAATCTGGAAGTCATTTCCATTCCGCCCAACCGGCCCATGATCCGCAAGGATTATCCCGACCTCATCTATCGCAGCCGCAAGGAGAAGTACGAGGCCATTCTCGAGTCCATCCGCGAGCTGTACCAGACCGGGCAGCCCGTGCTGGTGGGCACCATTTCCATCGAGACCTCGGAAATGCTTTCCGCGCATCTCAAGCGCATGGGCATCCCGCACAATGTGCTCAACGCCAAGCAGCACGAGCGCGAAGCTGAAATCGTGGCCCAGGCCGGGCAGAAGGGCAAGGTGACCATTGCCACCAACATGGCCGGGCGCGGTACGGACATCATCCTTGGCGAGGGCGTGCGCGAACTGGGCGGCCTGCACATTCTCGGCACCGAACGCCATGAAAGCCGCCGCATCGACAATCAGCTGCGCGGCCGTTCCGGCCGTCAGGGCGATCCCGGTTCCTCCCGCTTCTATCTTTCGCTGGAGGATGACCTCATGCGGCTGTTCGGCTCGGAGCGCATCGCGGGCCTCATGGAAAAGCTGGGCCTGCGGGACGGCGAGGCCATCGAGAACCGCATGGTGACCCGGGCCGTGGAAGGCGCGCAGAAGCGGGTGGAGGCCCATCATTTTGAAATCCGCAAGACCCTGCTGGATTATGACAACGTCATGAACCAGCAGCGCGAGGTCATCTATGCCCTGCGCCGCGAAATCATGATCGAGCCGGACATGGAACCCGTGGTGGCCGAATTCAGGAGCGACGTGCTGGACGACGCCTACGGCCAGCTGGAGCGCGTGCCCGCGGAACAGCTCGAGGAGGTGCGGCATGTGGTCATGGCCCGGCTGGCGGACATTTTCAACCTTGGCCGGGTGATGACGCCGGGTTCGCCCCTGCCCGAACGCGCGGTCTGCGAGGAGAAGATCCACGAGATCTTTGCCCAGTTGCGCGAGGAGGCCCAGAACATGTATCAGCCCATCCTGCGGTATTTCCTGCTGGAGGAGCTGGATCGCTGCTGGAAGGAGCATCTGCGCAACATGGACGCCCTGCGCGACGGCATCGGCCTGCGCGGCTACGGCCAGAAGGACCCCAAGCTGGAGTACAAGCGCGAGGGCTTCGAGATTTTCCAGAACATGCTCTTCCAGATCCGCGAGGGCGTGTTCCGCACCCTGACCCGGGTGCATGTGCAGCCCGAGGCTCCCGAAGAGGAGGCGCAGGCCCTGCGCCACAAGGAAGAGGCGCAGGATCTCTCCTACTCCGGCGGCAGCGAGGTGCAGCCGCCCAAGGCCCGGCCCGCCCGGGCGCGGCAGCAGGTGGGCCGCAACGACCTCTGCCCCTGCGGCAGCGGCAAGAAGTACAAGCGCTGCTGCGGGGCCAACCGCTGACGGCGAACGGATGCGGCCATTGGTGCGGGAGGGATGCGGCAACGTCCCTCCCGCTTTTGCTGCCCGGACGGAGGGGCAAGGCGGGCGCGGGTTCTCCCCTTTGCGCCCGGCGAAAAACATGCTAGGCTGCGCCACCGTATGTCGCGGGGCGGGTTTTGCCCGTGCGCGAGCGGAAAGACGTTCGGCGGAGGAAATCATGGCCGGTGCGCCCATCATTCAGATAATCGGACTGGAAAAACGCTTTCCCGGCAAGAAGGCTGACGTATACGCCCTGCGCGGCATTGATCTCGCCATAGAAAAGGGCGACATCTTCGGCATCATCGGCCAGAGCGGTGCGGGCAAGTCCACCCTTGTGCGCTGCATCAACATGCTGGAGCGGCCCACGGGCGGCAGCGTGCTCTTCGAGGGCAAGGATCTCTGCCGCCTGCCGGAGGCGGAACTGCGCGCGGCCCGGCGTTCCATGGGCATGATCTTTCAGCAGTTCAACCTGCTCATGCAGCGCACGGCCCTGCAGAATGTCTGCTTTCCGCTGGAGCTGGTGGGCACGTCGCAGGCGGCGGCCCGCGCGCGTGCCCTGGAATTGCTGGAGCTGGTGGGCCTTTCCGGTCGGCAGGATGCCTATCCCTCACAGCTTTCCGGCGGGCAGAAGCAGCGCGTGGCCATTGCCCGCGCCCTGGCCACCAATCCGCGCGTGCTGCTCTGCGACGAGGCCACCTCGGCCCTTGACCCGGCCACCACGGATTCCATCCTCGCCCTGATCAAGGACATCAATGCGCAGTTGGGCATCACCGCCGTGGTCATCACCCACGAGATGAGCGTCATCGAAAAGATCTGCAGCCATGTGGCCATCATCAACAAGGGCGTCATCGAGGAGCAGGGACTGGTGGAGGAGGTCTTCTTTCATCCGCAGACCGAGGCCGCGCGGCGGCTCGTCCTGCCCGAGGCCCTGCAGAAGCTGCCCGGCGAGCACATGTACCGGCTCATTTTCAACGGGCGTTCCTCCTTCGAGCCGGTCATCGCCAATATGGTGCTGGAATGCGGCTGCCCGGTGAACATCATGTACGCCGACACCCGCGACATCAACGGCGTGGCCTTTGGCCAGATGGTGCTGCAGCTGCCCGCGCGCGAGGCTTCGCGCGAGCGCATCATGGCCTATGCCCGCGCCCACAACATCCTGCTGGAGGAAATGCGCCGTGATTGACCACCAAACCGTCGAAATGCTCCTTGAAGGGGTGCTGGACACCCTCTACATGACCCTTGCGGCCACGTTCCTGTCCTATGTTTTCGGTTTGGTCATGGGCGTGGTGCTGGTCATCTGCCGCAAGGACGGCATCCGGCCCAATGCGCTGGTGTACGGGGTGCTGGATGTGGTGGTCAACCTGACCCGCTCCTTCCCCTTCCTCATTCTCATGATCGCCGTCATTCCCTTTACCCGTTTCCTTGTGGGCACGACCATCGGCAACAATGCCACCGTGGTGCCGCTGGTGCTGGCCGCCGCGCCCTTTGTGGCCCGTCTGGTGGAAGCCTCCCTGCTGGAAGTGGACAGCGGGGTGGTGGAGGCCGCCCAGAGCATGGGCGCATCCACCTGGCAGATCATCCGCAAGGTGCTCCTGCCCGAGGCCCTGCCCTCGCTCATCAACGGCAGCGCGGTCTCGGCCATCACCATCCTTGGCTATTCGGCCATGTCCGGGGCCGTGGGCGGCGGGGGCCTGGGCAAGCTGGCCATCATGTATGGCTACAACCGCTATCAGACCGACATCATGATCATGACCGTGGTGCTGCTCATCATCATCGTGCAGGCCTTCCAGAGCTTCGGCAACTGGGCCACCCGGCGCAGCGACAAGCGCGGTTCCTGATTCCGCTTTTTCCGTGCGGTGCGCCCCGTGCCGAGGGGGCCGCGCACGACACCCTTTAGCCTGTGGGAGATATGACCATGAAAAAACTGCTTCTCGCTCTGGCGGCCCTGCTGCTGCCCCTTTCCGCCCATGCGGGCAACACCATCGTGGTGGGCGCTTCGCCCACGCCCCATGCCGAAATTCTGAACGAAGCCGCCAAGCTGCTGAAGAAGGACGGCTATGAACTCAAGATCGTGGAATATTCCGACTATGTGCAGCCCAATATGGCCCTGGAAAGCAAGGATCTGGACGCCAACTACTTTCAGCACAAGCCCTATCTGGACGACTTCAACGCCCAGAAGGGCACCAAACTCGTGAGCATGGGCGGCGTGCACTACGAACCCTTCGGCATCTATGCGGGCAAGTGCAAGAGCCTCAAGGATCTCAAGGACGGCGCGCAGGTGGCCGTGCCCAATGACGCCACCAACGAGGGTCGCGCCCTGCTGCTCATGGAAGCCGTGGGCCTCATCAAGCTGAAGAAGGACGCCGGTCTGGCCGCCACCCGGCGCGACATTGCCGAGAATCCCAAAAACCTCAAGATTGAGGAAATCGAGGCCGCCCAGCTTGTGCGCGCCCTGCCCGATGTGGATGTGGCCATCATCAACGGCAATTATGCCATCCTCGGCGGGCTGAAGGTGGCCGACGCCCTGGCCGTGGAAGCTGCCGATTCCGTGGCCGCCGCCACCTATGCCAATATTCTGGCTGTGCGCGCCGGCGATGAGCAGCGCCCCGAGCTGGCGGCCCTCTACAAGGCCCTGACCAGTCCGGAACTGGCGGCCTTCATGAAGCAGAAGTACGCCGGGGCCGTGCTGCCCTCCCACAACTAAGACGACCGAAAAGCCTTCGCCGCGTGCGGCGGAGGGGGCAGGCCGCGCCGCTGGCGCACGGTTCGCCCCGGCAGGCGTCCGCCCCGGCGGACGCCTGCGCGCATTTTCGCCGGCCCGAGGGCGGGCAGGCTTGACCGCAAGGCCGGGTTGTGAAAGACATGGGCTATCATTCTTGCAAAGAAAGACGAGGCATCACATGACCGCGCAACACTATCGCTGCGGCTGGGTGGCGCTCATGGGGCCGCCCAATGCGGGCAAATCCACCCTGCTCAATGCGCTGCTGGGCCAGAAGATCACCATTGTCACGCCCAAGCCGCAAACCACGCGCAATCAGATTGTGGGCATCCACACCGACGAGGCCGCGCAGACCATCTTCATGGACACGCCGGGCCTTTCCCAGGTACGCGGGCGGCTGAGCAAGGCCATGCTGCAGGCCGTCTGGCAGAGTCTCAATCAGGCCGACGTCATCATGCCCGTGCTGGACAGTCATCTGTACATTCGCCACCCCGAGTATCTGGAGCGCGACCTCGCCCCCGTGGCCGAGGCCCTGGCCAGCGAGGAACGGCCCATGATCGTGGTGGTCAACAAGGTGGATCTCTTTGCGGACAAGAGCCGCATGCTGCCCCTGCTGACCCGGCTGAGCGAAATGTGGCCCACGGCGGAAATCTTCCCCGTGTCGGCGCTCATGAAGGACGGGCTGCCTGCGCTCATGGAGCTGGTGCGTTCGCGCCTGCCGGAAGGGGAGGCGCAATTCCCCGAGGATCAGATCTCCACGGCGCCGGTGCGCTTCATGGCGGCGGAGATCATCCGGGAAAAGCTCTTCCTGCAATTGCGGCAGGAAGTGCCGTACTGCATCGCCGTGGAGGTGGAGCACTGGGAAGAGGACGAAGCCCGCGGGCAGACCGTCATTCACGCCGTCATTTATGTGGCCCGGCCCATGCACAAGGGCATGGTCATCGGCAAGGGCGGCAAGGTGCTCAAGCAGGTGGGCATGGAAGCCCGCAAGGATATTCAGGAATTGCTGGGCGGCAAGGTGCATCTGGAACTCTGGGTCAAGGTGCGGGAAAACTGGACGGAAGATCCGGCTTTCGTGCAGGAGCTGACCCGCATCGAGGAGGTTCGCTAGGATGGATGTGCGCGCGCGTTACGCATCGGTGCTGGAACGGCTGGACAAGGCGGTGAGCGCGGCGGGCCGCCGCCGCGAGGAGGTGACCCTTGTGGCCGTCTCCAAGCTGCACCCGGCTGAGGATGTGGCCGCCGTGGCTGCGGCCGGTCAGCTGGACTTCGGGGAAAACTATGTGCAGGAGGCCCTGCAGAAGCGGCAGGATCTGGCCGGCAACCCGGCCTGCGCAAACATCCGCTGGCACATGATCGGCCATGTGCAGAGCCGCAAGGCCCCGCAGGTGGCCGGGGCCTTTGCCCTCGTGCACACGCTGGATTCCCGCAAGCTGGCCGACGGTCTGGAAAAGCGCCTTGCGGCCCTGGATGCCCGGCAGGCTGTGCTCTTCGAGATCAATGTGGGGGCTGAGCCGCAAAAATCCGGCATCATGGCTGAAGATTTGCCGGAACTTGCCGATTATGTTCAGGAGCATTGCCCGCATCTGGCGGTGGAAGGACTCATGTGCCTGCCGCCAGTCTTCGATGCGGGCGAGGCCGCCCGTCCGTATTTTGCCCGCCTGCGGGAACTGCGCGAGGCCCTGCGCGCGCGCACGGGGCTGGCGCTGCCGCATCTGTCCATGGGCATGTCCGGCGATTTTCCGGCGGCGGTGGCCGAGGGGGCGACCATCGTCCGCATCGGCACGGACATTTTCGGCCCGCGTCCGCCAAAGGTTTAGTCTGGCCCGTTTGTTGCAGGATTCGGAGGCAACGCGCCCTTGCGGCGTCTGACCGGCCTCCGCCATGCGGCGCAAGGCCGGGAATGATTTTTTTCGGGATATTGCCAACGGTAAGGAGCATCTATGGCAGCCAAAGACGGCAGCAAGGAATCCCAGGCTCTCCCCCCGGGAGGGGCGGAAAAGCCCAAAAAATCGTCCCGCGTCAAGCGGCTTGTCATTCTTTTGACAATCTTGCTCATTACCCTGAGCGCCGCGGGCGGCGCGGCCTACTGGTGGATATTCCTGCGTGATCCTGCCGGCGCGACGTCGGCGGACGCTGCCGCCGAAGCCGCCGCTCCCGCGGAAAAGGATGCCGCGCCCGGCGGGGCCAAGCCCGCTGCCGCCGGCGGAACCAATGTCGGCAAGGCCAGCACGGGCGCCGCGCCCGGCGCGGAAGCCCGCATCGAGGCGCAAACGCAAGCGCCGCGCACCCAGGGCATTGTCCTGCCGCTTGACCCCATCCGGGTCAACCTGACGGATCCCAGCGGGCGGCGCTACCTGACGGTTGGCATGGAAATCGAGGTCAACAGCGATGTGTCGGCCGATCTCAAGGCCCAGGGCGCGCGCATCAATGACGCCATCATCATGCTGCTGGCCGGGAAGACCTACGGCGATATTTCCACGCCCGAGGGCAAGGTGCTGCTCAAGCACGAGATCGCCGCCCGGCTCAATCAGATTCTGGGTGCACAGCGCGTCATCCGTGTGTACTTTACCAACTTTGTGGTGGAATAGTTCCCCCACGCCTGAAACGAGGATGTAAGCATGGCGCAGGACAATCAGGACGATTTGGCGGCCCAGTGGGCGGCCCAGCTGGAAGGGACGGGGGGAGCGGACGACCTGCTTGCCGACGGCCTGGGCGATCTCGTGGGGGAGGCCTCGGCCCCGGGCAAGGCCGGCGGCGAGGACGAGGCCCTTGCGGCGGAATGGGCCGAAGCCCTGGCCAATGACGAGAAAAAGGGCGGTTCGGACAAGCTCTCGAGCTTTGCCGAACAGGCCACGGATGCCCAGTTCAAGGACATGACCGAGGCCGCCCGCCAGCCGCAGGATCAGAAGCTCAAGCGCGAGCTGGACTTCATCCTGGACATTCCGCTGGACGTTTCCGCCGAACTGGGGCGCACCCGTCTGCTCATCAATGAACTGCTGCAGCTCGGGCAAGGTTCGGTGGTGGAGCTGAACAAGCTGGCCGGCGAACCGCTGGAAGTGTTCGTCAACGGCAAGCTGGTGGCGCGCGGCGAGGCCGTGGTCATCAATGAAAAGTTCGGCGTGCGCCTGACGGACATCATCAGCCCCATCGAGCGGGTGAAGCAGCTTGGCTAGCCGGTGCGGCTTCGCGTGCGTCAGCCTGTTGACAGCAGGACTGATCTGCTGGGCGATCGGGGCGCTGCCTCCGGTCGCTCTTGCCGCTGATGCCGCCGGGGCCGCGGCGGCTTCCGCCCCGACCGGCAGCACGCTCGGGCAGCCGGTCTTTTCCTGGGGCAACTATGTGCAGGCGCTGGCCATACTTTGCCTGCTGCTGGGCGTGCTCTGGCTCGGGGTCTGGCTGCTGCGCCGCTATGGGCGCTTCAACTTCATTCCGCGTCCCGGCAGTCTGCCCCGGGATGCCCTGATCATGGAAGCACAAATGCCGCTTGGCCCCCGCAAGGGGCTGATGGTGGTGCGCTTCATGGATCGCAGGCTGCTGCTGGGCGTGACCGAGCAGCAGATCAGCCTGCTGACAGAGGAGAGCGCAGATCATGAAACGCTTTGTCAGGATTTTCAGCGCATCCTGGAGCAGAGCGCTGCCGGCGCTGCTGACGGCGCTGCTGCTGACGGCTCTCGCGCCTGAGCTGGCGGGAGCCGCGCAGGATCTGACCCTGCCCAGCATGCAGCTCACCCTTTCCGGCGGCGCGAGCGAACCCGGCAAGGTTTCCGTCCTGCTGGAAATCCTCTTCCTGCTGACCGTGCTTTCCGTGGCGCCGTCCATCATGCTGACGGTGACGAGCTTCACGCGCATCATCATCGTGTTCAGCTTTCTGCGGCAGGCCATGGGCGTGCAGCAGCTGCCGCCCACCCAGGTGCTGGCCAGTCTGGCCGTCTTCATGACCGTGGTCATCATGTTCCCGGTGGGCAAGCGCATCAATGACGAAGCCCTGCAGCCCTATCTGCAGGAGCAGATCGACTACCGGGTGGCGCTGGACAGGGCGCAGGCCCCCCTGCGCGAATTCATGTTCAAGCATACCCGGGAAAAGGACATTTCCGTCTTCTACGCCATTTCCCGGATGGACGCGCCGAACAACAAGGACGAGGTGCCCACCATCATGCTGGCGGCGGCCTTTGTCATCAGCGAGCTGAAGACGGCCTTCACCATCGGCTTTCTCATCTACATCCCCTTCCTCGTGCTGGACATGGTCATTTCCAGCGTGCTGCTGGCCATGGGCATGATGATGCTGCCGCCCATGATGGTTTCCATGCCGTTCAAGCTCCTGCTCTTTGTCATGGTGGACGGCTGGAACCTGCTGGTCGGTTCGCTGGTGAACAGTTTTCTGCTCTGACGGAGGCGACATGACCACGGATTTTGTGATCGGCTTTGGCCGTCAGGCCATTGAACTCTGCCTCATGATGGCCCTGCCCATGCTGGCCGTGGGTCTGGCCGTGGGGGTGGTGGTGAGCATCGTGCAGGCCGCCACCCAGATTCAGGAAACCACCCTGAGCTTCATTCCCAAGATTATCAGCATGTTCGTCGCGCTTCTGCTGGCCCTGCCGTGGATCATGGAACGGGTGGTTTCCTTCACCCGCGAAGTGCTGATCAACTTGCCGAACTATATCCACTAACCATTTTTTGCCCGCAGGCCGGCGGCAATGCGCCGCCGGAAGGCCCTGCGGGGTCGATGCGCCCGCCGCGAAGGCCGGGGCGCGCTTTTCCTGCACCGGCGTCTTGCCTAAGCGGGGCGGTAATGCTATAAATTTCTTCATGGATGTTCTGGAGCAGCTAGAAATCCGCATTTCGGAGCTTTTGCGCCGGCTGGAAGCCGCACAGGCCGACAGTGCGCGGCATCAAAGCGAGATGGCGGTCGCTGCGAAGGAAAATGAGGCTCTTGTGGCCGAAAATAATGCGCTGCTGCAAGCTCTGGCCCGCGAACGAGCGTGGCGAGCCGAGGCCCTTGCCCGGCTGGATGCCCTGCTCAGACGGGTGGAAGCCGAAGGCGGCGTGGAGTAGGTGACATGAGCCTGGACAACGCGAGCAGGCTGACCGTTCTGGGAACGGAAATCTTTTTCCGACCGGGTGCCGATCTGGAAAGGTTCCGAACCGTCATCGGCATGGTGGAAGAGCGGTTCGCCGAATTGAAACTGAGGTCCCACGGCGCGCAGACCAAAGATATTCTGCTGACGTACTTGGCCCTTGGGCTGGCGGACGATTTGCTGCAAGCGCAGAAAGAGCAGGCGAATGTGCAGAATCGCATTCAGAACCTGCTTACGCAAATAGAAGAGTCGGAATCTCTTTAACCCCCTGGGGTGCGCGTGATCCATGACTCGGTGCTGACCTTACAAGCATACAAACGGGAGCCGTACCCGCTCTTGGTGAGCATGCCCGCAAGGGAAGCCTGAAAGGAGCGCCTCGGTGCCCACCTGGGAGACCAGGTTCTGCACCCAAGTCATGACACGGCACTCTGGGGCATTTGCCCCGGACATGCCGGGTGTGCCTGTCCTGCGCCGCAATGGCGCGTCTCTACCTGCCCCCGCCGTGGTCATATGATGACCGCCGCGCCTTGTGGCGCGACGTGTGTGCGGTTTTGCCGCACGGGGGAAAATCTATGGATATCATGACCATCGGGCTGACAGTGCTGGCGCTCGTCATTGGCGCGGCGCTGGGCTATGTGCTGCAGAGCCGCGCCACAACCAAACGCATCGGCGATGCGGACGAGCTGGCCAAGCGCATCGTGGAGGAAGCCCGCAAGGAAGCGCAGGCCCAGAAAAAGGAAATCCTCATTCAGGGGCAGAACGATCTCTACAACCAGAAGCGCGAACAGGAAAACGAGTTCAAGGAGCGCGAACGCGAGATCAAGAACCGCGAACGCAAGCTGGAGGAAATGGGCGAGCGCCTCGAGGAGCGCCTGGGCAAGGCCACGGAAAAGGAACACGAACTCCTCGCCACGGAAAAGAATCTGGCCCGCAAGGAACGCCAGCTCGAGGAAAACGAGGAATACCTCCAGACCCGCATTGAGGAACAGGAGCAGCGCCTGTCCGAAATTGCCGGACTCACGCCCGATGAAGCGCGCGAACGGTTGCTTGCGGACATTGAGGCCCGCACGCGCCACGAGTCCGCGCGCATGATCCGCCAGATCGAGACCGAAGCCCGCGAAACCGCTGATCGCAAGGCCAAGGAAATCCTGTGCAGCGTCATTCAGCGCTACGCCGGGGATTACGTCAACGAGCAGACCGTGACCGCGGTCAGCCTGCCCAGCGAGGACATGAAAGGCCGCATCATCGGTCGCGAGGGCCGCAATATCCGGGCGCTGGAGTCGGCCACCGGCGTGGATCTCATCATTGACGACACGCCCGAGACCGTCATCCTCTCCGCCTACAGCCCCCTGCGGCGGCAGGTGGCCAAAATGGCCCTGGAGCGGCTCATCCAGGATGGGCGCATCCACCCCGCCCGCATCGAGGACATTGTCCAGAAATGCGAACAGGAACTGGATACCCAGGTGCGGGAGGTGGGCGAACAGGCCACCTTCGACGCCGGGGTGCACGGCATCCATCCCGAGATTGTGCGCCTGCTGGGGCAGCTGCGCTACCGCACCTCGTTCACCCAGAATGTCCTGCAACACTCGCTGGAAGTCTCGGCCCTCTGCGGCATGATGGCCGCCGAACTGGGCATGGACGTCAAGAAGGCCAAGCGGGCCGGCCTGCTGCACGACATCGGCAAGGCCGTGGATCACGAGGTCGAAGGCCCGCACGCCATCATCGGCGCGGACATTGCCAAGAAATACAATGAAGGCAAGGACATTGTGCACGCCATTGCCGCCCACCACGAGGATCAGCGCCCCTCCACGGCGCTGGCCGTGCTGGTGCAGGCGGCGGATTCCATTTCCGGGGCGCGGCCCGGCGCGCGCAAGGAACTGCTGGAAAATTACGTCAAGCGCCTGGAAGATCTGGAAAACATCGCCACCTCCTTTGACGGGGTGGCCAAGGCCTATGCCATTCAGGCCGGGCGCGAGATCCGGGTCATGGTCAATCCCGAAAGCGTGGATGACGACAGCACCTACCTGCTCTGCAAGGACATTGCCGAAAAGATTGAAAAGAATCTGACCTATCCCGGGCAGATCCGGGTGACCGTCATCCGTGAGCGCCGGGCCTCGGGCTTTGCCAAGTAGACGGCATGAACGGGCCTTGGCTGCTGATCCTGCTGCTCAGCGAACTCCCTGTCGCGTTCCTGCTGGCCCTTGGCGCGGCCGGCAGGGCGCGCTGGTGCGGCGCTGGGCGTACCGCCGCCCTGGTGGCGGCCGTGCTCACGCCGTTGCTGGCCGAAGGCCTGCGCCATGTTTTGCTGCGCAGCGGGCAGTATCTCTTTGTTGTGCATCCTGTGCTTGTGCTGGCCGCCATGCTGGCCGGAGGACTCGCGGGTTGGGCGGTGGGCGGTCGGCTTCGGACCGAGCGACTGCTCCCGGCGCTGGACGCTCTGGGATTCTTCCTGCTGACGGCCTTGCTTGTCCATTCGGGACTGGCTTCCGGTCTGTATGAGGCGCAAATCGGCCTCTGCCTGCTGGCCTGGCTCATTGCCGGGCTGACCAGCCTCCTGCGCGACATGCTGCTGGGCGACGCCTCCCGGCTCATGGAAGAACAGGTCTACGCCACGGGCATGGCGCTGGCAGCCCTGTTGCTGCTGGCCGCGCGGCTGCACTGGCCCGCGCTTTGCCTCGCTGACCAGCTGGGTCTTGTCTGGGCGTGCGCCCTGATTCCCCTGCTGCTGCGTGAGGCGATACGCAGCCGCCGCACGGCCCGGCACTAGGGCTTGGCAAGACAAATTTTGCAACGCATTGCAATACATACGATACATGAGGCATGCACGCTCAGCTTGCCGTTGGGAGCGGGGCTGCCTTGTGTCCCAGTCGTTTCTCCCGAAAAAAATGCGTCGGGGAAGGGATGGGGGCGTGGGGAAGGGGAAGCCCTCCCGCGCGAGTTGTGGGCTTCCCCTTCCTCCCCCCGACAAGCGGCAAATCGTGATCACAGGCCCCGGGGGATGCCGCCGCTCTGAGAGACCGGAGAAGCGGCGGAAGGCCCGCGCCGCCGCAATGGCCGTCCGGCGGCAAGAATGCGCCCGAGGCGTTACGACAAAAAAATTTTTCTTTTTTTTCAAATTGTTGCCAGAAATAATACCTGCCCCGGGCCTTTTCAAAAGCGCAGGGACAGGCTATAGCATTGGTCGCCTGCAGGCAGGTTCGTTTCGCCGCGGATACGGCCACGCCGGATTCCGTGCGGCGGTCAGCCTGCTGCCGGCAGGGTGCGTTGTGGCTGCCATTGTCAGGCTGTGTCGCCGGCGCGCCTTTTTTTTATGAACTCCATACGCAAGGGAAAGCAGATGATCCCCATGCCTTCTGAGCTGCCGCATCCGCAGCTTACGCCCAATATCGAAGTCGTGCTGAAAAAGCGCTATCTGCGCAAGGATCCTGAGGGGCAGCTGGTCGAGGAGCCGCGCGACCTGTTCTGGCGCGTGGCTGCGGCCATCGCCGCCGAGGACGGGCGCTACGGCGTTGCCCGGGAAGCGCAGGCCGCGCTGGCCCGCCGTTTCTATGACCTGATGACCTCGTGGAAATTTCTGCCCAACTCGCCCACCCTCATGAATGCGGGCACGGATCTGGGGCAGCTTTCGGCCTGCTTCGTGCTGCCCGTGGGCGACTCCATCGAGGAAATTTTTGACGCGGTCAAGTACGCGGCCATGATCCACAAATCCGGCGGCGGCACGGGCTTTTCCTTCTCCCGCCTGCGCCCCAAGGCCAGCCGGGTGGGTTCCACGGGCGGCGTGGCGTCCGGGCCGGTATCCTTCCTGCGCATTTTCAATACGGCCACCGAGCAGGTCAAGCAGGGCGGCACGCGGCGCGGGGCCAACATGGGCATTTTGCGCGTGGATCATCCCGACATCGTGGAGTTCATCCGCGCCAAGGAAAAGGACGGCGAGTTCAACAACTTCAACCTGTCCGTGGGCCTGACGGAAGCCTTCATGCAGGCCGTGGAGCAGGATGCCGAATACGACCTGATCCAGCCGCAGAACGGCGAGGCGGTCAAGCGCCTGCGCGCCCGCGAGATCTTCGATCTGCTGGTCAAGAAGGCCTGGCAGTCGGGCGATCCGGGCATCATTTTTCTGGATCGCATCAACCGGGACAATCCCACGCCTGAGCAGGGGGACATCGAATCCACCAATCCCTGCGGCGAACAGCCGCTCCTGCCCTACGAGGCCTGCAACCTCGGCTCCATCAATCTGTCCTGCTTCTACCGGCCCGGCCATAACGAGGACGCCGATCCCGCCGCCAAAGGCATCGACTGGGACGCCCTGCGCGAGGTCATCCACCTGTCCGTGCACTTTCTCGACAATGTCATTGACGCCTCGCGCTTCCCGCTGGAGCGCATTGCCGAGACCGTGCGCCGCAACCGCAAGATCGGTCTGGGCGTCATGGGTTTTGCGGATCTGCTCTATGAACTGGGCATTGCCTATGACTCGGAGGCCGGCACGGCCCTCGGCGAGCGCATCATGGCCTTTGTCAACGAGGAGGCCCACAGGGCCTCGGCTGAGCTGGCGCGCGAGCGCGGCCCCTTCCCGGCCTGGGAGCAATCCGCCTATGCGCGGCGCGGCGAAGGCCCCTACCGCAATGCCACGGTGACCACCATCGCGCCCACCGGCACCCTGTCCCTGCTGGCGGGCTGCTCCTCCGGCGTGGAGCCGCTCTTTGCCCTTTGCTTTACCCGCAACATCCTGGACGGGGAAAAGCTGCTGGAGGTCAATCCCCACTTTGAGCAGGCCGTGCGGGCCGCCGGACTGGATTCGGCGGAACTCATGCAAAATGTGCTGGAAAAGGGCTCCATCCGCGAAATGGACTTCCTGCCCGAAAGCCTGCGGCGGGTGTTCGTGACGGCCATGGACATCGATCCGGTCTGGCATCTGCGCATGCAGGCCGCCTTCCAGCGGCATACGGACAATGCCGTATCCAAGACGGTCAATCTGCCCAACAGCGCCACCGAACAGGACATTTACGACATTTACTGGCTGGCCTTCAAGGAGGGCTGCAAGGGCGTCACCGTTTACCGCGACGGCTGCAAGGCCCTGCAGGTGCTGGCCACCGGCGAGGGGCAGAAAAAGATGGACGGCGCGAGCGCACCCGCGCCGGTTTCCGCCGTGCGCAAGCGGCCCGATGTGGTGCAGGGCTTCACCCAGAAGGTGCAGACCGGCCTCGGGGCCATGTATCTGACGGTCAACGAGCTGGACGGCAAGCCCTTCGAGGTTTTTGCCACCATCGGCAAGTCCGGGCGCTCCATTACCGCCAAGGCCGAGGCCATTGGCCGGCTGGTGTCCCTGGCCCTGCGCTCGGGCATCGAGGTGCGGGACATCGTGGCCCAGATCAAGGGCATCGGCGGCGAACATCCCGTCTTCCGGGGCAAGGGCCTGCTGCTGTCCATTCCCGATGCCATTGCCTGGGTGCTGGAACGGCGCTACCTCAAGGATGAGCGGCTCGGATCCGGCGTCACGGACATCGAGCAGCAGCATTGCCCCGAATGCGGCGCGGAACTGGTCTTTCAGGAAGGCTGCCTGATCTGCCCGGCCTGCGGCTTCTCCCGCTGCGGCTAGGGCGTTTCCGGGGTCGGACGACCGCCGGGAGGCAGGGATGATGTTTTGCGGGCAGGGGGCGTCATGGGCGGCCCCTGCCCTTTCGCGATGAACGGATGGGCGTCCGAAAGCCGGACGCGAGGCTGCCATGAAATGGATAACCCATCAGACCGCCGCCGTGGGGCTGGCTCTGGTCTGGCATTTGCCGCCAGCCGGAGTGCTGGCTTCCTGTCTGGGCGCGGTGCTGCCCGACATGCTGGATCAGCGCGCCGCGCGCCTGACGCGCAACCCGCAGCGCACCTTCAACCGCATCCATCGCGGCGTGACCCACTGGTTCGGCTGGTGGCTGGCGATCTTCCTGCTGGCAGCCTGGCTGCCCGTGCCGCCGCATGTCCGGGCGGCCGTTCTCGGGCTGGGCTTCGGCGGCCTGAGTCATGTGCTGCTGGACATGCTCACCCCCGGCGGCGTGCCCCTGCAGCCCTTCAGCCGCAAGCGACGTTTTTCCCTCCGTCTGTGCTCCACGGGGAGCATCGGGGAATACGTCTTTCTGGCGGCCATGCTGGGCTGCTTCGCGCTCTTTCTGGGGCCGCGCTTCGAGGATGTGCTGCATCAGGCCCAGCGTTGGGCCGGACACGCGCTGCGCTTTTAGGGACTGGCCCGGCCTGCCGCCTGTCCTGAGGGCCGCCGGCTTTCCGGGCAATATCGGTCGCGCGGCCCGTGGCGAAGGCTCCCCTGACCGTCACCGTCTCTCGCCATGACTGAAGAGGGGCGCGGCGCGTGACGCGGCCCGGCTGCGCAGGGACAATGCAGCCTTGCCCGCCGCCCTGCCGGAAGCGGCGGCGGGCCGGGATGCCGTTGCCCGGCGGGCGAACGCAAGGCGGGAACGGCGGCAATTACTTCTTGATGCGTCGCAGCACCTTGTCGGCGAAGGTGCATATGGCTTGCATGTCGTTACCCTTGTTCTGCGCCTCCAGCCGCTGCATCTCCTGATCAAACTCACTGCTGAGCGCTTCGTATTTTTCCGGATCCTTTTGGGAAAGTTCATACATCGCCTGCATGAGGGCGGCGGCTTTCTGATTGGCTTCTTCTTCCGTGCAGGCGGCCTGGGACGGGCAGGCAAGCAGGGCGGACAGAACAAGGGCAGCGGCGGCAATAAGAAAGGGCTTGCGCATACGGTGTTCCTTTTTCAAAAAGCGGTGACGGGCGACGCTCCCGTAAGCATCGGCGGCGCGAAGCGCCTGCCCGGTCTCCTGTCGGGAGCGTGATGTGTGAGACGCATACTAGTTGAGATGCCTCGCCTTGTCACGGGCTTTCGCCCCCCGGCGGCAGGGCCGCAGCGGAGGGCCACCCAAAAAGCCGCCGGAAAACCGGCGGCTTTTTGGGTGCGTCAGGCGTCACGGGTACGGCGGGCAAGATCTCCCGTGAGCCGACAACATCGTTCAGGCCATGCGGGGCTTACAGGCCGAGCTGGGCCAGCATGTCGTCAATGGCGTTCTGGGAGCAGCCGTCGCTGCTCGGCCCCTTGAGCTGGCTGTGCTCGGTGCGGCTCTGGCGGAAGTCCTCCACGGCCCGGCTGACTTCGTCGCGCAATTCCTGCGCGTCCTTGGTGGGATTCTTTTCCGCGCCGTCCAGAAAGAGGCCGGAGGAGACGTAGAGTTCCACCACCGTGCCTTCGATGCGGTTGAGGGCCTGCACCACCTTCCGGATGCGCTGGCCGGTAATGTCCTGAAAGCTCAGGGTGGTGAGCACGGTGGTCAGGTCGTCGCCGAGGCCGTTGTTGATGGCCCTGAGGCGCTCCACCTGGCCGGGCGTGGCGGTGCCGTTGGCCACGGCGGCAAGGATCTCGGCGGATTCCTCCTGCCGCTCCAGCTGTTTTTCCACCACCTCAAGGATGCTCATGGTGGCCTTTTCCGTGGCTTCCATCACCTCGCGCAGCTGATCCGAGGCTTCGTTGAACAAATGATCCGCCTCGTCGCAGCCCAGCATCTGACCGCTGGTGGCTTCCGAAATCTGCTGGTAGATGCGCTTGAGTCCCTCGCGCATATCGTCATTGAGCTGACGGTACACGCTTTGATGCTCTGCTCCGCTCATGTCAGGCTCCGACGGCGTTACTTGTTGGTCTTGAGAAAGGTCTTGGCGCGGGCTGCTTCGGGGGAATTGGGATACTTCTTGATCAGTTCCTGCATCCGGGCCTTGGCGGCGGGAGCCTGCTTCATCTTGCTGAAGCAGATGCCCTGCTTGAGATAGGCTCCCGGGGCGCGCGAAGAATTGCCGTACTTGGTGATGACCGTATCGTAAGCCAAGGCCGCATCGGCAAACTGGTTGCGCTGGAAGTAGCATTCCGCCAGATGGTACTGGGCCTCGGCGGTCATGGTATGATTGGGGTAGTTCTTGACAAAGTCGGAAAAGGAACGCTGGGCCTCGTCGTACTTGCGATTGGTGAAGGCATTGATCCCGGCGTCATAGAGCGCCATGGACACGTCCTTCTGCGGGGCCGGGGCCTGCGGCTGCGGCGTGGGCTGGCCCCAGGTGCTGCTCTGATCCACGGCAGCCGTGGCGCCGGCGGCGGCCGCGCCTCCCGCGGCCACAGGGCTGGCCTGCCCCCAGGTTTCGCCGGTGGCGGCGCTGGTGGCCGGTTGCGCCGCGGCCTGCCCCCAGCCGCTGTCGGCCGGGGCGGCCGCCGGTACGGACGCGGCGGGCGGCGTGGCCGAAGCCGCCGGCAGGGCGGGCAGGGGATCGCCCAGATTGAGATTGAGCGCCATGCTGGTTTCCACCTGCCGCAGGGCGGCGTCATGCTTGTTCAGGCGTTCGACCACGGCGCGCGCTCCGCCCACCTGCTGCAGGTCATAGACCTGCCCCTTGAGGGAATTGACCTCCTGCCGCAGGGCCTGTACCTGATTCCACATTTCCGCCTGCGCGGGCTGGAGCTGGCGCAACTGGGAATCCTGCTGCTGCACGCGCTGTTCGAGATCCAGCGAGGAGGAAGACGAGCTGCTGCCGACGCAACCGCCGAGAAGCGAAGCGCCGCAGAAAAGACCAAGGGCGGCAAACAGACGAGTGTGTTTCATGAAGCACCTCAATTTACGGGAAGGGGTCGCCTGCCTTGCGGCGACCGGTCACAATGTAGATCAGCCCGCCGAGGACGGGCACAAAAACCACCAGCAGGAGCCAGAGGGCACGCTGCAACGGACTGGCGAACTGATGCCGCCAGATGTGCAGGATGCTCCAGAATGCGGGCAGCATGGGCAGCAGGGCCAGCGGAATATGCCACCAGGCAAAGGTCATGAGGCGTCCTTCCCCTGTCGGGCATGGGGCTGCCGCCAGAGCAGGATGCAGGCCAGCCCCGCACCCGCGCAAATGGCCATGTCCGCCACGTTGAAGGCCGGCCAGTGCCAGTCGCCCACATAGATATCCAGAAAATCCACCACCGCCCGGAAGCGCAGACGATCAACCAGATTGCCCAGCGCCCCGCCCATGACCAGCCCCAGCGCCCGGAACAGCCACGGCTGCTCAGGCGAGGAGCGCACCAGCAGGATGATGGCCGTCACGGCCGCCAGCGTGGCCAGCAGGAACAGCCAGAACTGCCATTCGATGTCCGAACGGTTGAGAAAGCCGAAGGCCGCGCCCCGGTTGCGGATATTGACGAGATCCAGCAGGCCGGGGATGACGGGCACGCTCTTGTGCTCGGGAATGGTGGACAGCACCCAGAACTTGCTGAGCTGATCGAGCAGCAGCACCAGCAGGGCATAGCCGCCAAGCTGTCGGTAACGCAGCTTCACCGGGCGGATTCCTTCATCACCGCCGCGCAGCGCGGGCAAAGGCCGGGATGATCGGCATCCTGCCCCAGTTCCGTGCTGTAGATCCAGCAGCGTTCGCACTTTTCGCCGTGTGCCCGCTCCACAGCCACGGCCAGGCCGGGCAGGTCGGCATCGGTCAGGGCATTTTGCGGCGCATCGGCCAGCGGCGCGGTCAGGATTTGCGAGACAATGCAGAATTCCCGCAGATCGGCGTGCAGGCTGTCCAGCCGTTCCCGCAGCTCATCACTCAGATGGAGGGTGATGCGGGTATCCAGCGAATGGCCCACCACACCGTCGCGGCGCAACGGCTCGATGGCGCGGGTCACCACGCCGCGCACGGCCATGAGCACGTTCCAGTCGTCGCGCACGCCGTCTTCCAGCAGGAAGGGCGTCACGTCCGGCGCGGGCAGGGCGAAGACCGTGGGGGCCGCGTCGCGCAGATCATTGGGCAGGGCGAGGTAGATTTCCTCCGCGGTGAAGGAGAGCACCGGGGCCATGTCCCGCGCGAGCAGGCAGGTCAGATGATAGAGGGCGGTCTGTGCCGAACGCCGTTCCCGGCTGTCCGGCGCGGAGGCATAGAGCCGATCCTTGAGGCCGTCCAGATAGACGCCGGAAAGGTCGGTGGCGCAGTAGTTGTGCAGGGAATGGTAGACCTTGTGGAACTCGTATTCCGTATAGGCCTGCTGAATGCGCTGATGCAGGCGCGCGGCCACATCCAGCGCATAGCGATCCAGCGGCAGCAGCTCGGCGACAGGCAGGAGATCCGTGCGGTGCAGGTCGGCCAGATTGCCCAGCATGAAGCGGGCCGTATTGCGAATGCGGCGGTAGGCGTCCACGAGCCGGCCGAGAATTTCGTCGGAAATGCGCACGTCTTCCCGGTATTCCACGGAACTGACCCAGAGGCGGATGATTTCGGCCCCGAATTTGTCGATGAGTTCCTGCGGCGCAATGACATTGCCCACGGATTTGGACATCTTGCGTCCGTTGCCGTCCACCACGTAGCCGTGGGTGAGCACGGCCCGGTAGGGCGGCGTGCCGCGCGTGCCCTCGGCCGCCAGCAGGGAGCTGTGGAACCAGCCCCGATGCTGATCCGAGCCTTCGAGGTAAAGATCCGCCGGGAAGGACAGTTCGGGCCGGGCTTCCAGCACCGCAGCCCAGCTCGTGCCGGAATCGAACCAGACATCCAGGATGTCGGTTTCGCGCTTCCAGTGCGAGCCGCCGCAGTGGGGGCAGGTCAGACCGGCGGGCACGATGTCTTCCAGCGGCGCTTCGTACCAGTAGTCGCAGCCGGTGGGGTGCGCGGCAAAGCGGTCGCTCATGGCGCGCATCCAGTCGGCGTCGTTCCAGGCCGCGCCGCAGTCCTCGCAAATCAGGGCCATGATGGGTACGCCCCACTGCCGCTGACGCGAAATGCACCAGTCGGGCCGGGATTCGATCATATTGTAAATGCGTTCCCGGCCCCAGGCCGGAATCCAGCGCACCTTCTCGTTGATGGCCGTGAGCGCCCGCTGGCGGAGGTCATTCTTCTCCATGCTGATGAACCACTGCGTGGTGGCCCGGAAGATGACCGGCTTCTTGCAGCGCCAGCAATGCGGATAGGAGTGGGAGATGGTGCCCGCATGCAGCAGGTTGCCCACTTCCTTCAATTTTTCGATGACCGGGCCATTGGCCTCGAAGACGTTGAGGCCCGCGAAATGTTCCACGCTGGGCAGAAAGCGGCCCGCGTCGTCCAGGGGCGAATAGATGTCGAGGCCGTAGGCAAGGCCCACTTCGTAGTCCTCGCGGCCGTGACCCGGCGCGGTATGCACGCAGCCCGTGCCCGCGTCAAGGGTCACATGGCGGCCCAGCACGAGCGGCGAGGGCCGGTCGTAGAAGGGGTGACGGGCCGTGAGATGTTCCAGCTTCTCGCCCGTCGTCCGGGCCACGATGCGCGGTTCGCCCCAGCCGAAGGTCCGGGCGCAGCTCTCCAGCAGCTCGGCGGCCAGCAGGTATTGCGCGCCGTCAACCTCCACCAGCACATACTCGAATTCCGGGTGCAGGCAGACGGCCATATTGTCCGGCAGGGTCCACGGCGTGGTCGTCCAGATGACCACAAAGGCCCGCGCCGGATCGGCCCCGGGCAGCGCCTCGCCCAGGCGGGCGTCAGTCAGCGGAAAGCGCACGAAGATGGAGGGCGAGCTGTGATCGGCATATTCCACCTCGGCTTCGGCCAGGGCCGTATGACAGGAGCAGCACCAGTAAATGGGCTTCTTGGCCCGGATGACGTTGCCCGCCGCCACGAAATTGGCCAGTTCGCGCGCGGTGGCCGCCTCGTAGGCGGGCGTCATGCTCATGTAGGGATTGTCCCAGTCGCCCAGCACGCCCAGGCGCTTGAATTCCTTGCGCTGGATGTCGATCCACTTGCCGGCGTATTCGCGGCAGAGCTTGCGCACCACATGGGCAGGCAGTTCCTTCTTCTTTTTCTTGAGTTCCTGTTCGACCTTCAGCTCGATGGGCAGGCCGTGGCAGTCCCAGCCGGGCACATAGCGGGCTTCGTGACCCTGCATGTTGCGGGCCTTGATGATGATATCCTTGAGAATCTTGTTGAGCGCCGTGCCCATGTGGATGTGCCCGTTGGCATAGGGCGGGCCGTCATGCAGCACAAATGGCCCCTTGCGGGTATCGTGCTCGATCATGGCGCGGCAGGCGTCGATCTCTTCCCAGTGCTTGAGCATCTGCGGCTCGCGCTGGGCAAGATTGGCCTTCATGGGGAAGGCGGTCTGGGGCAGATTCAAGGTTTTCTTGTAGTCGCTCATGCTGGCTCCCGGAGCGGATAGGAAGGGCGGCTCCGTGCATTTCCCGTGTTGCGCACAGCGCGTTTCCCGCAAAAAGCCCGGCTTTTCACGGCATTGCATACGGCTGTGAAGGCGGCTTGCCGGCGTCTTCCGGCAAGGGGCCTCTCCGTCTGTTCATAAGGCGGTAATTTTCCGCAAAGACGCGCGCAAAGTCAAGGGACGCCGGCGAGCCGTCCCGGCCTCGCGTCAGGCGGGCCGGTCGGGCGGCAGATGGGACAGAAAGGAAAGCAGATGGCCTTCGCCCGCCGCCCGGCAGCTCAGATAGCAGCGCGCATAGTCGCCGGCGGTCATCTGTCGGGCAAAGATGCGGTAGCGGCGCGTGCGGCTTGCAAAGGGCAGGCCCAGGCCGCCGTCGGCCTCGGGCTGGCCCAGGGCCGGGGGCAGGGGCAGCCAGAAGTCCTCCTGCGGCAGGGCGAAGGCCCGGGCCGCGCTTTCCGGCAGGCCGCCCAGTCCCAGCAGGCGCAGCACGCTGTCGGCCACAAAGAGCGTCAGGCGGCGGCCCGGATGATTGACCGTGAGGAAAAGCTGTTCCGTGCGCCAGTGTTCGCGCAGGAGCGGCGCGCAGCGGATGGGGGCGTCGCGTTCCTTTTCCTCCTCGCGGCGCAGGGAGGCTTCGGCGATGCCGGCCGGCGAGCCGAAGACGGCAGGCCGCGCACGCTCGTAGAAAAAACTGGCCTCCAGCGGGGACAGGCCGCGCTGCAGCAATGTTTCCAGCAGGCTGTCGGCAAAATCCACGCCGGGCAGATGCGTCCAGGTGGGCCAGTAGCCCCGGAAGAAGAGATTGGGCAGGCGCAGAACCTGACAGGCAGGCGGCAGGCGGCGGCGTATTTCGGCGCTGGAAAGTTCGCCCCATTTGGCGTCGAGTTCCTGATGCAGGTAGAGGGCGCAGCCGTCGAGCAGGGCGTCGGGCAGCTGTTCGCGCGTGTAGTTGAGCACATGCAGCACGCGAAAGCGCCGGGCAAAGGCCGGGCTGGCCTCCAGCAGCAGGCGCAGGGCCTCGCCCTGACAATTGGCATGCAGCAGGCAGAACGCCCGGCTCATGGGGTCAATCCCGCTCGTCCCATTCCAGATAGGTGGCGGTCTGGCGTCCCTTTTCGGAAACGGCCACGCTCACCAGTTCCACCTGACGGGCCTGCGGATCGGGATGCTCCCGCAGGCGACGGGCCACGTTCTGCCAGATATGCCGGGCCAGATTCTCGGAGGAGGGATTGATCGCGTCAAAGGGCGGCGTCTCGTTGAGCACCCGGTGATCCAGCTCGTCCAGCGCGGCCTTGAGGGCCTCGCGCAGCACCTTGAAATCCAGCAGCAGTTCCGTGTCCGGCAGCAGCTTTTCGCCCTGTACGGTGAGTTCCACGCCGAAGTTGTGCCCGTGCAGGCGTTCGCACTTGCCTTCATAATGCCGCAGGGCATGGCCGGAGGAAAATTCGTCCCGCACCGTGAGGCGCCAGCATTTCTTTCTGTTCATCGGAGAATCCAATACATGATGATGGCCGCGATGACCATGACGATGATGGCCAGAATGATGCGGGCGTTCTGATCCCATTCATAGCTGGCGTCGCTTTCGGGGTCATCGTCCAGCGGCGGGGTGACAAGGTTCTGCAACCATGAAAACAGGGACATGATGTTTCCTCCGGCTCCGGGGAGCGTCAGATTGTCGTCTGTGGCAAACGGTCATTCAAAAAGCGTACCCGCCGCCTACGAGGCCCAGGCCGCCAGGGCGCTGTCCAGCTCCGGGCCGGGGCTGACCCGGTATTGCGCCCCCAGCTGGAGCAGGCAGCAGTAGCCGTCCAGCTGGACGATGGCCCGGGTTTCCACCTCGCCGGCATGGGCGCTCAGGATGTTCTTCAGGCTCAGGATATGCTCGCGGCCCAGCCGCCGGGCCGGGATGGTCACGTCATAGGGATTGTCGTTCTGGCCGCAGGCCTCGCGCAAGAGCTGCACGCCCTGTCCCAGCAGCTTGACCTCGCGCGGGGTCTCCTCGCCGTCCTCCTCGCTGTCCTGCCCCACATCGTCCTGCCGGTCAAGGCGCGCCCGCAGGCAGAGGGGCTGATCGCTCTTGAGCAGGTCGCGGGCTTCGGCATAGGCCCGGGGAAAGAAGGTCACCTCGGCGTGTCCGGTCAGATCCTCGATGCTCACAAAGGCCATGCGTTCGCCCTTGGACTTGGTGAGCACCTCCTTGATGCTGGTGACCAGCGCCGGGCAGGCGATTTCCTCACCGGGATAGCGATCTCGCGCGGCTTCCAGCGTCACGAGGTTCATGCGCCGGATCTCGCGGCTGAAGGGCTGCAGGGGGTGGCTGGTGAGGAAGAAGCCGAGCGCCTCCTTTTCAAAGCGCAGCTTCTCGTCATTATCCCATTCGGCCATGTTCGCCTCGGGGAAATCCATGCCGATGCCGGGCGGCGGGGCGCTCTCCACCTGCGGGGCCAGGGCCAGCAGGGAAACCTGATTGGATTCCTTTTCCTTCGCCTTTTTCTGCGCTCGGGCCACCACCCCGTCAAGGGTGGCGAAAAGGGCCGCCCGGCTCACGCCGAGGCAGTCGCAGGCCCCGCCCTTGATGAGCGATTCCAGCACCCGCCGGGTCACCTTGCGCAAGTTCACCCGGCAGCAGAGATCGAGCAGGGAGGTATAGGGGCCGTCGTCCGCCCGGGCCTCGATGATCTCGCGGATGGCTTCATCCCCCACGTTCTTGATGCCGCCGAGGCCGAAGACCACCTTGCCGTCCTTGGCCGAAAAGGCCCGCTGGCTGTCGTTGATGGAGGGCTGCACCACGTCGATGCCCATATCCTTGCAGCAGGAGACGTACTTCAGCAGCTTGTCCTGATTGCCCATTTCCGAGGTCATGAGCGCGGCCATGAATTCCACCTTGTGGTGCACCTTGAGGTAGGCCGTGAAGTAGGACACCAGCGCATAGGCCGCCGAGTGGGACTTGTTGAAGCCGTAGGCCGCGAATTTTTCCATGAGGTCGAAGATTTCGTCGGCCTTGGCCTGATCGATGCCGTTGGCCAGGGCGCCGTCCACGAACTTGACGCGTTCCTTGGCCATGGCCTCGGCCTTCTTCTTGCCCATGGCCCGCCGCAGCAGGTCGGCCCCGCCCAGGGTGTAATTGGCGATGATCTGGGCGATCTGCATGACCTGTTCCTGATAGACGATGACGCCGTACGTATCCCGCAGGCAGTCGTTCAGGGAGTCGTGCGGATAGATGACCGGCACCTGCCCGTGCTTGCGCTTGATGAATTCATCCACCATGCCCGAACCCAGCGGCCCGGGCCGGTAGAGGGCCAGCATGGCGATGACGTCCTCGAAGCAGGAGGGCCTGAGCATGCGCAGATACTGGCGCATGCCCGAACTTTCCACCTGAAAGACGCCGTCCGTGTCCCCGCGCGAATAGAGTTCATAGGTGGCCGCGTCGGTGAGCGGCAGATTGTCGAGATCCGGCGGCGTCTGTCCCTGCAGGCTGATGTTGTCCAGGGTGTCCTGAATGAGCGTCATGGTCTTGAGGCCGAGGAAGTCGAACTTCACAAGGCCGGTCTGCTCGGTCATGGGGCCGTCGAACTGGGTGACGAGTTCGCCGCGCTTGCCCGTATAGAGCGGCAGATATTCGTCCATCGGCTTGTCGGAGACCACCAGCCCCGCCGCATGGGTGGAGGCGTGGCGGGCCAGCCCTTCCAGCCGCCGGGCCGTGTCCAGCAGCTTCTTGACCTGCGGATCGCCGTCATAGAGCTTTTGCAGTTCCGGTTCGGCTTCCATGGCCTTGTTGACGGTCATCTTGAGATCGTCGGGCACCATCTTGGCGATGCGGTCGGTCTCGGCAAAGCTCATGCCCAGCGCCCGGCCCACGTCGCGCACCACGCCCTTGGCCTTCATGGTGCCGAAGGTGGTGATCTGCGCCACGCTGTCCTTGCCGTAGGTGTCCACCATGTGCTGGATGACTTCCGTGCGGCGGCGTTCGCAGAAGTCCACGTCGATATCGGGCAGGCTCACGCGCTCGGCATTGAGGAAGCGCTCGAACAGCAGATTGTAGGGGATGGGATCCAGGTTGGTGATGCGCAAGGCCCAGGCCACGAGGCTGCCCGCCGCCGAACCGCGCCCCGGCCCTACCGGGATGCCGTGATCCTTGGCCCAGTTGATGAACTCCTGCACGATGAGAAAATAACCCGGAAAGCCCATGTCGCAGATGACGTCCAGCTCGTAGCGCAGGCGTTCGCGGTAGGCGTCCGCATCCACCGAGGCGGGATCGGGATGCTTGCGCAGGCGCTGTTCCAGCCCTTCCTCGGCCAGCCGCCGAAATTCCGATTCCAGCGTGGCCCCCTCGGGCAGGGGATAGACCGGGAAATAATGGTGGCCGAAATCCAGCTCCACGTTGCATTGTTCGGCAATGCGCATGGTATTGGCCAGCGCCTCCGGCACATGGCCGAAGGCGGCCTCCATTTCCTCCACGCTCTTGTAATAGAGTTCCGTGGTCTCGAAACGCATGTGCTTGGGATCGTCCATCGTGGTCTGGGTCTGGATGCAGAGCAGCACCTCGTGGGCTTCCACGTCGTCGGCATTGAGATAATGGCAGTCGTTGGTGGCCACCAACGGCAGACGGAGCTGTTCGGCGATCTCCATCAGGCCGTTGTTGACGACCACCTGCTCCTGCAGGCCGTTGGACTGCAATTCCAGATAGAAGCGATCCGGATAGATGTCGGCGTATTCCCGGGCCAGCGCAAGCGCCTTGTCCATGTCCCCGGCCTGAATGGCGCGCGGCACCTCGCCCGCGATGCAGGCCGAGAGGCAGATAAGCCCCTCGCTGTAGCGGCGCAGCAGGGCCTTGTCCACGCGCGGCTTGTAATGAAAGCCCTCCAGAAAGCCCTTGGTCACGAGCTTGACAAGGTTGTGGTAGCCCGCATCGTTCTGGGCCAGCAGGATGAGATGGTTGCGCTTGCGGGCCAGCTCGGAGGTTTTGTCCAGATGGTCATGGCAAACATAGACCTCGCAGCCGAAAATGGGCTTGATGCCGACCTCGGCGCACTGCCTGGCAAAATAGGCTGCGCCGTACATGTTGCCATGATCGGTAATGGCGCAGGCGGGCATGCCGTAATCCTTGGCCCGGTTGCACAAGTCCTTGAGGCGAATGGCGCCGTCCAGCAGGCTGTACTCGGTATGGCAGTGCAGATGCACGAAATCGGACATGCGTGTTCCTCGGCCGGAGGCCTCCGGCGGCTGGATGATGAAAGGAAGGGCGGCGCAGGAAACACGCCGCCCGACAATGTCCATAGCATGCCTTGTCCCGCGCCTCAAGCGCGGGGCAAGGCCCCGGGCTGGCGGCGGATTTCTTGCAAAAAGGTGCTTTTCTCCTTACATGAAAAAGCCAGAAGTTGCGGCAAGCCAGCACCAGAGCAGCCGCAGAGATTCAGAAGCCGCTGACTTGCCGAGTATCTCCGCAGCGCGGAGGGAGAGAGAATGTGCATGTATGACCCGCCCCTGAAGTCAAGACAATTCTGGGCAAAATGAATGCGGTCAGGTATCCGGCATCTTTTCAAGGGTAGTGCCAGGTGCCATGATGGCGTTAATGGGCAAATATGTTGGGCGCATGGCAACTGGCGTCGGGGACAAAATTCCATTCGGTATCGCAGAGGGCAAGGGGCGTCCCATGAGAAGACGCGATTTTTTAAAACAGGCCGGTGTTACGGCAGTCGCGGCCGCCACGGTGGGGCTCGGAAATCTGGGCGGCGCTGTGCCTGCTTTGGCCAATATGCCGCTTCGCACGTACCAGCTTGGTCGGCTTTCTGTAACCGTGCCCAGCTTTCTGAAACCACTGGTTGAGAAGTGTGTTTTTGTTTGGGACAGTCGCACGCCAGATGGTAAGGACTATTCGCTTGCTTATCCGATTAAGGTTTATGAATATCCGCTTAAAAGTATTTCTGGCAATGCAAAACAGGAATGGGAAAAGAGTGTTTCAGAAGTAATAACACAATACAAAAATAGTTATGATTTATATTTTGATTGGGATGTAAGCAATAAATTCAATGCTCATGCTCACTTTATTTGTTATGATGAAGGGAGACATTATAATTTTCATATG
>NHCFC04200__coassemble_465_pt1 | contig 48667 bp, 48 predicted proteins | sample NHCFC04200__metabat2_low_PE_055 | metagenome-assembled genome bin NHCFC04200
GCCCCTTTGTTCACAAAGGGGCCCTTCCCCCCACAAAAAATACTTGAAAAACAATCAGGTGAGCGTTCGTATCGCCCTACCGTTCAAAATAGGTATAGCCGCGCAGGCCGTCCTCGAAGCTCTGAAGGATGGCATAGCGTTCGCTGGGGGAGATGCGTTTTTCGCGCACGGCGCGTTCGGCGGTGCCGCGCAGGTCGTCGAGGATGCGACGGGGGTCGTATTCCACATAGCTGAGGATATCGGCCACGGAGTCGCCACGAATTTCGCGCACATATTCGTAGTTGCCGTCCTCGCCGCAGCGGATGGACACCACGTTGGTATCGCCCATGAGGTTGTGGAGGTCGCCGAGGGTTTCCTGATAGGCGCCCACGAGGAAGGCGCCGAGGTAGTATTCCTCGCCGTCGCGCAGGGGGTGGAGATCGAGGGTATGCTTGAGGCCCTGCGGATCGATGAAGTGATCGATGCGGCCGTCGGAATCGCAGGTGATGTCCGAGATGATGCCCTGCCGGGAGGGAAATTCATTGAGACGGTGAATGGGCATGATGGGGAAGAGCTGATTGATGGCCCAGGAGTCCGGCAGGGACTGGAAGACGCTGAAGTTGCCGTAGTAGATGTCGGCCAGGCTGGCGTCAATGTCCTGCAGGTCGCGGGGCACGGTCTTGAGGCGGCGCTTTTCCTCGGCGATGCGCAGCATGATGGCCCAGAAGAAGCGTTCGGAGAGGGTGCGCTGGCGCAGGTTCACGCGCCCGGCGGAAAAGAGCTGGCGCATTTCGTCGCGGTAATAGATGGCGTCGTTGTAGCACTCCTGCAGGTTGCGCAGGGTGATGCCGGAGAACACCTCGCGCAGGTTGCGCACGGGTTCGGGGGTTTCCTCGGGCAGTTCGTCGGGCAGCTGCACTTCCTCCACGGCGCTGACGTCGAGGATATTGAAGAGCAGCACGGAATAGTAGGCCACGGTGGCGCGCCCGGATTCGGTAATGATGTGGGGGTGGGGGATGTCCTGCTCATCCAGGATGCTCATGATGGCTTCCACCACGTCGGTGCTGTATTCGTCGAGGGTATAGTTGCGCGAGGAAATGTAGTTGGTGTGGGAGCCGTCATAGTCCACGGCCAGGCCGCCGCCAAGGTCAAGGTAGCCCATGGGCGCGCCTTCCTGCACAAGACCCACATAGAGGCGCGCGCCTTCCATGACGCCGCGCCGGATGTCGCGGATGTTGGAGAGCTGGGAACCGAGGTGATAGTGCAGGAGGCGGAAGCAATCAAGCATGTCGTGGGATTTGAGCTTGTCCACCACATCCACGATCTGGGATGCGCCAAGGCCGAAGGTGGATCGCTCGCCGCCGGAATCCGTCCAGTGCCCGCCCGCCTTGACGGACAGCTTGGCCCGCACGCCGATGTTGGGTCGCACGCCGAGGGCCTTGCTGCGTTCGAGCAGGAGGTCGAGTTCGCCGGGCATTTCCATGACGAAGTGGACGTTGAAGCCCAGACGCTGGGCCTGCAGGCCGAGATCGAAAAATTCCTCATCCTTGTAGCCGTTGCAGATGAGACAGGCTTCGGGATCGCGCATGAGGGAAATGGCGGCAATGAGTTCGGCCTTGGAGCCGACTTCGAGACCGTGGTGGTAGTGCGCGCCGAACTGGGCGATCTTTTCCACCACCTGCTGCTGCTGATTGACCTTGATGGGAAAGACGCCGCGATATTGACCCTTGTAGCCCAGATTCTTGATGGCCTTGCGGAAGGAGTCGTGAATATTGCTGATGCGGGCATCGAGGATGTTTTCCACGCGCAGGAGCACCGGCATGTCGTAGCCGCGCTCATGCAGCCCGGCGATGATTTCCGTAATGGGGATCTGCGGCCCCTTGGGGCCTTGGGGACAAATGACCACATCGCCGTTTTCGGCGACGTTGAAATATCCGGCCCCCCAGTTGCGGATGCCGTAAAGTTCGATGGAATCTTCCACGCGCCATTGCTGCAGGACTCGATTTTTTGCCACGCTCTTTCCCCCGTGAAGCCGGATGTTCGATGCAAATCGTCAGTGCGGGGCGACGGCACCGCGACGGTGCGCGCATTGTACGTTGTAGCGCCCCAAAGTCAATGCCGGCGCGGGCGCTTTTCCGGCTGTCGCCCGCGTCCTGAGGGGGAAGGCCGCTCTCTTTACCTTCGCCTGACCTCGGGTTATGTTTTGGGGCTATCGACAGCCGGCGTCCCGTCAAGGAGTATGCATGACCAATCCCCTTCGCCCGAAAAAGGCCCCCGGCGCGGACAGCGCCGCGCGTCCCGGCATTCCGCTGACGCTGCCTTCCATGTTGGCCGTGCTTTTTCTGGCGCTGGTCGCGGTTTCCTCGTCCTATCTGGTGGGCGTGATGTTTGGCCGCAGCCAGTGGGAGAGCGGCAGCCCCATGAGCACGGACGGCGGCCGCGCGCCGGAGAGCCTTGCCGCGGCGGGGGACGAGTCCGCAGCTGGTTCCGGGGAAACCGCCGCGCCCGCGACCGGGGAGACGGACGAGAGCGCGGACGACGGACGCGGGGGCATCCTTTCGGCCGAGGAACTGCGCTTTTCCCGCGTGCTGCGGGCCGCGCCCGGCGAATCTGCGGAACTGGCCAGCCCGCCGCTGCCGCCGGCGGTACCGCCCCAGCCCGTACCGGCAGCCCCGGCAGCCGCAGCCGCCGACGACACCCCGCCCCAGACCGCCCTGCCGCCCATGCCGCCGGGCATGCGGCCCGCCGTGCCCGAAGGGCAGACCGCGCCGCCGCCCACTCCCGCCACCATGCACGATTATGTTTTTCAGGTGGGGGCCTTCCGGGATGAAAGCTCGGTGGACGATCTGCGTCAGCGGCTGGAGGGACGCGGCCTGCGTACCCGCATGGAGCGCAGCGGCAAGCTGTATCTGGTGCTGGTGCTTTTGCGCGGCACCGAGGAACGGGCGGCCGAAGTGCCGCAGATCATGGAGGAACTGCGTCTCGGCAAGCCGCTGCTGCGCAGCCGCAAGCCGGTGCTCCGCTGATCATGGCGTCGGGCGCGAGCGCCTTCGCCCTTTCGACTTTTTTCAGGAGAGAACATGTCCCTGCAAAACAAGAACATGGTCTGCGCCCTGCGTTTGGGCGTCATCGGCCACATTGCCCAGGCCTTCTGGGAGGATCGACTGCCCGAAACCATCGACAACATTCCCTTTGTCATGCGTCCGCGCAACGGGCCGGATCAGACCCGCTGCTGCATCTACAAGGATCGCGCCATTCTGAGGGAGCGGATCATCGCGGCGCTCGGCTTTCGTCTGGAAGATCAGACCGACGACAGCGTGCCCCTGCGGCAGCTGGCCGAACAGGCCCTTGAGGATCAGACGCCCAACTGGCCCATCCTTACGGTCTGCGACATTGCCTGCCACGGCTGCATGAAGGCCCGCTACTTCGTCAGCGACGCCTGTCAGGGCTGCGTGGCCCGCTCCTGCGCGGGGAGCTGCCGTTTCGGGGCCATTTCCTTTGCGCAGGGGCGCTCCTACATCGATGCCAACAAGTGCCGCAACTGCGGGCAGTGCCATGAGCATTGCCCCTATCAGGCCATTGTGCGCCTCAATGTGCCCTGCGAGGCCGCCTGCCCGGTGCAGGCCATTCACAAGGGGCCGGACGGTCGTGCGGAAATCGACTTCGACAAGTGCACCAGCTGCGGCCGTTGCATGCGGGCCTGTCCCTTCGGCGCGGTCATGGAGCGCAGCGAGGTGCTGGAAGTGCTGCTGGCCCTCAGGAGCGAGGCCCATGTGACGGCGCTGGTGGCCCCGGCCATGGTCGGCCAGTTCAAGGGCGGTCTGCCGCGCATCATCACGGCCCTGAAGGCCCTGGGCTTTGACGAGGTCATGGAGGTGGCCGCCGGGGCCGACGTGACCAGCCGGAAGGAGGCCGAGGAATTTGTGGAGCGCATGGCGCGCGGCGACAAGTTCATGACCACCTCCTGCTGCCCGGCCTATGTGGAGGCCGTGCGGCGGCACGCCCCCAATCTGGCCCCCTTCGTCTCCTCCACGCGCACGCCCATGCATTACACCGCCGAGCTTTCGCGCGAAGCCAACCCCGAAACCATCAATGTCTTTCTGGGGCCGTGCGTGGCCAAGCGGACGGAAGGACTCAATGATCCGCTGGTGGATTTCGTCCTGACCTTCGAGGAGGTCGGCGCGCTGCTGGACGCGCGCGGCATCAACGTGGAAAACTGCGAGGAAGCCGAACTGGGCAATGCCAGCGGCGCGGGGCGCGGCTATGCCATTTCCGGCGGCGTGGCCGCGGCCGTGAGGAAGATGGTGGACGATCGCGAGGCCGTGCGCCCCATTTTCGTCAACGGTCTTTCCCTGCAGGCCCTGCGCAAGATGCAGTCCTACATTGACGGCGCCTGTCCCGGCAATCTCATCGAGGTGATGACCTGTGTGGGCGGCTGTGTGGGCGGCGCGGGCGTGCTGGCCGAAGCCGACAAGGCGGCCCGGCTGGTAGATCGCTTTGCCCAGTCCTCGCCGGACAGCGTATCGCGCGACTGATGACGGACGGGGCCGTTGCCGCACGGCCCCGCACCGTTCCCGCGTCGTTTTCCTTGCCATGACCCGCCGGGACATTCTGGATTTGCTCTTTCGCCTGCCGTGGCCCGAGCTGCGCGAAGCGGCCCGGCTCCAGCGCCGTGCCGCCCTGGGCCGTCAGGCACGGCTGCGCGGCCTGCTGGAATTTTCCAATCTCTGCCGCCGCAACTGCCGCTACTGCGGCCTGCGCGCGCAGCATCGCGCCCTGCGCCGCTACTGCCTGACCGCCGGTGAAATCCTTGCCGCCGCCCGGCAGGCCACGGCGGCCGGGGTGGACACCCTTGTGCTGCAATCCGGCGAATGGGAGCGACCGCCCGACTGGCTGGCGGGCATCATCGCACGGGTGAAAGCCGAATGCGGCCTGGCCGTGACGCTCAGCGTGGGCGAAATGCCGCGTGCGCACTATGCCTGCTGGCGGGAGGCCGGAGCGGATCGCTTTCTTTTGCGACATGAGACGGCGGATGCGGCCCTCTACGCCCGCCTGCATCCCGGCTACCGGCTGGCGGATCGCCTGCGGGCGCTGGAATGGCTGGCCGAACTGGGCTATGCGGTGGGGTCGGGCTTTCTGGTGGGCGTGCCGGGGCAGCGTCCCGCCTCGCTGGCCGACGATATTTTGCTTGTCCGGCGGCTGAACGTGGCCATGTGCGGGGTCGGCCCCTTCATTCCGCAGGCCGCCACGCCGCTGGCCCATGCGCCGCAGGGCGACGTGCCCCTGACCCTGCGGGTGCTGGCCGTGCTGCGGCTGGCCCTGCCGGCGGCCCATTTGCCCGCCACCACGGCGCTGGCCAGCCTCTCGCCCGAGGACGGGCAACGGCAGGGGCTGCTGGCCGGGGCCGATGTGCTCATGCCGTCCTTCACGCCGCCCGCCCGGCGCGCGGCTTACCGCATTTACGATCACAAGGCGCAGGTGAGCATGGCCGCCGCCCGTCGGGCCGTTCAGGCCGCCGGGCTGCGGTATTGTCCACCCGTTGCGTCCGCTTCCGGAGATTTTCGCCATGACTGATGCCCCCCGCCCCCAACGGTTGCACATCGGCCTCTTCGGCCGCCGCAATGCCGGCAAATCCAGCCTCTGCAATGCCCTCTGCGGGCAGGAGGCAGCCCTTGTCTCGCCCATGCCGGGCACGACCACCGACCCGGTGGAAAAGGTCATGGAGCTGGCTCCGCTCGGCCCGGTCGTGCTGCTGGACACGCCGGGACTGGACGATGCGGGCGAGCTGGGCGCGCAGCGTGTGGCCCGCAGCCTGCGCGCGGTGCGGGAAGTGGATATGGCGCTCATCGTGCTGGAAGACTGCCTCTGGGGCCTGCCGGAACAGCAGGCCGTGCGCGCCCTGCGGACGGCGGAAGTGCCCTTCGGCATTGTCTGCAACTGCCGGGATGCGGGCATGGCGGGCATGGCCCGCAACTGGCGGCCCCCCGCAGCGGATCTGCCCGCCGGCGTGCCGCTGGCGGTCTGCCGCCTGCCCTCGGGCGAAGACGGCGCGTCCCTCGCGAATGCGGCGGCTGATTTGGCCGAGGTGCGCGAGCTGCTGGCGCAATTGCCCCCCCGGGAGGACGAAGCGCCGCTGTTGCGCGATCTGCTGCCCGAGGGCGGCTGTCTGATCCTCGTCTGTCCGCAGGATGGCAGCGCGCCGAAAGGACGGCTGATCATGCCGCAGGTGCAGGCCATCCGGGATGCGCTGGACGGGCAGGCCTTGTGCATGGTGGTGACGGACGCCGGCTATGCGGCAGCCCTGATGGCCCTGCGCGAACCGCCGCATCTGGTGGTCTGCGATTCGCAGGTGGTGGCGGCTGTGGCAGCGGCAACGCCGCCTGCCGTACCCCTGACCACCTTTTCCATCCTCATGGCCCGCCTCAAGGGCGATCTGCCCCTGCTGGCGCGCGGCGCGGCGGCCCTGCGCCGCCTGCGGCCCGGGGATACGGTACTCATTCAGGAAGCCTGTTCGCATCATCCACAGGCCGACGACATCGGCCGGGTGAAGATTCCCCGCCTCCTGGCCCGGCTGGCGGGCGGCGAAGTGGCCTGTCCCATGCTGTCCGGCCGCCACTGGCGCGAATACCGCAGCGGGCAACCCGCGCGGGCGGTCGTGCATTGCGGCGGCTGCACCCTGACCCGCCGTCAGATGAATCAGCGGCTGGAGGAAGCCGCGCGCGCCCGTCTGCCCATGACCAATTACGGCATGGCCATTTCCCTGGCGCAGGGCGTGCTGGAGCGGGTGCTTTCCCCTTTTCCCGAGGCGCTGGAGGCCTACCGGGCGGCGGCCCTTGACGCCGCACACAACACGGGTCAGGATTAATCGCCGGGCGCAACTCCCGCTTCAGGAGGGATTGTTCATGAGTGAGCTGCTTGCTCTGCTTTTTCTGGGCCTGCTGGGTTTTGTCGTGTCACGCCTCATCGGCAGCGGCGCGGCGGGCAACGGCTGCGGCTGACGCCCCAACCTGCGTGCCCTCGGTCTGAGGGATCCGCTCAATGAGACCGGCGCGCGCCGCGACGCCGCGCGGGACGGCTTCTTTTTCGACCCTGCGCCGCTCACGAGCGTGACGGCAGATCATTCGCCCCGGCCCGCGGACAGCAACGAGAGCGGAGGCGGCTCCTCAGCCGGCGGGCCTGAGGCCTGTCAGCCACCCGATGCCGGCAGGACTTCGGATGTCGGCTGCGGCGCAGACGTCCCGGGCGGCCATCAGAGCTGACGGGCCAGCGTCATGCCCAGCAGGAGCGCGCCCAGTCCCAGCACCACCTGCGCCCCGATATTGAAAAAGAGCAGGATGGGCCGGGTCTGGCCCAGGGCGAAGGAGTCGAACATGAGCGAGGAGAAGGTCGTGAACGAACCCATGAAGCCCACCAGCAGGATGATGCGCAGCTGATCGGGAATGAGCAGGCGCACCGCCGCCAGATGCCAGATGAAGCCGAAAAGGAAGGAACCCAGCACGTTGACCGTGAAGGTTCCCAGCGGATAGTGGCCGCCCGCCAGACGGTTGGCCAGTTCCGAGGCCCCGTAGCGGGCCAGCGTACCCAGCGCCCCGGCCAGCGCCAGCCAGCCCAGCTGTGCCCATGTGGTCATGTCCGCCTCCGGGGCGACGGTGCTGCGTCGCCCTGCCGCCGTGCTATTCCTCTTCCATTTCGCGCCCGCGACGCTCGGCTGCCAGCACCGCGTCCACCAGCAAACCGGCAAGACCGGCCCGATCCAGTACATTGACCCCGGCAATGGTCAGGCCCGCCGGGGAGCAGACATTGTCCCGCATTTCCATGAGCGGCTTGCTATCCTGCCGCACCATGCAGGCGCAGCCCTCAAAGAGGGCGGCCACCAGTTCGCGCGACTGACTCCAGGAAAAGCCCTGGGTGACGCCCGCCTGCACCAGTCCCTGCATCATCTGAAAGACATAGGCAGGCCCCGCGCCCACCAGAGCGGAAAAGGCCGTCATCTGCCGCTCGGGCAAATCCACGCTCACGCCCAGATGGCCGAAGAGCGCGCGCACCCGTTCGCAGTCCTCCGGGCGCAGGGCAGGATCGTCAAAGCAGAGGGCAAAGACGCCCTTGCCCACCAGGGCAGGCGTGTTGGGCATGCAGCGCACCACGGGGCAGCGCCCGCCCACGGCGGCGCGCAGGCGCGCCACGCTCACCCCGGCGGCCACGGAAACCAGCAGGGTTTCCGGCCGGATCACGGACGCCAGCCGGGCGAGCATTGCCTCAACCTGATAGGGCTTGACCGCCAGCACGAGAATATCCGCCTCGCGCGCGACCTCCTCGGCGGTATCCCGCAGGATCAGGCCGCGTTCGACCAGCTCCGCCGCCCGCGACGGCGTGCGCGTCATGCCCAGCAGGCGGTAGCCCCGGGCCTGCGCCTCCGGCAGCCAGCCGCCCAGCATGGCCCCGCCCATATTGCCGCAGCCGATGCAGGCAATGGTCGTCGTTTGCATCATTCTTGCTCCTTGTCCTGCCGCCGGCGGGCCGGGAGGGGAAAGCGCCCGGAAGCCGATTCCGCTCCCTGCCCGGCGGCAGCATGCCGTGCGTGCGCAACGCGCCGCCTAGTTGCCGCGATAGGTGCCGTAGCCGTTGGCCGACATGGTGATGGGGATATGATAATGTTCCGTGCCCTCGATGCTGAAGATGACTTCCACAAAGGGATAAATGGAGGGCTGGTTCTGGGCCTTGAAGTAGGGGGCCACCTCGAAGCGCAGCTTGTAGATGCCGTCATTGCCCGTACCGGGCAGGAAATCGCTCACCCGGCCGTGTTCGTCGGTACGGCCCTGAGCCACCTTGACCCAGATATCCTTGCTCGTGTCGATCTTGAAGAGGACGATTTCCGCCCCGGGCACGGGTTTGCCGCGCGAAACATCCAGAATGTGGGTGGAGAGCTGATAGGCATCCGCCTGCGCGTGGCTGACGCCCGCCAGCAGCAGAATCAGGGCCAGACAAAGCTGAACAGCATACTTCATGATACCTCCTGTCGGTAAAAAATGGGCCTTCATGCTACGCCGTTTGTCCGGAATCCGCCGTGATCCGGCGCACACGCCAAAAACGTGATGGCCTATTCCGCTTCAGCATGCACGGCCAGATGCCAGATCAACCGCCGCAGGGAAACCACGGCCACGCCCTCGCGTCCGGCGTCCATCCGCCATTCGCGCAGGGCGCGCAGGGTTTCCGGGTAGGGATGCCCGATGGCAATGGCCACCCCCTGCCGCCGGGCCTGTTCGGCGGCATCGTCCAGCGCGGCCAGGATGGCGGGCACCTTGCGCTCGTTGTCCAGAAAGATGTCGCGCCGCGCACTGACCAGCCCCTGCCGCCGGGCTTCCTCGGCCAGCAGGGCATGATCCCGGGTCATGCTGTCCAGCACGAACAGCCCCTGCCCGCGCAGCTGGCTGCACAGCAGACGGCATGCCGTGCGGCTGCCGGTAAAGCGCGAACCCATGTGGTTGTTGAAGCCGATGGCCGTGGGCAGACGGCTGAAGGCGGCATCCAGAATGGCGCGCATGGCATCGCCGCCCATGTCCTCCTTCAGTGCGCCGGGGCCGGGATCCGGCTGCTTGTTCCGGCGGGGCTGGGGCTGCATGGGCAGATGAACCAGCACGTCCAGGCCGTGCTCATGGGCCAGCCGTTCCGCTTCCGCCGCATGACGGGCATGCGGCCAGACGGCAAGGGTCACGGGAAACGGCAGGGCGGCAAGCTGCCCGGCCGCATCCGTCCGCTGCCCCATATCGTCGATGACAATGACCAGCGAGGCCGCCCCCAGCGGTCGGGCCAGCGCGCCAAGTCGGGCCTCATGGCCCGGAAAGCGGATGCGCTGCACGGCCTTGCCGCCGATGCGCGCCTCCAGACTGCCGTCATCCCGCCAGACCAGCTCAGGCTCCTCACCGGGCCGCAGCAGCGGCGACGCGGCATCCGGCCTGATGGAACGCCGCCAGACGCGCACGCGCTCCTGCATGCCCAGGGCCAGACGCAGGGGCGCGCTCAGGCCTTCCACCGCACAGTGCAGCACGCCTTCGCCGTCCGGCGCGGGTTCGCAGGTCAGGCGGGCATGGGGCACGCCTGCCGCCGCCCGCTCGAGCAGGGCCGTAAAGGCCCGCTGCCGCAGCGCCTGCACATGCGGGCCGTCCTGCTCCCGCAGCAGCATGAGCGGCCCGGTCTGCTGCCCCTGCCGCGACAGCAGCCACGCCCCTGCCCCCAGCGACAGGGAAAACCAGAGCAGACCGCACACCAGCAGGCGGAGGGATGCCCGCCGCAGCGGGCCGGAGCCTCTTTCGGAGGGACGCCGCCTCTCCAGCATGACAGGCCGCCGTTAGCGAATGCCGCTCATGCGGGGCAGACTCTTGACCAGATTGAGCGCCATGCGCAGCTGATTGTCCCGTTCCAGCTGTTCGCGCCCCTCATTTTCCGTCTTTTGCTTGCCGCTTCTGGGCTGCTTGCCGTTTTCCAGATGGCGGTTGAGATCCTTTTCCCGCACAAGCAGGCGATCTCCGTCCTTGTCCTGCTCACGCGGGGCCTCAAAGGGCACATCCACATCCGGCACAATGCCCTCAGCCTGAATGGAACTGCCGTTGGGCGTGTAATAGAGGGCCACGGTCAGCTTGAGTCCGGACTTGTCCATGAGCGGAATGAGATTCTGCACCGATCCCTTGCCGAAGGAGCGCTCGCCCACGATGAGCGCCCGCTTCTGGTCGCGCAGCGCGCCGGCCACGATTTCCGAGGCCGAAGCCGATCCGGCGTTGATGAGCACTACCAGCGGCACCTTGATGTCGTCGGCCTGATTCTTGGCGGTATACACATGCTGTATGCCGCCGTCACGGCCCTTGATGGACACGATGTTGCCCGAGGACAGAAACATGTCCGACACGTCCACGGCCTGATCCAGCAGGCCGCCGGGATTGTTGCGCAAGTCGAGCACGATCCCCTTGAGGCCGCCGGTCTTTTCGCTTTCCCTGACCGCCTGATTGAGCGCCTTGCGCAGCTCCTCGCTGGTGGGTTCGGCAAAGCGGGAGAGCCGCACCCAGTAGTAGCCGTCCTCCAGCTTGCGGGACTTGACGCTGACCAGCGGAATGGCGTCGCGCACGATGCGCACCGTATGCGGGGTCTTGGAATTGGCGCGCAGAAGGGTCAGCTCCACTTCGGTGCCCTTGGGGCCGCGAATGCGCGAGGCCACCTCGGAAAGGGAAAGCTCCTGCGTGGGCTGCCCGTTGATGGAGAGAATGAGATCCCCGGGCTGCACACCGGCCCGGAAGGCGGGCGTGTCGTCAATGGGCGTCAGCACGGTGACCTGCCCGTTTTCCAGCGTCATTTCGATGCCGACGCCAAAAAACTCCCCGGCGGTATTCTCGTGCATTTCCTTGTATTCTTCCGGCGTCATGAAAGTGGAATGCGGATCCAGCGCCGACAGCATGCCCTTGAGCGCGCCGTTGATGAGATCCGCCCGGCTCACGTCCTTGACATAGTGCCGTTCCACCAGATCCAGCACCTGGCTGAAACGCCGCAAGTCCTCATATTTCCCGTCGGGAGATGTTTTGGCGGCACCGGCGGCAAGGGACGCCGTCGCCACGGCCAGCAGCGCCATGAGCAGGGCGCCGCACGAAACAGCAATCTTACGCATGAATTCGGCCTCCTGATGGCCCGCTCCCGCAGGGGGGGGGAAGCGGACGCGAAGCCTGAATCTTGCCCGCTTTCCCGCAAAAATGCAATGCACGCCCCGGCCCGCGGTACGGAGAAAATCAGCCTCCCCAGCCCGTGCCGGACGGCTGAGACAAGCGCGGCGCGCTTCCGCAGGGGAGGCGCGCCGCAAGGGAATGCCGGGGCCGGATATGCTCCGGCCGCACCGGGCACTACTTGTTCAGACAGCAGGAATCGTCCACCTTGAAGAAGGCGGCCGCGCCGCCGCCGCACACGGGGCAGGCATCACAGGGGCCTTCGTGGGTGTAGCCGCAGACCTTGCACACATAGTAATCGGTACCGGCCAGGCCCTTGGGATCGGCCAGCGCCTTCTTGTACAGGTTGGCGTGCACTTCTTCCACCTTGTTGGCGAAGTCGAAGTACTTGGCCACGGCGGTGTTGCCTTCGGCCTCGGCGTCCTTGATCATGTCGGGATACATCTTGGTAAATTCGTAGGTCTCGCCTTCAATGGCGGCCTTGAGATTGGCGGCGGTGTCGCCGATCATGCCCGCATTTTTCAGATGGGCGTGGGCATGGATGGTTTCGGCGGCGGCAGCGGCGCGGAAGAGCTTGGCCACCTGGGGCAGGCCTTCCTTGTCGGCCACGGCGGCAAAGGCGAGATATTTGCGGTTGGCCTGGGATTCGCCGGCAAAGGCGGCCATCAGATTTTCCTGGGTCTTGCTCATGGGAAGTCTCCTTTTGAGGACGTTGTTGTTATCAGGAACAATTCCTGTTTACAGAAATCCTCCCTGCCTGTAAAGTCTTTTTTTACATAATGCCGAAAATTTTTTCGTAAAGGCCCGCTGCCCCGCCCTTGCCTGCCGGCCGCCTCACGGTATAGGATTCCTCCGCCCCTCGCGCACCCTTTCCGGTCGGAGTCCCGCCCCATGCAACGCTATCCCGTCCCCGCCGCCCCCCCCGATGCCCCGCATCAGGCCGAACGCATCGTGCGCCGCAGCCGCTTTTTGGCCCATTGCGCCCGCACCGCCGGTCATGCCGAAGCCCGCGCCTTTGTGGAAAGCATCCGGGCCGCCCACGCCGACGCCACCCACAACTGCTGGGCCTATGTGGCGGGGCCGCCCGGCCAGACGGCGGAAATCGGCTTTTCTGACGACGGCGAGCCGCACGGCACGGCGGGACGGCCCATGCTGCAGGTGCTGCTGCATTGCGGCATCGGCGAAATCTCCGTGGTGGTGACGCGCTGGTTCGGCGGGGTCAAGCTGGGAACCGGGGGCCTAGTGCGCGCCTATCAGGACAGCGTGCGCGACGTGCTGGCCGATTTGCCGCAAGAGGAGCGCGTGCCGCGCTGTCTGGCGCGCGTGGAGGTGGATTTTGCCCATCTGGACAGGCTGCACCGCCTGCTGCCCGAGCTGGAGGCCCGCGTGCGGGATGAAGCCTATGGCGCGCGTGCCGTGCTCAGCATCAGCCTGCCCGCGGCCCGGCGGGAGGAATTTGCCGTCCTGCTGGCCGGTCGCACCGACGGGCGCGCCCGCTGCGACTTTTCGGATCAGGATGCGGAATGAGCATGCTTCGGCCCGACTGGCGCCACCGCGCGGGGCCGTCAACGGTCGGCCATACCCGGCGGGTCAGCCGTCCAGCGCATTCCGCAGGCTGTCCAGAGAGATAAGGCGCGCGGTGTCCAGCACCATGAGCATGCCCTGCTCGGTGATGACCATGCCGGTAATGGCCTCGGTTTCCACGCCGCCATACAGCACGGGCGGCTCGTTGATCTCGCGGCGGGCATAGCGATGGACGTGCCCGATGGCATCCACCAGAAAACCCACCACCATGCCGTCGATTTCCATATTGATGATGCGCGTCCGCTTGTCGAAGGGACGCCGGGGAATGCCCAGACGCTGGCGCAGGCTGATGACCGGAATGACCTGCCCCCGCAGATTGATGACGCCCTCCATCTCCCGGGTGGCACGCGGCACCTGCGTCATGGCCTGCGGCAAGAGGATCTCCCGCATCCTCAGGATATCCACGCCAAAAAGCTGTCCCTCAAGGTAGAATGTCCCGAACTGAACCATGCCGGTCGGGGAATGATCATCGGAATTCATGCCGGTTCACCTGCTGCCTGACGGTTGTTGGGCAAGGCTACGCCTCGGACTGCCCTTCGTCAACGGAGCGCGGCGGGCCGGCCGGACAGGCACAGGACGGAGCGCCGCAGCGGGCGCAGGGGGGAATCAGGGCTGCGGCGCGCAGGACAGCTCCACCCGCACGCTGAACCAGTCGAGGCGGCCCCAGTCCTCGCGGGCGGCGGCAAAGACGCCCGGACGCGGCACCTCGCCCATGCTGATGCGCGCCACGGCGGGGGATGCTGCGGGTCGGGGGGCGGCTTCCGGCCCGAAGATGGCCCCGGGCAGACGGCCTTCGCCGTCCGGCGGCAAACGCCAGATCCCCGCCGTCCGTTGCAGCGCGGCCATGCCGCAATGCCCGCGCAGGGCGGCCTCCACTTGCGCCGCCTGCGCGCCCCGCACCCGATAGCGGGCCACCAGAGAAGCCGCCTCGTCCGTGCCTTCACGACGGCAAAAGAGAAATTCCAGCCCGGGCAGGCGCAGACCGCTTTCCGCCAGCACGTCCCCGCAGGGCGACGCCGCCTGTGCCCGAGGCGGCACGAGCACCGGCCCGCGCTCCGCGGGCCAGGCCGGGGCAGGCGCCACAGCGGCCTGCGGCTCGGCTGCGCCGTCCCCTGCCGCGACCGTCAGCGGCTCCCCGCAAAGCACGATCCCGCAGACCAGCAGTCCCCGGAACAGGCTCCCGCAGGACAAAGGACATCCGCCGTACGCCGCCGTCATAGGGAGCCGTCGTCCGCCTTTTCCTGGGTATGCGCTTCCAGACGCTGCATGGCCTGCCCCACGGTCTGTCCGGGTCGAATGCAGGCAGCCTCGCGGCGGGCATCCTCGGCCTGCTCCATTTCCTCCAGCAGCGAGTCCACCAATGCCTCATCCGGCGGATCCGCCACAGGGGCAGCAGCCTCCGGAGACGGCCCGTCGGCGCGGGCGGCCAGATCCGCAAGGGACTGCGCGGCCAGCGACATTTCCTCGGGCGAGAGATCCGGTGGGGGCCAGTCGCCCTTGCCCCGCAACGCCTCGGGAACGGCCCCGGCGGGCGCGCCCGACGCCGGGGAGGCCGGATCCCGCAGGGCGCGGGCCACCATGACGGCAAAGGCCTCGGAGGGCAAGACCTCTTTCCCGTCGGCTCCTGCCGCCTCCCCGAGCCGCACCACGTCCCGCACGGCCGGGGCGGCCTCCTGCGCCAGCTCCCGGGTGCGAAGGCGCTCCTCGGTTTCCTGATCCAGATCCACGCGCGGCACATCGTGCCACTGGGGTGAGGCCACATCCTCCAAATCGATGATTTCCTCGTCGTCTTCGTCGTCCGTGGCCAGCGGCAGACCGTTGGCGTCGGTCGGGGGCACGGGGCGCGGGGCGCGGCCCAGCGGATCCGGCCCATAATCATTGGGGCCGTGGCGGCCGTCCCCCAGAAAAACCAGCCCGAGGGACAGGACGGCCAGTCCTTCCAGCACGGCCAGCCCGCCGGCGCAGACCATCAGCACCGTGGACGACAGGCCGGACGCCAGCCCGCCCCAGGCCACGGCCAGCCAGCAGGCAAGAGCCGCCAGCCCCGGAGCCAGGGCAGCAATGACCCAGCGCCCGTTGGCATCGAGATCATGCAAGCGCCGGACGGAAACGCAGACGGCGGGGATGATCAGCCCCAGCCAGACCACGGGCAGCAGGAGGCGCAGGATCACGCGCGGCACTTCCCCGCCGGCGGGCAGGGGTTGTGACCACACGCCGGGAAAGAGCTGCTCCAGGGCCAGCATGAGCCAGACCAGCAGTAAGGCCAGCGGCAGGGCCAGAAGAGAAAACGTCCAGAATTCCGCCCGGCCGGCCCGGCCTTCCATCTCCAGGAAACCGGGGCCGAAACAGTATTTCCAGATGCTCAGGGGACGCATGACCAGTCCTTGCCGTGCGGGCTGCCCGAAAGCCGGGGCCTCAGACGCGCGTCTGCCATGACTGCACGGTATTCCTGAGCAGCATGGCAATGGTCATGGGGCCGACGCCGCCCGGCACGGGCGTCATGGCGGCAACCTTGTCCTTGAGGGCCTCGAAATCCGCATCGCCGCACAGATGCCCGTCGGGCAGACGGTTGATGCCCACATCCACCACGACCGCCTGTTCCTTGACCATATCGGCGGTCAGCAGCTTCGGCTTGCCCACGGCCAGAAAGATGAAGTCCGCGGCCCGGCACTGTTCGGCCAGATCCGGCGTGCGCGAGTGGCAGACCGTCACCGTGGCGTCGCCGTACTCGCCCGGACGCCCCAGCAGCATGGCCAGCGGCTTGCCCACGATGTCCGAGCGCCCGAGCACCACGGCCTTCCTGCCCTGCGTGGGCAGCTTGTAGTAGCGCAGCAGCTCGATGACGCCGGCGGGCGTGCAGGAAACAAGACCCGGCAGGCCGAGCGACAGGCGCCCCACGTTTTCGGGATGAAAGCCGTCCACATCCTTGTCCGGATGAATGGCCAGCAGGCATTGCGTGGCATTGAGATCCCCGGGCAGGGGCAATTGCAGCAGGATGCCGTCCACGTCGTGTCGGCCATTGAGTTCCGCGATGAGAGCCAGCAGCTCCTCCTGCCGGGTATGGGCGGGCAGATGATAGGGCAGGGACACGATTCCCGCCTCCGCACAGGCGCGCTCCTTGTTCCGCACATAGACTTTCGAGGCGGGGTCATCCCCCACCAGGATGACCGCCAGCCCCGGCGCGCGACGCCCCGCCGCCCTGGCCCGGTCAATACTCTCATGCAGCTCCCTGCGCACCGCGAGCGCAACCTTTTTCCCGTCAATCAGCAGCATCTTGGCCTCTCTTCCCTTGGCTGGAAAACTCGTCAAAAAAAGAAGTATCCAATATACCCTTGACGCCCCGCGGATTCAAGTCGGATTGCGCTGCCGTCGGAACCGTCCCCAGTCAAAAGGCGCTTGCCATCCCCCGATGCGGCAAGTACCCTGCTTTCATGAGTTCCTGTCCCACCGTCTTCACGGCCCTTCCCCTCATGCCGCCCCGGTGCGGCGCGGCAAGGATCTGGCTGACCATCCTGCTTGCCCTGCTGCTCTGCTGCGGGCCGTGCGGCATCATCGCGGCCCGTGGCGCGGAAGCCGCCGGGACGCCGCCCCCGCCCGGGCCGCCTCAGGCTGACGCCGATACGCAGGCCATTGCCTGGACTGAGCGGGACGGCCTCGCCCTGGCTGAGCTTCCCCTGCCGCTGGCCGACGGCAAACGCGGCCCCGTCCTCGCGGTGCTGCGCCTTTCGCCGGAACAGTTCGATTTTGTCCTCTGCGCGGCGGGCCGCGAACGCCACCCACCCCTGACCCTCGTCGAATGGGCCGACCTCCGGCGGCTGACGGCGGTCATCAATGCCAGCATGTTCCTGCCCGACGGGGTAACGAGCACAGGCTATCTGCGCGAGGGCGACTACATCAACAACAAACGTCTGGGGGCGCGGCTCGGGGCCTTCTTTGTCGCCGGGCCGGACAGCCCGGAGCTGCCCCGCGCGGCCATCATCGAACGGAGCCGACCGGACTGGGAGGAACGCATTGCCCGTTACCGTCTGGTCATTCAGAACTATCGCCTGATCAGCGGCGACGGGCAGATTCTCTGGAAGCCGGGTGGGCCGCGCAACGCCATTTCGGCGGTGGCCGAGGACATGGCGGGGAACATCCTCTTTCTGCACTGCCGCGAGCCGCTGGATGCCCACAGCTTTGCCGCCGGCCTGCTGCGCCTGCCCCTGCAGGTGCGCACGGTCATGTATGTGGAAGGCGGCAGACAGGCCGGGCTTCTCCTGCGCAGCGGCGACCTGCGCCGCGAATACAACGGCCTGAGCGCCGCCGAATTCCTGCCCGGCGGCACCATCCGCGCCGCCTTGCCCAATGTGCTGGGCGCGCGGCCCCGGGCTGACCTTCCGGCCGCCCCGCCGCCCGCCCGAACCCCCTGACAACCCGCGCAGCGGCATTAAAAAAAATTCCTGTTAAGCAGCAAAAACCCTTTACAGGCGTCGCGGAATAGGCCACACTCCATCCAGACGAACGGCAAGCACCGCCTCTGGCGGGCCGTTCACAAACTCTCTGACATTGACGAGGTCATCATGCCCAAGCATCTCGAAATCTACAAATGCCAGCATTGCGGCAATATTGTTGAAGTGTTCCACGGCGGCGCCGCTCCCCTCAACTGCTGCGGCCAGCCCATGAAGCTCATGGCCGAAGGCTCCACCGACGGCGCGCTGGAAAAGCATGTGCCCGTCATCGAAAAGATTGACGGCGGCTACAAGGTGAGCGTCGGCAGCGTGGCCCATCCCATGGAAGAAGCCCACTATGTGGAATGGATCGAGCTTATCGCCGACAATCAGGTGCTGACCTGTTTCCTGAAGCCCGGCGACAAGCCGGAAGCCGTGTTCAAGACCGACGCCGCCAAGGTGACGGCTCGCGAATACTGCAACCTGCACGGCCACTGGAAAGCGGAAAACTGACCCACCCCTACGAACTTCAAGGAGAAATCCCATGCAGAAATATGTTTGCGGCGTTTGCGGCTATGAATATGATCCCGCGGAAAACGACAACGTGCCCTTTGATCAGCTGCCCGACGACTGGACGTGTCCTGTCTGCGGCGTGAGCAAGGATCAGTTCTCGCCCGCCGAATAACGCAGGCCAACCGCCATTGTGTCGCCTGCCCCGTGCTTGCGGGGCAGGCGTTTCGCGTTTGCCGCACGGCAACAACCTTCAATCGCTGTCAACGGAGTTTCCATGCAGCCCTTTGAACTGAAAAAAGACATCTACTGGGTCGGCTGCGTCGATTACGACCATCGCGACTTTCACGGCTACTCCCGCTCCCCGGAAGGCACGACCTACAATGCCTATGTGATCCGGGATGAAAAGAACGTCCTCATGGACACCGTCTCCCCCGGCTGCGCCGGAACCCTGCTCTGCCGCCTGGGCAAGATCATGGAGCCGGAAAAAATCGACTATATCGTCTGCAATCATCTGGAGCTGGATCACGCCGGTTCCCTGGCCCAGATCGTGGAACGCTGCAAGCCCGAAAAAATCTTCTGCTCCACCCTGGGCCTCAAGTCCCTGCAGGGCTATTTCAATACCAAGGACTGGCCCGTGGTGGCCGTCAAGAGCGGCGACAAGCTGGAAATCGGCAAGCGCAGCATCATTTTTCAGGAAACCCGCATGCTGCACTGGCCCGACAGCATGGTGTCCTACATTCCCGAGGACAAGCTGCTGATCAGCAATGACGCCTTCGGCCAGAACATCGCCAGCAGCTGGCGCTATGCCGACGAACACGATGAAGGCGACCTCCTGCGGGCCATCAAGGAGTATTTTTACAACATCATCCTGCCCTATTCCCCGCAGGTGCTGGCCACCCTGCCCATTGTGGAAAAGCTGGACATCGACATGATCGCCCCGGATCACGGCCTGATCCATCGCGGCGAAAAGTCCGTGCGCTTCATTCTGGACATGTACCGCAAGCTGGCCGAACAGAAGCCGCAGCAGCGCGCCGTCATCTTCTACGACACCATGTGGCATTCCACCGAAAAGATGGCCTATGCCGCCTGCAGCGGTCTGGAAGAAGCGGGCGTGCCCGCCCGCCTCATGTCCGTCAAGAACAATCACCACAGCCAGATCATGACCGAGCTGGCCGATTGCGGCGCGGTGCTGGCCGGATCCCCCACCCACAACAATACCGTTCTGCCGCTGGTGGCCGCCCAGCTCACCTACATGAAGGGTCTGCGGCCCAAGAATCGTGTGGGCGGCGCGTTCGGCTCCTTCGGCTGGTCGGGCGAGTCGGCCAAGTACATTCACGAGCAGCTCGAAAGCATGGGCATGGAAATGCCCGCCGCGCCGGTCAAGTGCAACTGGGCGCCGGGGCACGAAGCCCTCAAGGCCTGCCATGATCTGGGCAAGGCCGTGGGCGAGGCCCTCAAGCGCAAGTGCCAGGAAGGCTAGCGGGCAATGACGCCGCCCCGCGCGGGCGGCGTCCGATAGCCTGCCGCCGTGACGGCATGGCGCTCCGCATTCTCTCCGCCTGACGCAACAATCGACGCCCGCACATCCGGGGGCGTTTCACCAAACAGGGCCGGCGTGCTGACGCACGCCGGCCCGCGCTGTTTTCCGCCTGTTCGCTCAGAACATCAGCGTTCCTGCATGAAGCGCATGAGCATGTCCACGCCCTTCTGACCCGCCGGATAGCGCAAGGCTTCCTCGCGCAGCACAATGGCGGCAGTCTGCCTGAACTGCTCCCTGTCCGCGTCGGAAAAGGCGCAAAGGCGATTTTTGAAAATGCTGTCCCGCAGGGCGGCCTCCTGCGCCTGCACCTGATCGTACCAGAGCCGCCGAACCTTTGCCGCCTCCTCGCGCAGAACGCTTCGTTCGCTCTCGTCAAGCGCATCCCAGGCCTTGCGTGAAACGACAAGGCTGTCAATGACGGGAATGGCCAGCGGCGTCACATTGTACCAGGGGGCCGCCTCGTAAAGCATCGCCTGTTTGTAGTCATGGGCCGAACCGAAAATGACGCCGTCAATGTCGCCCGAGGTCAGCGCCATGGACAGACTTTCGGGCGGTATGTTCACGCAGGTGACGCCCAGTTTGACAAGGACGTCGGCCACAAGACCAATGGCCCGGATGCGCAGGCCCTGCAGATCCTTCAGGCTGTTGACAGGCTTGCGCGTCAGCAGGTGATAGGGCGCGCTCCACGTCGGCCCCAGATAGACGAGGCCCTGCGCGGCAAGCGCTTCGGCGATGAACTCCCGGTAGCCGTAGACGTCAAAGAGCCTGTCGGCATCCTCGACGCTTTCGGTTACCGAGGGCAGCGCGGCAAAGAGCTTGCCTCCCGGAATCTGCCCGTACATATGGGTGATGATCTGGCCGATGGAAATGACGCCGCTGCTCAGCCCGTCCAGCAATTGGGGAGAGCTGACGATGGCGTTGCCGTGAAAGGCGCGTATATCCCTGTCGGGCAGGCGTGCCGCCACATTTTTGAGAAAGGCGTCGAAGCCCAGCGCCATGCTGGGGGGGTAATAGGTCTGGGCCACAAGCGCCTTGCGTTCGGCAGCCTCGGCAGTGAGGGCTGCCAGCGGAACGAGCGCAAGCAGGGCAACGGCAAGGGTCAGGGCGAGTCGGCGTTTCATGGTATGCATCCTCCGGAAGGCGATTATTCTGCTTCATGCACAATGCGTCCGCCGAGCATGGTCAGCAGGACGCGCATATTCGCGATTTCTTCCCTGCCGGCGGCAAGGATGTCCCGATCAAGCAGGATGATGTCCGCCAGCTTGCCAGGCGCCAGCGAGCCGGTCAGCTCTTCGCGGAAGCAGGAACGGGCGGCATTGAGCGTATGGCAGGTGATGGCCTCCAGGGGGCTGATGCATTCATCCTGCCCCATGTCCCGACCGCCGAGGCTGCGCCGCAGGACGGCCCCGCGAATGGTATGCAGCGGGTTGCAGGACTGCACAAAGGCATCTGAGCTGATGGCCGGCCGCAGTCCGGCACGCAGGAAGGAGCGCAGGGGATACATGCGGCGGGCGCGCTCTGGCCCGTAATTGTCGTGCAGATTGTCGCCGGCCTCGTAGAGCTGGCCCGGCTGGGTGACGGGAATGACGCCGTGCCGGGCCATGAGATCAATATGCCGGGGAAGGGGATAACCGCTGTGCTCGAGACGGAAGCGGGCATCCTCTTGCGGAAATTCCGTGAGTACGCGATCAATGATGTCCAACACGATATCATGCGCCCGGTCGCCCTGCGTGTGGATGCCGATCTGCAGTCCCGCGGCATGGGCACGCCGTATGGACGCGAACATGGCTTCGGCGTCCCAGTAAAGCGAGCCGCGGTAGTCGGGTTCCCTGTTGCAGTGCGGTTCGTTGAAGGCCGCCGTGCCGCCGACAAGGGAACCGTCCATGTAGTATTTGACCGGGCCGATGGCCAGCATGCCGTCGCCCAGGGGCCGCACGAGGCCAAGCTCGAGCAGGGCATCCAGATGATTGGAAAGCGGCATGCAGACCGTCCGCACGCCCAGACGCCCTTCCTCGCGGGCGTACAGCAGGCCCTGCATTTCCCGGGTCGTGGCCTGCGGCTCGACGACCGTCGTCACGCCCACGGCCAGCAGGGCCTGCGAGGCGGCGGCAATGTCCGCCACAAATTCCTCGTGGGGCGTGTCATAGCCGATATCCGGCCCATGATGTCCCACCCGCACGGAGGACGGCACGACAAGCTGCTGGGCGGCGTCCAGCGCATAGCCTGTCAGCCGGCCGTCGGCATCGCGCTCAAAGCGTCCGCCCTCGGGATCCGGGGTGGCGTCGTTCACGCCGCACAGGCGCAGGGCCACGGAATTCACGAGCACGTTATGGCCCGTATAATGAACGATGCAGACCGGATGATCCGGAGAAACCGCGTCCAGTTCGGCAAGCGAAGGCAGCCTGCCGTCCGGAAACTTGCCGTGATCCAGGCCCCAGCCGCGAACCCACGTGCCGGGCGCGCGGCCCGCCGCCGCCTCCCGCACCCTGTCAAGCACGTCCCGGGCGCAGGAAACGTCGGGGTAATGAAAGCTGACGGCGCGCAGTGATGCGCCAAGCAGGGTGACGTGATTGTGAGCGTCAATAAAGCCGGGAAGAAGAGAGCGCCCCGCGCAGTCGATGCGGCGGGCATCGGGGAAAAGACGCCGGGCATCGTCGTCGCTTCCCATGAAGGCAATGCGTCCGTCGCGGACGGCCAGGGCGCTGGCGTCGCAGCGGGAGCCGTCTCCGGGGACGATGTGCGCACGGGAAAACACAACATCCTTTTCTCTCATGATTCCTCCAGGTTGTACTCCTTGAGAATATAGCTCTTGTTGTGGGCAATGCCCCAGTGAACGTCCTTGACCACACGGCAGATCTCGTCCACATCGTTGCGTGCTATGGCTTCGATGATGCATTCATGCTCATCCACAGCCGCCTTGTACCACTCAATGATGAAGTTCTTGCGGGGAAAATCCCAGAGCCGGTTCTTGATGGGCCGGATGACGCGCTCCGCCAGCAGATTGGGATTGAGCCGCAGGAAAACGTCGTGAAACTGGTAGTGGTATTTGCTGTAGAGCAGAATTTCCCCCGCCTCCACACACTGACGCATGTTTTCATTCAGTTCGCGCATTTCCCGGATGACGTCGGCATCATACTTGTCCAGCGCCGAGGTGATGAGCAGGGCCTCGATAGTGCCGATAATCCCGTAAAGATAGGGGAAATCATTGAACTCCAGCAGATTCACCACCACCTTGCTGCGCGGGTAGATGGTAATGTACCCCTCAGCCTCCAGCTGGATGAGCGAATCCCGCAGCGGAGTGTTGCTGATGCCGAGCTTTTGGCTGATCCCCTTCAGATCAAGCACGCTGCCCGGCAGCAGAACGCCGTTCTGCATCTGGGCCTGCAAATAGTCGTACACGAGCTTGCGGCTGGAGTTGTGCGCTGTTCTGGCTTCCTGTCCTCTGAGTTCCTGTTTCTTTTGCATGGTGTTTCTTCTTGTTGATGTGACTGATGGATGAAAAGGGAAGCCTAGCGCGATTTTTTTTCCATCACCACAAAAAAAAATTTCTCATGTTTATTTTTGTTAAAAAATTGATACATCACTTAATGTCTCCAATCAAGTTTTTTATGAAATTTCAGTAAAAATTTTTTTTAGATAAAAAAATTCAATATGTTACATATAAAAATAGAAAATTTCCGCCTTCATCCCCTTTCCTTTCCGCGAAAAATTTTTCATACTGACATTGCTGATGTATTAACTGAAGCATGAAAAGGAATTTCTTTGACCACAACCTCAACCCGGGATGCCCGGCATCTGGAGTTTGCCATGTTCACATCGTTGTTCCGAAAGTGCCTGTTGACCTGCGCGGCGCTGCTGCTGGCGGCCGGCAATGCCGCCGCGGCTGAGTACAGCCTGAAGCTGCAAACCTACTACCCGCCGACCATGACCTACGGCCTGAAGAATTTTTGCGACAGCATCAAGGAGATGAGCAACGGTCGCGTGGAGATCCAGATTTTCACCGGCGGTGAGCTTGTGGCCTCGGGCAACATCCTCAAGTCCGTAAAGACGGGCATGATCGACATGGGGCAGGGCATGGGCCACCATTTCACGGAAATGAAGATCGGCACCCTGGAATCCGGCCTGCCCATGTCCTGGATGAGCGCCCTGGAAGCGCAGATCATCTATGAACATCGCGGCCTGCGCGAAATCATCGCCAAGGAATACGAAAAGGCCGGCGTCGTCTACCTGGGGCCGACCCGCGCCGCCCCCTATCACCTGCTGACCAAGAAGCCCGTGAAGTCGCTGGATGAGCTGCGCAAGATGAAGATTCGCGCCGTGGGCGCCGCCGCCAAGATGCTGACCAAGCTCGGCGTCAGCTGCGTCAACCTGCCGACGGAAGACATCTACATGGCCTTTCCACCGGTCAGATGGACGGCGTCCTGTACGGCAACGCCTCCGACTACAAGCAGACCAAGTTCTATGAAGTGGCGGGCTATCTCAACGTGACGCCGCTCATCGATCCCATCACCGACACGCTCATCATCAACAAGAAGGTCTGGGACGCCTTCCCGGCCGATATCAAGGCCATGTTCCGCGTGGCGGCCGCGCGCGCCTGTCAGGACTACTACACCTACTGCGAAGCCGAAAGCTCGGAAATTATCGGCAGCATCTTCAAGGACAAGGTGACGACCTTCCCCGAAGCCGATCAGAAGGAACTGCTCAAGGCCGCGCTGACCGTCTGGGATGAGGAAGCCAAGCGCTCGCCCGAGTACGCCGCTGGCGTCGAGATTCTCAAGAAGTTCGCCAAGGAAAAGGGACGACTCTGATTTTGCGGGCGTTGCCGGCGCCGCAGGGCGCCGGCGACGCCTTTGCCGGCCAACGCCTTTTCGGGGGAAGTATGTTTTTGCGAAAGCTGGTTGACGGCATCGACCGTCTGAACAATGCCATCTCATCGTTGAGCATGTGGCTCATTCTGCTGCTCATCGGCGTCATGCTGCTGGAAGTGGTGCTGCGCTACGTCTTCCACTCACCGACAGTCTGGGGTGCGGAGCTGAGCCTGATGATTTTCGGAACCTACATGATTTATGCCGGGCCAAGTTCGGTCATCGACAAGGTGCAGGTAGGCGTGGATATCTTTTCCGCACGCTGGTCGCGGCGCACGCAGGCCATCGTCAGCTGCGTCACCTACGTCTTCACGCTGATATTCTTCCTGGGGCTTATCAAGCTGGCGCTGCACTACGGTCTGGAATCCTGGAAGATGAAGGAAATTTCCACCTCGGCCTGGGGCCAGCCCATCTATCAGCAGAAGATGCTGATTCCCATCGCCTTCATCCTGACCTGCCTGCAGACGCTGGCCGAATTCCTGCGCAACCTGTGGATGGCCCTGACCGGGGAGGAACTGTGATGGATGCCTATATCGTCACCCTGATCATGTTTGCCTCCATGCTCATTCTCATGAGCACATCCCTGCCCATCGTCTACTGTCTGGGTTCCGTGGGCACGCTGGCGGCCATTTTCCTGTGGGGGCCGGAAGCGCTGGACGTGGTCTACTTTTCCACGTTGGAACTGATGAACAACCTCGTCCTGAGCGCTGTGCCCCTTTTCATCTTCATGGGCTTCGTGCTGCATGAATCGCGCATCGGCAAGGATCTGTTCGATACGGTGTATCTGTGTTCCGGCCGCCTGCGCGGGGCACTGGGCATGGGCACCATGCTGCTGTGCGCGCTCATGGCCGCCATGCTGGGCGTGAGTTCGGCCACGGTGCTGTCCATGGGGGTCATCGCCGTGCCCGCCATGCTGCAAAAGAAGTACAACCGCTCATTGGCTGTGGGCATCGTGCAGGCCGGGGGGGCGCTGGGCTTTCTCATCCCGCCCAGCATGATGATGGTCATGTACGCCTTCATCAGCGGCGTGTCCGTGGGCAAGCTCTTTGCCGGGGGCATCGTGCCCGGCCTGCTGCTCACGGCCTTCTACCTGCTGTTCATCGCCGTGCTGAGCTGGCTGCGTCCCGACGTCGCGCCCGCCATGGACAAGAGCGAGACCGTCAGCCTTTCCGTCAAGCTGCGCTCCCTGGGAGAGCTGGCCCTGCCGCTGCTGCTCATCTTCGCCATTCTCGGCAGCATCTTTTTCGGCGTGACCTCACCGACCGAGGCCGCCGCCATCGGCGCGGCCGGCTCGCTGGTCTGCGCCGCCATCAAGCGCCGCCTGACCCTCGAGGTGTTGCGCAAGGCCTGCCGCCAGACCTTCGCCATTTGCGGCTTCGCCGCCTATCTCATCATTGCGGCGCTTGTCTTCAGCAAGGTGTATACCGGCCTTGGCGCCACGGTCATGATCAAGAATCTTGTTCTCGGCCTTGACCCCAATCCCATTGTGGTCATGGCGCTCATCCAGCTTTCTTTCTTCATCCTGGGCATGTTCATGGACGACATTGCCATTCTGTTCATGTGCATGCCCATCTACATCCCCATTATCACGGGACTGGGCTTTGACCCGCTGTGGTTCGGCATTCTCTTTGTCGTCAACATGCAGATGGCCTACATCACGCCCCCGTATGGCCTGAACCTCTTTTACATGCGCGCGGTGGCGCCCAAGGAGGTCAGCCTCAAGGACATCTACCTCGGCGCGGTGCCCTTCATCATCATTCAGGCCATCCTGCTCTGCATCCTCATGCTGTTCCCCGGCCTTGTCACCTGGCTGCCGAACCTCATCTTCCAAAACTGATCGCCCGCAGGCAATAGGAGCATACCGTCATGGCAAGAGTAAATTCCCTGCAGTCACCGCGATTCTCGGGCATCCGCACCTTCATGCGCATTGATCCGCGCGAGGCGGAAAAAACGGCCGACGTCTCCATTCTCGGCGTGCCGTTCGATACGGCGACCTCCTTTCGGCCCGGCGCCCGCTTCGGGCCGGCGGCCCTGCGGGAAGCCTCGCTCATCCTCAAGCCCTTCTGCCAGGTTCTCGAGGTGGACATCTTCGAACATCTCAGCGTGGCGGACTGCGGCGACGTATCCACCATCCCGGGCTATACGGCGGAAAGCCTGGACGCCATTCGCGACGATCTGCTGCCCTACTTTGCCTCGCCCACCATACCCGTCATTCTGGGTGGCGATCATTGCATCACGCTGGCCGAACTGCGGGCCTTGCACAAGGTCGCCGGGCCTGTGGCGCTGCTGCATTTCGACGCCCACAGCGACACGGTGCCGGAATACTTCGGCAAGCCCTATAACCACGGTTCCCCCTTTTATCATGCCATCAACGAAGGTCTCATCCTGCCGGAAAAATCCATCCAGATCGGCATCAGGGGGCCGCTCTACAGTCGCCATATTCTGGACTGGCCCCGGGAACGCGGCCTGCGCATCGTCAGCGGCGACGAACTGCACCGGCGCGGCTGCGCCGATGTCATGGCCGAGGCGCTGGCGCGCATCGGCGACACGCCGGCCTTCCTGACCTTTGACGTCGATTTTCTGGACGCCGCCTATGCGCCGGGCACCGGCACGCCGGAAGTGGAGGGCTTCACGACGCGTCAGGCGCTGGACATGGTGCGCGAAGCGGGCAGGCAGGTGCGCTTTGTGGGCATGGACGTGGTGGAGGTGCTGCCGGATCGCGACCCCTCGGGCATCACCGCGCTGGCCGGGGTTTCCGTCATTCATGCCTTTCTCGCGTCGCTGGCCTGGCGGCGCAGCCGGGATCTGCCGGTGGGGAGGCCGCAGTGAACGCCTCCAAGGAAGCCGCGCGCGACTGGGTGGCGGCCCACGAGCGCCAGCTGTCGGACTGGCACCAGATCATCTGGAATTATGCCGAACCCGCCTGGCGGGAATATCGTTCCGCCGCCTGGTATGTGCACACCCTGCGGGAACACGGCTTCAGCGTGGAAGAGGGCAGCGGCGGCATGCCGACGGCCTTCTGCGCCGAGTGGCGCAACGGCGAGGGCGGGCCAACCGTCGGAGCCTATGCCGAATACGACGCCACGCCGGATCATTCCCAGCAGGCCGTGCCCTGGGAGGCTCCGCGCGAGGGGCTTTCCCGCTACGCGGCCGGCCATGTGGATCCGCATTCGGCGCTGGGCATCGGCGCGCTGGCCGGCGTGCTGGCCGCGCAGCACGCCATGCGGCAGCACCATATCGCCGGACGGCTGAAGTTTTTTGGGGAACCGGCGGAAAAAACCTGCGGTTCCAAGCCGATCCATGCCGCGAAGGGCTATTATGACGATGTGGATGCCTTCATCAGCTTCCATCCCGCCTATCTGCTGCCACATTGCAATTCGGTCAACTGGGACGTGCATGCCGGCTGCAGTTATGGGCGGGTCTTCACCTTTGAATGCCGCCATGCGGAAACCTGGGGCGGCCCCAGCCCCCTGCGCACGCTCTGGCCGGCCCATGCGCTTGCCCCGCGCGCGCCGGGCGCACTGGACGCGGCCTGCCTCATGTACACGTCGAGCAAATACCTTTACGGGGCCATGCTGCCCCGGAACAGCGGCTGGTACATTACCGAATACATGATGACGGGCGGGCAGGCCACGGCGGACAACCAGACCGCGCGCATTGCCCAGCTCTACTACTGCTGGCGGGCGCCCACCGTGGAAATGATGGAACGGGTGGCCGAGGTGCTCGAGAACAACGCGCAGCATGTGGCGGCCATGACGCATTGCACATGCCGGGGTGAATGGGTGCAGAAAAATCGCCCCGGCCTGCCCAATCACGTCATGGCGCGGCTGGGCTATGCCAATCTGCGCCTTGCCGGCCCGCCGCAGTTCGGCGAGGAAGCCCGGGCCTTCGGCAGGAAGATTCTGGAAAATCTCGGCTATACGCCGCCAGAGGATCCCTTTCTGCCCGAGTGCAGTCAGCTGCATGATCCTGAGGAGGTGGACGCCATCCTGCGGGAGAGCCTTCCGCCCTGGCAGAAAAACATGCTGTCGGACGATTATACGGAATACGGCTGGCATGCGCCGACCGTTCGCCTGTTCATCGGCCGCTGCATGGTGGAACGGCCACAGGACGGGCCGCAGACCGTCCTGCCGTCATGGGCGTTCGATGCGCTGGGCGGAAAGCGGGAATGCATCGATCCGACCATTTTCAGCGCCGGTCGGACAATCGCCTATATCATCCTTGACCTGTTGACCAAGCCTGAGGTGCTGGCAAGGGCCTGGGAGGAATTTACGGAACGCACCGGCGGCGGCAAGGGAGGGAGCCGCTGGATACCGCCCCTGCTCCCGGCCGATCATCCGGCCCCGATTCATTTCCGCTGGCCGGAATATGTCACGACCCCGCGCGGCGAGCGGCAATGGTGGCTGCCCGAAAGCCCCTTTGACAGGGCATCCGGGACGTAAGGCCGCAAAACCGGCAGGGAAGACAGGCGTGCCGTACGCACGCAGCGGATGTTACCGCGGCAAGGCCGACCTCTGCACAAGGACGGCCTTGCCGCAAAAACATACGCCCTGCCCCCCCGCGAAGGCCCCTTCGCCCGTCGGCGCGCGGCGTCTCGCGAGGCAGGTCACGAGGTGCGCGGATGAGCACCAAAGCGGCGTCTCCGCGCGCCTCAGGCGTCCCGCCCCGCCGCGTCCTCGTCCTCCGCCCGAAAGCGCAGGGCAGGCGCGCCCACCGTGCGCGCGGCGGCCCGCGCCGCCACGGCGTCGGCTTCGGGGCGCACATAGTGCGCGCCTTCCAGTTCATAGGCCTTGGCGGGCATATCCACTCCGTCGCAAGCGACCGTCGCCGCATGGCGCGGCAGCACCAGACGCTCCATCCGCAGCATCCGCAAGCCCAGGGTATGGGTGTGCCGCAGCACCAGCTGCGCGGCCTCGTCCCGGGCTTCGGGCAGGCAGATCACCCGCAGGGCCCCCGCCGGACGATTCTTCTTGCCCACGCCCGGCAGCCAGAGCACATCGAGCACCGACGGCGCGGCGGCCAGCGCGGCTATGGCCTGTCCCAGCTCTTCCCCGGTCAGATGATCGAGGTGGCACTCCAGCTGACAGACGCTTTCCCGTCCGCCGTCGCGCTGCGCATCTGCGGCCGCAGGCGGCGTCACCTCCCAGATGCGCAGCCCGTTCGGGGCCGGACGCGAACCGTAGCCCGTGCCCAGACGCCCCAGACAGCCGCACGGCCCGTCCGCAAAGCCGTCCGCCAGCACATGCACGAGGGCCGCGCCGGTGGGCGTCACCAATTCCTCATGGGCGCCGGAAGGCCGCACGGGCTTGCCCTCCATGAGGCGGGCCGCGGCCGGCGCGGGCAGCGAAATGCGCCCGTGGGCACAGTCGATGCTGCCGTCAAACCACGGCAGGGGCGAGCAGGTGACGCGGGTCACGCCCAATACGCCCATCCCCCAGCAGACGCCGAGAATGTCCACCAGGGTATCCACGGCCCCCACCTCGTGAAAATGCACATCCTCCACCGGAATCCGATGGGCGTGGGCCTCTGCCTGCGCCAGCGCGTCCAGCACGGCCAGCGCCCGCCGCCGCACCGGCTCATCCACGGCCACGCGCGCAAAGATGGCGGCAATGTCCGCCGGGTGGCGCAGGGGCTGGGCCTCGGCCCGCCATTGCACGTCGGCCCGGCAGCCGGGGCCGCCCGCCCGCTGTTCCGGCCACCAGGTTATGTCGCAGGCCACGCCGGCCCGGGCCAGCAGCGCCGTGAGCGGCGCAAAGTCCACGCCCAGATGCGCCAGCGCCGCCAGGGTCATGTCGCCGCTGATGCCGCCGGAGCAATCCCAATACCATTCCATGAATGCGCACCTCATCGGGCCGCCGAAGCGGCGGGGGGCAGGCTTGTACAGCCACGGCCCTTGGTGTATAGTCAAAAAAGAACATCACGGCGGAGCGCCGCCGTTTTCACGCCACAACCATCATCGCCAAGGAGGCTGCATGGCCGTCAAACACTGGATGACCAACGATGTCATCACCGTCAAGGCCGATACGTCGCTGCTCAAGTGCCGCAACCTGATGAAGGAAAAGAACATCCGCCGCGTGCCCGTGGTGGATGACGACAATCACGTCATCGGCATCATCTCCGACCGCGACGTCAAGAGCGCCTCCCCTTCCAAGGCGACCGCCCTGGAAGTCCACGAAATGCAGTATCTTCTTGCGGAAATCAAGGCCCGCGACATCATGACCCCAAGCCCGGTCACTGTCAAACCGGAAACCACGGTGGAAAATGCCGCCGTGCTCATGGTGGACAAAAAGATCGGCGGCCTGCCCGTGGTGGGAGATGACGGCAGGCTCTGCGGCATCATCACGGATCAGGATATCTTCAAGGTGCTCATCGACATTACCGGCGCGCGCCTCGGCGGCCTGTATCTGGCGCTGGAAGTGGAAGATCGGCCCGGAGCCATGCGCCCGGTCTTTGATACCCTGCGCGAACAGGGGGCACGCATCAGCTCCGTACTGAGCCGCAATCCCGAAGGGGCGGGCAAGCGGCAGGTCTTCATCCGCACCATGCCCATGAGCGGCCCCTCGCAGGAGGCCGCCACCGTGGATGCCCTGCGCGGAGTCGCAAAGGTCCTTGATTTCTCGCACTGTGAACCTGTATAAACAGGGCCGGCGGAAAACCGCCCGGCCCGAACCTGTCCCGCACTTGCCAATGACGTGATTTTATGGCAAAGAAAGTCGTGGCAAGGCAGGATATGTTTTGCCGGTTAATGGGAATTCGGCCGATTATCGGCTGGCGGGCTTTGGGGCATGTCGCCCCCGAGCGAGAGAAATACAGTCCAAGGAGGACACGATGGCTGAGATCACGTACAAGGGTAAATCCTTTGAAGTTGACGAAGACGGGTTCCTGCTGCACTTTGACGAATGGTGCCCCGAATGGATGGAATATGTGAAGGAATCCGAAGGGATCACGGAACTGAACGCTGATCACCAGAAGATCCTCGACTTCCTCCAGGACTACTACCGCAAAAACGGCATCGCTCCCATGGTGCGCATCCTTTCCAAGAACACCGGCTACAAGCTGAAGGAAGTGTACGAACTCTTCCCCTCCGGCCCCGGCAAGGGCGCCTGCAAAATGGCCGGTCTGCCCAAGCCCACCGGCTGCGTGTAGTCCGTACGGACACGTTCAAGGCGGAACTTCGGTTCCGCCTTTTTTTTTTGCGCGCGCCCCCCTGCGCCGGACGAATCGCGGCGCACCCCTCCCCAGCCTTCGCCTCGCCCAATGTCCTGCACAGGCCCGCCGGGGTTCTGCCATCCGGGCAACCGCTTTCCGGCGCAAGGCCGGTTCTGCCCGGGCGGCACGGGCGCGCGCTCGCCTCTTTACCTCGGCGCAAAAAAACGGTATCGCCCTGCCATGAAGATCTCTCGCATCCTGAAACGCACCGCGCTTGTCCTGCTGCTGCTGATCGTGCTTGGCGGTCTGGCCGGCGCGGGAGCCGTGGCGGCCCTTTTTTACTGGGCATCTCGCGATTTGCCCGATCTGGATCGTCTTATCAGCTATGATGCGCCGCAGGCCACCACCATACTGGCCCGCGACGGTTCCATTCTTGGCACGCTGGCCCATGAGCGGCGCTATGACATCAAGCTGACGGACATGTCGCGCTATCTGCCCCTGGCCTTTCTGGCGGCTGAGGATGACAATTTCTACCAGCATCCGGGCATTGACGTGGTGGCCATCGTGCGCGCGGCCCTGCACAACCTCCAGCACGGCGGTACGGGACAGGGCGGCAGCACCATCACGCAGCAGATCATCAAGCAGCTCCTGCTGACCTCGGAGCGCAGCTATACCCGCAAGATCAAGGAGGCCATCCTTGCCTACCGGCTGGAAAACAGCATGAGCAAGGACGAAATCCTGCTGACCTACCTCAATTACATCTATCTGGGGCAGCACTCCTACGGCGTGGAGGCCGCTGCCCGCACCTATTTCGGCAAGCACGCCGCCGACCTGACCCTGGCCGAATGCGCGGTCATCGCCGGCCTGCCGCAGGCCCCGAGCAAATACAATCCCTTCCGGCGGCCCGAATCCGCGCAGGCCCGTCAGCGTTATGTGCTGGAACGCATGCGCGCGCTGCAATGGATCAGCGAGGAGGAATATCAGAACGCCTGCAATGAACCGCTGGTGTACTGGAGCATGCCCGACGGGCGCGGCGGCGCGGCGGACTGGTATCTGGAGGAGGCGCGCCGCCTGCTCATCGAATTTTTTACCGAGGAGAATCTGCGCGCCCTGGGCATTGATACGCCCCGCTACGGCGAAGACTACGTCTATGAGGCGGGCCTGACCGTTTACACGGCCATGGATCCCGTGCAGCAGGAGGCGGCCGGCGCGGCCCTGCGGCGCGGGCTGGAAGAGCTGGACAAGCGCCAGGGCTGGCGTGGCCCGCTGACCCACCTTTCCAGCGCCGATCAGCAGGATTTTCTGGCCAAGAGCGAATTCATGCCCGAAAGCCTGCTGGGCGGCGCCTGGGCGCGGGCACTGGTCACCAAGGTGGAGCAGCAAAAGGCTGAGGTGGCCTTCGGCAAGGGCTATGTGGGGGAAATCCCCCTGGCCAACATGAGCTGGGCGCGCACGCCCAACCCCAAGGTGGCGGGCATGTATGCCCCGGCCATCCGCGACGCCCGGCCCGTGCTCAAGCCCGGGGACATCATTCTTGTTTCCGCCGCCGAGGGCAAGGTCACCACAACCGATTCCAAGACCAGGAAGAAGCGCACGGAAGTCGTGGCCTATGATTCGGCCAAGGTCAAGCCCGGCGTCCCCATTGCCCTGCGACTGCAGCAGATTCCCGAAGTGCAGGGCGCGCTGGCTTCCATCGAGCCGCAGAGCGGCGACGTGGTGGCCCTCATCGGCGGCTATCAGTTCGGCAACAGCCATTTCAACCGGGCCACCCAGGCCCGCCGCCAGCCCGGTTCGAGCTTCAAGCCCATCGTCTATTCCGCCGCGCTGGATCTCGGCTTCACGCCGACCTCCGAAGTGCTGGACGGCCCCTTTGTCTATGTGAATCCCTATACCAATGAGGTCTGGCGGCCCTCCAACTACGAGCACAATTTCAAGGGCGTCATGCCCCTGCACCGGGCGCTGGCCCTTTCGCGCAATACCACCACCGTGCGCGTGGCCCATACCATCGGCATCGAAAACGTGATCATGCGGGCCAAGGCCCTCGGCCTTGAACCCAACTTTCCGGCCGAACTGGCCATTTGCCTCGGCGCTGTGGATGTCACGCCCCTCAATCTCACCCAGGCCTATGCCGCCTTTGCCAATGGCGGCCTTGGCGTGCGCCCGCGCATCATTACCTCCATCCGGGACAATCAGGGCCGCGAACTCTACCGGCAGGATCCGGAACACTGGCAGGCCATCAGCCCGCAAAATGCCTTCCAGATGGCCACCCTGCTCAAGGAAGTGGTCAATGCCGGCACCGGCGGCCGCGCCCGCGTGGAAGGGCACACCAACATTGCCGGCAAGACCGGCACCACCAACGAGGAGCGCGACACCTGGTTCGTGGGCTTCTCGCCCTATCTGGCCACCGGCGTCTATGTGGGCTTCGATCAGGTACGCTCGCTGGGCCGCCTCGAACAGGGCGGACGCACGGCGGCGCCCATTTTCCGCTACTACCGCACGGCGGTGGAAGATCTTTACAAGGATCAGCCACAGGATTTCGTTGTGCCCCCGGGCATCACCCTTTCCGGCGGGCTGGCCTTTCAGGGCGAGGCCGTACCCGGCCTGTCCGCGCTGGACGGCAGCCCCGGCAGCGGTGAGGGCGGCGCGATGGATACCTCCGATGGCGGCGAAGCCCTCATGCGCCAGATGTTCTGACGCCTGGCGGACGGCGCAGCTTCGGCCGCCCGTGACCCGCTTGCGGCCCCTCACCTCCCTGACCCGTGGCGGGCGGGGCATTTGCCCTGCCCGTTTCCGTTCAACGCCCCAGCAAAAAAGGACGCGCAATGATTCCCTATGGCTCCCTTGTGGTCTATCTGACGCCCACCGGCAAACGCTACGTCAAACGTCTGGAAGAGGGCAACGACTGGCACAGCAATGACGGCGTGCTCACGGCCGCACAGGTGCATGAACGCCATTTCGGCAGCGAGGTGCGCACCAGTCTGGATGTGCCCATCCGCCTGCTGGAAGCCACCCTCCTTGATCGCCTGCAGGGCCTCAAACGGCAGACGCAGATCATTTATGCCAAGGATATTGCCTATATTGCCCTGAGACTGGGCGCTGGGCCGGGGCGCACCATCATCGAGGCCGGTTGCGGTTCCGGCGGCATGACCTGCGGCCTTTCCTGGTTCTGCGGGCCTACCGGACGAGTCGTCAGCCACGAGGCCCGTGAGGAATTTGCCAAACTGGCCCGCCGCAATCTGGACTGGGCGGGCCTTGGCGACAACGTGACCATCCATCAACGCGACATTGCCGACGGCTTCTGCGTGGACAATGCCGATGCCCTCTTCCTTGACGTGCGCACGCCCTGGGAATATCTGGATCAGGCCCTGCGGGCGGTACGCCCCGGCGGCATGTTCGGCTTTCTTCTGCCCACGGTGGATCAGGTCAGCAAGCTCTTGCTCGGCATCGAGCAGCGGCCCTTTGCGGAAGTGGAAGTCTGCGAGATCTTCATCCGGCGCTGGAAGCCCGTTGCCGACCGCCTGCGGCCCGAGGATCGCATGACGGCCCATACCGGCTTCCTTGTCTTCTGCCGCCAGCAGGAGCGCAGCGAAGCCTTTGAGAACTTTGTCGCGCCGGGCACCCGTCAGCGCAAGCAGGAGGCCGCGCGGCTGGCCCGTCTGGCCGAGGCCGGCGTCGATCCCTATGGCGGCGGCAGCGGCGAGGCTTCCCCCGAGGCCTGATCCCGTTCCGGACTGCGCCCGATCGCTGTGGACTGTCCGGGCAACGTCCGGCGGCTGCCGTGAAGATTTCCGCTCGGACAGGCTTGTCAGCTCGCCATCAGGACTTACCCTTGAGCAAAGAGGACGGCTCTTCCGTGCCGTCATAACCAAGGAGAAAATATGCTGACAAGCGCACGCAATGTCTTTCCGGTGACGGTCAGCGCCGTTCATCCCGGCGCAATCAATGATGAAATCATCCTGAACATGGATGGCGGACAGGAAGTGGTGGCCTCCATCACCCAGGCCAGCACCAAACGTCTGGGCCTTGCCCCGGGCAAAAAGGCTTTGGCCCTGATCAAGGCCAGCTTCGTCATTCTGCTGGAAGACGCCGGTGACTGGCTGCTCTCCACCCGCAATCAGTTCACCGGTACGGTCAAGGCCGTGCGCCCCGGCGCGGTCAATACCGAAGTGGATATGGAACTGCCCGGCGGCCAGACCCTGTGCGCCATCATCACGCTGGCCAGCGCCGAAAAGCTCAAACTGGCCCCCGGCTCCACGGTGACGGCTGCCGTCAAGGCTTCGCACGTCATCGTGGCCGTGCAGAAGTAAGCGTTCATTCCTTTTCCCGCTCTTCCGGACAGGCTGCCGTTGCGGCCTGTCCGCCTTTCAGGAGTCGGCATGCCCACGTGTCACATTTTGCATTTCAGCCCTACGGGCGGCGTAGAACGGGTGGCCCGTCTGGTCGGCGAGGAACTTGCCGCCGCTCTGGAAATGGAGGCTGCCCCGTGCGATCTGGCCTCGCTGGACTACCGCCTGCCGGATATGGCCGCCGGCGATGTGGCCCTGCTGGCGGCCCCGGTGTACGGCGGGCGCATTCCCGCCCTGATCGGCAAACGCCTGGCCAATCTGCGGGACATTGCCGCCGGACTGGAGATACCTGCCGTGGCGCTGGTCGTCTACGGCAACCGCGCCTTCGAGGACGCCCTGCTGGAACTGGCCGACCTCGCCACGGCCTGCGGTCTGCTGGTCATGGGTGGCATGTCGGCTGTGGCCGAGCACAGCATGTGCCGCAGCGTCGCCACCGGACGCCCCGACGATAGGGACGCCGAACAGCTGCGCCACCTGGCCCGCCGCCTGGGCGATCATCTGCGCAGCGCGCCGGTACCCGCCCCCCAATTGCCCGGCAAACGGCCCTACCGCCGCTGGGCCGCCCTGCCGGTGACCCCCACGGCATCGGTATCCTGTACGGCCTGCGGCAAGTGCGCGGCAGCCTGTCCGGCTCAGGCCATTGACCCGGCCAGCCCGCAGGACACCATCCAGGGGCGCTGCATCCTGTGCATGCGCTGCGTGAACATCTGCCCGGCGCATGCCCGCGCCCTGCCGGCCCCCGTGCTGGCCATGCTGGCCGAAAAGCTCGGCCCCTGTCTGGACAAACGGGACGAACTGGCACTCTTTCTGTGACGCGCATTTTCCGTTCATTGCCGGGCAGGCCTTGCCCTGCCGAAACAATGGCGCGGCGGAGAAGGTTTCTCCGCCGCGCTTCCGTTCACGATCTGACGCGTGCGTTTCTGGCCGCCTAGCCGCAGGCCTGACCGGCAGCTTCCTCCGCGGCCTTGATTTCCGCCGCTGAAGGATGCGTATACTCCAGCACCGGAAAATCCTCCCCCAGCTTGGCCCGGATGGCGCGCAACATCAGGCCCTTGTTGGGACAGGGGAAGCCCAGCGGCGTGCCCTTGGTGATGCAGGACGCCAGCACCACCGCTTCCGCGCCACGCTCCCTGAGCATCTGCGCCCGCGCCACGGCCCGCTTGCCCGGGCAGCCGCCACAGGACACAAAGCCCATCACTTCACACGCTCCCAGCGCTTCAAATGCCCCCTTGCCCTGGGCCGCAAAGGCAAAATCCTTGGTTCCGGGACACAAATCTTCCGTTTGCTGGCAGCGAATAATGCCTACCTTCTTCATATGGCCTCCTTGCCCGGTGGGAAACGGGCTTTTTTCGACCCTACTCCCGCCCGTGAGCCTTGGCAATCGTCTTTTCGCCTGCCCCATCTGGTGATTGTTCAATTTATCACAATCACTATCCCCTGCTGTCCCACATATACCGCAATCGTGCTTTCTCCGCCCATTTTTCCGGGAAATACCGCCAGCAGACCGAATTTTTTGCAAAGAGGATAGACAATGAGTTTTTTTTGGCCAGCGTTTTCGCCAAAAAAATTTGTGAACAATCAGGCAAAGTCTTGACTCTTGTACGGAGCAGACCTACTTTTTTCCAGACAGCTGATACAAGGGAGGTTCCCAATGTGGGACGAAAGCCTGGATTACAATGTCGTTAGGGAAATTCGCACCAAAACGACCACCTATCTGGGGGTGGGCGCCATCGACAAGATCGATGACATTTTTGCCGCCCTCAAGGAAGAAGGCATTGCCGCCATTCTGTGCGTCACCGGCGGTCATTCCTACAAACTCACCGGCGCATGGGACAAGGTCGAAGCCGCCGCAGCCAAGCACGGCATGCGCCTTGCCCTTTACAACAAGGTGACGCCCAATCCCACCACCGACAGCGTGGATGAAGCCGCGGCTCTCGGACGCGAAGCCGGCGTGGGCGCCGTGCTCTGTATCGGCGGCGGCAGCCCCATCGACTGCGGCAAGAGCGCGGCCATATTGCTGGCCAATCCCGGCAAGACCGGCGAAGATCTCTATTGCTACAAATTCACGCCGCGCACGGCCCTGCCCATTGTGGCCATCAATCTGACCCACGGCACGGGCAGCGAGGTCAACCGCTTTGCCGTGGCGACCGTTACCCACCTCAACTACAAGCCGGCCATTGCCTATGACTGCATTTATCCGCGCTTTGCCATTGACGATCCGGCCCTGATGAGCGCCCTGTCGCCCAATCAGACCCGCTATGTCTCCATTGACGCGGTCAACCATGTGGTGGAAGCCGCCACAACCACCTGCTCCAATCCCTTTGCCGTCATGCTGGCTGCCGAAACCATCCGGCTCGTCCATGCCAACCTGCCGCGCATCCTCGCCCACCCCGACAACCTCCGGGCACGTTACGATCTGGCCTATGCGGCCATGATGGCGGGCGCGGCCTTCGACAACGGCATGCTGCATCTGACCCATGCCCTTGAACACCCCCTGAGCGCCGTCAAACCCACCCTCTCCCACGGACTCGGCTTGGCCATGCTCCTGCCCGCCGTCATTGAGGAATGCTATCCCGCACGTCCGCAGGTTCTGGCGCATATCCTCAAACCCATCGTGCCCGGCCTCTCCGGCATGCCCGACGAGGCTCCCAAGGTTGCCCGGGCCGTGGAACAGTGGCTCTTTGGCCTCGGCGTGACCGAAAAACTTTCTGCCGTGGGCTTTGGCGAGGCTGACGTGGACACGCTCTGCGATCTTGTGGAAAAAACGCCTTCCCTGGATCTGCTCGTGTCGCTCGCCCCCGTGGAAGGCAATCGCGAACGCGTTGCGCGCATCTATCGCAATTCGCTCGCGCCCCTGCGCTGACCTGACGCCATTGGGATCCGGAGAGAGGCCCCCCCTGCCGTGCTCCACGGCGCCTCTCTCCCCCCTTCCACTCTGAACCCCCAAACCGGAGCATGTCTCCTCCATGTTCCGGCGGCCCCGTCTGCCATACCCCGGACGGGGCCATGTTTTTTGGCCCGGCGGCCCGTGCCCGCGTCCATTTCTCCCGGTCGCAAACCAGCCCGGGGCTGCCAAAAAACCTGTTCGCTCCCGCCCGGCACTCCCCCATGCATGACAAGACACAGCGTTCCCCTGCGGAAAACGCTGTGTCGTTTCGTTGTGCGCCCACCGGCGCCCCTAAGCTGACCCTGCCGCGACGCCGCCCCCTCTCCCGCCCGGGCCTGATGGCACAACGGTCGGCAAGCAGGCTCCTCCCCGCCGCTACAGGGCCGCCGCGCATGTGACCCGGCGCCCCAGCCCCCCAGAGAATACGCCGGGGAAGAGGCCGGGTCTTGGGGCAGCCTCCTCCCGCCGGGGCGAGGGCGGCCTTCCGCAGAAAACGCTTCAGTTTGCGAGAAGGGTCTCCCCCTGCGCGGCGGGCAGCGGGCCGATATGGCCGTTGCTGGCGTCATCCAGCCAGACGGCCCAGGCCACACCGGCTTGCATGAGGTGTTCCCTGCTCAAGCGGCGGTTGTCGTACAGCAGGAGCGCGGAACCGCTGCGGGAATTGACTTCAACGCTGATCACGCCGGGAATGGCGGCAATGCCGTCCCGGGCGAGCCGGGCCACACGCCCATCCTGCAGCGCCGGGTGGCGCAGGCGCACGCGTCCATCCATGAAACTTCGGACATATTTGATGAAACGCAGATTATCCAGCATAAAGACTCCGAAGGCCCGCTGCTGACGGATACGTCAGGCGGCGCGGCATTGGCCGTTTGCGGCCTCCATCATGCCCTCGCCCTCCTCTGCCGCTTCGAGGGCGTCGGGCGCCGGCAGGTGGGCGCGCATGGCGTTGAGGGTGATGCCGAGGGTGGTGAGATTGTGCAGGAGCGCGGAAAGGCCGGGCGTGAGCAGCATGAACAGACCGCCGAGCAGAAAGAGACTGTTCAGGCTCATGGCGGCCGCGAAATTGCCGCGAATGCGCTTGAGCGTGCCGCAGCCGAGGCGGCGGGCGGTGAGCAGCCCTTCGAGACTGGGCCGGGTCAGCAGCACATTGGCCACTTCGCGGGCGAGATCAGCGCCATCGCACATGGCCAGCCCCACATGGGAGGCCGAGAGCGCCGGGGCGTCGTTGATGCCGTCGCCCACCATGAGAACGCGGCAGCCCTGGGCATTGAGTTCCCTGATCACCTCGGCCTTGTCGGCAGGCAGCACCTGGGCGCGAAATTCCTCGATACCGAGCCGGGCGGCCACGGCGCGGGCCGTGCGTTCGTCGTCGCCGGTCAGCATGAGGATGCGTTTCAGGCCCGCCTCGCGCAGGCGGCGCAGGACGGCGGGGGCTTCGGGCCGCAGGGGATCCTCAATGGCAATGATGCCGGCCAGGCGGCCATTCACGGCCAGATAGAGCAGGGAGCGCCCCAGCCGGGTCTGCGCTTCCAGCACCTCGCGCATCCCATCCACGCTTACCCCCTCGTCATGTTCGATGTAGTGGCGGCTGCCCACGCGCACCTTCATGCCGTGCAGCATGGAGGCCACACCGTGGGCAACCACATATTCCACCTGCGCGTGCTCCTCCTCATGCGGGAGGTTTTCCTCCTGCGCCTTGCGCACCACGGCCCGGGCCACGGGATGGGGAAAGTGCTCCTCAAGGCAGGCGGCCAGCCGCAGCACCTCGTCCCGCTCCTGTCCCGGGGCGGCAAAGACGTCGGCCACGCGCGGGGTGGCATTGGTGAGGGTGCCGGTCTTGTCGAAGACCACGGTGTCGGCTTCGGACAGGGCCTCGAGAAAGCGCCCGCCCTTGATGACCACCCCGTGCCGCGCGCCCTCGCGCATGGCGGCCAGCACGGCCAGCGGCGTGGCCAGACGCAGGGCGCAGGAGTAGTCCACCAGCAGGACGGATGCCGCCCGCAGGGGATTGCGGGTCACGAGCCAGACCAGCGCGGCCAGCCCGAAAGTAAAGGGTACGGCCATGTCGGCCATGCGTTCGTACTTGCCCTGAATGCCCGCCTTGAGGGCCTCGGATTCCTCGATGAAATGAACGACCTGCTGCAGGCGGGTGCCGTCGCCCACATGCACGGCGCGAATGACCAGCCGCCCCTGCTCCACCACGGTACCCGAATAGACCGATGCGCCCACGCCGCGCGGCACGCCGAGCGGCTCGCCGGTCATGGAGGCCTGATTGACCACGGCCTCGCCCTCCTCCACCACCCCGTCCACCGGGATGCAGCCGCCGTCGCGCACCACCACGAGATCCCCGGGCACGACCTGCGCCAGCGGCACGCAGACTTCCACGCCATCCTGCCGCAACCAGACCTGTTCGACGTTGAGGGAAAGGCTTTCGGTCAGACTGGCCAGCGAGCGCCGCCGCGTCCAGTATTCCAGGGCTTCACCCAGACCCAGCAGCAGCGTCAGCATGGTGACGGTGCGGAAGTCGCGCCGCAGCAGCGAGACCGCAATGGCGGCGGCATCCAGCACATCCACATTGAGGCGGCCCTGTGCCAGCGCGGCCAACCCCTTCTTCAAATGGGGCAATGCGCCCATGACGGAAGAGACCATGCGCGCCGTCATGGGCAGGAATGGCCGCACAAAAAGAAAGCGTACCAGCGGGCCGAAACCGCCCAGCGGCGGCCCTGCCTTGTCCTGCCCCCCCGGAAAATCGCCGTGCGCGCCCGCGTCCGCCCGCGCAGCGGAACGGCGCGCCCCGGCCGGCAGCCGGTCGTCCGCTTCAGGCCGGGAATGCTCCAGCAGCCGGCGCAGGCAGGCCGTGCGGGAGGCGTCGTCCGCATAGTAGAGAAGGAGACTGCCCACGCGGGGATTGACGCTTTCCACCGTCACCTCGGGCAGGGCCGCCAGCTCTTCGTGCAGGGTGCGGGCCAGATTTTCGTCAAAGCCGCGGGAGGCGCGCACGCGCATCCGTCCGCCGGAGGACAGGACCAGTTCGTGTACAATGTAAAATCGCATGCGCGCCACCCACCCTAGGCGTCCTGCTGCGATGCGGACTTGCGATCTTCGGCCTTGGCCCGGGCCTCGGCGGCCAGATCCTGCATATCCTCCCTGACGGCCTCAACCTTGCTCAGCAGCGCGTCCTTCACATCCAGCCCGCGACTGATGAGATCCGTGGCCAGGGGCTTGAGGTTCAGCGAACCGCGCCGGGCGGCGGATGCCCCCAGCAGGCCCACCGCCAGACCGCCCAGAAAAACCAGCCCATACTTGATAAAGGAATTCATAATCTTTTTCTCCTTGCTGCGATAAAAAAGGGCTTTCTCCCTGTGGCAGAAGGCCCTATCCTCTCCGGCGCGCGGCTCCGGCGCCGCACTATCCGGCAATATCAATGGAAATATGATCAGCTTCGCTGTTGCGCAGGGTCACGGTAACGCCGGAAAGGCGCAGGGCCACAGGATCCTTGAGCGGAGCGCGCCCCACCACGGAAACCGTCGTGCCGGGGATAAGCCCCATATCCCGGATGCGACGGCCCATTTCGCCCAATGCTTCCACAGCGGCAATCTTGCCCTGCTGTCCCACCGCCATTTGCCGCAAACTGATGATGTTGCTCATAGCTGACTCCTGAAAGTTGCCTGTTTGACCGCAGGGGCGGCTTCCGGCACGTCGGCCTGACCCTGTCAGGCCAGCCGTAGGGGTCGGTCTTGGCACCGTGCCGGAAGCTGCCCCTGCGGGCTTGCAAAGAACTGTGACCTACTTTAGACTGTGCGTCAAGAAAAAATGAAAGTTAAATTCATTTTTTTTAATTTTAAGCCTGCAAAAAGAGGTTGTTATGTCCGAAAAACCGTCCTCCACCCTGACAGACTGCCCAGACGGGACGCGCCGTCGTCCCGTGCGCCGCACCCCGGGAGCGCGCAAGCTGACCCTGCGCATCATGCTGGGGGTGCTGGGCGCATCGGTGCTGCTGGGCCTTGCCGGCAAAAGCAAGGCCCATGTGGTCACGGGCCTTGCGTTCAGCGCCCTGCTGGCGGATCACGTCTGGCAGCGGCGCAAGGCCCTGTAGCGAACGCGGCCCGCCGCCCCAAAAAACCGGGGCTGCCCGCGGGCAGCCCCTGCTGTTTCTGATGGTGTGACCTTTTCCCGAGGGAAAATGGCTGGTTGTCACGTCCCCATCCCAACCGCTGCGTGCCCGCGGGCACACTCAGGAGGCGGCGTCAGCTTGCTTTGCTCTCATTGGTCTCCTGCCCGGCAGCCCCTGCTTCCTCAGCGGGCGCGGGATTGGCCTTTTCATGCTGGCCGAGCAGAAGGTTCTGGTGCCCGGCGATGATGGCATCCAGCACCTCGGGATGCGCCAGGGCCGTGGTATCGCCCAGATCGTCATAGACGTTGCCCGCGATCTTGCGCAGCATGCGCCGGATGATCTTGCCGGAACAGGTCTTGGGCATGGCATCCACAAACTGGATATATTCGGGCGAGGCCAGCGCGCCGATGTCGCGACGCACGGTATCCCGCAGCTTCTTGCGCACGTCGTCGCTCCACTGCACCTCGTCCTTCACCACCACATAGGCATAAATGGCTTCGCCCTTGAGCGCGTGCGGCATGGGCACGACCGCGGCTTCGGCCACATCCGGGCTGGCCGCGAGTACGGCCTCGATTTCCGCCGTGGAAAGACGGTGGCCGGAAACATTGATGGAATCGTCGATACGGCCGAGAATCCAGAAATAGCCGTCATCGTCGATTTCCGCGCCGTCGCCGGAATCGAAGCAGCCGAAGCGGCTGAAATAGCTCTGGTACTTTTCCTCGTCATTGAACACGCCGAGCATCATGCCGGGCCAGGGCTTGCGGATGACCAGATGACCGGAACGACGGCCCTCGGTGAGATCCTCGCCGTCGCGGCCGGTGCTGCCCATGACCGTGGCGTCAATGCCGGGCAGGGGGAAGGTGGCCGAGCCGGGCTTCAGCTTGGTGGCATAGGGCAAGGGGCTGATCATGGCTCCGCCGGTTTCGGTCTGCCACCAGGTATCGACGATGGGCAGTTCGCCGCCGCCGATATTCTTGTGGTACCACTGCCAGGCCTCGGGGTTGATGGGTTCGCCCACCGAACCGAGGACACGCAGGGTGCGCAGGTCGTAACGTTCCGGCCAGGCCTCGCCCATGCGCATGAGCGAGCGGATGACCGTGGGCGCGGTGTACAGGATGTTGACGCGGAATTTTTCCACAATGCGCCAGTAACGATCCGGCTTGGGCCAGTTGGGCACGCCCTCGAACATCATGGTGGTGGCGCCCAGGGCCAGCGGGCCGTACACGCCGTAGGTGTGACCGGTGATCCAGCCCATGTCGGCCGTGCACCAGTACACGTCGTCATCGCGCATGTCGAAGATCCACTGCGCCGTATGCGCAGCATAGGTCAGATAGCCGCCCGTGGAATGCATGATGCCCGTGGGTTTGCCGGTACTGCCGCTGGTATGCAGCAGGAACAGCGGGTCATTGGCATCCATCGTCTCGCAGGGGAAGTCCACGTCAAGGGTGAAGTCTTCCACAAGATCATGCCACCAGATGTCCCGGTTGGGCATCATCTTCACGTCCTGCAGGCCGGCATGGCTGACCACCACCACATGGGCCACGGAGGGGCATTTTTCGAGAATGGGATCAAGATTGCTCTTGAGCGGCTTCACGCTGCCCGCGCGGATGACGCCGTCGGCCGTGATGACCACCTTGGCCTTGGCGCCCTGGATGCGGCTGCGCACCCCGCCTTCGGCATAGCCGGAAAAGATGGCGGTATGCACGGCCCCGATGCGGGCACAGGCCAGCATGGCAATGACCAGTTCGGGAATCATGGGCATGTAGAGGGCCACGCGATCCCCCTTGCGCACCCGCAGGGAACTCAGGGCATGCGCCACGCGGCAAACTTCCGTATACAGCATCTGATAGGTGAAGCAACGCACATCCATTTCCTTCTCACCCTGCCAGATGAGGGCAGCCTTGTTGCGGCGGCCGGAATAGATGTGGCGGTCAATGCAGTTGAAAGAGGCATTCAGCTTGGCATTGGTGAACCATCTGTACTTGTGCTTTTCCTCATCCGCCTCAAGAACCTTGTCCCAACGCTTGTACCAGTGAATAAGCTGCGAAGCACGCGCGCTCCAAAAGTCATTGGGATCCTCAAGCGCTCTGCGACAAATGGCCTCAGCTTCATCCTGCCCGCAAATCCATGCGCTCGACTTGCCGTGTTCCGGCGGAAGATAGCTGCGGCTTTCGGTCAACAGCGTGGTGATGCGTTCTTGAGACATGACCTTGTTACTCCCTGCATGGTTATGAGTGAAAAGACACTGGCACTTGCCGATGGTATGGGCCTAAGAGGATTTTCCGGGAGCGTCAAGAGGGCGAAATTGTTTGTGCTTCCAATCATGGTTGTTCCATTCTGCACAAGCATGGCAAAACGAGCGGGAAAATGCCGAAAAACCTGCATGCCGCGGCGCCTGCACCCTGTTCAAAAAATCACAATCCGGGGCAAAAAAATTTTTGTTTCCACCCCGGAAAACTTGCCCGCAACCAGCCGGAAATGCTGACTGTTTGGGCAAACAAGCGCTCCGTCCCCCTGCGCCACGGGTGACTGTTTGGACAAACAGGCTTGCTCGTCGCCGCCGCGCCGGGTGACTGTTTGCACAAGCAGCGCGCCCTTCCCATGCAAACGGCCGTTCCCCACGCCGGAGAACGGCCGCGCAACATGCCCTGCGGCAATGCACAAGAGAGAGAGAGAGAGAGAGAGAGAGAGAGAACGCGCGAACGCCGCCCCTCACCGGGGGCGCTTCAGCCCGCCAGCGGACGCAACCAGCCCCGGGCCAGCATTTCCCGCGCCAGCTGCGTCACGGGCAGGCCCACCACCGTGCTCCAGGAGCCTTCCACCGCCTCCACAAGAAAGGCCCCCTGCCCCTGCACGGCATAGGCCCCGGCCTTGTCGTCCGGCTCGCCGGTCGCCACATAGGCCCGCAGCACCTCCTCGGGCCAGGCCGCGAAACGCACCCGGCTCGTATCGTGAAAGACGACCTCTTCCCCGTCCGGCCCCAGCAGACAGACCGCGCTGATCACCTCGTGCGTGCGCCCGGACAAGCGCCGCAGCATGGCCAGGGCCTGTCCGCGATGATCCGGCTTGCCGAGGATGTCCGCTCCCAGCGCCACAATGGTGTCCGCCGCCAGCAGAATGCGCCCGGCCCCGCCGCAGCCTGCCGCCGCTGCGTCCAGCGCCTTGCTGCGGGCGGCGCGCCGGGCATAGGCCGCCGGTTCCTCACCGGCCTGCGGGCGCGGCTCCGTCTTGCCGCCGCTCACCATGCGGTAGGACAGCCCCCACTCCTCCAGAAACTGCCGCCGGCGCGGCGAACGCGAAGCCAGCGCCAGTTCCAGCCCCGGCGCCAAGGCAAAAATCGGCGGCAAGCCGGCATTTCCCTCGCACATCACGCGGCCTCAATCATTCTGGCGCGGCCAGTGCCGCAGCACTTCCCGCCCGTCCATGTCCAGCACCCGAAAGCAGCCGTCCTCATACACGCCGTAGCTGCGCGGCGAACCGCCCTTGGGCAGGCTCAACGATCCCGGATTCCAGAAATGAAAGTCCCCCAGGGTCTCGCCGCGCGGAATATGGCTGTGCCCCCGCAAAAAAACCGTTCCGCGCGGAAAACGCGCAGGCATGGGCGGCACGTCCGGCAACAGGTGGCCGTGCGAGGCAAAGACACGCAGATTGTCCACCGACAACCAGGCGTTTTCCGCCGTGGCAAAGGGCAGCAGATTCATGTCCACCTCCCCGTCGCAATTGCCGCGCACCGATATGAGCGGACAATCGAGAGCGGCAAACCTGTCCAGCACCCCGCGCGTATCATAGCCCGACGGCAGGGGATTGCGCGGCCCGTGATAGACTAGATCCCCCAGCAGCACCAACAAATCCGGTTGCAGGGCCGCCGCCCGCTCCCGCAGAAACTCCAGACTCTCCAACGATCCGTGCAGATCAGAGGCAATCAGCAGACGCATACTCACTCCACAATCCCATGTCGCCCCATGCCCGGGCCGCCCTTGTTCAGGCCCCGGCATCTTCCGCCCGCCAGCGCTCCAGCGGCACAGCCTCTTCCAGCAGCATGACGGGGATGCCCTCCCGCACGGGATACGCCACCTCGCAGGCCGCACAGATCAGCCCCCGCATCTCCTCGCCGCGCATCTCGGCGGTCAGCTCGCCGTGACAGCGCGGGCACGCCAGTATCCGCAACAATTCTTCAGTCCGCATGTTCATGTCATCCTCGTTCAGCAAGACGTGAAAGGCCACCATAGCCGCATCCCGTCCGCACTTCAAGCGATCCTCCCCTTGCCATTTCCCCGCAAAATGGATGAAATACCCCAAAAGGATGCCGCCATGCCCTTCATCGATCTGCATACCCACAGCCAGGCCTCGGACGGCACGGACAGCCCGGCCCAACTCGTCCGGAACGCCGCAGCCGCCGGTCTGGCCGCCGTGGCCCTCACCGATCATGATACGCTCTCCGGCCTCGCTGAAGCCGAAGCCGCCGCCCGCGACTGCGGCATCGAATTCATCCGCGGCTGCGAACTTTCCACCCGCACCGAACACGGCGAAATGCATATCCTCGGCCTCTGGCTTCCCCATGAGGCCGATCCCCTCGAACGACGCCTCGCCGAAGTGCGCCGCAAACGCGATCAGCGCAATGCCCGCATCCTCGACAAACTTGCCGACCTCGGCATCCGTATCGGCATGGACGAACTGCTGCACGAAGCCCGGGGCGAAAGCGTAGGCCGCCCCCATATCGCCGCCCTCCTTGTCCAAAAGGGCGTCGTCCTGGACATGAGCGCCGCCTTCCGCGACTACCTCGGCAGCGGCGGTCGCGCCTACCTGCCCAGGGAAATCCTCGACCCCGAGGAAGCCGTATGCCTCATGGCCCGGCTCGGCGCCACCGTCTGCCTTGCCCATCCCTGCCTGCAGGCCCTGCCCAGGGACTGGCTCGAAACCTTCATCCTCCGCCTGCGCGATTGCGGCCTCTCAGCCATCGAAGCCTACCACAGCGAACATGGCGACGCCGATACCCGTGCCTGCATTGACCTCGCCCGCCGCCTCGACCTCGGGATCAGCGGCGGCAGCGACTACCACGGAGCCAACAAGCCCCGCCTCAGACTCGGCTTCGGTTACGGCGGTCTGCGCGTTCCCCTTGCCGTTCTTGACGGCCTCAAAGCCCGCCGCCGGGCAAAGGGCCTGCCCTGCTGAAGCCTTCGCCCGGTAGCGCATGGCGAGGGATTCCTTGAAAACACATTGGAAAACAATATATTGTGCAGGAGGCGGGAATCCGTTTGCAACAGACGGTTCGCCCGCTCCCCCTCGCGCTCACCCACTCCCTTCCCGCAACATTTGCCGGAGGTACGGCACGGCGGCGCGCCCGACAGGGCTGCGCAGGCCTGTTCCGCGCCCCCCGGCAGCAGGGCGAAACAGGACGACGGCTTCCGCTCTGTGCCATTTGGGCTGACCGTCGGACGCCGCTCGGGCTGTCGCGGCGCATGCCCGGAATGGGCAATGTTTTTCGCAAGATAGAGGGGAAAACCCTTGTGCAGGCGGATGGTCAGGGGAAAGGCAGCAGCAGGCTTGCCCAAACGGGAACG
>NHCFC04200__coassemble_482_pt1 | contig 45587 bp, 42 predicted proteins | sample NHCFC04200__metabat2_low_PE_055 | metagenome-assembled genome bin NHCFC04200
CCGTCAGAACAGGAAATATGCTTAATTTCTGCAAAAGCAACAGGTATATAAAATATTTTTTTAATAAATAATATTAGCTAATTGTGCAGCAAAAAGCGATATCCGGCGTGCGTATGGCTCACGCATGCCGTGCCTTGCCCTCAGGCGGGGCGGCAGCGCGCGGGCGCGGCGGAAAGGGGGGGCGGGAGGATGGGGGCCGGAAGCATGGCGTCCTGCCGTACGGAAGGAGCGCGGAACCTTTCCCTGTTCGTACCAGAGGGTGGATGACAAAGCCGGGCCGTGTTCAGTGAAACGAACCGGGGCAGGCAAGGCATGGCAGGGAGGTGCTGTTTGGCCCAGCGCAAAGACAAGCCCCGGGAGGAAGGGGGGATGCCTTCCCGCCCGGGGCCGTGAGGAGTGCGGACAGGCACTGCCTGTCCGCAGGGATCTTCTTTTTACATCGGCACTTCGACGTTGTGCCGCTTGAGGAATTCGAGGAACTTGGCGCGGAGTTCGTGCGCCTGTTCGAGGGAATCCTGAATGGTGACCACATCCCATTCCACATGCAGCTCTTCGTGCAACATGGCGCCGGCTTCCGGAGTCAGCTTCACGTCGCCATTGGCCCGGATTTCCTCAATGCCGTCATATTGCTGAGCCTGGAGCATGAGCCCGCGAGCCTCTTCCAGCGTCATGCCGGCGGGCAGCACCACTTCGGCCCCGGCGCGGGACAGGCGCACCGGATAGGCCCCTTCCAGCCCCTTGGGGGCGGGGGACATGCCGAGAGCATGCGTATCAAAGAAGATGTCGAGCACATTGCGGAAAATGGAGGCGGCAACCACATACTGACCGCCGCGGCCGCCGGGGCGCGCGCCATGCTTGGGGAGGCTGCCCACGAAATCGGTCATGGAACCCAGCCGTTCGGTGATGTCCGTGCAGCCGTCGTAAACGCGCAGATAGAAGGGGGCGTCAGTTCCCTTGCCCGCGCGGGCCCAGTTGTAGCAATGGTAGTGATGGCCGATAAATTCGACCTTGATGTTGCGCATGGGGATATTGAGCTGTTCAGCGGCGGCCTTGCGGATGTAGGGCACCACCAGACAGGCGTTGCCGATGCCGATGGTGGGCGCCATGCCGACCCGGGCCAGACTGACATTGGTGACGTCAGGGAAGGCGCTGTTGACGACATGCGTGTCGATGCCCGACTTGGTGACGGCCTGCATGAGCTTGCTCACGAGCGGCAGGTGCATGGCCGTCCATGCTCCCAGTCCGACCTTGTGGCGATACAGCTTGGCGTTGACGTCCGGGGGCAGCTCGTTGACGACCCACCACGATTGCAAGGTGGAGCCGTTGACGATGATGCAGGGATTGATTTCGCGGATGATTTCGGCCGTCTTTTCGACATTGAGCAGATCCACGACCCGATATGTGATCTTCGGGTACAGATCGAGGAAGGACGCGCCATGAATGGCGCTGTTGACCTTGCGGCGGATCTTGTCCTCATTGATGTCGGCCACGACGATCTCGCCGATATTGGGGTAACGGCAAAGATACTCAAGCAAGATACCGCAAAGTTCACCACAACCAACGATCATAATCTTGTCGACAGGGCGCATACCGTTCTCCTTACGGTTTGAAGTAATTTGCCCCCTTTCTTGAAAACAATATGCCACAAATATTGTTTATTTTTAATTTCAGTATGTTGAATGTTTTTTGCGGAGCAGCGCAAGGCCGGATGTGTTGCAGGATTGGACACTTTTTGGCGGGAAAATACGGTCAGGTGCCGGAAAATGCTTTGATGACGCAGATGTTGACAGATTTGTTCATTTTTTTAACATGTAACAAAAATAACAAGGAGCATCTGATGAAGTATGCACTTCCCTCCGAAAACATGCGGCAAGAGATTCTCCAGCGATCCTACATGCGTTCGCGCACATACGGCATCAGCCCCGATCAGAAGTGCGCGCCCGAGTCCTCCCGGCTCAAGCCGCGCGACCTCGATCATCTGCGGCAGGCGAACAAGGTTCTGCTGGAACTGGTGCTGCGGCAAATGGGCGTGCTGCATCAGATTCTGGTGGATTCGAGCTATGCCATGGCCATTGCCGACAAGGAGGGCTACATTCTGGAAGTCACGGGGCATCGGGCCATGCTCGACGAGTACCGGATCAGAAAGTGTCTGCCCGGCTACCGCTGGACGGAACGTGATGTCGGCACCTGTTCCATCGGGCTTGTCCTCACGGAAAAACGGCCGATCATGCTGCTGGAAGGCGAGATGTTCAACCAGCACGCCGCCCATGTGACCAATTCCGCAGCCCCCATTTTCGACCATCGGGACATCTTTCTGGGCGTGCTGAACATCAGCGGCCCGGCCAGCGCCACCCACCTGCACACGCTGGGGCTGGTGATTCAGGCCACGGCCACCATACGCGCCCAGCTGGCCGAGATCGAAAACCAGCAGAACATGGCCCTGAAGGATCAATACCTCATGGTGCTGCTGGAGTCCGACAGGCGCGGCATCATCGCCCTGGATAAAAACGGCTGCATTGTCCATCACAACACCAAGGCAAGGAAGATGCTCTGCCTGCCGGAGGACGCCATCGGCGCCCCGCTGGACGCCGTCGTTGCCAGTTCCTTCAAGATTCAGCCCTTTTCCGCGCAGAAAAGGGGCTTTTCCGAGCGGGAGATTTCCTACCGGGTACAGGGGCAGATGCGTTCCTTTGTGGCCACCCTTGATCCGGTGACGCTTCCCAACGGGCGCTTTGCGGGCAGCTTGCTGCTGCTTGTCGAAAAGCAGCAGGTCATCAATCTCGTGAACTCCCTGAGCGGCGTTCAGGCGAAATTTTCTTTCAAAAGCATCATCAGCCGCAGCAAGGAGCTTGAAAAAACCCTGCAATACTGCCGTCAGGCGGCCAAGAGTCCTTCGCCGGTGCTGCTGTTCGGGGAAACGGGAACGGGCAAGGAGCTTTTTGCCCAGGCCATTCACAATGCCAGCGACAGGCGGGGCAAGCCGTTCATCAGCATCAATTGCGGCGCCATTCCGCGCGAGCTGCTGGAAAGCGAACTGTTCGGCTATGAGGAGGGGGCCTTCACAGGGGCCAGCCGCAAGGGGCATCCCGGCAAGCTGGAGCTTGCCCATCATGGCACGCTGTTTCTGGACGAGGTGGGCGACATGCCCCTGGACATGCAGGTCAAACTGTTGCGCGTCCTGCAGTCGGGCGAGGTTCACCGTCTCGGTTCCCGGACGCCGCTGCATCTTGATTTTCGGGTTATTGCCGCGACCAATGTGGATTTGAAGCTCTCCATGCGGAACAAGGAGTTCCGGGAAGATCTCTTTTACCGGATCAGCACCTTTTTCATCAAAATCCCGCCCCTGCGCGAGCGGGAAGGGGATATCGAACTGCTGGCCAACTTTTTCCTCAAGCGTTTCAGCGGCACGCTCGGCAGGGCGGACATGTCCTTTTCGCCCGAGGCGCTGGAACTGCTGCTGCGCTATTCCTGGCCGGGCAATGTCCGTCAGCTGGAAAGCATCGTCGAACGGACGGTCAACCTGTGTCAGCGGAACGTGATCGAGCCGGGCGATCTCGACATGCCGCAAGAGTTGCCCGCGTCCGCCATGCGCGAGGTGGAGGAGGAAGATGCGCACTCCACGCTGGATGACGTGTGCTACCGGTACATTGCGCGGCTCATGCGGGCAGAGCACGACAATATCCGCCGGGTTGCCGCCATATTGGACATCAGCCGACAGACGCTGTATCGCAAGCTCGAGGTCATGGCCTTGCGCGGCATTTATCAGCTGCCGGGCGCACGCCTCTCACATGATTAAAAAAATACAACATGGTGAAAAATGGAACATGATCCGTGCGGCCTATGAGGAATGATTCCTCTTGCTGCTGGCGGTCTGGCAATTTTTCCCTGAAAGTACGCATTGTTGAAAAATCGTGTGCCAACAGGAACAGCTTTTGCAAAAGCAGGGCGAAACAAGCGAAAAGGAGGAGAACATGGTCGTTCAAAAGAAGATTTATTTTGATATCGGCTTTTCTTTTTTTCTTGTTGTCGTGTTGAGCTATTTTGCGGCAACCATCGACGATTATATTGATATAGGTATTCCGTCCACAGTCAGCCCGGCGCTTTTCCCCACTTACATTACGTATCTGTTCATCTTTTTCAGTTTCATTTATTTCATCCTCAGACTGCTCAACCTGCACAAGATGCGGCAAAGCCTCAAGAGAAAGGAGCATGTTCCCCAAATCATTGCCAGCGACGCCATATCCAGCAGCTTCATTTATCTGTGCATTCTCGTTGCCTATTACCTGTGTTTTGAACGACTGGGCTTCGTCATTACGACACCCGTCATCATGGCTGTCGTTACAGTCGCCATGGGGCACAGAAATCTTCGCTTTCTTTTCCCCGGCTACGTGCTCTTTACCCTGCTCATCTACTTTGTGACGCTTGAAGTGCTGAAGATTCAGCTGCCGCAGGGCGTGCTGACCGTGATCTGATGCCACCGGAGGAGATTGACATGCTAGAGAATATTCTTGCCGGTATTGCCAGTATTTTCGCCCCCGGGCCGCTGCTGGGCATTGCCCTCGGAACGACGGTCGGCCTCCTGTTCGGAGCCATTCCGGGAATTTCCGGCATCATGGCCATTGCCATCCTTTTGCCCATGACCTTTTACGTCAGCCCGCTCATCGGCATTCCCATGCTGCTGGGCATCTACAAGGCCAGCATTTATGGCGGCTCCATTTCGGCCATCCTGCTCAATACGCCAGGTGCCCCGCCAGCCGTCTGCACGACCATGGACGGCTATCCCCTTGCCCAGAGCGGCCGTCCGCGCCTTGCGCTGGATATTTCCCTCAAGGCCTCGGTTTTTGGCGACATTGCCAGCGCCCTGCTGCTGATTTTCGTGGCGGCGCCCCTGTCCGGCATCACCTTGCACGCCGGGCCGGCGGAACAGTTCAGTCTCATCGTCCTTGCGCTCACGGTGGTGGGCACGGTGTCGGGGCCTTCGCTCATCAAGGGCATTCTCTGCTGCTGTGCGGGCATCATGCTTTCGACCATCGGCATTTCGGAAACCACGGGCGCAACCCGCTTTGTCTTCGGCTTTGATGGGCTTGTTTCCGGCATTTCCCTGATTCCCATGATTATCGGGCTGCTGTGCCTGCCTGAAATCATGCATCAGGTCAGCATCTGCGCCGGAAAGCAGATCCGGGAGGTTTTCAGCTTCAGAAGCACCGGCGAGGACAGGTCGCTGAGCCTGCGCGAGTTTGTGGCGCTTTTGCCTGTTTTGCTCAAGTCGTCGGCCATTGGCTCGTTTCTTGGCGCCATGCCCGGCATCGGTTCCTCCCCCGCTGCCTTCATGGCCTATTCCGAGGCCAAGCGCTCCTCCAAGACCCCGGAAAAGTTCGGTACCGGCGTCTATGAAGGGATTGCCGCGCCGGAATGCGCCAACAATGCCGTGACCGGTTCGGCCATGATCCCGATGCTGACGCTCGGCATTCCCGGTGATGACGTGACCGCCATCCTCATGGGGGCGTTCATGATTCAGGGCATAGCCCCCGGGCCGACCATCTTCCATGATCACACCATGCTCATTTACGGCATCTACGCCGGACTGATCATGTGCGACGTATTTCTGTTCTTCATCGCCAAGGGCGGGTTCCGCTTCTGGATCAAGCTGTCGCAGGCGCCCAAGCACATCATCTTCTCGGCGGTCACCGTCTTTTGCTTCGTGGGCGCATACACCATCAACCAGAACATGTTTGACCTGGCCACGCTCATCGTCTTCGGCATTGTCGGCTACTATTTCCGCCGTTTCGATTTCAGCCCCGCAGCCTTTATCATCGGCTTCATTCTCGGCCCGCTGTGGGAACGCACCTTTGACCAGGTTCTGGTTCTGTTTGAGGGCGATATCAGCGTCATCTTTACGCGACCGTTCTCGGCGGGCCTGCTTGCCCTTGCCCTGATTACGGGCATCAGCATCGCCTACAATCGGCGCAGGAACAATCAGCGCCTTGCCCAGATTGGCATGTACAACGATTAACAAGGAGGAATAGCATGAGATCGCAATTGGCTAAGAGTTGTCTGGCGGTTCTGGTGGCGGTCTGTCTGTCGCTGGCGTTGGTCGGTCGTTCCGATGCGCGCGACTATCCCACGCGCCCCATTACGCTGGTCTGCTGTTATGCCGCCGGAGGCGACGGCGACCTGTCCGCGCGCCTTTGGGCGGAGTTTGCGGAAAAGCTGCTGGGTCAGCCCGTGCTTGTGGTCAACAAGACCGGCGGTGGCGGCGTTACCGGTACGACCTTTGCCGCCATGGCGCGCCCCGACGGCTATACCCTGTTTTTGGCGCAGGCAGGCCCCAACATCATTACGCCCATCGTCTCCAATACCCGCTACAACTTCGACAGCTTCAAGTACATCGCCAGAACGACCATCGGCAATTGCGCTCTGGTCGTCCGCGCGGATGCTCCGTGGAACAACCTTGAAGAGCTGATCCGCGATTTGAAGGCTTCGCCCAACAAGTACAGCTTCGCCTCGCCCGGGGCGACCACCTGGCTTTCCTTTGCCATGCGCCATCTGCACACGACAGCCGGCGTGCAGGTCAAGCAGGTGGAATTCCAGGGATCCTCGCAGGCGCTGACCTCTGTGCTGGGCGGACATGCGGATTATACCTTCGTCTTTCCTCAGAACTATGTGAGCCAGGTCGAATCCGGCCAGCTCAAGATTCTTGCCATCGGCGAGCACGATCCGCGTTTCCCCAAGGTGCGTACCTTTGAGGAACAGGGCTTCAAGGGCAGCTATTACGGCTGGGCGGGCATTGCCGCTCCGGCCAAGGTGCCGGATGAGGTTGTGGCCAAGCTGGAAAAGGTGACCAGTGAACTGGTGAAGGATCCGGCCTTTGTGGAAAAGGCCGGCAACATTGCCGCCACGCCGTCCTATCTGGGCAGCAAGGACTGGATGAAGGCCCTGAAGCAGCAGGAATCCGAGCTTTCCGTGCTGCTCAAGGAAACAAAGATGTAAGGCATGAGCGGTGAGGCTCCTGTGGGGCCTCGCCGTCACGCGGCATTGTGCCGCAAGGTGAGAACCGGATGAAGGGGGGTGGTCACGACGGGGCCATCCCCCTTCCAGCGTCTTCAGCCCGCATCCGGCGGGAAATGGGCGGGATGTGAGCGTCAACCGGCGGCGCCGCGCATCGCGCACGTCCCCGTGGCGTCCCCGCCGATGGCCACGGCGTTTTCAGACGCGGGGACGCAAAAAAGGGATGACGAAACATGCCGTCATCCCTCGTCTTCAGCCCGCATCCGGCGGGAAAAGGGAGGGATGTGAGCGTCAACCGGCGGCGCCGCGCATCGCGCACGTCCCCGTGGCGTCCCCGCCGATGGCCACGGCGTTTTCAGACGCGGGGACGCAAAAAAGGGATGACGAAACATGCCGTCATCCCTTGTTTGTTCTGGTGGAGAAGAGGAGACTTGAACTCCCGACCCCCGCCTTGCGAAGGCGATGCTCTCCCAGCTGAGCTACTTCCCCGGTGGCGCATTCACGCAGGCATGGGTCTACCTGCTTCGCGCGGCCTTGTCAACAGGTTTTTTCCTGCCCGATCAGCTTGCCGCATCGGGAATGATCTGGATGTAGGGCCGCTTGAAAAGGCGCGTTTGGCCGGTTTGCGGATCATGCACGGAATTGACAAAGCATTTCCAGGCCGCATCGTCCAGCGGCATGTGATCGCTACGGTAGTAGAAGCCGGGGTAGCGGGTCTCCTCGCGGAAGGCCATGTGCTGCATGTGCAGGCGCACCGTCCAGAGGCGGTGATAATTTTCCCAGCAGCGCAGCAGCTCGTGCAGGTCACGGGCGGCCAGACGGGCGGAATCCTCCTCCAGCAGGCGCAGCAGCTCGAAGCCGCGTTCCAGCATGGCCTGCGAGGTGATGTAGAAGGTGGAGACGCCGCCGCCGTATTCGTCCGTGCATTTCATCAGCCGCAGCATGAAGTGGCGCGGGCTGAGCATGTGGGGATTCACCTCCGGGTCGGTGGTGGCGTCCTTGTACTGCTCATAGGTGCGCCAGGGAGCATAGATTTCGTCGGCCAGGGTTTGGGCGTCCTCGGCGAGAACGGGCCTGGCGTCAGGATGATCCACGCACCAGCGCACGAGCTGCTTGCCCGCGATGCGTCCTTCGGCATGGGAGCCGGAGGAGAACTTGTGCCCGGATGCGCCCACGCCGTCGCCGCAGGTGAACAGGCCCGCAATGCTGGTCATGCGATTGTAGACCTTGCCGTTGGCAGCGCGGATCTTGTACGCCTCGGGCACCCAGTCCTCGTCCGGGCCGGAAACCCAGATGCCGCAGCAGCCGGAATGCGAGCCGAGCAGATAGGGTTCGGTGGGCATGATTTCGGAACCGCGCTCCTCGGGTGCGGTATTGGTGCTGGCCCAGAGGTTGGCCTGCGCCACGCACATGTCCAGGAAGTCTTCCCAGGCTTCGCTTTCCAGGGCTTTCTGCTGTGTTTCGTCCAGGGTGGCAAAGGTATTGCGCAGGGCCGTGCGGGTATCCATGAGAATGGGGCCGCGCCCTTCGCGCATTTCCCGCAGCATCATGTGATTACGCAGGCAGGTGGGCACCACATGGCCGCGGGCATAACCGCGTTCTTCATAGGGGCGCAGCATGCCCTTGTTGGTTGCGCAATAATCCTCGCCCAGCGCGTTGACCGCCTTGGCCCGGAACAGGAGGAACCATGCCCCCACCGGGCCGTAACCGTCCTTGAAGCGGGCGGGCACGAAGCGGTTTTCCATCATGGTCATTTCCGCGCCGATGCGGGCGCTCATGGCGTAGGTGGAACCGGCATTCCAGACCGGATACCAGGCCCGGCCCAGGCCCTCGCCGCAGGAGCGCGGACGGTAGACGTTGACCGCGCCGCCCGCGGCCAGCAGGACGGCTTTTGCCCGGAACGCATGCACCTCGTTGCGGCGCACGCTGAAGCCCACGGCCCCGGCAATGCGGCGGGGATCGTTTTTGTCCGTGAGCAGGCGCACCACGAAGACGCGCTCAAGAATGCGCTCAGGCCCCAGGGCCTTGCGGGCGGCCTCGGCCACAATGCATTTGTAGGATTCGCCGTTGATCATGATCTGCCAGCGCCCCGAGCGCACGGGCCTGTCGCCCTTGCGCAGGGCCTTGCCTGCGGCTTTGGCCTCGGCGCCGTCGAGGTTGCGGCCGTCCTCGCCCCTGATCCAGCAGGGCAGGCCCCACTCCTCGAAGAGGTGCACGGAATCGTCCACATGGCGACCCACATCAAAGATGAGATCCTCGCGCACCAGGCCCATGAGATCGGTGCGCACCATGCGCACATAATCCTCGGGGCTGTTGTCGCCAAGATAGGTATTGATGGCCGACAGGCCCTGCGCCACGGCGCCGCTGCGTTCCAGCGCGGCCTTGTCCACCATGAGCATCTTCAGGCCGTGCCTGTCGCCCCAGCGCACGGCTTCATAGGCCGCGCCGCAGGCCCCCATGCCGCCGCCGATGATGAGAATGTCCAGATCGTGCTCCACGATGTCGGGAGCGGCCAGGGCCAGACGCGCCCGTTGTGCCGTCTGCTCAACGCTCATGCCGCACCTCGCAGGGGCTGTGAGTGGCGAAGACGCGCTGCCTGTCGGCATCGCTGACCGTGAAGCGCTGTTGCACGGCTCCGGCCGGAGCGGGCGGGAGCGACGTTTCCGTGGCGAGGCGGCTGTCGTCCAGCGAGGCGTCGGCGGCAAGATCGGCGGGGTGGCGGATGGAATCTTCCGGCGTGGTGCGGATGGGAAAGCGGAAGCGCTTTTGCTGGCCGTTGCGGAAGCGCACTGTCCAGGCGATGTCCTGCGAGCCGCGCAGGGGCAGGCAAACGCCGCCCAATGGGGCAAAGTCCGCATAGGGCCGGACGGAAATGGCTCCCTGCGGACAGATCTTGACGCAGGAATAACATTCCCAGCAGGCGTCAGGCTCCTGATTGAACGCCTTTATGCTCACGCTGTCCAGCAGCATGAGATCATTGGGACAGATATGCATGCAGGCGGTGCGCTGACCGCCCCTGCAGCCGTCGCATCTGGCGGGATCGACATAGGTGGGCATGAAACCTCCCGAAAAAAGACAACCCTCCGGGCGCGTTCGCACAAAAGCCGTCGCGTCCGGAGGGAAAGGGCACAGGCTGCGGGGCGCCTATTCGCCGGTTGCGGCGGCCTCGTCCACGACCCAGATGAGATCGCCCACCGCGGGGCGCACGAACTGGGCGGGCAGAGTCGGTTCATCCAGCAGGTTGAGGGTCTTGCTCAGCACCGCGTGCTTTTCCTTGCCGGTGACGAGGAACATGCAGCAGCGCGAATTGTTGAGCACCGGCAGGGTGAGGGTCAGGCGGTCGGCCTTGCGCTCGGGCACATACTGGTCGATGACCAGACGTTTGCGCTCCAGCAGGGCCGGCGAATTGGGGAAGATGGAGCCGGTGTGCCCGTCGTCGCCCACGCCGAGCAGCATGAAGTCAAAACGGGGGATCTCGTTGGGGCCGATATTGAAGTCGGCGCGGATCTGCTCCTCGTACATGGTGGCGGCCTTTACCGGATCCAGTTCCCCGCGCATGCGGAAAAAGTGGGTCACCGGCAGGTGGGAGAGCATTTCGCGGCGGGCCAGGCCATAGTTGCTTTCGGGGTGATCCGGGCCGACGCAGCGTTCATCCACCCAGAAGAAGGTGATCTTGTCCCAGGGCAGGCGATCTGCCCAGTCATGCGCCGCCAGCAGGCGGAAGAGCGGAATGGGCGTCTGGCCGCCGGAAAGGGCAATTTTGAACACGCCACGCTCGGCCACCGCCTCTTCACAGGCTGCGGCCAGGATATGGGCGGCGCGTTCGGCCATGGCCGCCGGATTTTTGTGGATATGCACGGAAAGATGTATGGAACGACTGCGAGCTTGCATAGGGGACTCCTTCTTTTACGGGGGCAATTATGCCATAGGGCGGAAAGGCTGAAAAGGCTTTTTTGCGGCGATTTGCCGGTGCGCAGGTGAAGATGGGGCATGACAGGGCCTTGGGGGTGGGGCGGGGATGGCGGCCCATGACGCATGTCCGCCGAACGGCCGTGATTTCCGGTTGAAGCCCGGTCGGTGATGACGTACAAGACGCGAAGAGCGGGACGCGCCGTCAGGGTCGCATGCCGACTGCCTCGCAGGCCGCATCCGGCTCGAACCTTTTTCAGGAGGCGGTCGATGCTGCCCGATATTCATATTGATCCCGAGCTGCTGGCGCGTTACCCGCAGACCCGGCTGGGCTGTCTGGCCCACATGGTGAGCGTGGAGGCCTCCCGGGAGGATCTGCAACGCCATCTCGGCGAGGTGACGGCGCCCTTTCTGCGGCAGATGCTTGAGGCCACGCCCCTGGCCGAAATTCCCAATCTGGCGGAATCCCGCGCGGCCTACAAGGCCTTCGGCAAGGATCCCGGACGCTACCGCATCTCCTCCGAGGCGCTTTACCGCCGCATCCGGCAGGGCAAGGAGCTTTATCGCATCAACAGCGTGGTGGATGCCAACAATCTGGCTTCGCTGGAGACGGGCTTTTCCATCGGTTCTTATGATCTCAATGCCATCAGTGGCGACATCGTGCTGCGGCTGGGCCGCGAAGGCGAAGCGTATACCGGCATCGGCAAGGACAGCATCGATCTGTGCCGCCTCCCCCTGCTGGCGGATGAGCAGGGGCCGTTCGGCGGCGCCACCAGCGATTCGACCCGGGCCATGATCAGCGGGAGCACATCGGCCTGCCTCACCGTCATCTACGGCTTTTCCACGCCGGACAAGCTGGAAGAGGCGCTGGCCCTCACCGCGCACTACTTTGCCGCCTATACCGAAAGCCGCCCCATTGTCTCGCCCTTTGTGGTGGAAGGGGCGTTGCCGCAAGCCCGGTGAAACGGAAAGGAAGCCTTATGCGGGAACAGCGTTTTTCCTTTTGCCCCATCGGCATCATCCACAGCCGCCACCACATTGCCGGACAGACGCCCATCCAGCCCGTCTATGCCGCCGACTTTCCCGGCACGGTGGAGATTTTTCCCGCCTTTGCCGAAGGCCTGCGGGATCTGGACGGATATTCGCATATCTACCTGATTTATGTGCTGGATCGGGCCGGAGAGGCGCGCCTGAAGGTAAAGCCCTTCCTGCAGGACGCCGAACGCGGCATCTTTGCCACGCGCGCGCCCTGCCGCCCCAATCCGATCGGCATGAGCATCGTGCCGCTGGAGCGCATTGAGGGCAATATCCTCCATGTGGGCGCGCTGGACATTCTGGACGGCACGCCCCTGCTGGACATCAAGCCCTATTCCCGGCGCTTCGACTGCTTTGTCGATACCCGCAATGGCTGGCAGGACGAGGTGCGCGAAGATGATGCCCGGCTCAGGGGCCGCCGGGACTGCCCGCCTGCCGGCGGCTAGCCCGGGCGCGGGACGATAGCCTGTCGCGCCGTCCGTTTTCGCAGGCGCCGTTGCCGGGAAAGATGCGGCCTTTCGCGGTCGGCGCGCTTGCGCGTGCTGACGCCGCTGGCCGTCCGACCATCCCCTCTTGTGCGACCCTTCCGGCGGGCCAGACCGTCGGAAGGGTTTTTGGCGTCGCGGCACCCGGCGAAACGTCCCTACCGGCCGTGCCGGATGGTGCCCGCAAGAATGCGGCAACCCTGAGGCAGTTCCAGCGGCAGCACGCGCACCTCGTCAGCGCCCGCCGCGTGCATGAAGGCCGTGAGTTCGGCCTGGGTATAGGCCTGCCCGTCGCGTGTGCCCACCAGCATGTTCAGGCTGAAGAGGGCCGGATGCAGCGGCCCCATGCGGTCGTCGTCCAGCGCAAATTCCTGAATGAGCAGCAGGCCGCCGTCCGTGAGCGCCTGACCGGCCTTGCGAACCACCTCGGCCGCCGTATCGCGGTGCAGGCCGTGCAGAATCTGCGAGAGCCAGGCCACCTCGAAGCCCGAGGGCAGGGCGTCGCGGGTGAAATCGCCCGCCACAAAGCGGATGCGATCCGTCAGTCCTTCCTCCTGCAGGACACGCTCGGCAAAGGGGCGCGAGGCGGGCAGGTCAAAGACCGTGGCCGTCAGTTCGGGATGCTCGCGGCAGAAGCGCACGGCATAAGCCCCGGTGCCGCCGCCCAGATCCAGCAGGCGTTGCCGCCCGCCCAGATCGATATGCGGCACGCTCAGGCTTGCCTGGGCATTGGCCACATTGCGCATGCCCATGAGGAAGCATTCCCGGTTTTCCGTGGGCGGCGGCGCGGTGTCGCAGACATCGCGCCCCGTGCGGACGGCCTCGGCCAGCCGTGACCAGCCGGGCACGAGGCCGCGATGATGTCCGACCATGTAGCCGAGGTACGCCGCTTCTCCCCGGCACAGGTATTGGCGTGCAAAGGGCAGGAGTTCGCAGCGTCCGTCCTCGGTGCGGCGCAGAAGATCCAGTGCGCAGAGCGCGGTCGCCAGCATGTCCAGACCCCGCCGGGAACAGCCGGTTTGACGGGCCAGTTCCTCGATGGGCAGCGGGCCGGCGGCCAGAGGGGTAAAGACATCCAGGGCCAGGGCCGCATGAAGCGCAAAGCTCTCCCAGAACATGCCGGAAGCCTGAAGAAAGGCGGTTGCCGTCCATTGGCGCATGGCATTCCTCCGTCATCGGCTGTTTTTTTGGAGCAATTTCCTGAAAAGATAACTTGTGATTTGTTAAAAAAATATGTAAATTTTTGAGAAATTGCAAGGAGAGGACAATATGGCTCTTGACGACAAGGATATTTTTGCTGCCATTTTTGAAAAGTTCAGCGATCAGTCTATCGAATTTGTCATGGCCCAGTACGAAAAGGCCAAACGTCTCAACAGGGAAATTGAGCGTCGTCTGGCGGAAAATCTGCCGCCGGAAGCAGAATCCGTCGCTCTGGACGCTGCGGAAATCAGTGCTCCTGATGAGGAAAAAGCGCTGGAGGCCCCCCGGCGGAAAAAATACAGCCGGCGCGATCTTGTCTGCAAGCCCGAGGAAGCCATCAGCGATGCCAGCATCAAATGCTGTCTGTGCGGCAAGGAAGGCTCTTCCCTGACGTCGCGTCATCTGGCGCAACATGACATCAGTGTGGAAGATTACAAGAAACTGTGCGGCTATGCCGATGATCAGAAGCTCATGTCCAGAAATTTCGAGCGCAAGATGCTGCACAATGTCCAGCGCGCCCAGCAGGTGCGCATGAGCAATCTGAAGGACAAGGCTGCGGCTGAGAGTTAACCGGCCTTCGCCGGCGACAGGAGACGGTTCTTCACGTCTTCCGGCGGGCGCTTCCGTCTGCCGCGCCTGACGTGCGGCCCGGCTGCGGGGGATGTGCCCGCCTTTCGGGATGGGTCTCGAGGGGGCGGGGTGGGGGCGATGCCGTCCCTGCCTCGCCCGTTTTCATGCCGGGGTGCGCGCCGGGGCGTTTTTTCCGCTTGGGCGTCATGCTCGCGGCCTATTGTCCCGATGACTGCCGTTCAGCGGGTCTGGCCGGATAAAAGGAAAATTCCCAGTTGGTTGTCCGTCCCAGCAGCCAGACGGCATCCTTGTGGCCGGTATCGGGCCGGATGCGGATGCTGAGCAGGCGCACGTCCGGATGATGTTTCCATTTGCGGTTTCCGCCAAAAAGAAAGTTGCCCAGGCTCCAGGCGACCAGCGTCTTGCGCGGGCTGTCCCACAGGATTTCCACCGGCCCGTAACAATGGCTGTGGGCAAAAAGCACCACATCAGCCCCGGCAGCGGCAAACAGGCCGGCCCACTGGCGTTGACGCGGCGTGGGCTGCGGCTCCAGCTCCACGCCGTCATGGGCATAGACAATGATAAGGCTTTTCGGCACGGCCTGCCGCAAGCGGCCTATCCATTCCACAAGGCCCGGATAGTTCAGGGTGACCACATGCGGCCCGCTGCCGATCTGGGACATGGGCGAGCCGGTCAGCAGGTAGACGGGCACGGGCGCGTGGGGAGCCAGCGGCAGGGGCGCATAACGGCCCCGCATGTGCAGGCCGTTGTGCGCAATGCCCGCCCCCTGCAGCATTTGCATCAGGTTGAGGGCGCCTTCCTCGTAGCCGTCAAAGATATGATTGTTGGCCGTGCAGGCCGCGCCGTTGGCAAAGGCCATTTCCGGGAGAAAGAAGGCGTCGGCATGGAAGATGTAGGTGTTTTCCTTGGAGCAGGAAGACGGCCCGGCACTCTCGCAGTTCCAGAGAAAGATGTCCGCCTGCTCGATGCGCCGGCGGGCGGCCTGCGAAAAAAGCAGCACCGGCAGGGGCGCATCCCGCATGCCGCCGCCCAGAATGACGTCCCCCGCCGCCAGGATTTCCACTTCCTCGGCCTGCACGGGCCGGAAAAGCAGCGCACAGAAGCCGCACAGCAGAAGGAGGTAACAACAGGGGTGAAGGTGTCGCATGTCGCCGGAAAGGACATAATGTGCATGAAACGGGAGCGCCCGCGCTTTGCCCCGGCAATGGGCGGGCTTTTCTTTTGGCATACTTGGGCGGGCAAGGCAAGTCTTTCCCGGACAACGACCGAGGGCTTTCCCGCCGGTGCGGCAAAGCCCTCGTTTTCGTATTGACGCGCCGCCGCGGCAGGCAGCCTGCGGATGCGTCAGCAATAGTCCTGTCGCATGACCGCCGATGCGGCATAGGTCACAAGCGTATTGATGTCGTAGACGGGAATGTTCACGGCACGCTGTATTGGGGCGGCAAAGGCGGAAAGATCCGTGCATTCCAGCAGCAGGGCGTCGAGTCCTTCCCGTGCGGCAAAGGCCGTGGCCGTATCCACCACTTCCTGTTGCAGGCGCTCCATGTCGAAGCAGTTGCGCTTGGCCTCGAGGATGGTTTCGGAAAATTCGGGATTGTGCTCCATGCCCTGAATCCTGACGCTTTGCCTGTCCGTCATGCAATTGGCAAAATGATCCTGAGTCAATGAACGGGCGCTGGCCGTCAGCACGCCGATGACCGCCCCTTCGCCGTGCATGAGGCGCAGAAGCGGCAATTGGACAAGGCTGGAAAGCAGTACCGGCACGCGCACTTCCGCGGCGATGCGGGCCTGAAAGCGGGCCATGAAGCCGCAGGAACCGGCGATGGCCAGCACGCCCTGCCGTTCCAGTTCGCGGGCGCCTTCCAGGAAGGGTTCGATGAGTTCGGGCGTGGGATGGAAGAGCAAACGCGCCACATCCACGCCGCGAATGAGGTATTGCACCGTGGGAAAGGGATAGGTGCGCGGGTTGCGCAGGTGCCCGCGCGGCTTGGGAAATTGCGAATCCAGACACAGGATGCCGATGGGCGTGTCATAGTAGAGTTTTCCACCCTGAAGAATCATGATCCGTTCTCCTGTTGACAGGGGCGATGCGGGACGCCGGCAGCCTTAGGCCCCCTGGCTGTCGTCGAGGCCGAGGCCGTTGAGCGTGCAGTATTCATTGAGCGTCACGGGCCGGAAGGGCATGCGCACATGCAGCATATCCACCGAGTGGGGCGACAGGCCGGTGGCCTGCGCCGCGATCTCAGCCAGCGCCTGCCCGCACATGCGGCCTTGACACGGCCCCATGCCGCAGCGGGTAAAACGCTTGATCTCATTGACGTTGGTAAAGCCCTCATGCACGGCGGCCCGGATATCGCCGGCGCGGACGTTCTCGCAGCGGCAGACGATGGTTTCGTCCGGTACTTCAAAGATTTCCGGACGCGGGGCAAAGACGTGACGCAGGAAGTCGCGCGCCCGGATGAGACGCCGCAGGCCGTGCAGGGCCTCGGCATGGCGGTGCTCCGCTTCGGCTTCGCTGATGACATGCAGGCGGCGCGCCGCGTCGATGCCCGCCAGGCGACCCTTGAGCAGGCTGGCGTCGCCGCCGTGCACAAAGGCGCTGTCGCCGGCAATGGCGATGTGCCCGCAGCTTGTCCGTCCGAAAATGTCCGTGACGGGATGCCAGCAGCGCTGCACGTTGTCCCACGTCAGTTCAAGGCCCAGCGCATTGGGAATATGGGTGCGCGGGATGATGCCCTCATGCCGCAGCAGCATGCCCGCCGGCAGGCGCTGTTCGCCCCTGCTGTCCGTAAAGCGGACAAATTCCACATGCCCGTCGCCTTCGGCGCGCACATTGCGCACATTGCGGATGATGGGAATGCGGGAGGCCAGCACCCGGCGCGCCATGCGCAGGCCCTTGGCCAGATAGGCGAGATCGCCCAGGGCGGCCAGCATGCGGGGCAGGGCGGCCATGCGCCGCGCCATGTCGCCCGTGTCCAGCCAGGCGGCCACGGGCACCCCGGCATCCAGCAGATGACAGGCCAACAGCAGGAGCAGCGGCCCGTTGCCGCAAAGGACGACGGGCTTGCTCGGGCTGATCTGCGGCAGGGAGGCCGAACGCAGCAGAATGTCCATGCCGCCCGCGCCCATGACGCCGGGCAGCGTCCAGCCGGGGAAGGGTACCGGGCGTTCCATGCCGCCGGGGGTCAGAATGATGTGCGAGGCGGTCAGATGTTCGGAGACGCCGCCTCGCGAATAACAGACGGTCGTGCCCTCGATGGCCCAGACCGTGGCCTGCGGACGGTAGTCCGTACCGCTTTCCCGGAAGCGTGCCACCAGCTCAAGGCCGCTGCGCTTGTCCGCCTCGTCCAGGACGCGCTGGGTCAGGGGCGATTCCACATTGCGGAACAACTGGCCGCCGGGTGCGGGCTGTTCATCCAGCAGGGCCACTTCCAGCCCGCATTCGCGGGCCGCACAGGCGGCAGCCAGCCCTGCCGGCCCGGCGCCGATGATCGCACAGTCGAAATTGCTGACCTTCATGCCTTGCCTCCCTGCACGGATGATGCGCTTTCGCCGGGAATGGCGGGACGCTTCTGGGTATTGACCAGCATGCCCTCGGCCACCTGCACCATGCAGGACTGCACATTGGGCTTGCCGTCAATTTCCAGCATGCATTCAAAACAGACGCCCATGAGACACCACGGCGCGCGCTTGCTGCCGTCGAGGCTGTGTTCATAGAAATGATCCGCATGACTGTGGCCCAGCACCGCGGCAGCCACGCTGATGCCAGCCGGGACATCGGTGGGCGTGCCGTCCACAATGAGGCGCACGGTCTTGATCGGGGGATTGCTCATGGCTGTACTCCTGGAGCAGAACCGTTTGAAATGATGCGATGTCTTGGTCAGATTTTGCGTGCGTCAAGGCTAGCAGGCGATGCCGAAGCGCTGCAGCGTCATGCCGCGGGCCGTTTCCGGCAATTCGCCGCCCAGCAGGAAGGGCGGCAGCAGGCGCGTATGCGCGGCCGCCAGGGTGACGGCGCTGTGGGTACAGATGAGATAGGCATTGGCATGGCCCGGCAGACGGCTGTAAATGGCCATGCCGTCATTGGGCATGACGCGCAGCCCGACCCAGGAGCGTATGACGCGCTTGTCGGCCAGTTCGGGCCAGACGCGCATGGCCCACTGCCCCTCGCCGGAGACGCCCTTCTGTTCCACGCTCATGCGGTGGCCTGAGTTTTCGTGCCGGAAACCGATGATGACGGTGCCGCCAAAGGTCTGGGTGGCGCCCAGCACCGGAATGGGCATGACATAGGGCATGCGTTCCACCAGCAGCACCTGCCCCATGTCGGGATACAACGGCACGTCGTTGAGGGCGAAGCGGGCCAGGCGGCGATTGGCCAGCCCGGCGGCCAGCACCAGGGTTTCGGCCTCAAAGATGCCGTTGTCGGTAATGGCCTGATAGCCGCCGCCCTCGCGCGGCCGCACATCCAGCACGTCGCGATCCACCAGTTCGACGCCCTTGCGGGGCAGGGCCGCCCGGTAGGCACGCAGCAGGGCCAGCGGCTCAATGACGCCGTCTTCCTCGCACCAGGCCGCACCGGTCACTTCCCGACCGAAACGGATGCCGGGCAGCAGGGCATCCAGCGCGGCGCGGTCGATCATGTCGCCGCGATATTCGCCCAGGGTCTCACGCAGCTTGACGATATAGTCGCCGCGCTGCCGGTATTCCGCTTCGCCCAGTACGGGGATGAGGCCGCCCCGGAACTGTACCGGGATGCGCAGGCCGGAGACGGCCTCCAGTTCGGCCACCAGTTCCGGATACGCACGCGAGGAAAGGAAGCCCCAGCGGGCATAGTCCGGCAAATGCAGGAATTTGGACTGCACCCAGATGAGGCCCACATTGGTGCGCGAGGCGCGGTTGGTGGGCGTCTGCCGGTCAAGAACGGTGATGCGCCGCCCCGATCCGGCCAGGCCGTAGGCCAGGGCCACGCCCGTGATGCCGCCGCCCACAATGAGGATATCCTGCGAGTAGGTCGCCATGCCGCGCCTCCCTAGGGCTTTCTGTAGGCCACACAATCCACTTCCACGCGCAGATCGCTCATCATGGATGCCTGTACGCAAACGCGGGCCGGGGCGTGTTCGGCGGTGAAATACTGGGCATAAATCTTGTTGAATCCGGCAAAATCGCGCGGATCATCCAGATAGACCGTCACCCGCACCACATCGTTGAGGGTGTAGCCCGCCAGCTCAAGCACCTTCTTGAGATTGTCGAGGGTCACGCGCGCCTGCACGCTGATGCTGCCGCTGACGATTTCGCCGTCGGCATCACGGGGCACCTGCCCGCTGACATACAGCCAGCCGTCGGCGGCAACAGCCTTGGAAAAGGGCAGGGCGCCCGGGGTGGTCGGGGTTCCAAAACGCTGAATGGTCATGTTGGCCTCCTTTGCAGGCTGCTGCGCCTGCCGCTCGTACTGTGCGGCGTAAAGCAACAGCTGTGCCTGTTTTGTTTTTTTAATGATTTTCACTTGTTAGCAAGGAGATGTTGCCCATTTCCCGAATGGATCAGGAAAATGTTGTAAATTTTTTTTACATAATTTGCCAGGAACCATTCTTGAATGTCCGTAACGTCCGGAAAAGCGGGGCTTGCGGGCTGCAGGATACTTTTGTAATATTTTGAAACACTGTTTCAGGATATTACATATGCAGCACCCTCCTTTTTTGCCTGAACTCGAGGCCGTCATCAAGCGATCCCTTGCCCGTTCGGCCGCCTACGGCATCGACCCCAACCATGACGGCGCGTCCGAGACCACCCGCCTGTCCGCCGGGGCGCTGCGCAGGCGCATTGCCGGGCAGCGCGAATTTTTCCTGTTGGCCCGGGAGCAGATAGACGGCCTTTACCGCCTGCTCACGGGAACGGGCTTTTGTATGGCGCTGGCCGACCGTGACGGCTATGTGCTGTATGTGGTGGGGGATGCCGATCTCATGGAGTATTTCACCCGGCGGCGCTGTCTGCCGGGCTACCGCTGGACGGAACGGGATGTGGGCACCTGCGCCATCGGCCTTGCGCTGGCCGAGCGCATCCCGGTCTTCCTGCCGGGCAGCCGCATGTATTCCGTGCCCGCCCGTGATATCAGCAATGCCGGTGCGCCGGTCTTTTCCCCGGACGGGGGGGAGGTGCTGGGGGCCATCTCCCTGAGCGGCCGATCCAGCCGCATGCACATTCATACCTTGGGACTGGTGCGGCAGGCGGCTGAGACCGTCAGCGCGCAATTGCGCGAGCGCGGGCGTTTTCGCGAGCTGGCCATCAAGCGGCAGTCCCTGCGCGCCATCATTGACGCGGACTCGCGCGGCATCCTGACCATCACGCCCGAAGGCCGCATTGCCGAATGCAACCGCCAGGCCCGCAGCCTGCTGCGTCTGCCCGCCGCCTGCGAGGGGCGGCTTCTCAACGACTATGTGGAAGCCGGGGAGCTGCTCTCCTGTCTGGCCGCAGGCAACAGTCTGCGCGCCAAGGAGGTGGCCACGCGGCGCACCGGCATCACCCATTTTGTGGGACTGGATCCGTTGCGCATGCCCGGCGGGGAGGTGGTGGGCGGCCTGCTGACCATTCAGGAGCGCAAGGAAGTCATGCGCATGGCCGTGGAGGTGACGGGCAATCTGGCCCATTTCACCTTTGAGGCCATTCTGGGCGTCAGCGAAAAGTTGCAGCTCGCCATGCGCCATGCCCGCATTGCCGCGGGCGGCAGCGCGCCGGTTCTGCTCTGCGGGGAGACCGGCACGGGCAAGGAGCTTTTTGCCCAGGCCATTCACAACAGCGGCAGGCGGGCGCATCAGCCCTTTGTGGCCCTCAATTGCGCGGCCATTCCCAAGGAATTGCTGGAAAGCGAGCTGTTCGGCTACGAGGAGGGGGCCTTTACCGGCGCGCAACGGGGCGGACGGCCCGGCAAGCTGGAACTGGCCGATTCCGGCACGCTCTTTCTGGACGAGGTGGGGGATATGCCCCTCGACATGCAGGTCAAACTTCTGCGGGTGCTGCAATCCGGCGAAATACGGCGCGTGGGCGGTCTGCGCACCATTGCCGTGGATTTGCGCATCATTTCGGCCACCAATATGGATTTGCGGCAGGCCATTGCCGATCATCAGTTCCGTGAGGATCTTTATTACCGCATCAGTACCCTCACCATCGGGATTCCTCCCTTGCGCGAACGCCCGGAAGACATCCTCCTGCTGGCGGATCACTTCATGCGGCGGCAGGCGCAGCTCATGGATCGGCGGGTGCGCCCCCTGCCCGAGGTCACCCGGCAGGCCTTGCTGGCCTGTCCCTGGCCGGGCAATGTCCGGCAGCTGGAAAGCTGCGTGGAACGGGCCATGCACCTCGCCGAGGGAGACGAACTCCTGCCCGAGCATTTTTTCGGCAGCGGCGGCGGGGAAAGCGGCAAAACGGCGGCAAGCCCGCCCGGAAGTCTTGCGGACATGGAGTTGCGCGCCATCCGCGACATGCTGGCGGCCTGCCACGGCAATCGCAGTCTTTGTGCCCGGCGTCTGGGCATCAGCCGTCCCACGCTCTACCGCAGGCTGAAAGAGGCGGGGCAAGGCCCGACGAACGGCAGGGCCTGAGGGGCGTCCCGCCATATCGACATGGCAGGGAAGGCGACGCGGCAACGCGCAGACTGGCCGGGCGTCCGGGAGGAACATTCGCGGCCATGCGGCAAGCCGGCCCGGCAGAGGGGTGCCCGCCCGTGGCCTTCAGGGGGCGGGCGTGGCCGCCCGTTCGTCCGTTTCGCGGAGATAGCGGGCCATGAGGCGTGGCGATGGCCGGGAAAAGCTGTCCGGCTCCCCCGTCAGTTCCAGACCGGGAATAATGGCCCGCACCACGGGAATATCCAGATCGCTGCGGGTCAGATCCACATAGAGCGGCGTCCGGCCCTGCGCGTCGAGCAATTCTTCCAGCAGGCGCAGATTGGCTGCCGGGGAATCCAGCTCCCATTCCGGCAATTCCTCGAGACAGCGTTGCGGCAGGGCCGCAAGGGCCGGGCCGGTGGGTTCGCCGTAGGGATAGGGCCACGGGGTTTCGGTAAGGGCTGCCAGCGCGGCCTTGCGCCCGCTGAGGCCCGCGCCGGTGGCGCGTACCACCACGCCGCGCCGGCTCATGACAAAGCATTGATAGACCGGAATGCCGAACTCCGTGGTCATATCCTGAAACTGCAGCCGGATGCCGCGCGCGGCATAGTCATCCAACAGGGATTGCAGCAGGGCATCCTGCGAACAGAGCGTAAAGCACTGCCGACGGCTGAAGGGCGTGGTGGCCTCGGCGTCGCGTTCCAGAATCTCCACCAGCGCAGCCACCTTTGCCTCTTCCACGGTATTGCCCGAGGCCAGCCCCGTGGAACCGGCGGCCAGAAAGAGGGACGGTTCCTCCAGATTGCAGAACAGAAAGACGGCCTGCGCGGGAACCAGCACTTCCCCGCCTGCCGGATCATGGGCGGGAACCCAGTGCAGAGGCGTTTCCGGCCCGCAACTGCCCGCAAAGGGCGCATCCAGCGGCAGGCGCTCCGGGGAGAGGGCCGCGCGCCCCTCGGCCAGCAGCGCGGCATATGAGGCCCGGATGACGGGCAGGGGCTGCTTGCGCTTGCCGACCTCGCCCGGGGCGTTCGCGCTCTCCGGCTGGCGAATGTCCACATAGGCGCTGGCCCGCTCCACGATCTCCATGCTGTAGGAGGCCCGCGCCTGGGCCAGCGACAGCCCGCGCCCGTAAGCCGTGGCCTCGCCGCGCAGGCTGTGCCGCACGGCCTGCGCGCCCGTGCCGCCGCTCACCCGCAGATCCAGCCGCCACGTCCGCAAGAGGGCAATGGGTGACAGGGAGGCCTGATGTCGCATTTCCGGCCCGGCAAGAATGCCCGCCTCCAGCAGGGCGTCCGTGGCGCGCAAAAAGGTGTCCTGAGCCGGGGGACGCTCCCACGCGGGCAGGCCCAGCGCGGCCACCCGTTCCCGCGCGGCGGCAAGGCAACCGGCCTGCGCGCGCATGACCGCCTGCGCCCCGTCAATGGCCGCCGCGTCATACAGGGGCGGCAGATCCACGTCTTCCGGGCGGGGCAGGGCATGATGATCGCAGATGTTGCGCCGGAAAAGCTCGTTCCATTGCCGGGCCGCCCCGGCATCCGGGCAGGCCGCCGCGCGCAGGTAGACGAGCGGCGTGAACGCGGCCAGCCGTTGCGCGGCATCCGGTGGGAAAACGGCGGCTGCGGCGGCCAGTTCCGGCACGAGCAGGGCGCATTCCAGTACGAGCGCGGCCAGCACGGGCCGCCGGAAGGCGTCGTGAGCCGCGTCGTAGGCGGTGGCCGCCAGCGTCTTCAGGGCGTCCGCGCCCCTGCCTGCCAGCGTGCGCAGGCAGTGCTGGTGCAAAAAGTCGTCCAGCGGACAGGCTTCCAGCCGTTCGAGGGCCGCCTCCCAGCTCAGGGCCGCCGGAGGTTCACAGGAAAAATAGCCGGTGGTGGCCTCTGTCCGGCTGTGGGCATAGGTGTAGTCCAGCGCGTCGTCGGGGCTGATCATGGTCTCTCGCTCGGCTGAAGGGAAGGGAACAGGGAGGCAGTATAGACGGCGGCCCGGGGACGGGCAAGATGAAAGAAGCGACAGGCCGCGCCCGCAGGCCGACGGCGGGCGGGGAAAGATCCTGCCGGTGGGGCACGCGCCACATGCCGCCGCCGGCGGCAGGAACGGCGACGCAAAAAGGGGCAGACCCGAAGGCCTGCCCCTGCATGTCCGTATCCCGAAGGATATTAACGCTTCGAGTACTGGTAGCGGGCGCGGGCGGCGCGCAGACCGTACTTTTTACGTTCCTTCTTGCGGGCGTCGCGGGTGAGGAAACCGGCTTTCTTCAGCACCGGGCGCAGGGCGGGATCCACCACCAGCAGAGCGCGGGAGATGCCGTGACGCACGGCTTCAGCCTGACCGCTGACGCCGCCGCCGGCCACGTTGACGCGCACATCCAGCTTTTCGGCCAGCTTGGACAGCACGAGGGGCTGACGGATGATCATCTGCAGGGTCTTGCGGGGGAAATACTCCTCGAAGGCGCGGCCGTTGACCGTGATATTGCCGGAACCGGCATAGATGCGGGTGCGGGCGGTAGCCGTCTTGCGGCGGCCGGTACCGTAATCGAATTTGTCGCTCATGACGGTCACTCCTTAGTAGGGCAGGGTCAGCGGCTGCGGGTTCTGGGCGGCATGGGGATGCTCGGCGCCCGCGTAAATCTTGAGCTTCTTCAGCATGGCGCGGCCCAGACGATTCTTGGGCAGCATGCCGCGCACGGCGGCCATGAGCACGCGCTCGGGCTTGTCGGCCATCATGTCGGACAGGACGGTGGTCTTGAGGCCGCCGACCCAGCCGGAATGTCGGTAGTATTTCTTGTCGTGCATCTTCTTGCCGGTGACCTTCACCTTGTCGCAATTGACCACGACGATAAAGTCGCCCATGTCCATATGGGGGGCGAATTCGGGTTTATGCTTGCCACGCAGGCGGTGGGCGATCTGGCTGGCCAGACGGCCCAGCACCAGATCCTGAGCATCGACCACATACCACTGGCGGTTGATGTCCTTGGGGGTAGGGCTGAACGTCTTCATGGGGATGAACTCCTCTGCAAAATACAGTAGCCGTAATGCGGCGGAAAATCCTTCATGCGACGTGCCGCCTAACGGGGGTGACGACAATATCGCTGCAAAGAGAAGGCTTCATAGCCTCAGGCGCGCAAAATGTCAAGCCGTCTCCCGCCACATGTTTTCGGAAACGGCTTTTCGCGCGTGCGCTTGAGCATTAGCCTATTCTTTCGTATAATGCCAGCACTTTTTTCCGCACATCCCCTGCGTCCGGCCCGGGGATGGCGCGCCACAAGGAGTCTGTCATGCCATCTATCCGCAAGAGCCTGTTGCAACTCACCTTTTCCGGTGCCTATCTGCTGCGCTGGAACGACAAGCTGCGGCCCGCCGAGCTGATGGAAATCGACAAACAGGCCCACAAGATGCTGGTGGCCTGCGCCCTCTGGCACGAAAACAGCCGCGACCTGCCCGACGAGGACAGGCTGGCGCTGGGCCGGGAAATCATCGAAGGCGGCCTGTTTGACTACTATTACCGCCTGATCATCACGGACATCAAGCCGCCGGTCTTCTACCGCATCAAGGAAAACCGCGAGCATTACCGCCAGCTCACCGACCATGTGCTGAAGCGCCTCGAACCCGCGCTCGCCCCGCTGGGGGACTTCTGGCAGCGCATGCGGGACTGGCACGCCAGCGAGGAGGAGAGCCTTGCCCGGCGCATCCTCACGGCGGCCCACCTCTATGCCTCGCAGTGGGAGTTTCGCCTCATCAAGCCGCTCAACGGCTTTGACGAGGAAATGGAGGACATCGATCTGTCCTTCCGCGAACGCCTTGCCGGTTTCGGCGACGTGAAGGGCATGCCGGACATCGTGGCGGGCAGTACGGCCCTGGCCCGCTTTGCCAACATCTGCGGCCAGCTCCGTTTCCAGATCCGCTGGACGCAGGCCCCGCGCATTCCGGCCACCTCAGTGCTCGGGCACATGTTCATCGTGGCCGCCTATGCCTATTTCTTCAGCCAGTCCATCGGGGCCTGCCGGGCGCGGGCCATCAACAATTTCTTCTGCGGCCTGCTCCACGATCTGCCGGAGCTGCTCACCCGCGACATCATTTCGCCGGTCAAGCAGTCCGTGGAAAGTCTGCCCGGCATCATCCGCGAATATGAGGAACAGGAGCTGGAACGCCGCATCTTCGGCCCCTTGCGCACAGAGGGGCAGGAAGGGCTGGTGGATTTGCTCTCCTATTATCTGGGCATGGAAACGGGATCCGAATTCGACGAGACCATCCGCGAAAACGGCCATGCCAAAAAAATAAAGGACTTCGACACCCTGCACGGCAGCTGCAATGCCGACGCCCTCCAGCCCAAGGATGGGCGTCTCATCAAGGAATGCGACAGGCTGGCCGCCTTCCTCGAGGCGCACAGCTCCATCCGCAATGGCGTCTCCTCCCCGCATTTGCAGGAGGCGCTGGCCCGCCTCAAGGCCGATCTGCTCAACAGCCCGCTGGACTGCCTGCATCTCGGCGCGTTGCTGGCGGACTTTGACTGACCGCTTACGGAAGGCCCGTCATGCCGCACATCCTGCTCTGCTTCCTGCTGCTCCTGTGTCCGGTGCTGTGCGCCCTGCCGTCCCTGCCGCAGGCCGCCCCGGCGAGCGCCGCGCCCGGACGGGGATTTCTGCTCTATGCCCAGCGCATGGAATTCTACTATCAGCGTCCGCAGGCCGCGTTGCTGCCCGATGTCCTCCTGAAGCTCGATGCGGTCGGCATGCTGGCCGACGGGGAAAAGCGTCTGGTCGTGGCCGCCTTTCTGGCTGAATGCCTGCGCCGGGACGCCGCCGCGCGCCAGGCGCTGGAGCCGCTCATCGCCCCGCCGGACGGGCGGGTGCAGACGCCTGCCGTACGCCGAACCCTTGCCTGGGCTGTGCATCTGGCCGGGCTGGATACGGCGGCGGAACAGGTGTCCAGCCTGCTGCCCCGGCGCGCGGATTTGACCCTGCATGACCAGATTCTTGCCAGCCCCAGCCCGCTGCTGCGCTGGGACATCACCTCGGAAGTCAGCGTCCTGCACATGTATTGGGGGGCCTTCATGGCCGGAGGCGACACGGCCTATGTGGATGCCGTCATTGCCGCGGCCTGCCGTTATGCCCGCCTCAAGGCCGGAGGCCGTCAGTACGAGGAAGATTTTGATCTCTGCCGGCAGGCCGCTGCCAGCCTGTATGAGTTCACGCCCCGCCATCCCCTTGTACGGCGGCAGGTGGAAAGGGCCATTGCCGCCACCAGCAACCCCGCCGAGCAGGAAACCCTGCGCCTCATGCTGCACTGAGCGCCGGCTTGCGCCACGCGGCAGGCGGCGGCCCCCACCCCGGATGGGATCTCCCCCGGCAGCACCGATGCTTCGCTGTCCTGCCGCCCTCAGGGCACAAGACTTTCCTCGTCGTACAGCATGCGGTCGATGAAGGCTTGCTGTTCCAGCGTGGGCGTGGCGGGAAAACAGTTCGTGGCGTCAAAGAAGATGCCTTCGGCAGAGGTGCCTTCCATAAGGAAGTATTCTCGCAGAAAAAGCGCAAGGGATTTTTTTATCCGACCTTCACAGGTCAGAAAGCTGCTCAATTCCGCGCCCGGCTGTCCGTCCGCATGCAGATCCGTGCCATGCCGAAAGACTCGCATGGCCGTTCCCCGGTACTGTTCCCTGTTTACGGAAATATCCACGACAAGGAAGGGCGGAGCATCGCCGCAGGCCCACATGGGATTGTAAAAATGCGCGATGCCGGGCGAGGAAATGGCCCGTTCGCCCCATGTGATCAGGAGCAGGACAGCGGCGATCAGCGCAAGCAGCGGCGGCACAAGCCGGAGAAGGGAGGTCACGGCAGCTTCTCCGAAGCGGCGGCGTCCGGCGCGTCATTCGTGTCATTCGCGCCATTCGGGTCTTTTGCGTCATTCAGGGCGCTGTCCGTCCCTTCCGCGCGTCCGGTTTCGGCGGGCGGCGTTGCCGTGCACGCGGTCTCCGGCGCAGGGTAGAGTCGTTGCGCCAGCCGCCGCGTGCCGCGAATGCCCAGCAGTGCGCAGATGACGTTGTAGGGGAAGGACAGCAGCACGATCAACCAGCCGATCTCGGCGCCTTCGAGTGCGCCGTCCAGCAGCAGTTTCTCCTGCCAGCTGCTGGGAAAATAGCCCGCCAGCATGTCGTGCAGGTGCCAGAGCATGCCGCCCAGCGGCGAGGCAAGCAGGGGCGTGGCCAAAACGATCCAGATGGCCAGCGACGGCCGCCGGGCGATGCGCGGGGCAAAGGCGGCAGCCAGCAGAGCGTAGATCAGGCAGACAAGCGCGATATATTGATTGGGATATATCCAATGGTAGAGGAACATGCGCGGCAGGAAGCCGAAAATGAGTACCCCTTTCGTCAGCAGGGCCATCGCATGATAGACGAGGGCCGCGAGGCCGAAGGAGCAGCCGAAGAAGGCGAAAAAGGCAAGCAGGCGTTTTTTCATGGGCGGTTTTCCGATGGCAATGGCCTGTCCGGGGGGAGGGTGGACAAACAAGGCCTTCCGCCTGATCAGGCGACAGGCGCTCCTTTATGCGGCGGCTTCAGTGCGGGGGCGCGGCTGTGAGCGTGGCGATTTCTCCACCTCGTTATCCCCGACAGAGAAAAAAAGCAATGCGAGACGCTTATCCGCTGCGGCACATCAGAACGGACGGTTGCGGACGGCGGGCACAAAAAAAGGCTCCCGCCGGAGCGGGAGCCATACAAGGCAGTTGGAGGAAGGGCCGGCCTAGTACATGCCGCCCATGCCGCCCATGCCGTCCATGCCGCCGGGCATGGCAGGGGCGTCCTTCTTGGGTTCGGGCTTTTCGCTGATGGCGCACTCGGTGGTGAGCAGCAGGGAAGCCACGGAAGCGGCGTTCTGCAGGGCGGTGCGGGTCACCTTCTTCGGGTCGATGACGCCGGCCTTGAGCAGGTCTTCATATTCGCCGGAAGCGGCGTTGAAGCCGAAGCCGTCCTTGCCCTGGCGCACCTTTTCCACGATGATGGAGCCTTCAAAGCCGGCGTTGTGGGCAATCTGGCGCAGCGGGGCTTCGATGGCGCGGCGGATGATGTTCACGCCGGCCAGTTCGTCGTCGTCAGCGGGCTTGATGGTGTCAAGCACCTTGGACACGCGGATGAGGGCCGTGCCGCCGCCGGGGACGATGCCTTCTTCCACGGCCGCGCGGGTGGCGTTGAGGGCGTCTTCCACGCGGTCTTTCTTTTCCTTCATTTCCACTTCGGTGGCAGCGCCCACATGGACGACGGCCACGCCGCCCACCAGCTTGGCCAGGCGTTCCTGCAACTTTTCGCGGTCATAATCGGAAGTGGCTTCTTCCACCTGGGCGCGGATCTGCTTCACGCGGGCGGTGATTTCTTCCTTCTTGCCGGCGCCGTCCACGATGGTGGTGTTTTCCTTGTCGATGACCACGCGCTTGGCGGTACCGAGGTCGGTGAGGGCCATGTTTTCCAGCTTGGTGCCGGTATCGTCGGAAGCCACCTGACCGCCGGTGAGAATGGCGATATCCTGCAGCATGGCCTTGCGGCGATCACCGAAGCCCGGAGCCTTCACGGCCACCACCTGCAGGGCGCCGCGCAGCTTGTTGACCACGAGGGTGGCAAGGGCTTCGCCTTCCACGTCTTCGGCCAGGATGAGCAGCGGACGGTTGACCTTGGCCACCTGTTCCAGCACGGGCAGCATGTCCTTCATGCTGGAGATTTTCTTTTCGGAGCAGAGGATGTAGGGGTTATCCAGCTCGCACTGCATCTTTTCGGCGTTGGTCACGAAGTAGGGGGAGAGGTAGCCGCGGTCGAAGCGCATGCCTTCCACCACGTCCATGGTGGTTTCGAGGCCCTTGGCTTCTTCCACGGTGATCACGCCTTCCTTGCCCACCTTGGCCATGGCTTCGGCGATGATGTTGCCGATGGTGGCGTCGGAGTTGGCGGAAATGGTGCCGATCTGGGCGATTTCCTTCTGATCGCGGGTGGGCTTGGCCAGATTGGCCAGTTCGGCGATCAGGGCTTCCACGGCCTTGTCCACGCCGCGCTTGATGGCCATCGGGTTGCGACCGGCGGCCACGAGCTTCACGCCTTCATGATAGATGGCCTGGGCCAGGATGGTGGCGGTGGTGGTGCCGTCGCCGGCGGCGTCGGAAGTCTTGGAGGCCACTTCCTTCACCAGCTGGGCGCCCATGTTCTCGAACTTGTCATCCAGCTCGATTTCCTTGGCCACGGTCACGCCGTCCTTGGTGATGACAGGAGCGCCGTAGGACTTTTCGATGGCCACATTACGGCCCTTGGGGCCGAGGGTCACCTTCACCGCGTTGGCGAGCTTGTCCACGCCACGGGCCAGTTTTTCGCGAGCTTTGACATCGAAGAGAACTTCTTTAGCAGCCATGATATTTTCTCCTTAAGGGATAATGCGATGTAAGTGGGGGAGGACTAGTTGAGGATGGCGAGGATGTCGTCTTCGCGCATCACGAGGTGTTCCACGCCGTCCAGCTTCACTTCGGTGCCGGCATACTTGTTGAACAGCACGATGTCGCCCGCCTTCACGGACATTTCAATGCGGTTGCCGTTTTCCACCTTGCCGGGGCCCACAGCGATCACTTCACCCTTGGAGGGCTTTTCCTTGGCGGTATCGGGAATGAAAAGGCCGCCGGCGGTCTTTTCTTCGGATTCAACGCGCTTGACCAGCACACGGTCGTGAAGGGGTTTCAGGTTCATGGTATCTCCTCCAAAAGAATTTTTTATCTCGGTGCAGCGTTTGCTGCGGGATTCTTGAGCGGGAGGCAGGCGTTTCAACCATCTTCCCCGCGTCGGCATAGTAAATAAGGCAGCTTGCCGGATTGAAAAGGGGCAAAAGGGATTTTTTTTGAACTTTTGCGTTTTTTTCAAAAAAAGACAAATAAATTTAATGTATTGAAAGAAAATTTTTCCTGACATTTTCCCGGCAGGCAGCCCTTTTGCGCCGTTTTGCCCATGATCTGAATGCCGATCCGGCCACACCGCAAGCGGGCAACCCTTTTGCCCTCAGGGGTCTCAGGCCGGGGCAGGCGTGTGTCCAGAGGGAAATGGCGCAGAAGGCGTCTTGACGCCCCTGCGGAAAACGGGCATAGGCGGGTGAGCGCGCGTTTTTTGCGCGCGGGAGGAGTTTCCATGTCGTCAGAAAGTGCCTGTCCGGCCCCTGCCAGTCTGTTACAGCGTTGACGATGCCTCCGCGCCGCTCCGCCGCGGGGAAGTCGTTGCCCGCGGAGGAGTCATGCGTTTCCTGTTTTCCCATCCTTGCCTGTTCGCAACCTCTCTGATTGTTCGCCGTCCGCCGTCCTTGCGGCGGCGGCATCTGCTCGTGCCGTCCCTGCAACCGCCCTCGCGCGGTTGACCTTCCTTTTCGCCCCATTTTCCTGCGTGTCCCTTGAGCGCGGCCCCGTCCGCGCTTCCCTGTTCGCGTCCCTTTTCCGAGGAGAAGATCATGGACTGTCACAGTATTTCGTCCCGCCGACATGCTTTTGTTTTCCCTGCAACCCGCGTCACAGGAGTGTTGTCCCATGTTGTTCATCCGTGTTCGTGCGCTCCGCCGGGCATCTGATGTCCTGATCGGCGTCATGGCGGCGCAGTGCCTTCTTCTGCGTGGCCGAAGTCCGTTCTCCTTTTTCCGTGTGCCGTCGCCCGGGCGAAACCGCCCCGGCGTCCCGTCCATGTCGTTCGAGAAAAAGGAGATTTGCCATGAATCGTGAACTGCTTTGCGCCACCCTTGCGGATTGTCTTGCCCATCCCCGCACCGCCGATCTGGCGGCCGTCCTCCAATCCGCGCATCCTTCCGATCTGGCCGGGGCCATGCACACGGCCAGCGACGGACAGGTCATGCAGCTCCTCGCCGAAATGAATGCGCAGGAGCGGGCGGACATTTTCGTTTACTTCCCGCCCGAGCGGCAGACGTCGCTGCTTGCGCTTTTGCCGCGCCACATGGCCGTGGCCCTGGTGGAAGGCATGGCCGCCGACGAGCGGGCCGATCTCTATCATCAGCTTGACGAAAGCCAGCGCGAAAGGCTCCTGCTCGCCCTGAACCAGGAGGAGCGGGACGATATCCTGCGGCTGGCGGCCTATGCCGAGGGCAGCACCGGTTCCGCGACCACTTCAGACTTCGTGGCCCTGCGGCCGGACATGCGCGTGGATGAGGCCCTGCGGCAGGTACGGGCCACGGCGGCGGACAGAGAAACCATATATATTGTCTATGTGCTGGACAAAGAGGGTCGCCTGTGCGGCACGCTATCCCTGCGCGAGTTGCTGCTGGCCGATGATGCGCGCCGCATCGGGGACATCATGCGCCGGCAGCCGGTATGGGTGCGGGCCGAAAGCCCCCGCGCCGAGGCGGCTGAATTGATCCGGCGTTATGATCTGCTGGCCCTGCCGGTCGTCAACGGCGAGGAGCGGATGATCGGCATCATCACCGTGGACGACGCCATGGACATCGAAAAGGAAACGGATGCCGCTCAGCTGGCGCGCTTCGGCGGCACGGCGGCCGGCGGCGAGACGGATCTGGACATTCTGGCCACGCCCCTGCCGCAGATGTTCCGGGTGCGGGTGTTCTGGCTCATCCTTCTCACGCTCTTCGGCGTGGCGACTAGCGCCTTTGTGGCCGCGCAGGAGGCCATGCTGTCGCAGGTCATCGTGCTGGCGGCCTTCATCGCGCCCATTGTGGACATGGGCGGCAATACGGGCAGCCAGTCGGCCTCGCTGGTCATTCGCGGCATGGCGCTGGGCGATATTGGCCTGTGCTGGCGCGATGTCCTGCGGGTCGTGCGCCGGGAACTGCCCGTGGCCGCCGGACTGGGGCTGGTGGTGGCCCTGCTGGAAGGCATCATGGCCTTCTTTGCCAAGGGCATCGGCGGCGACGTGCTGCTGGTGGTGGGGCTGAGCATGCTGATTTGCACCGCGCTGGGCGGCGTGGTGGGGGCGCTGCTGCCCTTTCTGGCCCGTCGGCTGGGTACCGACCCGGCCACCCTGTCCTCGCCGCTCATTACTTCGGTGATGGATCTGGCCGGGGTGTTCGTCTATTTCAGTCTTGCGTATGTCTTTCTGGGAAATCTGCTGGGGCAGGCGTCGCATTGAGCCATCCGGGGAAGGGCGCTTCGGTTCTCCGGATCGCACGGCCAACAAAAAGGACGGGGGACATGCTTCCCCCGTCCGCAAAAAAGACGCAATGTCCTGTCGTTAGATGCTGATCTGCGCGCCCAGCAGCTTGACGAAGGCCGCGATCCAGGCCGGATGCGCGGGCCAGGCCGGAGCCGTCACCAGATGGCCGGACACCACGGCGTTGGAGGCCGTCTCATTGTTGTCGGCCCAGGTCGCGCCCGCGTCCACCACATCAGGTTTGACGGCGGCGTAGCAGGTGCAGGTCCTGCCCTTGAGGATGCCGGCGGAGACAAGGATCTGCGGGCCGTGGCAGATGGCGGCAATGGGCTTCTGGGCGGCGTCGAATTCGCGCACGATGTCCAGCACGCGGGCATTGAGGCGCAGATATTCGGGCGCGCGACCGCCGGGCACCACCAGACCGGCATAATCGGCCACATTCACCTTGTCGAAATCGTAGTTGATGGCGAAGTTGTGACCGCGCTTTTCAGAATAGGTCTGATCGCCCTCGAAGTCATGGATGGCGGTTTTCACCACATCGCCGGGCTTCTTGCCGGGGCAGACGGCATGCACTTCGTAGCCCAGCATGAGCAGCATCTGAAAGGGCACCATCACTTCATAATCTTCAACAAAGTCGCCGGCCAGCAAGAGAATTTTTTTGCTCATCATCAAACTCCTGAAAAAAGGCTTCAAAGGGGGGATGCACCGCGGCGGGATCCCGCAGCACCCCGGGGGAAGGGGCCGGCAGCGCGGATTTGCGGCTTGCCTTGCCCGTTTCCGTGAGTATATAAGCATGGACGCGGCGGCCCGCAAGGCCGGAAAAGGATTTTTTTCCCAAGAGGTGCAGTGCCATGCCCATGTTCGACTTTTTCTGTCCCCGCTGTGAGAACACATTTGAGGAATTGGTGTTCGGCGACGAGGTGCCGCCCTGTCCGCGCTGCGGCGCCACCGAAACCGAGCGTCAGGTGAGCGCGCCAAGCCCGCTCAAGACCGGGGCCTTTCCCTTCAAGGTGGGGCCGGTGCACCCGCTGGCCTCGCGCATGGGCAAGGGCCTTGCCGGTTGCGGCGGGGCCTGCGGCAGCGGGGGCTGCCCCTCGGCGCAGGGCGGACAGTCCTGAGGCCGGCGGGGCGGCATGCTGCCATTTTCGCAAGGCCGTTCGCGGCGTCCGTCCGGCGGATTGCAAACTGTTTGACCATACCCTATGCTGAAGCCTGCGGTTTGCCGATGCATCCGGCGGTGAACCGGCCACGGACGGCGTATGGTTTTTTCCTTTCGGGAGTACGCAGATGGTACGCAGCATGACCGGTTTTGGCCGCTGTCTGGTAGAAAACGGCGGCGTGACTCAGCAATGGGAGATCAAGAGCGTCAACGGACGGCACCTTGATCTGAAATGGCGTTTGCCCGCCTGCGCCCGCAGCCTTGAGCCGCGACTGGAAAAGGTGGTGCGCCGTCATGCCTCGCGCGGACGGGTGGATATCAGCCTGCTTTTGCAGTTTGCGCCGGACTGTCTGCCGCCCCTGCGCTTTGATGCGGCGGCGGCCGCCTCCATGCTGAACAGCCTGCGCGATCTGGCCGCCAGTCGCGGGGACGCCTTCAGCCCGGACTACAATGCCCTGCTGGCCCTGCCCGCCTTGTGGGGCGATACGGGCGAGGACACGGGCGAGGAGCTGGTGGCTCTGCTGGAAAGCGGGCTGGATCTGGCCCTGCAGGACTGGAATGAAGCCCGCGGCAAGGAGGGGCATGCCCTTGCCGTGGACATGCAGTCCCGCATTCTGCGCATGGAGGAATGGACGGGGCGCATCATGGAGCGCGCGCCGCAGATCCGCGAGGAGCGTACCGCCATGATGTGCGATCGGCTTGGCGAGGCGCTGGCCGTGCACGGTCTGGAGCTGGAAGAGGGCCGCTTTTTGCAGGAAGTCACCATCCTTGCCGATCGGCTGGATGTCAGCGAGGAGCTGACCCGCCTGCAAACCCATCTGGAGCGACTGCATGAGCTGCTGGATGACGGCAGGGATGCCGGGCGACGGCTGGATTTCACCCTTCAGGAATGCTTCCGCGAGATCAACACCTGCGGCAATAAGCTGCCGGACGTGCAACTGTCGCGCATGGTGGTGGATTTCAAGAACGAGCTGGAAAAGTGTCGTGAACAGGTACAGAATCTGGAATAGGTCATGGCCCGCGAGAAACTGATCAACATCGGCTTCGGCAATTTCGTGCTGGCCGGGCGGGTGGTGAGCATCGTCAGCCCCGCCTCGTCGCCCATGCGCCGCCTGCGGGAGGACGCCCGGGCCGAAGGGCGGCTGGTGGACGCCACCCAGGGCCGCCGCACACGTTCCATCATCGTGACCGATTCCAATCACGTCATCCTTTCGTCCATCCAGCCGGAAACCATCAGTCAGCGCTTTGCGCAGGAAGGGAACGATTCATGAGGCGACACGGCATTGCGCTGGTCATCAGCGCACCTTCCGGCGCGGGCAAGACCACGCTCATCGGGCGGCTGCGCGAGGAATTTCCGCATTTCGGCTATTCCATTTCCTGCACCACCCGCGCCCCCCGCGACGGGGAGCGCGACGGCGCGGATTATCATTTTCTGACCCGCGCCCGCTTCGAGGAACTGCGGGAAAGCGGCCACTTTGCCGAATGGGCCGAAGTGCACGGCAATCTCTACGGCACGCCGCTGGCCCCGGTACGCGAGATGCTGCGGCAGGGACAGGATGTGCTCTTCGACATTGACGTGCAGGGGGCGCGCCAGTTGAAACAGAGCCTCGGCGAGGCGGTGTTCGTCTTCATCCTGCCGCCCAGTCTGGCGGAGCTGGAACGGCGTCTGCGCGGTCGCGGTCTGGACAGCGAGGAAACCATTGCCCGCCGCCTGCGCAATGCCCGCGCGGAACTGCGCGAAGCGGCGTGGTACGATTACCTTGTCGTCAATGACGATGTGGATACGGCCCATGATCACTTGCGGGCCGCCTATGTGGCCGCGACCCTGCGCCCGCTCTGCCGCCCGGATCTGCTGCGGGCGCTGGAGCAGGGAGCGCTGGACGCGGCAGCCGTCTGAGGGAGGATGTCATGGCCGAGCTGATTGTGGCCCTTGACTTTCCCGCTGCCGACAGCGCCCTGGAACTGGCCGGACGTCTGCGCGGCACGGTGCCCTGGTGCAAGGTGGGCATGGAGCTTTTCTGCCAGGCCGGGCCGTCTGTTCTGGCCCGCCTGCGGGACATGGGCTTCCATGTTTTTCTGGATCTGAAATTTTACGATATTCCCCATACCGTGGCTCAGGCAGTCCGGGCCGCCGCACGCCACGGGGCGGAAATGCTGACCATCCACACCCAGGGCGGGGAACGCATGTGTTGCGAGGCGCGGCAGGCCGCCGACAGCGCGCAGCCGCCGCTGCTTTTCGGGGTGACCGTGCTGACCAGTTTCGGCCCCGGCCAGATGCCCGGCATTGAGCGGGAACCGGCCGACTTCGCGGCTCAGCTGGCAAGCATGGCCGCCGGCTGGGGACTGGACGGCGTGGTCTGCTCCGGTCAGGAAGCGGCGGGCATCAAGGCCCGTCAGCCGGGCTTGCGCTGCCTGTGCCCCGGCATCCGTCCGGCAGCCGCCGCGGCGGATGATCAGTGCCGCATCATGACGCCCGCCGCCGCCGTGGCCGCCGGAGCGGATTATCTGGTGGTCGGCAGGCCCATTACCCGCGCGGACGATCCGCTTGCCGCGGCCCGCGCCATTCTTGACGAAATGCATACCTGCTAGACGGAGTTTCCATGTCCAATATCAGCGCCCCCCAGACAGCTTCTTCCCGTCCGCAGCAACAGCCGGAAGTGCGCGGCGTCTTTTCCACACAGGAAATCCGCAAGGTCGGTACCGGCACAACCACCCGCAAGACCGTGCAAAAAACCTTCTGGTTCGTGGAGCAGCACGGGGATGTCATCGAGTGCCAGCCGCTCAACACCAACTATGTTCCCAGCGGCCCCAAGCGCAAGATCAGCATGGAGGATCTGATCGCCAAATTCTCGCCCGAGCCGGAATTCTACATGAATTCCGTGTATCCCAAGATGCAGGAGCTGCAGCAGTCCATCAAGCAGGGCGACAAGTACCGCGAAAACGGCGAGGGCTTTGCCGCCGAATACGAATATTCGCGCGCCCTCAAGGTGGACGAGGACAATGTGCGGGCCAATTTCGGCATCGGACTCACCTATCTGGAGCGCGGCGACGCCGGCAAGGCGCAGGACATTTTCGAGCGCCTCGTCAAGCTGGACGCGGCCTTCGAGCCGCAGCACAAGCATCTGTTCAATGAATTCGGCATCAACCTGCGCAAGAACAAGATGCTGGCCGAGTCCCGCGAATACTATGCCCGCGCGCTCCAGCTCTCGCCCAAGGATGAAAATCTGAACATGAACATGGCCCGCGTCCTGCTGGAATCCCGGGATCTGGAAGGCTGTGTGGACTATCTGCTGGAAGCCCTGCGGCTTGCCCCGCGCCATGAGCCGTCGCTCAAGTTCCTGCGCTGGCTCATTCAGAAGGATATGGCCCCGGCCGACAAGATGGAAGCCATCCAGCAGGCCCTGGCCGCCGCCGGGCAAGGTTCGGGTGCGGCAACGCCCGAGGTTCCGTCCCCGGGCGGGGAAACGCCCGCCGCTGACGGGAGCGGCCCCGCTGTCGCAGCGGATGCCGCCCAGCCTGAAGGTGAACCCTCTGCCGCTGCGCCGGGGACGGCAACGGCGAGCGATCCCTTTGTCGATACCACGGCATGAAGAACTGGCTTTTCCGTCAGCCCCCGGAAACGCCCTGCCCGGAAGAGTGGGCCGAGGCCTTGGAGATCTCGCCGTTGCTGCTGGATGTGCTGTGGCGACGGGGGTTTGGCAGCCGGGAGAGCATGGACGCCTTTCTGTCCTCGCGTCTGGACAGTCTCATTCCCCCCGCCGCCTGGCCGCAGATTCCTGACGTGGCCCGCCTGCTGGCCGACGAGCTGCTGGCCGGCAAAACGCTGGCCGTCTGGGGCGATTACGATGTGGACGGCATCACCGCCGCCGCATTGGTGCTGGATGTGCTGGAATTTCACGGCCTGCCCGCGGTCAGTCATATTCCCGATCGCCGCAGCGAGGGCTACGGCCTCAACCGGAAAGGCGTCGAGGAGCTGGCAGCCGCGGGCTGCGGCGTTCTCCTGACCGTGGATTGCGGCATCTCAGACGGCGAGGCCGTTGCCCGCGCCCGAGAACTGGGCATGACGGTCATCATTTCCGACCACCACCTGCCGCCGGAGGAACTGCCCCCGGCGCACGCCATCTGCAATCCGCGCCTGATGGAGGAAGCCTCCTGCCCCTGTCCGCATCTGGCGGGCGTGGGCGTTGCCTTCTTTCTCATGGCCGCTGTCAATGCCCGGCTGGCCGGGCATACGGGCAGGCGCTTCCGCATGGATGATGTCCTTGATCTGGTGGCGCTGGGCACGCTGGCCGACGTCATGCGCCTGAGCGGACAGAACCGCATCCTCGTGCGCGGCGGACTGCAACGCATGGCGCTCACCACCCGGCCCGGCATGGCGGCCCTCAAGGTGGTCAGCAAGTTCGATGCCGCGGCCCGCCTCAGCGCCGGGCAGGTGGTTTTCCGTCTGGCGCCGCGCATCAATGCCGCCGGGCGCATGGATCATGGGAAGCTGGCCCTCGATCTTTTGCGCTGCAAGGATCATGTGCGGGCAGCCGAACTGGCCCGCGAGCTGGACGCCCTCAACAGCCAGCGCCAGCAGGAGGAAGAGCGCATGGTGCGGGAGGCCCGGCAGCAGGCGCAGGAATTGCTGGCAAAGCGGCCCCGGGCCGGGCTTGTCCTCTATGGCCGTGACTGGCATCCGGGCATCGTGGGCATCGTGGCTTCCAAGATTGTGGAGGAGTTCTACCGGCCCACCATCATTCTTTGCGAGGATCAGGGCGCCATCAAGGGCTCGGGCCGCTCCATCCGCGAATTTGATCTCTATGAGGGCCTGAGCCGCGCCGCCACCCACCTGCTGCGCTTCGGCGGGCACAAGCTGGCGGCGGGCGTGCGGCTGGAACCGGACAGGCTGGAGGATTTTCGCCGGGATTTTGAACAGGCCGTCGAGGCCACCCTCGGCCCCGGACAGCTTACCCCCAGCCTGCTGCTGGAACGCGAGCTGGACTTTGCCACCGCCGGGGATCTCTGTTTTCTCAAGGAGCTGGAATTGCTCCAGCCCTTCGGCCCCGGCAATGCCGAACCCGTCTTTGCCTCGCCTGAGCTGATCATCCGGGAACGCCGCCCCCTGGGCATGAACCGCGAACATGCCCTGCTCAAGGTGCAGGATACCGTCTCCGGCGTGACCCTCACGGCCAAGGCCTGGCGTCTGGGCGAACAGTTCCCGCCTGCCTGCGTGGGCCGTCGCATCCGGCTGGCCTATACCCCGCGCATCGACACCTACAACGGCATTGCCTCGGTGGATGTGTCCATCAAGGACTGGCAGCCCGTGGAGTAGGGGGGCCGCGCCGTCCACGCCCCTCAGCCGATGCGCTCCACCAGCAGCCCGTCTTCAGCCAGCGCCAGCGGCCGCACCGGCACAAGGCCGGACAGCGGCCCGCTGTCCGCAGCCCGCAGGCGGCAGGGCACATAATGCTCATTGACGCCGCGTGCCCCTGCCGTTTCCCCGTCCTTTCCCCCGGCGGCATCAGCCGCCAGCCGCATCAGCGGCACGGTCAGCTGAGCGTGGAGGAAGGTTTCCCGCTGCCGGGCCACGGCCTCGCGCACCCGGCGGGCGCGTTCCTGCTTGACCTGCGGCGCGATCTGTCCGGCAAAGCGTGCCGCCGCCGTACTGGGCCGCGCCGAATAGGGGAACACATGGGCATAGGAAAAGGGCGTCGTCGCCACGAAATCCAGCAGACAGGCCACGTCCTCTTCCGTCTCGCCGGGAAAGCCCAGAATGATGTCCGCCCCCAGCCCCATGACCGGCCACTGCCCGCGCAGGGCGCGCACCGCCTCCCGCAGGGCTTCGGCCCGGTAATGGCCGCGGCCCATGCGCCGCAGCACCTCCCGCGAGGCATGTTGCAGGGAAATATGGAGATGCGGGCAGACGAGGCGGCAGGAAAGCAGGCTGTCCACGCCCCGCGCGTCCAGCTGGCCCGGTTCCAGCGAACTGATGCGCAGGCGCGCCCGGCCCGCAAATTCCGGGGCAAGCGCCTGATCCAGCCGCAGGAGCAATTGCCAGAAATCCCCGTATTCCGGCCGATCCCGGCCATACTGGCGCAGATTGATGCCGGAAAGCATGAGTTCGGCATATCCGGCCCGGAAAAGCCGCCGGGCCTCGGCGATCACCTCCTGCGGGGCGCGGCTGCGGCACTGCCCGCGCGTCAGCGGCACAATGCAGTAGGTGCAGCGGTGTTCGCAACCGTCCTGCACCTTGAGCACCGGCCGCGCGCGGCGAAAGCCGTCAATGGCAAAGGGGGGGAAGGCCGCAGGCCCTTCCGCCGCAGCAGGGGAGGGGGGGAGCGTCGCCCGCCGCCAACCCGCGTCCAGCAGACGGGCCTTGTCCGCCTGCGGCACGATCAGATCCGCCGAGGGCAGGGCCTGCCCGGCGTTGCGGCGGCGGGGCGGGGTCAGCACGCCGGGCAACTGGGCCGCGCAGCCTGTCAGCACAAGGCGGGCCTGCGGCGCAAGCCGTCGCAGGCGCAGCAGGGCCGCGCGGGCGTCGCGTTCCCCCTTGGCTGTAATGGCGCAACTGTTGACGCAAATGACATCCGCCCCGGCGGGGTCGTCACATTCCACGCCGCCCTGACGCTGCCATGCCTCGCGCAGGGACTGGGTCTCGTATTGATTGACCTTGCAGCCGAAGGTCAGCAGATGAAATGTCCACGTGTCCATAGCCCGTCTTGTAGGCAATGGGCCGCCGCTTGACAAGCCGCCGCGCCGCCCTGCCGTTGTCACTTGCCGCGCACGACCGTCAGTCTTTCCGCCATGTCCTTGTGCCAGCCCTGTTCCCTGCAGTAGTCCACCAGATCGCGCGGGTAGAAGCCCCTTTCGCGGTAGCCGCTGTCGTCCAGACCGTTCAAAACGGTCAGCATGCCGGTCTCAAAGGCCCAGTAGCCGAGGTGCACGGCAGGATTGAAGGAATGGCGCTCACGCCAATAGCAGCCTTTGATGGACTCGCTCCGGTACCAGCACTTGAGATATTTTCGCATGGCGTTTTGCTGCTCCTCCCGGCTGCCGTCCAAGGAGGCAAACAAAATGCCGTAGGGATCTTCATGCAACAGCCCTGCCTCTTTTCCGGGAAAATCCTGTATGCCGAGGGCGGAAAACACCGCATGAATGAAGCTGTCCTCGCCGTCTTCCGGATCCCGGCTGATATGTTCGACAAGGATATTCAGACATTCCGGAAGATTGAACAGCACCGTCCAGCTGGTGAGCATCATGGTGTAGTAGTAGGCGTCCGGCTCCCAGAGCTTGAATGTATGATCCGGGAAGGCCTCGTTATGCCGTTGCAAGTCATCAAATGCGTATTTCACATGGTCTCGCAGGCTCTCCAGCGGCTCCCCGGCGGAATAGCGCATCCATGCGTCTTCGATAAAGCACATGACGCGATGAAAACTGCACCGGCGCGCGGACGTGAGATCTTTTGCGGCCTCCTTGATTTGCTCACGGCTTTCCGCAAAATGCGGATCGGTGAACATGCTCTCGGTACCTTTCCGGTGTTCTTGATAGGCGTTTTCGGTGAAAAAGGGATCACGCCGTCTTTCTTCAAAGGTCTGCATATGGCCTCCGTTATGCTCTGCTGCCATGTCCCGCGCAGGGGCTGGCCCCTCATGTTGTCCCTTAGTTGATTGACCGTGCAGCCGGAAGTCAGCGGATGAAATATCCGCGTGTCCACAATTCCCCTTGTAGGCAATGCCCCGCCGCTTGACAAGCCGCCACGCCCGGTTACCCTGTGGTCATGCGTCCCTTTTTCCGTTGCTGCCTTGCCGCTGTTGCGCTCCTTGCCGCCGCGCCCGTCGCCGTCCCTGCCGCCGAGGCCTTGCCGCCCGCTTCGTATCTTGCCGCCTGCGGCGGCGCCGATGCCGTCATCCCCCAGGGAGAGACCCTCCTTGACTGGCAATGCCTGCGCACCGCCCATCCGCAAATCCACTGCCTGCGCGCCGATGCGCAGGGCCGCCTCTGGCTGGAACTGGCCGACGGTCGGCGCGTCCTCTATGATGAAGGCTTGCCGCTCGACCCCCACGGCCCGCCGCGCTGGGACGGGGATGTACGGGCCAGCATGGCCCGGCCCTACCCCCTTGACCCCCACCGGCCCCCGACCCCGGCGGGCGACTCGCCGGGCCGTCGCCGCTCCTATGCGCTGCTGCGCGCCCTCTACGGCGATTCGGCGGCCGCTGTCCGGCCCCGCCTGCGCACGGGAACCTTTTTCGGGCAGCGCGTACAAATGGAGGCCCGCGCGCTGGAAGCCCTGCAACGGGTGGAGGCCCGCCTTGCGCCGGAAGTGGCTCGCCAGCCCGCCCTGCGGGCCTACCTCGTCAGTGCGGGCGGCTTCCTCTGGCGGCGCATCGCCGGGGAGGATCGCCTCAGCCCTCATTCCTTCGGCATCGCCATTGACCTGAGTCCGCAAAAGGCTCCCTACTGGCGCTGGAGCCGCCGGCGCCCCCATCCCCTGCAAAGCGCCTATCCCACGGCCATCGTGAGCGCCTTTGAGGCCGAGGGCTTTGTCTGGGGCGGCAAATGGCATGAATATGACCTCATGCACTTTGAATTTCGGCCGGAAATCCTCTGCAAGGCTCGGCGCGCGGCAACGCCCCCCGATGCCGCGCCGTCCGCTGCCGCTTCCGTGCTGGGGAGGCCGCCCGCCGCCCCCGATCTCCCCGCTTCCCCCGCTCCCCGCTGATGCGCCCGGCGGGCAACTTGCCCCCCGTCTCCGGCCTCTTGCCTCCGAACCGGGGACGTTGTATTTTCCCGAAACGGCACTTGACCGTACACAGTCTTTTACGGGGTAGCTGAGGATGTCCAGAAAAATCATCATGTATGACACCACCCTGCGCGACGGCACGCAATCCGAGGAAGTGAGCCTCTCCACGGCGGACAAGATCAAGGTCGCCCTGCGGCTGGACGAATTCGGCATCGACTACATCGAGGCGGGCTGGCCCGGTTCCAATCCCGTGGATGTGGAATTTTTCCGGGAAATTGCCTCCTACCACCTCAAGCACGCCCGCATTGCGGCCTTCGGCAGCACCCACCATCCTGCCCATACGCCGGAAACCGATCCCAACCTCGCCGCCCTTGTGGAAGCCGCCGTGCCCGCGGTCACCATTTTCGGCAAATCCTGCGAGCGGCACGCCCGCGAGGCCCTCAACATCACCCCGGAGCGCAATCTCGAGGTCATCCGCAATTCCCTTGCCTACCTCTGCCGCTTCGTCGGCGAAGTCTACTTCGACGCCGAGCACTTCTTCGACGGCTACAAGCATGACGCCGCCTACGCCACCGCCGTCATCCGCACCGCCCACGAGGCCGGAGCGCGCATTTCCACCCTCTGCGATACCAACGGCGGCACCCTGCCCGACGATGTTGCCCGCATCGTCGAAGCCCTGCGCACGGCCCTGCCTGACGTGCGCTTGGGCATCCATGTCCACAACGACTGCGAAATGGCCGTGGCCAACAGCCTTGTGGCCGTGCAGGCCGGGGCCGAAATGGTGCAGGGCACCATCAACGGCGTGGGCGAACGCTGCGGCAATGCCAATCTCTGTTCCATCATCCCCGTGCTTCAGGTCAAATGCGGCCTGTCCTGTCTGCCGCCCGACGAAAGCCAGCGCCTGCGCCAGCTCAGCGCTCTTTCCGCATGGTTCGCCGAAGTGGCCAATATGAAGCCCTTTCGGCGGCAGCCCTTTGTGGGCAAGTCCGCCTTCGCCCACAAGGGCGGCGTGCACGCCAGCGCTGTCAACCGCTGCTCCTCCCTCTACGAACACATGCCCCCGGAAACCGTGGGCAATGCCCAGCGCATCCTCATCACCGAACTGGCCGGACGCAGCAACATCGTCTCCATGGCGCGCGGCTTCGGCTTCCACCTCGACAAGGATGAACCCGTGGTGCGCGGCCTGTTCAACGAACTCAAGAAAAAAACCTGCCTCGGTTATGACTACGCCTCCGCCGAGGCCAGCGTGGAACTGCTCATCCTGCGCAAACTCGCCCGGCGCGGCGTGCGCGACTTCTTCAGGCTCGTGCGCTACCACGTCACTTCCCTGCGCGGCAGCACCGGCGAAAACATGGACGAGGCCACCGTCATGGTGGAAGTGGAAGGCGTGGTCGAACATACTGCCGCCACCGGCAACGGCCCCGTCAACGCGCTGGACACCGCCCTGCGCAAGGCCCTCAAGCCCTTCTACCCCCGCCTGACCGAAATGCGCCTCCTCGACTTCAAGGTGCGCGTCCTCACCACCGCCGACGACGTGGGCCGCCCCGGCGGCACCGCCTCCGTCGTCCGCGTGCTCATCGAATCCGGCGACGCCTCCCGCACCTGGGTCACCGTCGGCGTCTCCCATGACATCATCGAAGCCAGCTGGCAGGCCCTCGCCGACTCCGTCATCTACAAACTCTACCGCGATGAGGAAGAACGCCGCCGTCAGGATAACTAGATATGCCGTCGGCAAACCGGGCAGTCGCGTTGCACAGGCAACGCGGCTGCCCGGTTTTTTTTATTGAGGGGGTTCTTTTCGTGGGGGGAAGGGGAACCCCTCAGCTAGCGCGTGAGGGGTTGCTCTGCTGTCGATGCCCGTAAGGCTCCTGCGTCGCCTAACGGGCACGGCCCTGCGGGCCGCCCGTTGGTCGCTCCCTTCCCCCCACACCCCCCAACCCCTCCCCAGCGCGCTTTACCGCCTCTCTGTTCCGGCGTCGTGCCGCACAGGCTTTCCCTTGCTCCTGACTGCCGTACCATGCGGAAAGGGGAGAGCCGCCCCGCGCCGGGCCGTCATGTTTCCGCGCTACGTCGTCCCCTGTCCTCATATTCCCGCGCCCGCCGACCATTGCCGTGACCCATTAAGGGACAAGCCGTGGCCCCCACCTGCAACAACGCGCCCTCTGTGCGCTATGTCATTCCTTGTCGTCATTCCCCCGTGTCCGCCAGCCAGTGCCGTGACCCATTAAAGGAAAAGCCTTCGTCCCGACCTGCAACAACGCGCCGTCCCCCGGCCCCGGGCGCTCCCCTTCATCCTGCCCGACAACGTCAGCGCGTCATGGCGCGGAGGAGATCGCCGCCCGGAGGGGCGGAAGCTCCGACGCCGCCCGGACGTTCGTCCCGCGTGCGGGACAGCGGAAGGGCGACGCCCTATGACGCGCGTCAGAGAGGGGGACAGGGTACGCCTGAAGGGACACGATCCCCGCCACGGATGCCGGGCCCAAGGCGGGGTAGGGGTTGTAGGGGGCTAGGGGCTGCCAAGCCCCTGCCCCCTGCCGCAGCGCCGCGCAGGCGACCCGGCCCGGATGCCGGGCCAAAGCCGCCAGCCAACGAACGGCCAAAAGGAAAAGACGAAAATCCAAGGCCGCCGCAGGCCCTGCCGGGGGACGGTCGAGGCACGCGACGCCTTGGCGGGCCACCTCATTGTGGCAGTGACCCAAGCAAAAGTTTGGGGAAGGGAGTGGGGGAGCGCGAGGGGGCGAGGGAGAACCGTTTTTCAAAACGGT
>NHCFC04200__coassemble_484_pt1 | contig 44937 bp, 40 predicted proteins | sample NHCFC04200__metabat2_low_PE_055 | metagenome-assembled genome bin NHCFC04200
TGCCTGTCTTGTTAGACTGCCTCAAAGAATGTGCGAAAAATTCTGGACACTACCTGCTTGCGCCTCTGCAAAAAGAGAGAGAGATGCCCCATTCCACATCGCCCCGACCGCCCTTGCTTGTTCTGGTTGTGCCCTGCTTCAATGAGGAGGAAATCCTGCCCGGCACCATGACGGCCCTGGCCGAGGTGCTGGCTTCCTGCGCGTCGCGCGGGCTGGTGCGGGAGGACAGCTATGTCCTTTATGTGGATGACGGCAGCAGCGATGCCACCTGGCGCCTGCTGGAATCGCGGCATGCACATGACCCGCAGTGCCGCGCCATTCGCTTTGCGGCCAATGCCGGACATCAGAACGCCGTCTGGGCGGGCATGATCACGGCCCGGGATTGGGGGGCGGATTGCATCATCAGCCTGGACGCGGATCTGCAGGACGATATCGGCGTCATTCCCGAAATGCTTGCGCAGTATGCCGAGGGAAAGGAGATCGTCTACGGAGTGCGCTGCGACCGCAGCACGGATACGCGGCTGAAGCGGGGCACGGCCCATTTGTTCTATGCGCTCATGCGCCGCCTGAAGACGCCGCTCATCCCGGATCACGCCGACTATCGGCTGGTAGGGCGGCGCGTGCTTGAGGTACTGGACGCCTTCCCCGAGCAGGGCCTTTTCCTGCGGGGCCTGTTCCCCTCGTTGGGCTTCAGCAGCGGCAGGGTGTATTACACGCGGCGCGAGCGTGCCGCCGGCAAAAGCAAATACCCCTTCTGGAAAATGGTCTGCTTCGCCTGGAAGGGCATTACTGCCTGCAGTCCCACGCCGCTGCGGCTCTCGGCCTTCATGGGGCTGCTGTGCATGTGCACGGCCCTGGCCTACAGCGCGGTTTCTCTGCTCAAGTATCTGGAAGGGGAAACCATCCCCGGCTGGACGTCCCTGATCATCGTGGTGCTGCTGCTCGGGTCGGTACAGTTGTTCTGCCTGGCGCTTCTGGGCGAATATGTGTCCAAGATTTTCAATGAGGTCAAGCGGCGTCCGCGTTACCTTGTGGAAAAGACGCTATGAGGCTGCCCGTCTGTCTTCTCGCCTGCGCGAGGAGGCTGTTGACCTGCCGCTGGATACGCTTCTGCGTGGTGGGCGGCGCGGCAACGCTCAGTTATGCCCTGCTGGGCCTGCTGTTCGTCAAGGCGCTGCGGCTGCCGGTGCTTGCCGGCAACGGGCTGGCCTATGTTCTGAGCTTTTTTGTTTCCTATCTGGGGCAAAGCCGCTGGACATTCGAGGATTCCCGGCAGACGGGCAGCCCCCGACGGCGGCTGCCCGCGTTTGCGCTGGTGCAGCTTTTCGGCCTGGGCCTCAATTCGGTTCTGCTCACCCTTGTCATGGGGCTGGGGCTTCCGTACGAGGCGGCCATGCCCCTTGTCGCCGTGGCGGTGGCCGTTGTGGTCTACCTGCTCTGTCGCTTCGGCGTGTTCCGGCGAAGCCGGGACAGCGAGGGCTAAACGGAGCGCAGCGCGTGGGGGCGCTCCTCCCTCTCCGACCATGCGCCGTCAATGCGTCGCTGCGGTTTGCGGCGTGCCGCCATTTGCAAAAATCGGGCAGGAACGCCCACGAATCTGTCATGGCAGGAACGCCATGACCGGCTGCGGCAGAAGCTGCGCGGGACGGTGAAGCGGGAGCGCCAGCTTGCCGGGAGCCGGATGGCCGCCGAGGCGGACTACCCCCTGTCGGGGCGACCTTGTCCCACCGGCAGATCGTGAACTGCATCCGCTCTCCTGTCTGACAGACGAAAGCCGCCCGAGACGTTCCCCTGTCGCTGACCGGCCCGCCGGCACGTTCCCGGTCAAGATTGCCGTGGCGCGTCCTGAATTGGGGCGAACGCCATGCCGGCGTGAAACACGCTTGCCGCCGGAAAAGGCCGTGCATGGCGGCATGGGCCTGCACGGCTGAAGAAGAAGCCGAAGAAGGGGAATGCTGCGCCGTCAGCATGGATGCCGCCTTGACCGGCGTCCTCGCCGAAACGACGCTGGAGGATTGCAGGCCTTCTGGAAGCGCTCACGCGAGGAGAGGCCGGACGGCGACATTTGTGCGGCTCATTTCGCGTCCCTGCGCCCCGAAAACGGCCTGACGTTTTCCCAGCATCCGTGCGGCGAAGACGGCGACTCACCCGACCGGGCCTGCCTGCGCGGCAAGCCCCCGTCATCTCTGCCGCTGGCAGGGCGGCCTCCATCCCGCCTTTTTCGGCAATGACCTCAACGGCAGGCTTTGCGCCTGCATATCCCGGGCATCAACGCCGGGGCCATGCGGATGCTGTGGCGGATGGAGAGAAACGGGCACGGACGTGCACCGTCCGCAAGCAGGGCGCAAGCCGGCATGGATTCAGGCCCGAGGCCCATGACGTCGGCTTCCGCCGGCCTCAGCGGTTGATGATATAGACGGGGCGCACCCCCAGCAGGAGGAAAAAGGAGACCGCCAGCGCCAGAATGAGGAAGAAAAGGCCGACATACAGCAGCGGGGCATAAAGTCCCAGTTGCAGGACGGAACCGCCCAGACCGTAAGGCAGATTGGTGCGCTTGACGTTGTAGCGCAGAAGTCCCAGCCCTGCGAGGCCCCCAAGGCCCATGAGGATGATGCCGTTCAAGGTGTCGCCCTGAGCGGCTGCGGCCGATGCGTACCAGGCATGGCCGCCATAGATCAGCAGCACGGCGACTGCCGTTATGGCAAAGGATGCCTGCGTAAAGAAGCGGTAGGAAAATTTCCTGTCGCAATGCGCGTTGAAGGCCATGCAGCCCCACAGTACGCTGGCGACCAGCGCAATGACGATCAGAATGGTCAGGACGGTCATTGTCCGCTCTCCGAAGAATTGTCAGCTGGCGTCGCGCCGGTTTGCCAGTCGGGCCGGGCGGCCTTATCCGGCCGCCGCGTTCGGCGCGGGCCGGCGCAGGCGTTCCACCCGCGCGGGCGGCACGTTGAAGATGACGCGGCGGCAGCAGTCCGCCGTAAAGCCCGCCCGGCGCAGGGGCGTCCTGCCCCACAGGGCATAGGTAAATTGGACAATGCAGCCGTCGGCATCCAGACTGCGCCGCATGGCCGCGATGATCCCGGAGCGGCATTCCGGCGGCAGACTGAGCAGGGGCAGGGACGAGACAATGGCCGCCACCCGCCGGTGCGGCAGATAGTCCTGCAGGCGCATGGCGTCCCCCAGCACCACGGGAACATGGGGAAAGCGGGCCTGCAACATGCGGCAGAAGGTGGGCATGCGCTCGATGAGCAAAAGGCGTTGCGGCGCGATGCCCCTGTCAAGCAGGGCACGGGTCACGACGCCCGTGCCCGGCCCCAGTTCCACCACCAGATCCTCGCCGGTCAGTACGGACGGCGGCAACAGCGCGGCCATGGTCTGGGCCAGTGCCGCGCTGCTGGGACAGACCGCGCCCACGCCGTGCGGCGCGCAAATGGCCTGCCGCCAGAAGGCGCCGAAGGAGGCGGCCATGCCCAGCAGGCCGCCAGTGCCCGCATAACGGTTCCAGTCGGAACGCAGGTTGCGCCAGGTATTGCCAAGGCGTTGCTGTGAAAAGATCTCGAAGCGGCTCATGCCGTATCCTTTGCACGGGTCGGGAAACTGAGTTCCGGCAGGCGGCTGCCCGCACCTCTCCGGAATTTCAGCCGCAACCCGGTCTGCTGTCCTTGTTCTCTCGCATGGCGGATGTCGGCGAAGCGTCAGGATGTGCTGCCGCGCGACCGCCCTTTTTACGGTTCAGAACGTATAGCCGATGGAGACGGAATAGATGTTGGCCACCGTGTCGCGGCTGCTTCCGCCGCGAATGCCGCTCACGGTGGAATGAATGCCTGCTGCGTCGGTTTCGGCGTAGTCCACGCCGTTCACCCAAAGGTGGGCATAGGCCAGATCCAGTGTCCAGTTGCCCCATTTGAAGCCCGCGCCCACGCTGGCGCCGGTGCGGCCATTGCTGGGAACCATGAAGTCCGCGTGCGCCTCGTTGATCACCGGCGTTTCATACCAGATGCCCGCGCGCAGGGCCAGCCAGTCCAGCGGCTCATATTCCACGCTGGCGTTGAAGTTCCAGCCGTCGCGCCAATTCTTGTGGCTGATGGACTGATAATCGGAATCGAAATAGATGTTCAGGGAATCGTAGGTGGACCAGCGGGTAAAGACCGTCCCCACTTCGAAGCTCAGATTGTCCAGCGGCTGATACGCCAGGCCCACGGCGAAGGAATCGGGCAAATGCACGGTGCTGTGGGCATCGGTGTCGATGGTATGGGGCACCTGCCCCTGGTCGGCCAGCAGATTGGCATGGTGGCGGGAATAGTCCACCGTGCCGTTGATATTGAGCGTCACCGGGCTTTTGTAGGTAATGCCAAGGGAAAGCTGGTCGGTCATGTGAAAGTGCGCGCCCACATGCAGGCCCGCGCCCCAGCCCGTGCCGTCGAGGGTCAGTCGGCTGTCCGGGCCTTGCTGGGGAAAGTAGTTGATGATTTGCCAGCTCGGGATTTGCTGGTTCATGCTGAAGGCGGCGTACATGACTTCCACGCCCGCCGAAAGGGACAGCACCTCGTTGACCTTCATGGCTACGGTGGGCACGAGGGAAAAGGTCTGAAAATTGACGCTGGTGAGATTGTAGCGCCCGGTCCAGCTCTCCGAAAATTCGTTGCCGAGGCCGAAGCGTGCGAACATGCCGAGGCCCAGCCAGAAGCGATCATTGAGCTGATGGGTGATGTAGGCGTGCGGCGCGGGCCAGATATTGGGCTTGGTGGTGGTGGAAGTGCGGCCGCCGTTGGCCAGATCGAGGTCAATGGTGCCCATGGGGGCGATGGCGGCAAAGCCGCCCATGACGCGCGTTCCCGGCAGTTGGGTGATGCCCGCCGCATTATAGGCGATGGCCGAGGGATCGTCCGCCCGTCCCACCATGCCGCCCGCCAGCGACAAGCCCCGGGAACTCCATTCAGTGAGGGCAAAACCCTCGGCCCAAACCATTGCGGTCTGACATGCCCACAGCATGCAGACCACAACCATGACGCGCAGTCCCTTCACGCTCTCCTCCCCACGGAAATGGCCCAATCTGCAGGCACGTCCCCCCATGCCCGCGCGAGCCGTGTTGCGGAATGTACAATCTCGTTATGCTATGCCGCAATGCTTTTGCAAGTCAAGCTGTTTGAGCACATCCCGCCTCTGCGGGGCGGCGCCGTGCCAGCCGCGTCCGGGCCTTGCGGCCCTGGCTGGCGCAGGGCCGCATTACAGGGCCACGCGCCGTCCGTGCAGCAGATAATACAGCAGCAGCGCCCCGAGGACGACGGCGGCAAGGCTCTGGTACATGCCGGCATAACCGGCAAGCGGTATCAGGAAGCCGAAAAGATACGGCCCCAGACCGATGCCCAGATCAAAGAAGATATAGAAGGTGGTGGTGGCCTGCGCAAAACGTGACCGCGAAACAAGGGACAGGGCGACCGCCTGTCCGGCGGACTGGAAGTTGCCGAAACCGGCCCCCAGAATCAGTCCGGCCAGCAGCAGCACAAGGCTGCTGTGGGCATGGCCAGCAGGAACAGGGCGAGCGCGGTCAGCACCAGGGCCGGATAGAAGATGACGTTCTCGCCCCGCAGGTCGAGCAGGCGGCCTGACAGGGGGCGGGTGAGCAGGGCGGTGAGGGCATAGAGCAGAAAGAAGATGCTCGCGGCGGCGGTCACGCCGCGTTCGGCGGCATAGGAGGTCATGAAGGCCTGAATGCAGCCATAGCCCAGACAGGTGATGAGCGCCACCAGCGAAAAGCGCACCACGCGAGGATCGACGTAGCTGTACAGGGCGAGGAAGGGACGGCGGCGGTGGCGCATTTCGGGCAGGCGGCCCATGCCGAAAAACATGACGATGCAGGCCAGCCCGATGCCCAGGCAGGTTTGCGCCAGCACGCGGTATGAGGCATGACTGATGAGCTGGATGCCCAGAAACGGGCCGAAGGCCAGGGCCAGCGCCGTGCTCATGGTAAAGATGCTGATGCCCAGGCCGTGATGCTCGTGCGGCACCACATAGGCCACGATGGTGCCTGTGGCCGTGCCGATGATGCCTACCCCGATGCCCATGCAGAGGCGTTGCGCAAAGAGCAGCGGCAGACTGGGAACCCAGAAAAAGGCGGCGATGCTGGCCGCATATACCAGCAGGCCCGCCAGCAGAATCACGCGGCAGCCCAGCAGGGAGAGCATGTTGCCGGTGGCAAAGCGCCCCACAAGGCAGCCGATGACCATGATGCCCGCCGTCAGCCCGGCCGTGCTGAGCGTCGCGTTGTAGGTGGCGCGCGCATAGTCCGCACTGGTGACGAACATGAGGTAGTAGGCCGTCATGAGCAGCAGGTTGATGCCGGATACCACGGTGAAATTGCGGTTGAAAATGGCGCGCAGGGCTTCGCGGGCGCTTCTGGGGGAGGGCCTGGCGGAGGGAGAGCGGCGGCGTTGGGCGGGCATGGGGCCTCCTGAAAAAGAGATTGATTGTTGCGCTTGCAACGGTTTAGGCCGAACACTGCCTGCCGTCAAGCAAAATTCGCTGCGCGGCGGTCGGCCGGCCTGCGCTTTGAAGCCGGGCCAAGACGTGATAAAGCGAAACGTCAGCGAAGCGTATGCCCCGATACGGGCATTTCCCGGCCTCTGCCGGACGCGTGGAAAGGCCAAAGGAGCGGATGTGGATCTCACGTATAAATGGATCGCCCTGGCACATCGGCAGTATCAACTGTACCTGAACCGGCAGCTCGCCGCCTACGGATTAAGCGGAAGCCAGTATCTCTTTCTTATCCACATCTGCCGGGAACCGGGTCTGACGCAGGACAGGCTGCCTGTTCTCGTGAATCTCAACAAGAGCAATGTGACCCGCTCGCTGGCCCAGCTGGAGCGGCTGGGCTACATACGCCGGGAATGCCACCAGCGGGACAGGCGCACCGCCGCGGTTTTTCCGACGCCGGCGGCTCTGGCCGTGTATCCGCGCATCATGGCGATCATTGCCGACTGGGATGCCTCGGCGACGGTACGCCTGTCCATTGAGGAAAAGATGACGCTGGAGCGCCTGCTCAAAAAGGTAGTGGCCGCCACACGCGAGCAGGACGCTGAGGAGGCGGCGGTCAGTCGTGCCGGACAGGCTCAGGCAGGGGCGGGAGAGGCTCCAGCGTGACGCTGCGGGCAATATCGGCCAGGACGTGCCGGAGCGCTTCGGCCATGTGAGGGGAAAAGACGACCTTGATCAGGGCCTCCCGCCGATCCAGCACCGTGAAATAGGCCACATTTTCCCACGCTTCCAGCAAAAAGCGGAACAGGGCGATCTGACGGGCGGGCAGGCGCAGATAAAGGGCCGCACTGTGACGGACGGGCGGGCAGGGTCGGGAGCGATCCCGGCGCGGATGCAGGGCGGGCGGCAGAGGCGCGGAAGCTGAGGTGGGCATCAGTAGATTCCGAAGTGGCGCAATGCCGCCACCAGCAGCATGGCAAAAAGGATGGTGCCGAAAAAACTGCGGGTTTTCCAGGCCACCAGCAGGGACGGCACGGCAGCCGTCAGATAGAGATTGGCCGGCGTCGGATCAAAACGATCGTTGTAAAAGAAAATTTGCGAAGCCAGCAGGGCCGCCATGACCGACACCGGCACGAAGGACAGCCAGTGCCGCAGCAAGGGCGGCAGTTTTTCGGCCTGCAGGTACATGACCGGAATGACCCGGGGCAGCAGCGTCGCCAGCGCGCAGCCGATGATGCACCAGACAAGTTCCGCATGCTGCGCGAGAAAACTCATGCTTCCGCCTCCCCGCGGCGTCCTCCCCGCTGGCGCCGCAGCAGCCAGACGCCGGCGCAGGCCGCCAGCACCGTGGCCAGCACCACATTCCACTGTCCCATGCCCGCCAGCTTGAAGCCCAGGGAGAGCACGCCCGCCAGCAGGGCCACCGCCACATGCAGACGGCTGGCGCATTGCGGCACGAGCAGGGCCAGAAACATGGCGGTCAGCGCGTAATCCAGACCCAGCGGGCGCACGTCCGTCACCAGTTCGCCGCAAAAGACGCCCAGGGCCGTGCCGCCCACCCATGAGGCATGGGCCGTGACATTGCAGGCATAGAGGGTGGAGGCGGCCAGCTGCCAGCCCTTCTGGAAGGCGCCGATATGCACGCCGAAAGTCTCATCGGTCAGTTCGCAGCCAAAGAGAAAGCGTTGCCAGCGTTTGAGCGGGGCAAGATATTCGGCCAGCGCGGCAGACATGAGCAAATGGCGCAAATTGACCACAAAGACGGCCACTATCACCGAAAGCGCACCCACGCCCGCGCCCCACAGTCCGGCCAGCACAAACTGCCCGGAACCGGCAAAGAGCAGCACCGACATGGCCACGGCCAGCGCCGGCGGAATCTGGCTCTTGACAGCCAGCACGCCAAAGGCGAAACCTACGGGCACATATCCCAGAACAATGGGCAGGGCGCGGCGCACGCCGGCGCTGACAGGGGATGGCATACGACCTCCTGCGGGAAAGAAACCGCCATGAGCGAATCCCCTTGATAGCGCTTTCGCCGGACACTGGCAAGAAGGCGTCCTCTCGCGTCGCAAGGAGTTTTCATGTCCGCTTCCCCCCGCCAGCGGTCGCTGGCCGCCCTTTCCCTTCTCTGCTTCGCGCTGGCCGACGTGCGCGACGGCCTCGGCCCCTTTTTCGGCGTCTATCTGCAAGGTCATGGCTGGACGCCGGACGCCATCGGCTATGTGATGACCCTGGGCGGCCTCACGGGAGTCTTTGCCGCGGCACCGGCCGGAGCGCTTGCCGACGCCACACGGCACAAGCGATTCTGGCTGGCGGTGATCGTCTGCGGCATTGTGCTGGCCTGTGCGGGCATCTTTGTCTGGCCCCGTCCGCTCATGGCGGGCCTGAGCCAGATCGGGCAGGGCCTGCTGGCAGCGGCGGTGGCCCCCCTGATCAGCGGCCTGAGTCTCGGTCTGGTGGGGCAGGGCGGCCTGCCCGCCCGGCTGGGCCGCAACGAGGCCTGGAATCATGCGGGCAATGCCGCCAGCGCCGTGCTGGGCGGGCTGGTGGGCTGGTGGTACGGCGGCATCGGCGGCGTATTGCTGGTCATGTCCGGCATGGGCGTCCTTTCCCTGCTGGCCGTGCGCGGCATTCGGGAACAAGACATTGACCATGCCGCCGCTCGCGGGCTGGAAAGCAAGCACGACAGCAGCGCGCGGGCAGACGTTCCCCCGCCCTCGCGTCTTGCCTTTATCTTTTCCGACAAGGCCCTGCTGTGCGCCGGCGGCATCGTGCTCTTCTTCCATCTTGGCAACGCCGCCATGCTGCCCCTGCTCGGGCAGTCGGCCGTGGCGCGCTTTGCTGTCGATCCCGCCGTCTATACGGCCTGCACCGTCATTCTGGCGCAGGCCACCATGATACCGGTAGCGGTCTGGACGGCCTGGCTGGCCCCACGCCGGGGCTATGGCGTGCCGCTGCTCTGCGCCCTGCTGGCCCTGCCCCTGCGCGGGTGCATCGCGGGCTACTGGCAAAGCCCGTGGAGCATCATCCCGGTGCAGATTCTGGACGGGGTCGGGGCCGGCGTGCTGGGCGTGGTCACGCCCGGCGTGGTGGCCCTGCTCTTGCGCGGCAGCGGCCATATCAATCTCGGGCTGGGCATGGTCATGACCCTGCAGGGCATCGGCGCGGCCTTCAGTGCGTCCTGGGGCGGCGTGGTGGCGCATTATCTCGGCTACCATATGGCCTTTTTGGCTTTGGCTGTCGCGCCGTGCATTGCTCTTGCGCTCTTGCTCCTCGGCCTGCGGCGGCTGCCGCGTTTGCGTGAGGCCCTGCGGCGTTGCCCCGCCGGGGAGGAGCTTGCCTAGCGGCGGCAGGCAATGTATGCTGAGGACATCGCATCAGGATTGACCCGAGGCAGGAAGCACCATGTCGGAAAATGCGGAACCTATCGGCGGCCTTGGCGGGCTGGCCGGCATCGGGCTGACGGAAAGGACTGCGCCTTTCCGGCAGTCTTCCTACGCGCGTCAGAATGAACTGACGGGGAAGACGGAGCCTGAGCGGCAGGCGAGCGGTTTTGCCGCCCAAGCCGGGGACAGTCTGCAACTTTCCCCCGAAGCCCGGCAGCAGCTTCAGGAGCTGAAGGCTCGTGATGCGGAGGTGCGCGCCCATGAGCGGGCGCATATGGCCGCCGCCGGCGAGCATGCCGTGGGCGGGCCGCAATACGACTATCAGACCGGGCCTGACGGCAGGCAGTATGCCATCGGCGGTCAGGTCAATATTGATACGTCCGCCGTGCCCGGCGATCCCGAGGCCTCGGAAGAGAAGGCGCGGCAGGTGCGGCGGGCCGCGCTGGCACCCGGCCAGCCCTCGGCGCAGGACATGCAGGTGGCTGCCGAAGCCTCCCGGCTGGAAAATCAGTCCCGCATGGACGGCCGCGAGGAAGGCGAAGGCGAACAGGGCGAAATCCCGGACAATCCGCTGGAAGCCATGCGCAGGCGGGCCGAGGATCCCGCCGTCGGCGCCCTGGCTGCCGGCCCCAATGCAAGCGTGCTTGCCGCGAGCGTACAGGGAGCCATGCTGTTGGCCAGTCCTGACGCCAGCGAGGCCGCGGCCCTGGACGGCGCCGCTGCCATGCCCTCGCGGCGACAGGCCCTGCAGGCCTATGAGACGGCCAGTCTGGGCTCGCCCGCCGTGGCGAAAATGCCCCGGGCCGCCATGCCCTCGGGCGAGGGGGGATCGCTGCGCAACACCATTGACGGGATCATGGCCGCCTATAGCGGCAGTGGCGGGCTGCCGATCCGGCAGCAGGCCGAAGCGGCTGCCGGGAGTTCCTTGGGCGTCAGCCCGCAGCGCGCCGCTCGGGCTTATGCCGGGGTGATGGAGGCGGGCGGGGCTTTTGCCGCTGATTCCGCGTGGAGCGAACGGCTGGTTGCCTGCGTCGCGTGAGCTGCGGCAGGCTGTTGCGTTTTTTCCGGCCCGCAGGGGCCTTTTTTTATGTGGTCGGGAAAGAAGAGGCAAGGCCGTTTGCACGGCCTTGCCTCTTCTTTCCCGCTGGGCGGGAACACGGCGCATGATGCCCTCCACACGCCGTGGAGCAATGAAATGCCTGTCGGCAGCCCCGGTCGGGACGTGCCAACAGGCGGAAAGATGCCCTTTTGCCGCAGAAATTTCAAGGGCCGTTCGCCTGCGCCGAGGCCAGTCGTGGGCGCTGCGGTCGTCCACATTCAGCCTGCCGCCGCCCGCGGCGTGGGATCAGTACACCACGCTGTAGCTCATGACCTCGGGGCGGTGGAACACGAATTCCACGCGCCGGTTGGCGGCCCGGCTGGTTTCGTTGGTGCCGGGCTTGTAGGGCCGAGTGTCGCCGTAGCAGATGCCGCGCAGGGTGGTGGGCTTGATGTGTCCGTCCGTGCTCAGATAGTGCAGGGCGGCAGCCGCCCGCGCCCCGGAAAGCTCCCAGCCCGAAGGATAGTTGGGCTGCGCTTCGGCTGAGTCGGCATGGCCGCGCACCACAAGGTACAGGTTGTACTCGCGCAGAATCTTGATGACGCTGCCCAGCACCTTGATTCCCTGCGGAGAAAGCGTCGCCGAACCGGGCTGGAACATGGCGTCCGAGTTGACGCGCAGCTGCACGCCGACATCATCGGCGCTGATGCCCGAGGCGTTCTGGGGAACGGCATCGGCCATGAGCATTTGCTGCAGTTTCTGGGCAATGGCGATGTGCGACTTTTCGTTTTCCGAAATACGCACCGAATCCGTGCTGATGCGGGCCGTATTCTGCAGGAAGGGATTGTTGGACACCGGCGAGGTGGCGCTGGAATCGTACTGCAATTCTCCCTTGAAATAGGCGGCCAGACCGGCCTTGGTTTCCGGCGGAACCATGCTCAGTACCCACAACAGCAGAAAAAAGGCCATCATGGCGGTTACGAAGTCCGCATAGGCGACTTTCCATGCACCTGCCATAGTTCCTCCTTGCGTATGCCTGACGCGCCATGCCCCTTAGGGTCTGTGACCACGATGCGCTGCGTGTTTTGGGGGAAGGGGAAGCCCTCGCTCTGCTGTCGATGCCCGTAAGGCTCTGCGTCGCCTGACGGGCACGGCCCTTGCGGGCCGCCATTCGGTCGCTGCCGGCTGGAGGGGTTCCCCTTCCCCCCAAGCCCCCCATCCCTTCCCCAGCGCGCTTTTGCCGGGGAAGCGACAGGGACGCGAGGCAAGCCTGCCTCCAAAGGCAAGCGGGGTGTATACGGTCTATTGGTGCTGTCTGGCGAAATTATTTGTAAAATTTTTGTTCACAGACCCTAGGCGCTCCGCAGGCGCTCTTCCATTTCGGCAAAGCGCGGGCGGAAGGGGTAGGGAATGGCCCGACGCCCGTATTCCACGGCGATCAGGGGCGTTGCGCCGCGAATGGCGGCGGAGACGGCCTCCTTGACGGCGTTGAAATAGAAGTGTTCCTCGGAAACGTAGTTTTCCAGCTTGGAGCCCATGGGGCCGAACAGGCCATAGCAGGAAAGGATGCCGATGAACGTACCCACCAAGGCGGCGGCAATGTAGTGCCCGAGGATTTCCGGCGGTTCGTTGATGTTGCCCATGGCCAGCACCACGCCGAGCACGCAGGCCACGATGCCCATGCCGGGCATGGATTCGGCCATGTGGCTCACCGCATGGGCGGGCAGCAGGCCTTCCCCCTGCATGGTGCGCATGTCCACATCCATGAGGCTGTTGATGTCAGCGGGGTCGCCGGTCGTCAGATAGACGCGCAGGGTGTCGCCGATGAAGTTGACCAGCGTGGTATTCTTGCTGATATTCGGGTATTTGCTGAAAATGGGACTGGATTCGGGCTTTTCCACGTCGCTTTCCACGCTGATGACGCCTTCACGGTGCATCTTGGTGAAAAGGGTGTAGAGCAGGGCCAAGGTATCAAGATAGCGTTCCTTGCTGGAACCCGGGTCGGAAAAGAGATACTTCAGGCTCTTGGTGATGAGCTTGAACGTGTACTTGGTCTGGGAACCGAAAAAGGCGCCCAAGCCGCAGCCGAGAATGATGATCAGCTCGGCGGGCTGGAACAGCACGGACCATTCCCCGTGAGCCACCGTATAGCCCACGATGACCGAGGAAAAAACGACGATGAGGCCTATCAGAAGATACATACAGTCCCACCAGCTCCGGCGACGATGCCGGGTTGAGCAGTCCGGAACAATTTCCGGCAAATCCCCCAAAGGAATAGAACGCCCAAAGGGAAAAATTCTTTAGCCCCGTCCGGGCACATATTCCCCGTGGCGCAAAATCCCTGCGAGCGGCGGGGCCGTGCCCGTGCGCCGCGCCCGTCGGAATCCGGGCGCGTCAGGCCGCTTCCCGTGCGTCATTCGGGCGTTCCTCCCGTTGCCGCGCGCCGGTCAGGCCGCGCTGCCGCCAGCAGAGGCTGCGCCGCCGCAGCGGACGGCAGGCCGGGCGCTGGCGCATGGCCCGTGGCGGTTGCGGGACGTGCGCCGTTTGCCGCCTTCCGGCCCGCTCATCGGGGCCTCCCCCCTCCTGTCCGGGCGGCTAGCGGCCCAGCAGCCCCTTGACAAGGCCGCCCGCGCCCCGAACCGTGTTGCCGAGGGCATTGCCCGCGCCCTTGGCCGCTTCGCCCGCGCTCTTGCCGGCGGATTCCCCGCCCTCCAGAAGGGCGTCGGGCAGGCCGGCGGCCATGCGCGCCAGAAAACGCGGATCCACGGAATAGGACAGATTGCTGAACGGCCCCTGCACGATGACCGGCACGGTCATGCCGAGCGTATTCACGTCGGCCGTGGCGTGCAGATGCTTCCGGGGCAGGCTGGCCGCGGCCTGGCCCTTGGCGTTGAGCTTGGCGGAAGTGGCCGCGAAGGGGCGGGAAGTCACTTCGCCATTCTTGATGACAAAGGGCACCTGCACCCGATCGATGCGTTCGGGCACCGCCTCGCCGAGACCGGGAACATCCCTGAGCACGGCGGAAAGCGCCTGAATCCTGATGTTGCCGGCCTGCAGCGTGCCCTTGCCGTTGAGCGAGGCCTGCACTGCCTCTGCCGTCATGCCGCGCGCGGTGACGTCGGCGGTCGCATCGGCCGTGCCCTCGACCGGGCGTCCCTTGCCGAGCATCTGGGTCAGGCCGCCGAGATCCACGCCCTGGGCCGTGAGGTTCAGGGCATGCCGGCTGTCGGGCAGACGGGTGCTGCCGTGCGCCTGCAGGCGGCCGCCGCTCAACAGGGCGCAACGGAAATCACGCAGCTGGTAATTCCCCTTGTCGCCCTGAAGCGACAGGGAAAGATCCTTGACGCCCATTTCCCCGTATCGCAGGCTGCCCACGGCAAGGGCCATGTCCAGAAGCGGCCAGACCTTGGGCTGCGCCGGGGCGGCAGCCTTCTGATCGGCCTTGGCGGCAGCCGGCGCGGCGTTCGTCTTGTCCGACGCGGCGTTGGTTTCGACCGGGGCCTTGCTGTCCGCCTTGCCGGACGGCTGCGGCAGATACTGATCCACGCGGAGTTCGTTCACCCGCAGTTCGCCGCGCAGGGCCGGCTGCTGCGGGTTCAGGCTCAGCGTCCCTTCCAGATGCGTCTTGTCCTGCGATATCTTGAGCTGACGCAGCGCCAGCCCTTCCGGCGAATATTCCAGACCCGTGGACAGTTCCAGACGATCCTCGCCCTGCGCCGGCAGCGTGAGGCCCCAGAGCGCCGCTGTGGCCCGGGGGGCCGTGATCAGCGAGAGCGTTCCGGCAAAGGTCAGCTCGCGCAGGCTCGCCTCGCCCGCCAGTTCCAGACGGCTGGTGGCGCAGGACAGGGCAAGTCCGGACAGCTTCAGCTTGCCATCGGCAAGATTCACGGCGCTGTCGGCCTGCAGGGCGATGGCTCCCAGTCCGGCGGGAATGGGGCCGCTGCGCGGCGCAAGTTGCGCCTGCAGGCCCTTGATGGTCAGGTTGGGGGCATAGTAGTGGAAGATGCCCTTGAGGGCAAAGCTGCCGGTTATGTCCTTGCCGCCCTGATGCAGGGCATAGTCAAAGCCGGTTTCCAGCGTCATGTCCGCATGGCGGCGCACATTGGTCAGCGTCAGCTGCAATGGGCCGATTTCGGCGCGATTGCCCGCGGCGTCCGTGAAGCGGATGCGCGCATCCTTCACCTGAACCCGGCCCAGCTCCAGCGGCAGGTCATCCGGCGGGGCGGCTGCCGCCGCATCCGACGAGACAGAGGCCGTATCCCTTTCGGCCACGGCAGGGGCGGCGGCAGGCGTGTCCGCCGTCGGCGCGGCATGCTGCACCATGTCCAGGGCCGGCGCGTTCAGCTCGACTTCTTCGATCACGATGTCGCCGGAGAGCAGGGGGGCAAGGGCCAGCCTGGCCCGCCCGCCGCTGGCGCTGACGGCCAGGCTGTGCGCGGCGTCCTCCCGTTTCCAGGACAGGGCGCCGAAACGTACGCCCAGCGGGACAAAGGACAGGCGCGGCGCTTCGGCAAACTCCAGAGGCGCGCCCGTGGCGCTTTCAACGGCATCGGACACCAGACTGGTCACCAGATCGGTGTCGACGCGGCTGAGGATGAATGCGCCCGCCGCGCCCAGCAGCAGGATGACCAGGGCAGACCAGAGCAGAAGGCGTTTCATGGCAGACTCCAAAAGCTCGCGTTGCGACCAAAAAGGCGGCGCGGCGGCGGCACGTTCCTTCCTCCGCCGGGAACCGGCATGCCGGGCCGCCTACAGGTTGGCAGCGTACCAGTCGCCCGCCAGCCGCAGGCCCTGACGCACGTCAAACTGCGGATCATAGCCCAGCAGGGTGCGGGCGCGGCTGATGTCGGCCAGCGAATGCCGCACATCGCCGGCGCGGAAGTCGCGGTACACCGGTTCCGCGGTGGCGGCCTCGGCCTTGTGGCGCGCCACTTCCTCGCGAATGAGCGCAAAGAGTTCGTTGAGCGTGGTACGCTGGCCGAAGGCCACGTTGTAGATCATGTTGCGTCCCGCCTCAGGGGCGAAGCTGGCCAGCAGGTTGGCCTGCACCACATTGTCGATGTAGCAGAAGTCGCGGCTGGTTTCCCCGTCGCCGTTGACGTAGACGGTTTCCCCCTTGAGCAGGCTGGCGAACCATTGCGGGATGACGGCGGCGTAAGCGCCGTAGGGATCCTGCCGCTGGCCGAACACGTTGAAATAGCGCAGCCCCACGCAGTTGAAGCCGTAGCAGCGGGCAAAGACGTCGGCATACAGCTCGTTGACGTACTTGGTGACCGCATAGGGCGAGAGGGGGCGACCGATCTTGTCCTCGACCTTGGGCAGCTCCGGCGCGTCGCCATAGGTGGAGGAGGAGGCGGCATAGACAAAGCTCTTCACGCCGGCATCCCGCGCCGCCAGCAGCATGTTGAGCTGACCGTCGATGTTGCAGCTGTTGGAGAGAATGGGATCGTCAATGGAGCGCGGCACCGAACCGAGGGCCGCCTCATGCAGGACATGATCGATATCCTTGCAGACCGTGCGGCAGGTGTCGAGATCGCGAATGTCCCCCTCCACAAAGGTGAAACGGCTCCACAGCTCCGGGCCGACGGCGTCGCACACCATGTCCAGATTTTTCTGATAGCCGGTCAGGAAGTTGTCCAGTCCGACCACGGTCTGTCCAAGTTTCAAGAGCTGTTCCAGCAGGTTGGAGCCGATGAAGCCCGCCACGCCGGTCACCAGCCAACGCGAGGGGCTGGCCTGCATCCCGGCGCAAAGTGTCTTCCAGTCAGGCATGATGTTCGTTCCTTTGCTTGAATGGGTGAAAAGCATTTCACGGAATGGCATAGTGTACGATGGAGTTTTTCGCCTGTCAAAAGTTCCGGCGGGCACGGGCCGGTTTTTCCCTTTTCAGGCGCGGGGTTTTGCTGCTATACCTTGCAAAAAGCTGCCTGAACAAGGCTCAGGGGTTGCTCATGAAAATAATCGTCCTTGGTAATCAGGCCAAATCCGTGGCCAATTTCTGGAGTGTGCTCATGCGGCGCATGCGTGGGGCGGGGCATGAGGTCATCTGCATGGTGCCTGCCGGCGACGTGGCCACGGAAGGCCGTCTGGCCGCGCTGGGTGCCGCGCCTGCCGATGCGCCGGGATTCCCGCAGGCCCCGGCTTTGCGCATCATCAACTATCCGCTGGATCGCAAGGGACTCAATCCGCTCTGGGATGCGGCCACCTTTGCCTCCTTGTGCAAGACCTTCCTGCTGGAAAAGCCGGATTTGCTCTTTGCCTCCACCATCAAACCGGTCATTTACGGCTGCATGGCGGCCAAGCTCACGGGCGTGAAGCATGTTTACGCCACCATCACCGGTCTGGGTTACGCCTTCGAGGCGGATAGCCGTTTCAAACGCTGCGTCAACCGGCTGGGCGTGGCCCTCTACCGGCAGGCCCTGCGCCATGTGGAAGGGGTGTTCTTCCAGAACCGGGACGATGTGGCCATATTCCGCGAGTCGGGCATTCTCGGGCCGCAGGCGCGCGTACTCATGGCCCGGGGCACGGGGGTGGATACGCGCCGCTTTGCCGAAGCGCCCCTGCCTCCCCTGCCCGCCGGGGATACGCCGCCGGAACAGCGGCGCATCGTCTTCCTGCTGGTCGGCCGCCTGCTGGAGGCCAAGGGCCTGCGCGAATACGCCGCGGCCGCCCGCCTGCTCAAGCGCAAGTATCCGGCGGCGGAATTTCGCCTGCTCGGCCCGGCCGAACAGGGCCTGGGCAGCGTGAGCGAACGGTTGGTGCGCCAGTGGGAAGGCCGCAACGGCATCGTCTATCTGGGGCAGGCCGCCGATGTGCGGCCGCAGGTGGCCGAGGCCCATGTGCTCGTGCTGCCCTCCTGGCGGGAAGGCACGCCCACGGCCATCATGGAGGGCATGAGCATGGGGCGTCCGGCCGTGGTCACCGATGTGCCCGGTTGCCGCGAAGTGGTGACCGAAGGGGTCAACGGCAAGTTGTGCGCCCTGCGGGATGCGGAATCCCTGGCGGCGGCCATGGAGCATTTCATCCTGCAGCCGCAGGATATTGCCGTCATGGGACAGGCCGGACGGCGTCTGGCCTGCGAGGAGTTCGACGCCACGGTGGTCGCCCGCCGCATCCTGAGCGACATGCGCGTGGCGCAGCCTTCGGCGCAACTGGACGAGTCGGAACGATAGCTGGGAGAGATCATGGTCAGTCGTTATCGCATGGCCCTGCTGCAGTGCATGGATCTGCTCTGCATCCTTGTGGCGCTGGGCATTGTCGGCGTGCTTGCCATTGAACCGGAACTGAGCGTCTTTGACGACTACACGGGCGCTTCGCTCTTCACCATCTTCTTCTATATGCTGTTTTTCTACATCCTCGACGCCTACAGCGTGGGCGTGGAGGATTTCCGGGACAGCGTGGTGCGGGTGCTGCTGGCGGGCGTGCTGGCCATCATCTCATCCGCCACCTCGTCCTATGTCTTTGATCACTGGCGCTTCGACCGGGCCAGCACCGGGCTGCTCTTTGTGCTGTCCATGTGCTTCTGCCTGGGCTGGCGGCTGTTCTACTACCGCAATACGGACAAGCTCACCTTCCAGATGCGCGTCCTGCTCGTCGGGGTCGATCGCGCGGGCAAGGTGCGCCAGCTTCTGGCCGAAGGTCTGCCCACGGCCCGCATCATCGGCTATGTGGGCGAGCCGGACATGGATCCCGATGCCGGCCCCTGCCTCGGTGCGCCCTATGACGTGCTGAACATCGCCCGCGATCGCCGGGCCACCACCATCCTGCTGCTGCCGGACGCCCCCATTGACGACGACATTGCCCATGATCTGCTGGAAGCCAAGTTGCGCGGCCGCATGGTGGTGGACATCCGTTCCTTTTACGAACACGTGGTGCAGCGGCTGCCCATTTCCCAGATCAATGACGAATGGCTCTTGCAGACCGAGGGCTTCTCGCTCAATACGCGCGGTTCGCTGCGCCGCCTGAAGCGGGCCTTTGACGTGCTGATTTCGCTGGTGCTGCTGGTGCCCGCTGCGCCCATCATGGCACTGACGGCCCTGCTGATCCGTCTGGAATCGCCGGGGCCGGTCATCTACCGTCAGGATCGCGTGGGCCTGCACGAAAGGGAATTCACGGTCTACAAGTTCCGCTCCATGCGCACGGACGCCGAAAAGGACGGGGCGGTCTGGGCCAGCGCCAACGACAGCCGCGTGACCCGGGTGGGCAAGTTCATCCGCAAGGTGCGCATTGACGAATTGCCGCAGATCTGGAACATCCTCAAGGGCGACATGAGCTTCATCGGGCCGCGTCCCGAACGCATGGCCTTTGTGAGCAAGCTCAAGGAGCATATCCCCTATTACAGCCTGCGGCATACGGTGAAGCCGGGCCTGACGGGTTGGGCGCAGGTCTGTTATCCCTATGGCGCTTCTGAGGAGGATTCCCGCCGCAAGCTGGAGTATGATCTCTACTATGTGAAGAACATGTCCATCCTGCTGGATATCCACATCATCTTCAAGACGGTGGGCGTGGTGCTCTTCCCCAAGGGCGCGCGCTAGGGCCTGCTGACACAAATTGTACAAATAATTTCAACAGATAATGCAAGCAGGCCGTACGCGCTCAGCTTGCCTTGGGAGGCCGGGTTGCCTCGTGTCCCTGTCTTTTCCCCGGTAAAAGCGCGCTGGGGAAGGGATGGGGGCTTGGGGGGAAGGGGAAGCCTCCAGCGCCGACAACGACCGAAAGGCGGCCCGCAAGGGCCGTGCCCGTCAGGCGACGTCTGAGCCTTGCGGGCATCGACAGCAGAGCGAGGGGTTCCCCTGCCCCCAAAACACGCGGCGAATCGTGCTAACAGGCCCTGGCCCGTGCGGCGGCATGAAAACGAAACGTCCCGGCATGCGCCGGGACGTTTTTTTTTGAGGTGCCGGGCATCGGGCATCCGGTTCGGAAGCGGGGATGGCCCGGACGCCTGAAGGGGCGGGCGTCTGCCGGAGCAGGTTTTCTGAGATTCGGAAGAGAAAGGCCGCCCGCCGGCAGCGTTCCGGCAGGCGGCCTTGGGCGGTCGCTATCGGCGGAACGGATCAGGCGCCGTAGCGCGCTTCGATGTCCCGGGCCGCCTTTTCCACGCCGCGCTGCATGTCGGCACGGGCGGCAAGGATTTTTTCGTGCAGGGTGCTGTCCTCCACGGCCAGAATCTGGGCCGCCAGCCAGGCGGCATTGCGCGCCCCGGCCTTGTCCATGGCCACCGTGGCTACCGGGAAGCCCGGAGGCATCTGCACCGTGGCCAGCAGGGCGTCCATGCCGCCCATGACCCCGCCGGAAACGGGAATGCCGATGACCGGTCGGGCGGTACGGGCCGCCACGGCTCCGGCCAGATGCGCGGCCATGCCCGCCGCGCAGATGAAGACCCGCGCTCCGGCGGCCTCCTGCTCACGCACGAGCTGTTCCGTGCGTTCGGGGGTGCGGTGGGCGGAACTGACGGTAAAATGAAAGGAAATGCCCAGCGAGCGCAGCACCTCCACACAGGGGGCGACCTTTTCCTCGTCCGAGGCGGATCCCATCATGATGACGACCTGAGCCATGATTTCTCCTTGTTGCCGGCAACGTCGCCGCCGCAGGGCGGGACGCGGGAAAACGGAAAGGGGAAGGGCGCGCCCGCACGGGAGACGCCCTTGCCCCGGAATGCCGGAAGCGGCGGACGGTGGGTCTTATGAACGCGCGCCGCCCGTCTCAGTCAGTCGGTTGATGCCCTTTTGGCCAATGTCCTTGCGATACTGGCTGTCGGGCATATGGATTTTTTCCAGCGCCGCGTAAGCGGCGGTTTTGGCGGCGGCCAGCGTATCGCCCAGGGCCGTCACGCAGAGCACGCGACCGCCGGCGGCGAGAATGCGCCCATCGTTGAAGGCCGTGCCGCTGTGGAAAACCTTGACGCCCGGCAGGGCATCGGCCTCGGCCAGCCCCTCGATGGGCATGCCCTTGGGATAGCTGCCGGGATAGCCCTTGGCCGCCACCACCACGCCCAGCGCCGTGCGCGGGGAATAGGTCAGCATGGCGGGATCAAGGCGACCGTTCACGCAGGCCAGCATGACGGCGGGCAGATCGCCTTCCAGACGCATGAGCAGGGGCTGGCATTCCGGATCGCCGAAGCGCACGTTGTATTCCAGCACGCGCGGGCCGTCGGCGGTCATCATCAGGCCGGCATAGAGGATGCCCACAAAGGGGTGGCCGTCCCGGGCCAGTTCGCGCAGGATGGGCCGCGCCACGAGATCGGCCAGGCGCTCGGCCTCGCTGTCGGGCAGGACGGGGGCCGGGCTGTAGGCGCCCATGCCGCCGGTGTTGGGGCCTTTGTCGCCGTCAAAGACGGCCTTGTGATCCTGGGCCGAGGGCAGGGGAATGGCGGTTGTGCCGTCGCAAAAGCAGAGGAAGGAGGCTTCCTCGCCCACGAGGCAATCCTCGATGACCACCTGATCCCCGGCGGCCCCGAAGGCGCGGCGGCGCATGATTTCTTCCACGGCCTCCACGGCTTCCTCGGTGCTGTGGGCCACCACCACGCCCTTGCCGGCGGCCAGACCGTCAGCCTTGATGACCAGCGGCGCGCCCTTGGCCCGCACATGGGCCAGGGCCTTGTCCGCATCGGTAAAGACTTCGCAGGCCGCCGTGGGCACGCCGGCGCGGCGCATGATGTCCTTGGCGAAGGCCTTGCTGCCCTCGAGGCGGGCGCAGTAGGCGTCCGGCCCGAAGCAGGCGATGCCCGCCTCGCGCATGCGATCCGTGATGCCGAGCGTGAGCGGCAGTTCCGGGCCGGGCACCACGAGATCGATGTGCTCCTTGCGGGCCAGTTCCACCAGCGCCGCGCAATCGTTCGCGGCCACGGGCACATTGCGCGCGCCTTCGGCGGCGGTGCCGCCATTGCCCGGCGCAACGAGAACTTCCGTTACCGAAGGGCTTTGCCTGAGTTTCCAGACCAGCGCATGTTCCCTGCCGCCTGAGCCGATGACCAATATACGCACGATGCCTCCTGCTGTGTTGTCGTGTTCGAGTTCCTGGGCTGCGTCACAAAGGAAAACCGCCCGGAAGCGACTTCCGGGCGGCGGGAGGTCAGTTGTTGGGATTCACCTCAAAGTCGCTCATGTCCACCGGGGTGTTGGGATCCATCTGGCTCACGTCCAGCGGATAGGCCGTGATGATGCACTGACGGCTGCCCACGCCCAGAGCGGGAGAGGAATTGATGCCCACCACAAGGTCAAGAACGCCGTCGTTGTTCACGTCGGCCAGATCGGCCTGCGCCACCGAACCGCGGATGCGGCGCGTCTTCCACTTGAGGGCCAGGCCCACGCCGTCCCAGAAGAGGGCGTGAATTTCACCCTGCGGGAAGAAGCGGTAGCGGTCGAAGAACTGCGAGGCCGTGGAAATGGGCTTGTTGATGATCAGGCAGTTTTCGCCGGTATGGCCGATGTCGGCCACAATGAGGCGCATGGGCGCATAGTAGCGGCTGGGGAGCTGATAGGTCTTGTCCACGCCGAGGCCGGGCATGCTCTTGTAGTGATCCATGCCGGTGGCCGAGCCGGAGAAGCGTTCCATGGTGGTGTGGATGAGGGTCTGATTGTTGCCCTGAAAGACCTTGATGCGCTCGTCGGGGGTCAGCATGATGAGCTGATCGCTCTTGCTGTCGCGACCGGCCGGGATCCAGGCGCAGTTGAAGACGTTGGCCCCTTCGGGCAGATTGACGCGCTGACCGAGGACATAGCTGTCGCCGGTCTTCACCATCATGTAGACGCCGCGGCCAAAGAGATTGACCGAATCCCAGCTCTGGCCCACGAGGGTCGGCGTGAAGCTGGGAGGCAGCTTCATGACGCTGGCAAAATAGGGCGTGCGCTTGCAGTATTCCTTCAGGCGATTGCCCCGGAAGCTGTAGAAGAAGCTGTAGGGGCGGTTGTCGTTTTCGTCATAGGTGGCGATGACGAGATCCTGCGCGCCGTCGCGGTTCAGATCAATGGCGCGCATGGAGAAATTGACGTTGGTGCGGCTGATGGTGACTTCGTGCAGGGGGTTGAGCTTGCCGTCGTTGCCCCATTTGAACATCATGAGCTTGTGATCGGAAAGGACGGCCACTTCATTCTGACCGTCGCCATTGAAGTCGGCCACGGCCATGTCCACCATGGCTTCGGGAATGCGCTGCGAGCGCAGGCGCGAACCGTCGCTGGCCCCGGCGCCCTGATAGCGGAACTGCGGGTTGAGATAGGCCTGATTCTGGCCGGTTTCATTGACGATGATGTCGCCGCTGCGGGCACGGCCAGCGCTCGTGCCGCGCCCGGCCGCCGCGCCGCCCATGCCCATGACTTCGGCGGCAAGGGCATTGGTCAGCTGCTGCACGGTACCGTTGATGCCGCTCACCGGGCCGGAAGCGGTCTTGCTCCATTCCTTGCCCGCCTTGTCCACGCTGTGCAGGGTGATGGTGCAATCATTGCCCACGATATTGACAGTGCCCCAAACCGCGTAATCCGCACCGCCGAGCGCTCCCTTGGCCTGCGCGGCCGAGGTGGCCTTGAGCGATCCCATGCTGCCCTGTGCCGTACCGGGACGGTTGAGCTTGGGCAGCATGGAAGAGGGCAGGGCCTTGGACAGATAGGCATAGCTCTGTGGCGCATTGATGGTAAAGGGCAAGAGAACAAACGATTTCTGGGCGGCTTGGGCCGCCGTTGCCTGAAGTCCGAGCAGCATCAGGCAGGCCATGAAGGCCAGTCGCATGGCGAATTTCATTCACGTCTCCTTGGAAAAAGCGATACCGCATGCGCGGTGCCGAAACGCCGGATGCACAATCCGGCGTCGAGAGACTATAGCCATACTTTGCCCGGGGCGCAATATGGGCGAGGGAACGCGGGCTTGCCCCCCGCCGCCGAAGCGGCTATGCACAGGACATGAACACTCGGGAAACGCTTTCCTCCCCGCTTGCGACGGGGCGCTCCTTCCGCCTGCTGGGCGATGCGGAGGCCATGCCGCATGTGGAAGAGCTGCTGCGGCTGCAGGGCTACCGTTTCGAGCCGGAACCCTTTTCGCCCTTCTGCCGTCGCCTGCTGCATGAGCCGCGCCCCCTCGGCGCTTCGCTGGCCGCGCTGTTCGGCTACATCTACATTCAGGATCGTTCCTCCATGCTGCCGCCGCTGGCCCTGGCCCCGACGCCGGGCGCAAGCGTGCTGGATGTCTGCGCCAGTCCCGGCAGCAAGACGGGCTTTCTGGCCCAGCTTGTCGGGCCGGGCGGCTTCGTGCTGGGCAACGAACCCTCCCGCGCCCGGCTGGCGACCCTGCGGGCCAACATGCAGGCCTGCAACCTGCTTTCCGTGGGCACCTGCAGTCACGAGGGGCAGGCCCTGCCCCTGCGCCCGGGCAGCTGGGACGCCATTCAGCTGGATCCGCCCTGTTCCGGCTGGGGCACGGCGGAAAAGCATCCCCGGGTCATGGAATTGTGGCAGGGCGACAAGGTGCAGCCCCTCGTCGGGCTGCAACGCCTGCTGCTGCGTCATGCCGCGTCCCTGTTGGCTCCGGGGGGGCGGCTGGTCTATTCCACCTGCACCACCAACGTGGCCGAAAACGAGGAGCAGGTGCGCTTTGCCGAAGAGGACATCGGTCTGGAGCGCCTGCCGCTGTCGCCCTTTCCGGGCTTTGTCTGGGAGGAGCTGCCGGGCGGCGAGGGCACGCTGCGCGTGGATGGGCGGCGATCCGGTGCGCAGGGCTTCTATGTGGCCCTGCTGCGCAAGCCTCTCGCGACGCCGCCGCACGCCGGTGCGGCGTCGGAGGATCCCCCAGCCGCCCGGGATGTGCCGGGCCGCCGGGGCCGAAGCGGCAGGCGCGACGAGGCCGGACAGGAATTGCCCCGTCACGCGCTGGCCGGGCCGTGCTGCGATCCCGATCTGCTGCCGCCGGGCCGGGTCATGCTGTTTGGCGATCTGGTGCGTTTCCTGCCGGAGGACGCCGCCCGTCTGCTGCCGTCGGGCTTCGTCTGGCAGGGGGCGCTGCTGGGCAGGTTTGCCGGGGGCAGGCTTGTGCCCGCGCCGCGTCTGCGCGCGCTCCTGCCGCGTCGGCCCGAAGCGGATGCCGCACTCGTGCTGGACAGCCCGGAAGAGGTGACGGCCCTGCTCAGCGGCCAGAGCCGCCAGACGGGGCTTGCCGGTCGCGAAGCCGCGCTCTGGTGGCGGGAGCTGCCGTTGGGACGCCTCGCCCTCAAGCAGGGCCGGGCCGTAGCCCTGTTCAATTGAGGGTGACCGCTTCTGCACGCGATCCGACCGGTGAGAGGAACCCTCAGGCGTACTGTTGTCATGCTGTTTTTGAACTAGTTTCGTTCAATGCATTGAAAGAGCAGTGATGAACTTGTGTATCCAAATGAATTTGCTGTGTTTTCAACGGATTGAACAGAAACTGTCTTTCCTTTCGACTCGCAAAATTCTTTTGCTTCGTCAAAGGCTTTTTTTTGAGCACTTCCAGCTCCATAAAATTCGCTATCAACGTCCACAGCGACTGAATAAACATTTGGTTTGTATTCCATGACACCGCTGGATGTCGTGCATGAAATCAAAAGCGTACTGATGAGAAATAGACAGAGATACTTCATGATCATCTCCGCGCGGGATTGCGCTGAAGAAAAAAACTCTTTTACAGCGGCTGCTGCTGGCGGGCGATGTCGTGAAAATCGCTTTCGCAGGCCAGAAAGGCCGCGCCCACCACGGGATCAAACTGCGTGCCGATGCCGTCCCGGATAATGGCCACCGCCTGTTCGTGGGGCATGGCCTCCTTGTAGGGACGGCGGCTGATGAGGGCGTCATACACGTCGGCAATGGCCATGATGCGCCCGGCCAGGGGAATGCGCGGGCCGTCCAGCCCCAGCGGATAGCCCTTGCCGTCCCAGCGCTCGTGGTGGCTGAAGCTCATGTCGCGCAGCACCCGCAGAAAGGATCCGTCATGCACGGTCTGCATGGCCCGGGTAATGGCCGATGCCCCGAAGATGGTGTGGCGCTTGATGTCCTCGAACTCCTCCCGGCTCAGCCGCCCGGGCTTGTTGAGGATGGCATCCGGCACGCCGATCTTGCCGATGTCGTGCAGGGGGGCCGCCCGCACGAGATCGCGCACAAAGTTTTCCGTCAGTTCCGCGGCAAACTGCCCGTCATGCTGCAATTGCTCGATGAGGCGCTTGACATAGGCCCGGGTGCGCTGGGCGTGTCCGGCCGTATTTTCGTCCCGGCGTTCCACAAGATCGGAAAGGGCCACCATGATGGCGTCCTGCAGTTCAAAAATGGTATTGGTCTTTTCGCGGACACGTTCTTCGAGATTGCAACGATAGGTGTAGAGATCCGCATGATAGAGCACGCGCGCGCGGATGATCTCGGGCGAGAACTGATTGCCGACGAAGTCCACCGCGCCGCTTTCCAGCCCCCGCCGTTCGATGTCGTGATCCGTGAGGGCCGTGACGAAGATGACCGGCACATCGGCAAGCTGGGGAATGGCCTTGATGCGGGCAATGACCTGAAAGCCGTCTTCCCCGGGCATGTCGATATCCAGCAGAATGCCCTGCAGGGGCAGTTGCGGGATTTCGCCCAGGGCCTCCCTGCCGCTGCCGTACTGGTGGATGACAAAAATATCGTCGAGTATTTTGCCAAGAAATTGGCGCTTCATGCGGTTATCGTCAATGATGGCGATATGTCGGGAAGGCATGTTCATGGAATATCCTCGGTTGCATCCATTACTTCCTTACTAGCCTCATTTGGGCAGGCAGACAAGCCCCCTGCCGAAGCCCCGGCGCACGGACTTGACGAAAATATCCTGTTCTCCTTACATTTTTACGCAGAGAAAATCGGGGCCGCCATGCTGCGGATGCCCTTGCCGCCAGAGCGCCCCTTCCTTGCCGGAGTGTCCCATGCCGCCCATTGACCCGCCCGCTCCTTCCCCTGCGTCTGCCGCCCGCCCTTCCGAAAGCTGTGATTTTTCCGGCGAGTATCTTTTTGTATCCGGGCGCTCGCAGATGCACCGGCTTGACGAGAGCATCGCCCCCCTGCTGGAAGCCCGGGGCGGGCGCATCGTGCGCCTTCAGGCGGATGCTCTGCCGTTGCGCAGCCCCAATGACTGGAATCTGGCGGACATGCCCCGGGATCTCCTTGACCGCCGCCGCTTTCGCGCGGCCTTTACCACGGACAATTCGGCCCCGCGGGATCTGGTTCCCCTGTCGCTCCCCCTGGTGGCCATTCCCCATGCCTTCTGGCAGATGCCGCATACGGAGCGGCTGCTGACAAGCGAGCCTGCCTATCTGGGCAATGCGGACTATTACCTGACGCAGGACAGGGCCGATCCCCCGCCCGTGCGCGTGGCCTCCCTGCGGCGGCGCGACGTGGTGCGCCTGCTGCCCTTCGGCAGCCTCAAGGTGGATGCCCTGCGGGAACGCTGCCTGGCCGAGTCGCGCCGGGACGTGATCATGTACTGTTGCGCCGGGGATGCGCGCTCCCGCTCGCCGGAAGAACGTCTGGCGCTGGTGCGGGCCTGCTTGCGGCATTTTCCCGCTTACCGCTTCGTGCTGCGGCCCTATCCGGGAAAGGAGGCCCCCCTTGCCCCGCTGTGCGAGGCGCTGCGCGGGGAGGAACGCTTTGTCTTTGATACCGGCGGCAGTTCGCTGCGCTGGCTGCCCCGGGCGGCTGTTCTGCTCCATGATGCGAATACCACCACCGGCCAGATTTTTCAGGTGGCCAGCGGGCGGGTCGGCGTCTGCATCGCCGGACAGGACGGGGATGGCGGGCTTTGCTCAGGGCAGCGCTTTCTTGTGGAACGGCCCGAGGAGCTGACGGACGCCGTCGCCGCCTGTCTCGAGCTGAACGGCAGGGGCGAGGATCCCGCGCTGACGGCCCTGCGCGAGCGGCTCATCTACCGGCAGGGGCAGGCGCACGAACTCTTTTTTCAGTACCTTGCCGTCATCCTGCGGGGCGAGGTTCCGCAGGATGCGGTGGCGATCCCCTGCGAGTGGATCGGGGATTGCCGCCCCGCCTCGCGCCGGGAAGAGCTGGCCCTTTTCCTGCAACGGCTGCGGGCCGGGCGTGTGGAATCTTCCTACAACCTCTTTCGCGAATGCGGCTTTTATCAGAGTCTGGAGGCCTTTTACCGCACCCTGCGCCGCCGGGCGCGTCAGGGGCTGCCCTGTCTGGTCAGCCTGTCCTCGCCTCAGGGCGTTCCGCAGCTGGGCATTGAGCGCGGCATGCCGGAGGCCTTCTTCTGCTGGGGGCCGCTGCGTGACTATGGCCCGGCGGGGCTGGGCTTCATCGGCGCGCACCAGGCACGCAAGCGCGATGTGCTGGCGGCAAATGGCCGCATCCTGCTGCCGGACAGGGATAACTCCGTGTTTTCGCAGGCGCTGGCCGAGATTCTGCTTGCCGTCTACGGCGGGGAAGCGGCATAGCCTTGCCCCGGGCCGGGAAACGCGGCGGATGGGCAGGGCGACGGCATGTATTTCTTAGTTTGTCGCTGTGTTTTGTGGCGGGATGCTTTCTCCCCCTTGTCAAAAGGATACTGAATATGTATTATTTAATACAGCGCTCACAGGGAGGAAGCCGCATGGAAGAACAGGAAGGGAAAAAAACACAAGATCTTGAAATTCCCGAAATTGATCGGCTGGATGAAGGCGTCCGCCTGCATATGGCGCGCTCGGCCTGCCTGCTCATGTCCGGGGATCGCAACCTTTCGCCCCGGGATGCCGTAATGGATGCCTATCAGGTATACCGGGACATCCTCAAACTCTGCTGACCGTTCCGCACAACGGGCGCTCCGCGCCTCGTGTCCTGTTTCCGCATTTCTGCCGCGGGCGTGCCTGCGCCCGCCTGCCCCCGCTCTTTACCTTGCTCCGGGGCAGGCGTATGCTGCGCCCAGTCTCGATGCGGAGCGGATATGGACGTCAAAAAAATTTTCAGCATTTCTCTGGGGCACCTCGCCTGCGATATCAATGGCGGCGCGCTGCCGACCCTGTTGCCGCATCTGGCGGCCGCACACCAGTTCAACTATCAGACCTCGGGCGGGCTGATGTTCGCCTATTCGGTGGCCTCGTCCATTGTGCAGCCCGTTTTCGGTCTGCTGTCGGACAAGGTGCGCAAACCGGTATTCGTACCGCTGGGCGTGCTGCTGGCCAGTCTGGGCCTTGGCCTCTCCGGCTGGCTGGACAGCTATTGGGCCATTTTCGCCGTGCTGGTGATCAGCGGCGTGGGCGGCGCGCTCTTCCATCCCGAAGGGGCGCGCTACGCCAACCGCATGGCCGGAGAACAGAAGGGCATGGCCCTCAGCATCTTTTCCGTGGGCGGCAACAGCGGCTTTGTGCTGGGGCCGCTGCTGCTCACGGCGGGCACCGGTCTCTTCGGCCTGCGGGGCACGCTGGTCTTCACGCTGGTGGGGCTGATCATGGCCCTTGTCCTCTTCCGGCTGCTGGTGCTCGTCCCGCAGGCGGAAAGCACGCCGTCCGGCGCGTCCGCTGCCGGGGCGGCGGGGGAAAATGACTGGAAGGCCTTTGGCGTGCTGGTTTTCGTCATCATGTCGCGTTCCATCCTGTTTCTGGGGCTGAACAGCTATATCCCCCTTTACTGGACGGACGTCTTCGGCTGGAGCAATGAGGACGCGGCGCTGGTGCTGGCCCTTTTCGGCGGCGTGGGCGTGACCAGCAACGTGCTGGGCGGCATGCTGGCCGACAGGTCAGGGTACAGCCGGGCCATACGGCTGGCCTATGTGCTCTGCCTGCCTGCGCTCCTGCTCTTCCCGTGGGTGACCTCGCCCTGGCTGGCGGGCCTGCTGCTCATCCCGCTGGCCGTGGGGTTGTTTGCGCCCTTCAGCGCCATGGTGGTGCTGGGGCAGAAGTATCTGGCCCGCAACATGGGCTTCGCCTCGGGCGTGACCCTCGGTCTGGCCCTGAGCGTGGGCGGCATGGCGACGCCCCTGCTGGGCCGCATTGCCGACACGGCGGGCGGTCTGCCCACGGCCTTTCTCTGTCTCGGGCCGGTGGCGCTCATGGGCGGGCTGGCCTCGCTCTTTCTGCACGATCCCCGGGAGACCGCTCCGGCGTCCGGCGACGGGGAGGCGGCATGAGCCGGCGGCTCGTGGCGGAGGGCAGTCTTGTCGTGCCGTCGCCGCTGGGGCCTCTGCTGCTGACGGCCAGCCCCGCCGGGCTGACGCGGCTCTGCTTTGCGGGGCAGGCGGGCGTCTGCGCCGCGGCGGCTGATGAGAACATTGCCACACCGGAAGCTGAGCGGCGGGAGTGCGGGCAGCTGCTGCATCTGGCCGGCGAACAGCTGGCCGCCTATTTCGCGGGCCGTCTGCGCGTCTTTGCCCTGCCGCTGGACGAAGGCGGCACATCCTTTCAGCGTCAGGTCTGGCAGGCCCTGCGGGGCATTCCCTACGGTCGGACATGCAGCTATGCCGAACTGGCCGCCGCTGTCGGCCGTCCCCGCGCCTGCCGGGCCGTGGGCAATGCCAACGGCAAGAATCCCCTGCCCATTGTCACGCCCTGTCACCGCGTCATCCATGCCGACGGCGGCCTTGGCGGCTACAGCGCGGGCCTGTCCGTCAAGCGTTTTCTGCTGGCGCTGGAAGGCGCTGTGCTTCGCCGGGCCTGATGCGCCCGCCGCCCGCTCATGCAACAGCCCCCGGCCTTTGCGCCGGGGGCTGTCGTCATGACGGAAGTGCGTTGCCGGGGGGCTATTCCGCAGGTGCGGCGTCCTGCGCCAGCGGGGCCGCCGGTTCCAGGGGATTGGCGGGCTTTTCCACGGCGGCGGGCTTCTTTTCCGGCAGGGGCGCTTCGATGACCGTGCCGTCGGGCAGCACCATGGACAGGGCGCGCACCGGGCAGGCCTCCATGCAGGCGGTGATGCGCTTGCCGTTCTCCTCGCGCCAGGCCTTGCACATGTCGCAGCGCACGGCCACCTCGCGCCGCGAACGCTGGGCCATGGTTTCCGCGCCGTCGGCGTTCATGTCCGGCATGCCGATGGTATCCAGCGAAATGGTGCCGTAGGGACAGACCGCAATGCAGAGCTTGCAGGCCACGCAGAGCTGCACGCGCATGTTGATGCGGCCATCCTTGTCCTGCTGCAATGCGCCGGTAGGGCAGATGGCGCAGCAGGGCGCGGGATCGCACTGATGGCAGCGCACGGTGGTGCGGAAGCCTTCGGCCTTGACCACCTGTACGCGGGACACGAGCACGTCGCGGTGCTTCATGGCCTCCTTGAAGCTCATGCCGTGATGGGCCGCGATGCAGGCCACTTCGCAGCGGCGGCAGGCGCGGCACTTGTCCGGGACAACCTGAATATGTTCGATCATGGCGTATTCTCCGCTTCCACATCAATGCCCATGAGGGTCAGCCCGTGCCCGCCGTGGAACTGCAGGCGCTCGCCGCCGCAGGCCGGGCAGAGGAAATGCCGCCGTTCAAGGGCGAACGTCGCGCCGCAGTCCTCGCAGCGGCAGGCCAGCGGGGCGGTCTCCAGCACGAGTTCCGCGCCCGCGGCGGGCGTGCCCTCGGCGAAAAGCTCGAAGCAGGCCCGCAGGCTTTGCGGCTCCACACAGGAGAGCAGACCCAGCCGGCAGCACAGCCGGGTCAGGCGTCCGGCGCGCCGGGCGCCGGGCCGGGCATTGTGTTCCTCCACGGCCCGCAGGGCCGTGCGCAACAGGCCCTGAACCAGCGCGGCCTCGTGCATGGGCGCGGGTTCCGTCCGTCCCTAGCGTTCCGTGCAGGAAACGCAGGGGTCGATGCTGTTGGTGATCAGGGCCACATCGGCCACGGTGCAGTCGCGCATCATGACGCCGAGGGCCTCCCAGTTCATATAGGACGGCACGCGCCATTTGAGGCGGGCCGGCATGTCCGTGTCGTTGGTGCGAATGTAGTAGAAGACCTCCCCGCGCGGGGCCTCGCTGCGGGCGCAGGCCTCGGCCGGATGGATGCGGTTCATGGGCGCGGTCACCGGGCCGTCGGGGGAGTTTTCGCAGCATTGGCGGATCAGGCCGATGGACTCGAAGATTTCGTCCAGCCGCACGAGGGCGCGGGTATTGACGCAGCAGCCGTCGCGGCTGATGACCCGGAAATCCAGTTCGGGATAGGCGGCATAGGGCGAGTCCTTGCGGGCGTCGTGCGTGATGCCCGAACCGCGCGCCACCGGGCCGACCACGCCCAGCCGCACGGCGTCCGCCTGCGGCAGGAGGCCGAGACCGCGCGTGCGGCCCAGAATCATGGGATCATGGTCGTAGATGTCGCGGATCTCATCCACCGCCGGGGCCACCTTGTCCAGCATGGACTGGATGTAGTCGAAATGCCGGGCCTCCACGTCGCATTTGACGCCGCCGATGCAGTTGGAAGCCAGATTCATGCGGTTGCCGTAGACGGTTTCCTTCACGTCCTGCATCATTTCCCGCACTTCCATGACGTGCATGAACAGGGATTTGTAGCCGATGATGTGCGCCTGAATGGCCGTATTGAAGAGATGAGAGGCCACGCGCTTGATTTCCTCGGCCATGACGCGCAGATAACGGGCGCGCGGCGGGATGACGATGCCCAGCACGTTTTCCACGGCCATGCAGTAGGTGAAGGAATGGCTGTTGGAGCAGAGCGAGCAGACGCGCTCGGTGAGCGTGGTGTTCTGGATGAGGTTGCGCTGGCTGGCCAGCGCCTCCATGCCGCGATGCACATGGCCGGAGGTCAGCTCCACCTTGCGGATGGTCTCGCCGTCCACGGTCAGGTGAAAATAGACGGGTTCTTCGAGGGCCACATGCACCGGGCCCAGCGGCATGCTGAAGGTGGTAGGCGTACTCATGCGGTCATGCCTCCCCTGTCCCTGAGAATGCGCTCCCAAAGGTCGGTGGTGCAGGCCCCGTTCATCATCACCGAGAGGGGCACGGCCTCGTTGAGCACGCCCGCATCCAGCTCCTCGTCCAGAAAGAGGCGGCGGGGATTGGGATGCCCCTCCACGCGCACGGCGTAGAGTTCCATCATTTCCCGTTCGTGCCAGTCGGCATTGGCAAAGAGCGGCGTGATGGACGGCACGCTGCCCCATTCGCTGCCCAGATTGACGGTCACGTTGTAGATCACGCCCTCCAGCTCGAAATGATAGCAGATTTCCTGCTGCTGCTCGCTGAGCTGGTGGCGGTTGTAGGCCGAGATCATGCACAGGCGCGCCCCGGCGTCCTTCAGGGCTTCGGCGGCCTGGGTCAGGCGGCGGGGCTGCGGCAGCCGGAACCAGTGGTAGGCATTGCCGTAGGCGTCGGCGCTGTGATGCACCGCCGAGGCGGCCCCGCAGAGGGCGGTCAGCGCGTCGATGAGGGCGGGGCGGCCCTTGATGATGTCCTGCATGGCTATCCTTTGGCCCTTCCGGGCCGGGTTACTTCTTCACGGGCGCGGCCGAGGCGGCCACGCTGTCGTCATGGGCCTGCGTCTCGCCGTGCTGCGGCAGGTGGCAGGCATTGCGCTTGGCGTCCTCGATCTGGCGGCACTTGGGGCAGAGATGCCGGATAATGTCGGGATCGAGTTCGGGATTGCGGGCATAGAGCCGACGGGCAATGGGCAGCGGGATGGGCCGGATGGGCGTGCCGCAGTGGGAGCAGGGTTCATAGGTGATGGTCTGCTGCTCCAGCATGCCGAATTTGTCCGCGTCCTCATGGGCATGATGCCAGTCGTTGTCGATGCTCACCGCCCCGGTGGGGCAGTAGTGGCGGCAGGAGGCGCAGAGACAGCAGGAATCCTGCCACACGGAAATGGTATAGCCCGTCCCGTCGGCCCGGTGCTTGATATGAATGGCCCCGGCCGTGCAGGAATAACGGCACATGCCGCAGCCCATGCAGAGTTCCGGGTCGATGCGCACCGTGCCCCGGATGCGCTCCGGCGAAAAGGTCTCGCCCAGCGGATAGGGATCGGTGCTCGGCCCCTGCAGGAGATTGCGGAAAAGGATTTTCAGAAAGCCTGCCATACTTACTCCTTGGGAGAGCCGATCGCGCGGCGGGGGGCGGCAATCATGCCGCACAGATGGTGACAGACCCCGCAGAGGCGGCAGGCGCTCTCGCCCGGCATGCGGGCATTGCGGGAGGTCAGCTGATCGCGCAGCCGCCGGAGGAGATCCTCCACGCGCCGCCACGGGCGACGGGGCATGGCGTCCGCCGCCGGGGGCTGCTGTTCTGTCCGTTGCGCTCTGTTCATGTCAGTCCTCAAGACCCAGTTTGCGCAGCCAGATCTGCTTGGCCAGCACCACGCCTTCCAGAATGGCCTGCGGGCGCGGCGGGCAGCCGGGCACGTTCACATCCACCGGTATGTGCCGGGAAATGGGGCCTTCGATGGAATAGCCCTCACGGAACACGCCGCCCGAAATGGGACAGATGCCCACGGCCACCGTCACCTTGGGTTCGGGAATCTCGTGCCAGACCGTGAGCACGCGATCCCGCACGCGGGTGGTCAGCGGCCCGGTGATGAGCACAATATCCGCATGGCGCGGACTGCCGCAATAGCGGCAGCCGAAACGCTCCACGTCATAACGGGGGATGCAGGCCGTGGTGGCCAGCTCCACGTCGCAGCCGTTGCAGGAGCCGGCATTGATGCGAAACAGCCAGGGCGAACGCACCGACAGTTTCTTGAGCAGGGTATCAAGGCTCATGGCCGCCTCCTTACAAGGCCCAGACCAGCACCAGGCTGCAGAGAGCCAGGGCCGTGGGCACGGTCACATAGAAACGAAAGGCCTGATCGATGCGAAAGCGCCCGGTGGCCGACTTGACCAGCGTCAGCGACACCAGCATGAGGCCCAGGCACTTGGCGATGAACCAGAGCAGGTTGATGGCCCAATGATCGGAGATGAGGCCCGGGAAGAAGAGCGTCACCCCAAGTCCCAGCACCACAAAGGTCTTGAGCGCGCCGCCCATCTGGTAGAGCGCCAGCAGCGGCCCGCCGTATTCCAGCAGCGGCCCTTCGATAATTTCCGTTTCGGCCTCGGGAATGTCAAAGGGCACGACGCCCATGGTGCCGGGCAAAAACATCAGATAGGCGGCCAGCGCCGGGATCATGGCCGGATGGAAGCCCAGCGAGCCTTCCTTCAGCTGCCAGTCGATGATTTTCAGCAGGGAGAATTCCGCCGTGCCGCCGCTCTGGGAACCGACCAGCATGGCCACGGCCAGCAGAATCATGAGCAGGGGCACTTCATAGGCCAGCATGAGCAGCATTTCGCGCGAGAAGCCCACGGCCCCGAAGGGCGAGCTGGAGGCCGAACCGCCCAGCATGATGGCAATGGCCGGAATGGGCAGCAGGTAGAAGAGCACCAGCAAATCGCCCATGTTGTAGAGACCGCCGAAAACCCCGGGCACGGGAATGAAGGCCGCGCAAACGGCCATGCCCGCAAAGCCCACCACCGGCGCGGCCAGAAAGACGCTCTTGCAGGCCGTGCGGGGGATGAGGGTCTCCTTGGTGCAGAGTTTGGCGATGTCCAGCCAGGGCTGCGTCAGCGGCGGGCCCACGCGGCGCTGCAGACGGGCTTCCACGCGGCGGTCGAGGGCCTTGAAAAAGAGGCCCAGGGTCAGCGCGAAGAGACCGCCGGGAAAGAGGGTCATGTGCAGAATGGCGTACAGGGTTTCGCTCATGCTTCAGGCTCCTTGCAGGCGCGTTCGCCTTGCGCGGGATCGGGCGCGCCGGGGAGATGTCCCAGCAGGCGGACGAAACCGCCGTAGATGCTGGCGGGCTTCATGCGGCTGGTGGCCGTTTCCGGCGGCAGGCCGCAGGTATGGATGTCCACTTCACGCAGACGCACGAAGCGCTTGACGAAGAGCAGGCCCCCGCCCACGGCCAAGGCCAGCATCACGGCCATGCCCGTGGCGTTCCATGCGCCCGGCCCTTCGCTGATGCCCGCCGGCGAAATGCGCAGCGTTTCAAGGCCGTATTCCTGCAACACCTGATTGATGGGCCAGAGGGCCAGACCGGGGAAGATGCCGGTCACGAGGCAGCCGAGGGCCAGCACGAGCATGGGCGCGCGCATGACGGACGGCGCCTCGCTGACGTGATCCAGATGCGGCGAGGGCTGGCCGAGGAAGGCGGCATGCAGGAACTTGGCCACATAGGCCAGGGTGATGACGCTGCCCACCAGCGAGAGCAGGGCCAGCAGGGGCTGATCCGCCGCCATGAGGGCGTGGTAAATCAGCCACTTGGAGCTGAAGCCGCTGGTCGGGGGCACGCCCACCACCGAGAGGCCCGCAATGGCGAACATGGCAAGGGTGAAGGGCATTTTGCGGCCCAGCCCGCCCAGATCCTCCAGCGTTTCGCAATGCGTGGCGAACATCACCGCCCCGCAGACGAGGAAGAGCAGATCCTTGAAGAACACATGGTTGATCACATGCAAAAGGCCGCCCGCATAGCCCAGCGCGCCGCCCGCCGCCACGGCCAGCACCATATAGCCGATCTGGCTGACCGTGGAGTAAATGAAGACCAGCTTGACCTGATTGGCCCGCAGGGCCTGCAGGGCGGCGTAGACAATGGTGACGCCGCCGATCCACATGGCGACGAGGCGCGCCCAGGCAAGCGTTTCCGGGGATACCAGATTGTTCACCGTCAGCGCGGCGCCGCCCAGCAGCAGGAAGAGCTTGACCAGCCCGAAGATGGAGCTTTTCAGCAGCACGGAGGAGATGAAGCCCGAGACCGGCGTGGGGGCCACGGCGGGATGCATCTGCCAGTCGATGCGGAAGGGCAGCTGCGCGGCCTTCATGAGGAAGCCCACGCCCAGCAGGCAGAAGCCCAGGGCAAAGGGCAGTTCGCTTTTCCGGCCCAGACGTTCCAGCTGTCGGGTCAGTTCGCCCAGCGTTTCCGGGCTGACGCTCATGGGCAGGTTGCCGCTCAGGCAGCAGACGCCCACAAAGATGAAGCCCGCGCCGCAGACATTGAAGCAGAAGTACTTGAAGGCTTCGCGCAGGGAGAGGGCATCCCCCTCGTGGGCCAGGGCCAGATAGAGCGTCCAGGCGCTCATGATTTCCCAGAACAGGAAGAAGCTGAACAGGGTCGGCGCGGCGGCCATGCCCACCAGCCCGCCGCACATGGCCGTGAAGGCGCAGTAGAAGCGCCACTGGCTGTGGCTGTGGCTCATGTAGCCCAGGGCGTAGATGACGTTGAGCGCGCCCATGCACGGCACCAGCAGGGCAAAGCCGAAGGACAGCGCATCCAGCTGCCGCCCCTGAGCCAGTACGAGGACGACGGTCAGCAGGAGTACCGCCAGCGCGGCCAGCCCGGCCTTGCGGGCATCACGCCGGAACAGGGCGGGCAGCAGCGCGCCGAAGACCGGCACGGCCACATAGAGGGGCCAGATGTTCCCCGACATGAGGAAGGCGGGAATGTCGAGCATCATCAGGGGCACAAGCCCTGTGAGGATGGGGCCGATACTGGCTTCGGCCGTGTCCCCCAGCGGCAGGGGGATGAACTTGCCGTAGAGCAGCGAACCGGCCAGCCAGTCCGCCAGCCAGGGGGCCAGCCCCGGCACAAGGCAGAGCACGGCCAGAATGAGCAGGGCCAGCCGCATGAAGAGGGGCGCTTCCGTCACGGCGGGCAGATGGGCCGGGCGTTCCTCGAAAACCAGCGTTCTGAGAATGCGGATGTAGTAGACCGCTCCCACCAGCGAACCGGCGAGGATGAGCGCGGCCAGCCAGACATGGCCGGCCTGGGTCATGGCCTTGATCATGAGGTATTTGCTGAGGAAGCCCCCGAAGGGCGGCAGGCCCATGATGGTGATGAGGCCCACGCACATGCAGGACACGGTCCACGGCATGGCGCGGCCGAGGCCGCGCAGATCGGCCAGTTGCCGCGAACCGGCGCGCAGGATGAGCGCCCCGGCCCCGAGGAAGAGCAGATCCTTCATGACGGCATGCATGCTCACATGGGCCAGCACCGCATACAGGGCGGGCAGGGTGCCCACGCCCAGCACGAGGGCGATTTCGCCCAATTGGCCCAGGGTGGAAAAGGCCAGCATGCGTTTGATATCCTGCTGTCGCAGGGCCATGATTTCGCCGTAAACGAGGGTGAAGGCCCCCATGAAGACAAGGGCCGTGCCGTACCAGTTCAGGCCGTACAGCCCTTCCTGCGGCCTGGCTGAGGCCAGCAGGCCGAGCAGCAGCAGGCCGTAGATCCCCATCTTGGTGATGATGCCCGACAGCGGGCCGGACACCGACGAGGGTGCGGCGGGGTGGGCATCCGGCAGCCAGGAGTGCAGGGGCACCAGACCGGCCTTGACGGCGAAGCCGATCAGGCAGCAGACCAGGCCCATCTTGAATACATGATCCGGCACATGGGCCACAAGACTGTAGGGCAGCGACATGGCGCCGCCGCAGAGGAGCGTCAGACCGGGCAGGAGCAGGAACGCGCCGCCCGCGCACATGAGGTAATACTTGAAACCGGCGTCATAGGCCGCGCGCCGTCCCTCGTGCACCACGAGGAAATAGGAGGCGAAGGTCATCAGTTCCCAGTAGCCGTAGAAGGCGTCGGCATTGGGCGAAGTCACGATGCCCGCCAGCGCGGCGAAGGTCAGCGGCAGGAAGAACCAGTAGCGGGCCGGATGATCGTCGTGGGCCATGTAGTCCAGCGAATAGAGGCTGACCACCACGGCCACCAGACAGATGAGGGTCAGGAAGATCAGCGGCAGGGCCTTGAAGGCGGCCAGCTGCGGCGGGAAAAGAACGACGCTGATCAGCGCCAGCGCCGAGGTCAGCACCACGGCCCAGGGCGCAAAACGGTTGCGGCACAGGCAGCCCGCGCCGCCGAGCAAGGCCCCGGCGTAGAACAGCCAGAAGGAAATGTGCGGCAGGGTATGGCGTATTTCGCCCAGTTCCATGAAGCGGGCAAAGAAGGAGATCAGCTCGTTGCGGGCCAGCCCCAGCACGGCGATCACGATGGTCAGCGCGAGGGCGGGCAGGCCGGGCTTGCGGGGGGCAAGGGGCGCGGCATGGGCGTAGGGCGCTTCCAGCAGGGTGATCTGGACGGTGTGGAGGTGCAGGGCCAGCAAAACCAGCGTACAGGCTGCGGTCAGCAGGCAGAGGCCGAAGCCCGTGTAGCCGGGCAGCCCGGCCTGCAGAAGTGCATTGGCCAGGAACAGGCGCGCCTCGGGCACGAAGAAGGGCGAACCGCCCACGCTGGCCATGAGGCCGAGGGCAAACAGGGTTCCGGCCGCCGGGCGCGTTTTCCCCGCCCCGCGCAGGGCCGAAAGGGCCGGCGCGGCGCCGTGGGACAGATCGGCCAGTGCGGCCAGCGCCAGCAGGCGGGCCGCCGCTTGAAACGGCACATAGAGAAACGCCACCAGCCGCGCGGTCATGCCGCCGCAGCCCAGGGCAAGGCACACCACGCCCGCATCGACGAGCGCGCCCCAGCAGACAAGGCGTTTGAGGTTTTCGCGCTGTCGCACGGCCTGCCAGGTTCCGAAAAGAAGAAAGAACAATCCCGGCAGGATGAGCACCGGAAAATCGGCAACTGCGAAGGGTATGGTCATACGCGCCCCGGGCGTTGGCTGTCCGCGCTCGCCGTGCCTGCCCCGCCGGCCCCCCGGCGGTTCGCGCCGCACGGGATTGCCGGCAGCGAAAACGGATCAAGAAAATCCTTTCACAAGCGTTCAGCGTAGCGAAATTGCTTCGTTCTGGCAAGTCGCGCGCCCGCTTCCCGCCGTGCCTGCGGGGTATGCGCGGCCACGGCGGCCTTCCTTGCGCACGCCTTCACGTTCGGGGGGGATGATTGCGTGCGGGATAATATTGACATATCAAGCTATATTGATATAAGCTGCATTTCATGTCCGTTACTGATGAAAGGAGCACACCCATGCCTACCATCGGCCACCTGCTGCGTGAACGCCGCGAACCCTTCATTTCCCTGGAATTTTTCCCACCATCCGATCCGGCGCAACTGCCCGCCTTCTACGAAACCGCCGAGCGCCTCCAGGCGCTCAAGCCGCTCTTTGCCTCGGTGACCTATGGCGCAGGCGGCGGCAAGCAGCAAAATACCCTTGCCGTCACGGCGGATCTGGTGCGGCGCGGCTTTCACGTCATGGCGCATCTGACCTGCGTGGGCGCGGAACAGGAGCGCATTCTCGGTTTTCTCGACGATCTGCGGGCCTGTGGCGTGCATGACGTGCTGGCCCTGCGCGGGGATGCGCCAGCGGATCAGCCGCACTGGGACTGGGAGGCCGGGCGCTTCCGGCACGCGCTGGATCTCGTGCGCTTCATCCGGCGGCAGACCCCGGACATGGGCGTGGCCGTGGCGGGCTATCCCTGCCCGCATCCCGAATCCTCCACCTATGCCGCCGACCGGCATCATCTGGCGGAAAAAATCGCGGCGGGCGCGGATTTTGTGGTGACGCAGCTCTTTTTTGACGTGCGCGAATATGTGGAGCTGGTGCGCGGCCTGCGGGCGCAGGGCTTCACCACGCCGGTCATCCCCGGCATCCTGCCCATTCAGAGCTTCGATTCCCTGCGGCGGGTGTTGCGCCTTTGCGGGGCCAACATTCCCGGCAAATTCTATCTGGAACTGGAAGAGGCCCACAACAGGGGCGGCGTGGAGGCCGTGCGCGAGGCCGGACTGCGCGTCGCCGTGCGCCAGATCCGCCGGCTGCTGGATGAGGGTGCGCCCGGCATTCACCTCTATACCCTCAACAAGGCCGACATGTGCCTGCGCCTTGCGGAAGAGGCCGGTCTCTAAGCCGCCGCGCCTTTTCGTGCCGTTCCGGGGGACGGCCCGCGCGCCGTTCCCCGTTTCAACGCCGGAAATCCACCGGCAGCCGCACCCGCTGCCCGGCCTTGTTGCGGAAGAGCACATAACCCCGTGCCCGACCGAACAGGTAGACGCGGCGGGTGACGTCCACATCCTTGCGGCAGTAGGCGGCGATCTCGTCCACGCGGCCTTCCTTCCACCAGCGCAGGGCCTGCAGACCGTCGGCGCTCTTGCCCTCATGCAGCGTGGCCTGCGCCACATTGTCCAGCGATACCCGGTAGTGCAGGCGCTCCTCGATGCGGCGCAGCAGATCGAGACTGGGCAGCTCCCGCAAGGCAAAATCCGCAAAGGGCTGCAATACCGCATAGTCAAAACGCACGGAATTGAAGCCCACCACCAGCGGCGCGCTCCGCAGCCGCTCGAGACAGGCGGGCAACTCCTCCTGCCCGTAGGTGTGAAAGGCCCCGTCCCGGCTGTCGTAGACCACGGCCACGCTCACGCCCATATCTCCGGCCCGCTGCCAGCCGCCCACCTCGGCGGCGCTGCGCCGCGTCTCCACGTCCAACACCACGAAGGGCGGCACATCCGCTTCGGAAATGTCCGCCGCGTCGGGCCTGTCCGGGGCATCCGGCGCGTCCGTTTCCGGCGCGGGCGCGAGGCCTGCCCCGCCTGATGCGTCCGGTGCGTGCGGAGGAGCCGCCGCCTCTCCCAGCTCCCGGTCGCCCGCCACGGTCAGCCCCCGCGAGGGCGCGGGCGAACAGCGCAATTCCCGCGCCAGGGCCTCGCCTTCGGCCTCGCATCCCGGGGCCAGCACATCGTCCGCCAGCGCCACGGCTCCGGCCTTGCTGATGGGCCGGTTGCCCGAACCGCACTTGGGCGAATGCACGCAGGAGGGACAGCCGTCCTCGCAGGGGCAGGACGCAATGGCCTCCCGGCTCAGGCGCAGCAGCTCCCCTGCCTGCCCGAAGGCCTGTCGCGTCAGGCCCGCGCCGCCGGGCAGGCCGTCGTAAATGAACACCCCCGGCAGGCCGGTCTGCGGATGCAATGGAATGGATATGCCGCCGAAGTCGTTGCGATCCGCCATGACCAGCAAGGGCAAAAGACCGATGGCCGCATGCTCCAGCGCATGAATGGCCCCCATGAAATGCAGGAAGGCCGCCTCCAGCCGCAGGCGCGTGCTGTCAGGAAAGACGTACCACAGCCCCTCGGTCTCGAAAACATGCGGCGGCGCGTCCAGCGGCACGATGGTCAGCAGGCGGTTGCCCGAGGTGCTGCGCTTCTCATAGCCCGTCACCTGATCCATGATCCGCAGACGTCCCCGGCAGACCATGCCCCGCCCCAGAGGCCGCCGTTCGTACTCGTCCAGAATGTCCGTGCTTTTCTGCCCCCGCACCCGCGTAAACCAGTTCACCTTTTCCGGCTGCGCCAGCACCCGCCCGCGCGCGACATCCAGCTCCCGCACCACATAGCTTCGGCCCTGATGCAGATAGACCGCGCCGGGATGGGTTTCCCGCCAGGCCCGCCAGCCGTCCACCGAACCGATGACCCGGCCCTCCGTGTCCTCGATGACGCAGTTCTGCCCCGCGCCGCGCAAGTCCACCAGCCGCTGCGGTCGCTTGCGCGCGGCCAGCCACTGATCGCCCTCCGCACTGCGCAGCAGCGTGCCGTCCCGCTCCAGCTGCCGCACCGCCTCCCGCGCGGGCGCATGGCGCAACCAGACCTCGTCCCGCCGCAGGGGCATTTCCGCCGCCGCGCATTCCAGATGCCGGGCCGCAATGACCGCATTGTCGGGATTGACCACCGCCTTTTCCGGCGGGCGGCTGAAAAAGTCGTCAGGATGCCGCATGAAATACTGATCGAGCGCATCCTCCCCGGCCACCAGCAGCACGGCGGATTCCTGCCGCGCCCGGCCCACGCGCCCGCCGCGCTGCAACGTCGCCATGATGGTGCCCGGATAGCCCACCAGTATGCAGACATCCAGCCCGCCGATGTCGATGCCCAGTTCCAGCGCGCTGGTGCTCACCACGGCCAGCAGCTCGCCCGAGGCCATGCGCGCCTCGATGTCGCGGCGCTCCTCCGGCAGATAACCCGCCCGATAGGCCGCAATCTTTCCGGCATGGGGGCCGCTCAGGCTGCCCGCCCACAGGCTGATCAGCTCCGTCATGCGCCGGGAACGGCAATAGACGATGCTGCGCAATCCCCGCGCCAGCGCGGCCTTGAGCAGATCAATGGCCGCCGTGGACGGGCTTTGCTCGGGATCGATGAAAACCACATGGCGCGGCCCCTGCGGCGCGCCGGACTGATCCACCACCACCGGCGCGGCCAGTCCGGAGGCCTCGTCCGCGCCGCAGAGCGCCGCCGCCAGCTCGCCCGGATTGCCCACCGTGGCCGTGCAGAAAATATAGGTGGGCCGCGCCCCGTAACGCCCGGCCAGCCGGTTGAGCCGCCGGAACACCTGCGCCATGTGCGCGCCAAATACCCCCCGGTAGGTGTGGGCCTCGTCCACCACCACATGGCTGAGGCCCGCCAGAAAGGCCGCCCACTGCTCATGGTGCGGCAAAATGGCCAGATGCAGCATTTCGGGATTGCTGATCAGCACCTGCGGCGGATCGCGGCGGATCTTGCGCCGGAAATGCTCGCTCGTGTCGCCGTCATAGAGCGCCGCGCGCGGACGGCTGATTGCCGGCCACAGGGCGCACAGGCTGTTGAAGCCCGCCAGCTGATCCTGCGCCAGCGCCTTGAGCGGAAAAAGATAGAGCGCCCGCGCGTCCGGGTCCTGCCAGAAGGCTTCCAGCACCGGCAAATGATAGACCAGACTCTTGCCGCTGGCCGTGGGCGTGGCCACCACCACCGACCGCCCCGATCTCACATAATCCGTGGCCAGCGCCTGATGCGCATAGAGCCGCTCCAGCCCCCGCGCCTTCAGCAGGCCTTGCATGGCCGCCGACCACGGCAGGCGCGTATCGGCACATTCGGCCTCGCGCCCCGGCAACAGGCGGTGGGTGCGGATCTGCCCGGCAAAACGCGGCGAGGCCAGCAATTTTTCAATATATTCACCGACGGACACGGGCTACTCCCCGGCCATGCCGTCCCGCGCGGCCATGTCGCCCCCGCTTTGCACATTGGCCGCATGGCCCACGTCCACCGCCTCGCGCAAGCCCTCCTCCGGCGGTACGCACAGGCCCGCCGCCTCACAGGGCGTCAGCTGCCGCACCACCCGCGCCGGCGCGCCCGCCGCCACGCACAAGGGCGGCACGTCCCGCGTGACCACACTGCCCGCGCCGATAATGGCCCCATGCCCGATGCTCACCCCCTTGAGCACCATGCAGCCCATGCCCAGCCAGGCATGATCGCCAATGCTCACCGGCGCGTCATGCTCCAGCCCCGGATCGAGCGAACGCCGCTCCGGCGGCCACGGCGCATGAAAGTCCGAATCCACGATGATGCAATTGGGCGCCAGCATGACCTGCCGCCCCAGCGTGATGCTTGTCGATCTCGCCGTCAGCGCCGCGCCCGTCAGTTCGCAGCCCTCGCCCAGCACAATGCGCGCCTCCGGCCCGAAGGTGCGCAAGCGGCACGGCGCCAGCACCGTGGCCGCCGTGGCCCGCCGCCACGAGGATATGAAACTGCAGCCCGCGCCAATCTCAATCCGGCTGCCCGGCCAGCGCATCAGCCCCACCGGCCCGTGCGCCCGCACCCCCGGCCCTACCCGCACCCCCAGAAAGGCCGCTTTGCCCAGAAGGCGCAACGTCCCCAGCAGCCGCCCCCCGTCCTGCATGATCCGCAGGCAGCCGTAACTGATCACATTGGCGGGCGTCAGCCCCCGCTCACGAATTTTGCGCCAGATGCTCACGCAACGTCTTCTCCCAGAGCTTTTTTCAGAATCCATGCCGGACAACGTGCCCCAACACGCCCTCACCGCTTGGCACGTCTCCTCCAGTATACACAAAAAGCAGCGCCCACACAGCAGAAAATCCCCATGTGAAATTTTTGAAAAATTCAATGATATTACATTGTTGTAAGGTGCAACGAAAAGCCTGCGGCAGGCGCGACGGCCTCCCGAACTGGGCATTGTCATATCGTGTTGCTTTTGTTGATTATTTTTCGGTGAGGGAGGCCTTTTGTTCACAAAAGGCCTCCCTCACCGACCCCCTCCCTGCCAAAAAATTTTGCCGGAGTGTTGAGCAGGCCGCGACGCCCGGCATCAGAACAACAACGTTTCTGGGACGATGAGGGGCGTGAGAAAAAGTCCCTTGTTCATGAAAAGCCCCTCAGTCCGCGCGAAACGTCGCCGAGCAATGGCGACTGATTTTTGTTGAGGGGGGAAGGAAGGGGATTTGCTCGCGCCCAAATCCCCTTCCTTCCCCCCT
>NHCFC04200__coassemble_489_pt1 | contig 43392 bp, 45 predicted proteins | sample NHCFC04200__metabat2_low_PE_055 | metagenome-assembled genome bin NHCFC04200
ATGGGATGGGCAGCAATGGAAAACTTCATCAAAATACTCCCACCACAATAGTGAACTTGCTCATCGCTATCGAATGAATAGTTACCGAGTTCTTTTAACTCTAGGACGGGATGGATTTATTATTTTTATCCCCAATGATAAACGCCTTGACAGTGTCTATGATGCATTTATAAAAGCAGGAGTTGAAAAACTTGGCAGATAGACTAAAAATAAAAAGCCCCCCACAATCGCATCATATTTTCCATTAACCATAAATATATAATTAAATGAACAAACGTTAGTAAATCAATTTTATAGAATATTCTCAGCAGAAGATGGTGAAAACCTCACCCGCTGTCTTTCTGCTTGAAGCGCCTGCTGGCCTGCGCTAGACTCGCAGCGCGTCCGCGCGTGCGGGCGAATCTTTATCTGGAGGATGTTGTCATGGCTGAAGCACCGGAAAAAAACCTGGCATTGGACATTGTTCGCATCACCGAGGCCGCCGCGCTGGCTTCTGCCCGCTGGCTGGGCCGGGGGGCCAAGGAGGACGGCGACGGCGCTGCCGTTGACGCCATGCGCAACAGTTTCTCCACCCTGCATGTGGACGGCATTGTGGTCATCGGCGAGGGCGAGAAGGACAAGGCTCCCATGCTGTACAACGGCGAGCGTGTGGGCATGGGCGACGGCCCGCAGCTGGATGTGGCCGTTGATCCGGTGGAAGGCACGAGTCTGCTGGCCTTCGGGCGTCCCAACGCCATTTCCACGGTGGCGGTGGCCCCGCGCGGCAGCATGTTCAATCCCGGCCCGAGTTTCTACATGCAGAAGCTGGTGGTGCCCGGCGAGGCCCGGGATGTGGTCGATCTGGATGCGCCGGTGGCCGACAACCTGGCCCGGGTGGCCAAGGCGCTGGACAAGAAGGTGCAGGATCTTGTGGTATTTGTGCTGGACAAGCCGCGCCACAAGCAGCTTATTGCGGACATTCGCGCCGTGGGCGCGCGCATTCAGCTGCATACCGACGGCGATGTGGCCGGCGCGCTCATGGCGGTTGATCCGCGCAATGAAGTGGACATCATGATGGGCACGGGCGGCACGCCGGAAGGGGTGCTGGCGGCCTGCGCCATCAAGGGCATGGACGGTCAGATGCTGGCCCGCCTTGATCCGCAGTCCTATGTGGAAAAGGAGGCCATCACCAATGCGGGCATCGACATCCGCGAAATTCTGACCGTCAACGAACTGGTCAAAAGCGACGACTGCTTCTTTGCCGCCACCGGCATTTCCGGCGGGGACTTTTTGCGCGGGGTGCGCTACAGCGCGCGTCATGCGGTGACGCATTCGCTGGTGCTGCGCGGCAAGACCGGGACGTTGCGCTATGTGGAGTCCTACCACAACCTTGATCGCCTCACCAAGATCAGCGCGGTGCCCTATTAGGGTCTGTTAACGCAAATTTTGAAAACAATTTCAACAGATAATGAAAACAGACCATGCACGCCCCGCTTGCCTTGGGAGACAGGGTTGCCTCGTGTCCCTGTCTCTTCCCCGGTAAACGCGCGCCGGGGAAGGGATGGGGGGCTTGGGGGGAAGGGGACCCCCTCCAGCGCCGGCAGCGACCGAAAGACGGCCCGCAAGGGCCGTGCCCGTGAGGCGACGCCGGAGCCTTACGGGCATCGACAGCAGAGCGAGGGGTTCCCCTTTCCCCCAAAACAGGCAGCGAATCGTGGTAACAGGCCCGAGGAGGTGCCGGGGCATAGCGAGCGCACAGCGGCACGCCCACCGGCGCCGCGAGCGTGACTCGGCAACACATGACACAGGCTCGTCGCACGGCGGGCTTTTTCAAGGAGACGTATGAACGGTTTTGTTCGTCTGGGCGCGGCCCTGTGCTGCGCCTGCCTCTGCCTGACTCCGTTTGCCCTGCCGCAGACGGCCACAGCGGCTGCGGCGCGTGCCGCCACGCGTTCGGTCTATGACAAACAGCCGGACGTGAGCGAAAAGGAACTGCTGGCCTTTCTTGAACTGCTGCCGCAGTTCCGGCAATGGACGCGCGCGGAACAGGAAGAAGCCCACCCCGTCCTGCGGGCGGGCAAGGCGGATTTTCTCTATTCGCCCAAGGCCACGCAATGGGTCACGGAAAAGGGCTGGGATGCCCGGCGCTTTTTCTGCGTCATGGGGCGCATGGCCGCCGCCCTTGTCATGGTGGAGGAAGGCGGCAATGCAATGGCCCGGCCCAAGGATATGCCTGAGGTCAGCAAGGCCGAACTGGAACTGGCTCGCAAGCATCTGGGCAGCATCCTCAAGGCCAGCATGGACAATGCGCAGCTGCAGTAGGCGGCCTTGACGCGGACGGCATCGGGGGAGACGGATCGGGACGATCCGCCTCCCCCGTTTTTTTGCAGGTCAGGAAACACGCCTATTGCCAGTTGAGCACGGCGCGCTGCACATGGGGCTGCAGGAGCAGGCAGAGCCAGGGCAGAAGCAGCAGCCAGAGGCGACGGGCCAGCTGCGGCCGGTAGAGCGGCACGGCCCAGAGGCAGGCAGCCAGCGAGAGCAGGGCCGCAGCGGGCGCGGTATTGAGAGTGGCCAGGGCCGTGGGGTCTTGCCACAGACCGCTGAGGGGCTGCCCGGCCATGAGCAGACGCAGGGGTTGCAGCAGGATGTCGCTCCAGCGGTCGATGCAGGTGGGCAGCAGGCCCAGCACGGCCCAGACGGCGCACCAGCGGGCTGCACGATCCCAGTTCCTGCCCAGCAGGAGGGGCGTCCGCGCATTGGCGTAGAGCGCCAGCAGGGCCAGACCGCCCGCAGCCGCCAGGTGAGAAAAGGCCGTCCCGAGGCTGTTGTTCAGCAGAAGGCGATGCATGTCGCTCACGGCCATATCCTGCGGCGGCGGCATGAACCAGCCCCCCTGCACCAGAATCAGGCCGAGCTGACAGAGCAGGACGGGCACGAGCAGCAGCATGGGCCGCCGGATGAGGGAACCGTCATAGCGGCAATCTTCATCCTTCAGCAGCGGCGGAAAATCCGGCAGGCGCGTGTTGGCCCTCCGGACGAGGCTCAGGAAGACGGCGGCCAGTGCGCAGGCAAAGAGACCGGCGGCCAGCGTTTCCCCAAACCAGCGCGGCAGGGAGGCCGCATTGTCGGCCATGAGGAGGCTTAGCCCGGCATCCAGCAGCAGAAGCAGGATGGAGCACCAGCACAGGCGCAGGCAAAGGACGGCAAGGCGTTCAATGCCCCAGACGGTAAGGCGGCCGTGCCCGCGCCGCCCGAGGGGATAGGTGAGCAGCAGGATAAGGGGCAGCAGTTCCGTGGCCTGAAGACAGTATTTGAGCAGCAGTTTCAGTTCCAGCATGGCAAAAGGGGGTCTCCGGGAGGATCAAAGGGAAAGGGACAATGCCATGAAACGACGCCGGACGCCAGTCCGGCTCCGTTCGTGCGCGTGCGGCAGCGGCGAAGGCGACGGGCGGCGCACGCCTGACGGCGGCATCCCCGGCAGGGCTGACGGCTTCGCCGAACATCTTGTCAGAAGAACAGCCATGACATGAGGGAGAGCATCTGCACACGGGCTTGCAGAATCAGACACAGCAGCGGCAGGAGTACCGGCCAGAGGCGGCGCGCCCGTTGTGGCCGACAAATCAGCATGGCCCAGAAGCAGGCGGCCAGCGCAACCATGATCATGGAGGGCCGGATAAGGCCGTTCTTCCACAGTCCGATGTCAAGACAGAGAACCAGCCGCCCCAGCACGGCCCAGGCGGCGCACCAGCGAACCGCGCGATCCCAGTTCCGGCCGCTCAGAAGCGGCGTCCGGGCATGGGCATGGAGCGCCAGCAGGGCTACCCCGCCCGCGGCCGAGAGACAGGCCAAGGCCGTCTGGATGTCGCCGCCGGGGCTGTTCCCGGTCATCTTGTCCCAGAACGACGGCATGAACCAGCCCCCCTGCGCCTGCAGCAGAACGAACTGGCAGAGCAGGACGGGCACGAGCAGCAGCATGGGGCGGCGGATGACGGCGCCGTCATAGCGGCAGTCCTCGTCCGCTTGCGACGGCGGAAAGTCCGGCAAGCTCCGGTTGGCCCGTTGGACAAGCAGCAGGAAGGCGGCGGCCAGCGCACAGGCCAGCAGGCTCACCAGCAGCGTTTCCCCATAGCCGCGCGGCAGAGCGGCCCTGCGCATGGCCGTCAGCCCGGCCTGCAGGAGCAGCATCCCGCAGGAGGCCCCGCACAGCCACAGGCACAGGCGGGTGAGCCGTTCAATGCCCCAGACGGCAAGGCGGCCATGCCCGCGCCGTCCGAGGGGATAGGTGAGCAGGAGGATGAGAGGCAGCAGTTCCGTTGCCTCAAGGGCATATTCGGCGAGTTTCTTCAGTTCCAGCATGGCGGCAGCCCCTTCAGCGGGGAAACTCTGTGCAACGAAGCGATACCACGAAACAATGCCGGACGCCAATCCTCTTTCAGCCCCGGGCCTGCGGGATGGCCGGGACGATCGCCAAAGCGGTCAGAAGAATCGTGACAGGAGGACGAGCTTCAGTACAGGGGCTTGCAGCATCAGGCACAGCAGCGGCAGGAGCACCGGCCAGAGGCGGCGCGCCCATTGCGGCCGAAAGAGCAGCGCGGCCCAGAGGCAGAGGGCCAGCGAATTCAGGGCGGCGGTGGTCGGCAGCTAAGCAAGCCGTTCCAACCTCGCTCCAGACAAGACTGAGGGGCTGTCCGGCCAGCAGCAGCGAGCAGGGCTTGTCCAGCACCTTGGCCCAGCTTTTCAGGCAGACGATGAGCTGCCCCAGTACGGCCCAGGCGGCGCACCAGCGAACGGCACGATCCCGGTTCCGGTCGCTCAAAAGCGGCGTCCGGGCATGGGCGTGGAGGGCCAGCAGGGCCAGCCCGCCCGCGACCGAGAGTTGGGACAGGGCATCCAGAAGGCAGCCGCCCGGGAACTCCAGGATGATCTCCCACCAGTCTTTCGTCCAAAGGAGACGGCCATCGACCTCGCCCAGCAACGCGAACTGACAGAGCAGGACGGGCACGAGCAGCAGCATGGGGCGGCGGATGACGGCGCCGTCATAGCGGCAGTCCTCGTCCTGTTGCGAGGGCGGAAAGTCCGGCAAGCGCCGGTTGGCCCGTTGCACAAGGCCAAGGAAAAACGCGCCCAGCGCGCAGGCCAGCAGAGCAAGGACAAGTGAAATCAAGGTATTATGCCGCTGCCGGTCGGAAGCCCAGTCGGACAGGGACAGCATCCGCCCTCCCTCCAGCAGCAGAAACAGGGCGGAGCAGCAGCACAGACAGAGGCACAGGGAGACAAGACGTTCCATGCCCCAGACGGCAAGGCAGCCGTGTCCGCGCCGCCCGAGGGGGTAGGTGAACAGGAGGATGAGGGGCAGGGCTTGCATGGCCCGAAAACAGTATCCGGCCAGATAGTACCATTCCGGCGTCACAGCGAAAACTCAGGGCGAGGCGGGCCGCCAAATGAAACGAAGCCGGACAGGCATCCGGCTTCGTCCGCAGGTTTGCGATGTCGGCAAAGCCGACAGGGGGGGACGCAAGACCTGATTGCGGCTTATTCGACCAGGACGGCCCGCTTGATGATCACGGGCTCACGGGGCACGTCGTCATGATAGCCCCGTGAGGCAGTGGGCACGGCGGCAATCTTGTCCACCACGTTCTGCCCCTTGATGACCTTGCCGAACACGGCATAGCCCCAGCCTTCGGGGGTGGCGCCGCGGTAGTTCAGGAAGGCATTGTCCCGGGTATTGATGAAAAATTGGGACGTGGCGGAGTGCGGCTCGCTGGTGCGGGCCATGGCCACGGTGTACTTCTTGTTCTGCAGGCCGTTGGCCGCCTCGTTCTTGATGGGGGCGCGAGTGGGCTTTTCCTTGAGTTCGGGCGTCATGCCGCCGCCCTGGATCATGAAGTCCTTGATCACGCGGTGAAAAATCGTGCCGTCGTAATGCCCGGCCTTGACGTATTGCAGGAAATTGTCCACAGTCATGGGGGCTTTGCTGCTGTCCAGCCGCAGCAGGATGTCCCCGTAATTGGTTTCCAGCCTGACCACCGGATCAGGCCCGGCGGCGGCAACCGTTCCGGGCAGGCAGAGACCAAGGGCGCACAGGCCGAATACGAGCGTCAGAACAAAACCTTTGAAAGCGGACATCGGAACTCCTTGCGAAAGGGACGATGCCCCTCTATAGCCCATTCTCCCGGAACTGGCAAGGGGCCGGGCATCGGCCGCCGCCCAGCGGGAGACGAGGACGGGGCTTGCCAAGACGCGGTTCCGTCTTATACTATGCCCTGCGTAATCATCGCCCGCCGTCGGCGGGCCTACCCCCTTACGGAGGACAATCCATGCAAAGTCAGACATATCCCCGTAGCCGGAGCGACGCTTCCGTTGCCAGCATCTTCATGCGGCAGGTCTACCAGTGGATGACCGTGGGCCTCGGCGTCACCGCCCTGACCGCCTACGCCGTCTTCAGCAGCCATACGCTCATGATGGTCATTCTGACCAACCGCCTCCTCATGATCGCCCTCATCGTCGTGGAGTTCGGCTTTGTCATAGCGCTCAGCTCGGCCATTCACAAAATGTCGTCAGGGGTGGCCACGGGCGTTTTCCTGATTTATGCCCTGCTCAACGGCCTGACCCTGTCCGTCATCTTTGTCACCTATCCCATCGGCAACATCGCCAATGCCTTCCTCACCTGCACGCTCCTGTTCCTGGCCATGTCCATTTACGGGGCGACGACCAAGCGCGACCTCACCGGCATGGGCAATTTCCTGTTCATGGGACTCATCGGCATCATCATTGCCGCCATCGTGAACATCTTTCTCGGCAGCGGCATGCTGAGCTTCGTCATCAGCTGCGTGGGCGTCATCGTGTTCACCGGCCTGACGGCCTATGACACCCAGAAGCTGCGCCAGTTCGGCGAAGCCGCCCCGCTTGGCGACACGACCGCCGTGCGACGCGGGGCAATTCTCGGCGCGCTGACCCTCTATCTGGACTTCATCAACCTCTTTCTCATGCTGCTGCGCCTGTTCGGCGGCAACCGCAACTAGGGCCGGGCATTCGCTCGCCTGACCATCGACCAGAGCAACGGGGACAAGGGATGCCTTGTCCCCGTCCGTTTCTTTTTTTGCGCGGCGTGCCGTCCCGGCGACGATGCCCGCCGCCCCGGGATATTCGCATGACCGCACGCCGACCGGATGCCGATGATCGCTCCCCTGCCCGCCCTGCCGCCTCCTTGACCGGGGAGGAGGCCTTCCGTCTACCCGCACGGGCCGAGGCCGCCTTTGCGCCCACGCCCGACGATCTGGCCGCCAAGGAGGACGGCGAGCCGGAGGACGCGCCAATGGCGGCGGACGAAGCGGACAGCACCCCGGAAAATGCCGACCGGACGCTGGCCCGCCGCCTGCTTGCCGCCCTTGACCGCCAGCAGCGGCCCATGCGCCCGGACGGTCTGCTGCGGGTGCTGGGCCTGCCGCGCCGCGTGCGCAAGGAGGTGGAAGCCGCCCTCAACCATCTGGGACGCGAGGGCAAGGCCGTACGCCTGCGCGGCGGCAGCTGGATGCGAGCCGGCAGCCTGCGCGAGGTTCGCGGACGCTATACGGCCCTGCGCAGCGGGGCAGGCGGCTTTGTGACCCCGCTCAACGAACGCGGACAGGTTGCGGGCGCGGATATTTTCATCCATCCCCTGCATGCGGGCGAAGCCTGGCATACGGACACGGTGCGCGTGCTGCTGGCTCCGCACGGGCGGCAGATGCGCGGCCGCAGCCCCGAAGGACGCATCGTGGACGTGCTGGAACGGGGCTGCCGTCAGGTTCCGGCCCATGTGCGGGAACGGGTCGGCCGCCGTCTGCACTGCCGGGCTGCGGACAGCCGTCTGGATGTGTCTTTCAGCGTGGAGATTGATCCCGCCGCCCTGCCGCACACGCCCGCGCGCGGGGCGTTGGTGCTGCTGGAGCCGGAACAGCGTCTGGCCTCGGATCTCTGGCAGGCGCGCCTTGTGCGGGTCATCGGCTGCGAGGACGCCGTGGGCGTGCAGGAAAACCTCGTCAAGCTCAACCATCAGGTGCCGCAGGCCTTCCCGCCCCGAGCCGAGGCCGAGGCGCAGGCCCTGCCGCACGAACCCGCGCCGCAGGACAGGGCCGGACGCGAGGATCTGCGCGCCTGCGTGCTGGTGACCATTGACGGCGCGGACGCCCGCGATTTTGACGACGCCGTTCAGGTGGAAGCCCGCCCGGACGGCTGGCTGCTGCGGGTGGCCATTGCCGACGTGAGCCATTATGTGCGGCCGCGCACCGCGCTGGATGTCGAAGCCTTTGCCCGGGGCAATTCCTGGTATTTTCCCGCCTCGGTGGAGCCCATGCTGCCGCCCGCCCTGAGCAACGGGCTGTGCAGCCTCAACCCCGGGGCGGATCGCCTCTGCATGGCGGCGGAAATACGCATCGACCGGCGCGGACGCCCCGGGACGAGCCGCTTTTTTCCGGCGCTCATGCGTTCGGCGGCCCGCCTCACCTATGAGGAGGTGGAAGCGGCCATCGTGCGCAAGGAAGCCGACGCCCGGACGCGGCTGGCGGCCCTGCCGCGCGGCGAGGACGTGTTGTCCATGCTGGGCGAGGCCTTTCGCCTCTACGAGGCCCTGCGCGCGGCCCGGACGGCCCGGGGCGGTCTGGATTTCGATCTGCCCGAAGCGCGCTACGATCTCACCGCCGACGGGCGGCTGGCGGGCATCGGTCGCCGGGAACGCCTTACCGCCCACCGCCTCATCGAGGAATGCATGATCGCGGCCAATGAGGCCGTGGCCCGCTTTCTCGGCGGCGAACAGGGCGATAGCGCGAACGCCCTCCTCTACCGGGTGCACCCCCGACCGGAGGCCGAACGGCTGGACAGCCTCTTCGATTCGCTGGCGGCCATTGCGCCGGATCGCCTGCCGCCGCGCCCTGACGCCGCTTCCCTGCAGGGCATCCTGCGCGACGTGCGGGGTACGGAACAGGAATTTCTCATCAACCGTCTCTGCCTGCGCGCCATGCCGCAGGCCCGCTATCAGCCGTGGAACGAGGGGCATTTCGGTCTGGCCTCCACGGCCTATTGTCACTTTACCTCCCCCATTCGCCGCTATGCCGATCTGCTGGTGCATCGGGCGCTCAAGCTCAGGCTGGGCTGCGCGGCGGGCAGCGTACCCGCAGGGCAGAAACTGCTGCGGGTGGCGGATCAGCTCAACCGCCGCGAGCGCGAGGCGCTGGAATGCGAACGGGAAATGGCCCGGCGGCTGGCCTGCATCGCCCTGCGGGAACGGGTGGGCGAGCGTTTTGCGGGCGTGGTCTCCGGGGTCACGGATTTCGGCATCTTCGTGGAGCTGGACGCCATGCCCGTGGAAGGCATGATCCGCGTGGAGGATCTCGGCGGGGATGAATTTGCGCTGGACGAACGCCGCCACGCCCTCGTGGGACGGCACAGCGGGGCCGTCTGGGCGCTGGGGCGTCCCGTGGACGTACGCCTTGCCGATGTGCATCAGGGGCGACTGGAAATCCGCCTTGTCCCGGCTGACGCGCCCGTCGGACGCCTGAACGGACGCGGACGCCGGGCGCAAGGCCGCACAGGCCGGGAACCGGCCCCCGCGAACAATCGCCGCTCGACGGGTCGTGCCCGCGCCGGACGCCACGACCGCGCCGGACGGGCCGAACGCGCCCACACGCGCGGTCACCCCCGGCCCGCGCCGCGCCGGGGCGGCAGGGGGCGCGGCTGATGGGTCTGCTCTCCGGCAGCCAGCGCATGGGCGCGGCGGCCCTGCTGCTGGCCGTGAGCACCATCCTTTCCCGCCTCATGGGACTGGTACGCGACAAGGTCATCTCCTGGCAGTTCGGCGCGGGCAGCGAGGCGGACATGTACTTTGCCGCCTTCGTGGTGCCGGACATCATCAATGGCCTGCTGGCCGGGGGCATCATGTCCATCACCATGATCCCCCTGCTCTCCCGGCGCTTTGCCGAGGACGAGGACGATGCCTGGCGCTTCTTCTCCTGCGTGTTCAGCTGGATGAGCCTTGCCGCCGTCATCGTTACCGGCGCGGGCATGCTGGGCGCACACCAACTTGCCCGCATCACGGCCCCGGGCTTCGACGAGGCGCAGCTGGCGCGCCTGACCTTCTTCATGCGCATCATCCTGCCCGCGCAGGTCTTTTTTCTCTGCGGCTCCTGCATGACCGCCCTGCTCTTCTTGCGGCGGCAGTTCCGGGTACCCGCGCTCACCCCCCTCATCTACAACGGCTGCATCATTCTGGGCGGCCTCTGCCTGCCGTGGTGCAGCCGGCAGCTCGGGCTGCCGCCGCAATGGGAGTTCGAGGGCATGAGCGGCTATTGCGCCGGCGTGACCGTGGGCGCGGCCATCGGAGCCTTCTGGCTGCCCTGGCGCGTGGCCCGGGGCGGCGGCCTCCAGCTGGAATGGCGGCTCAGGCATCCGCTGTTCCTGAAATTTCTGCTCACGGCCCTGCCGCTCATGCTGGGGCAGACCATCATCCTGCTGGATGAACAGTTCATGCGCGTCTTCGGCTCCCAGCTCGCCGAAGGCGGCGTGAGCCTGCTCAACTACGCCCGGCGCATCACGCAGGTGCCGGTGGGCCTCATGGGGCAGGCTGCCGCCGTGGCCTCCTACCCCTTTCTTGTGGCGCTGGTGACCAGCGGCGAGCGGGAACGCTTCGACAGCACGCTGGCCACGGCTCTGCGGGCCAGCGTGGGCCTGATCATCCCCTGCGCCCTCTGGCTGGGACTGGCCGCCGGGCCGGTGCTGACCGTCATCTTTCAGGGCGGGCGCTTCGGCCCGTCCGAGACCCTGGCCTGCACGCCGCTTCTGCAGATCATGCTGGCCGCCACGCCGTTCTGGATCATTTACATGGTTCTCGTGCGGGCCTTCTATGCCAACGGCGATACCGTCACCCCGGCGGTCACGGGCACGATCATGACCGTGCTGGTTCTTCCCTGCTACCAGTTCTGGGCCGTGCCGCACGGCGCGTGGGCCATCAGTCTCGTTTCCGGCCTGAGCGTGAGCGCCTATGTGCTCTGGCTCATGGGCATCTGGCGGCGGCGCATGGGCGGCGGGGCCTTTGCCGGACTGGGCGGACAGGCCCTGCGCGTGCTGCTCTGTTCCCTTGTGGCGGCCCTGCCCGCCTGCTGGGGTCAGTCCCTGCCTTTGGCCGAATGGCTGGCGCGGCTGACGGGCAGCCGTCCCGCGCCGCTCATCGAGGCCCTGGGACTGCTGGGCGTGAGCGGCAGCCTGTTCGCCCTGAGCTTTGCCCTGCTTTCCCAGCGGCTGGCCCCGGACGTGCTGGCCCCGCTTTGGCAACGCCTGCGGCGGCGCGCCCGGCGGCAGGAAGCGGCGGACAGGCCCGACGCCCCGGACAGGCGCTGACCGCAATGCGTCCGGCGACGGACTTCACGCGGCCACTTGACAGACGGCGGCTTTTTACTATAGTTGCCCATTCCGAAGAATCAGCAGCGCTGCGGCGCTATGGAGGTCCATGTATGACTGCTCTGCAGAATGCCGTCAAAACGGCTGATGGTGTGACGGTGAACGGCATTGCCGTTCTGCCCGTGATCGACAAGTGCGAAGGCTGTGATCGCGTGCGGGAGTTTGAAGGTCAGAACTTCTGCTCCAGCTATCCCAATCCCGAACGCAAATGGGTGGGCGGACGCTGCAATTTCGCCACCCATGTCAAGGTGCAGGTGGCTGCCGCCGCCAAGGTCAACCCCCTCAAGGCGTCCAAGCGCGCCGCCAAGGGTCGCTAGGCCGAACGTCTTTTCGTCGTCCCCGCCCGAGGGGCGTCCCCCATTTTCAGAAGGAGGCTTTTCGGGCCTCCTTTTTTTGTCCCGCCCGTGCGGGTTGCGGAGTCCGTCATGTCCGACCACACGCTGCTGCCCCTGCTGCTGGCCCATCTGACCGGGCAGGAAGATACCGTGGAACAGCTGCAACGCCTGCTTACCGCCTTTCGCGCTCTCGGCCCGGAAAACGGCGGCGACGGCGAAATGCCCAAGGCCCGCTACATTGCCCAGTGGCTCGGCGGGCAGGATTCCCCCCTTGCCATGCGCTGGTACAATGCGCCCGACCCCCGCGTGCCCTGCGGCGAACGCCCCAATCTGGTGGCCCGCCTGCCCGGCACGGGCGAACGCACGCTCTGGCTCTTTGCCCATACGGATGTGGTGCCCGCCGGGCCGGCGAGCGACTGGACGCATGATCCCTGGGACGTGCGCCGGGACGGCGATCTGCTCTACGGGCGCGGCGTGGAGGACAATCAGCAGGGGCTGGTCAGCATGCTCCTGCTGGCCGATGCCCTGCGCACGGCGCTGGCCCGGGGCGCGGCCCGGCCGCCGCTGGGGCTGGGACTGGTATTCATGGCCGACGAGGAATGCGGCAACGAAAAGGGCCTGCGGCATCTGCTCGAGCGGGCCGGCGATCTCTTTCACCCGGACGATCTGTTCATTGTGCCGGATTCCGGCTCGCCCACGGGCGAGGATGTGGAAGTGGCCGAAAAGCATGTGCTCTGGCTGCGCGTGAAAACCACGGGCCGTCAGTGCCATGCCTCGCAGCCGCAGTGCGGGGTCAATGCGCTGGTGGCCGGTTCCGACGCCGTGCTGGCCTGCGCCGCCCTGGGCGAGGATTTTCCGCGGACGGACGATCTCTTTCAGCCGCCCTGCTCCACCTTTGTGCCCAGCCGCCGCGAGGGCGGGACGGGCAGCATCAATATCCTGCCCGGCGACGACTGCTTCTTTGTGGACTGCCGCCTGCTGCCGGACGTCGCGCCCGAAGCCGTGCTGGCAGCGGCCCGCCGCCGCGTGGCCGAGGTGGCCCGCCGCCACAACGTGGACATCACGGTGGACATCCATCATCATCAGGCGGCCAGCGTCACCCCGACCGACAGCCCGGTGGTGGCGGCCCTGGGCAGAGCCATTCAGGCCGTCTACGGGGTCACGGCCCGCCCGGTGGGCATCGGCGGGGCCACAGTGGCCGCGCTCCTGCGGCGTCAGGGGCTGCCTGCCGTGGTCTGGAGCCGCATGTTCGCCGTCTGCCACCAGCCGGACGAACGCTCCTCCATCGCCGCCACCATTCAGGACGCGCAGGTTTTTGCCCATGTGCTCTGCGGGAACTGAGATGCACGCACGCGACAGTTTTGACGTCATCGTGGTGGGCGGCGGGCATGCGGGCTGCGAGGCCGCGGCGGCGCTGGCCCGTCTGGGCCACCGTACCCTGCTCGTCACCGGCAATGTGGATCGTCTGGGGCACCTTTCCTGCAATCCGGCCATCGGCGGGCTGGCCAAGGGCCACATGGTGCGCGAGATCGACGCCCTTGGCGGCATGATGGGCCTGTGGGCCGATGCGGCGGGCATCCAGTTCCGCACGCTCAACATGAGCAAGGGGCCGGCGGTGCGGGCCACGCGCGCCCAGATGGATCGGCAGGCCTATATGAAGGCCGTGCGCGGCACGCTCTATGCCCTGCCCGCGCTGCGCATCTGGCAGGATGAGGTGGTGGACGTGCTCACGGACGATGCCCGCACGCGCGGCGTCGTGACGGCCCTGGGCCAGCGTTTTTACGCGCCGCATGTGCTGCTGACCACCGGCACCTTTCTGGACGGGCGCATTCATGTGGGCCTGACCCATCTGCCCGGGGGCCGCCTGGGCGACGCCCCGGCACGCGGCCTGTCCGACGGTCTGCGGCGGCTGGGCTTCACGCTGGGACGCCTCAAGACGGGCACCTGCCCGCGCCTTTTGCGTTCCAGCATCAATTATGACGGTCTGGAGGAACAGAAGGGCGACACGCCGCCGCCGGGCTTCAGCTTTCACGGGCCGGGGCCGGTGCTGCCGCAGGTGAGCTGCCATATCACCTGGACCAATGCGGCCGCTCACGAGGCCATTCGCAGCGGCTTCGATCGTTCGCCCCTGTTCACCGGCGTCATCGAGGGCACGGGCGCGCGCTACTGCCCGTCCGTGGAAGACAAGGTGGCCCGCTTCCCCGACCGCGAACGGCATCAGATCTTTCTGGAGCCCGAAGGGCTGGACAGCGCCGAGGTCTATGCCAACGGCATTTCCACCAGCCTGCCGCTGGACGTGCAGCAGGCCATGCTGGCGGCCATTCCCGGTCTGGAGAAGGCGGTCATGGTGCGGCCCGGCTACGCCATCGAATACGATTATGCCAACCCGGTGCAGCTCCTTTCCACCCTGGAGAGCAAGCCCGTGCCCGGTCTCTGGCTGGCCGGGCAGATCAACGGCACCTCCGGTTACGAGGAGGCCGCCGCGCAGGGCCTCTGGGCCGCGCTCAACATTTCCTGCCGCCTGCGGGAGCGCGATCCCCTTGTGCCGGATCGCACATCCTCCTACATGGCCGTGCTGGTGGACGACCTCGTGACCCTGGGCACGGAGGAACCCTACCGCATGTTCACCTCGCGCGCGGAACACCGCCTCCTCCTGCGGGAGGACAATGCCGACAGCCGCCTGACCCCGCTGGGCCGGGAACTGGGGCTGGTGGACGACGCCCACTGGGAACGCTTCCGGCGCAAGATGGACGGCGCGGACAGGCTGCGCCGCCTGCTGGACAGGGAACGCCTGAACGACCGCCGCCTTCTGCCCGACGAAAGCCTGCTCGGACGCACGCTGGCCGAGGTGCTGCGGCGGCCCGAAGTGGAGCTGGCCCAGCTGGCGGACTGGCATCCCCCGCTGGCCGCCCTGCTGGCCGCGGAAGCGGCGGAAGGAGCCTTCAGCGCTCAGGTGGACGTGAAATACGCGGGCTACCTTGAACGCCAGCGCGAACTGGTAGCCCGCGCCAAGCGGCTGGAATCGCTTCCCTTGCCGGAAGATTTGGACTACAGTGACGTTGCCGGTCTTTCCCGGGAGGTGGAAGAAAAGCTGCAACGTGTGCGCCCACGCAATCTGGGGCAGGCCGGTCGCATTTCCGGCGTCACGCCGGCGGCGGTGGGCTGCCTTGAAATCCATCTGCACAAACTGGGACGGCTTCATCCCCCCCTGTCGGCGGCCCAGCGCTGAACAACCGGCACGCCGGTGCAGGAGAACCCTTATGTCATCCACCCTGATCATTATTCTGAGCCTTGTCGGCGGGCTGCTCATCTATCTGGCGGCCCATTTCTGGCAGCAACGCATCCAGTCGCGCAATACGGAGCAGCATTTCAGCAAGATCGCCCACAGCATCCTGGAAGATGCCCTGCTTGCGCGCGCGGTCTTTCTGCTGGAACCCGACGCGCGGGCCGCGGGCAATCACGGCTATCGGGGCGAACTGGACAGCATTCATGACGGCAAGCTGACGCTGCGCCTGCTTGACCCCATGTCCAGTCTGCTGGAAAAGGCCCCTGTCTGCCTGCAATTCCAGACCAGGGAACGGAGCGGGCAGCAGTATTTCAAATTCAACGCCGAAATCCTGAAAATTCTGGCCGGCGATCCCCAGAAGCTGGAATTGAGCTTTCCCGTCAGTCTGGAAATCGGCCACAAGCGCAATTTTGTCCGCGTGACGCCGCCCGCTGACAGCATCCGTCTGCTGAGTGTCTGGAGCATCACGCCGGAGCAGCCCATGCCGCTCTCGCTGGCGCAGGTCGGCCAGCCCCTTCTGGCGACCAGGCGCGACGATGCCGCCCCGCCCCTGTTTCTGGCGAATATTTCCGCCTCGGGCATGGCCATCGGCTTTCCCGCCTCCGACGAATATGCGCCGCTACCCGTTGACCTGAAGCGCGGTTCCCCGCTATTCTGTCTTCTGGTATTCGAGATGGAAGGCAAACCCGTCACGTTCTGGTCAACCTGTTCGGTCAACAATGTTCGCTGGAGCAAGAGGGATTCGGCGCATCTGGTGGGTCTGGAGTATACCAACTGGGCCGTTCTCCAGCCCGGCGAACGCTCGCTGGAATGGCTGCACGCCTCGCCGGCCAAGGGCGTCCCGCCCATCCTGCGCTGGGTCGAGAGTCTGGGGGGCAGACAGTAGCACCGCCGGAACAATCGGGCGTGAACGGCAAGGCATGCCGTGAAGCCGGCGCTTCACCGGCGTCATACACAAACCTGCAACAAAGGAGGCCGTTGTGGACGGTGGCCCCGAAAGTCACAGTAGCATCTGGTCGCGTCTGGGGCGTCTGTTCGGACGCGACGACGAAGAATCCCTTGAAAAAGCCATTCTGGAAGCCCGCGCCGACGGCGAGGTGGAGCCGGACGAGGAATCCATGCTCCTCGGCATCCTGCGCTTCAATGACCTGCAGGTGCAGGACACCATGACCCCCCGCACGGACATCGACTGCGTGCCCGAGGACATGCCCCTGCCCGAGGTGGCCCGCGTCATCGTGGAGTCAGGGCACTCCCGCATCCCGGTCTTCCGGGATACCCGCGACAACATGGTCGGCATCCTCCATGCCAAGGACATTTTGAGCAGCCTGCTCTCCCCCGATCCGGACAGGCAATCCCTTTCCTCCATCATGCGGGAACCCTTCTTCGTACCGGAAACCAAGCCCATCCGCACCCTTTTGCAAGAATTTCGCGCCCGCAAGCAGCATATCGCCATTGCCCTGGATGAATACGGCGGCACGTCGGGCCTCATCACCATCGAAGATCTGCTGGAAGAGATCGTGGGCGACATCGAGGACGAACACGATGCCCCCCGGCAGGAGGACATTCGCGAAATCGAACCGCGGGTCTACGAACTCACCGGGCGCGCCCTCCTCGAGGATCTGCAGGAACTGGGCGTGGACATCGAATCCGACGAGGTGGACACCATCGGCGGTTACCTGAGCATGGAGGCCGGTCATGTGCCCGGCCCGGGCGAGACCTTTGCCCTGCACGGCTGGCTGTTCTCCGTGCAGGATGCGGACAAGAAGCTGATCCGCCGCCTGCGCATGGAACCGGATCCCAACGCGACCCCCGCCGCCGAGGAATAGCATGCCCCTTTTCGCCGCCCCACCGGTCGAAAGCCCTGCCTCCCGTCTGGTGCTGCCGCTGGGCGTCTGCATCTGTCTCTGGCTGGGCTTTGGTCATCCCCTGCCCCTGCTGCCGCCGGCCCTGCCGCCGCTGGTTCTCCTCGTGCCGCCGCTGCTGGCCCTCATGGGCTGGCGGGCCGCGAGCACGGGGGCAGCCTTTCGGCGCGGCTGGCTGAGCGCCTGGGCCGGGCATCTGCTGGCCCTCTACTGGCTGTGCCTGCCCATCCGCGAGGTGGGCGGCCTGCCCTGGGTTCTGGCCGTCGCCTGCGCGGCCTTTGTGGCCCTCTGCCTGTCCAGCGCCGGAGGGCTTTTTGCCGCCGCCGCCCATCTGCTGCGCCGGCGTTCGCCCATCGTCCTCGCCCTCTCGCTGGGCCTCATCTGGTATCTGCTGGAATGGGGCTATGCCGTGGTGGCGGGTTTTCCCTGGCTGCCGCTCAGCGGCGCGCTGGCCGCCTGGCCCCTGCTCATTCAACCGGCGGATCTGATGGGCGGCTATCTGCTGGCCGGGCTATGGGCCGCCATGCTGCTTTTGCTCTTCCAGCTGCCGCAGGGCCGCCGCTACGGCCTGCTGGCCCTTGCGCTCATGGCGGCCTGCCTCGGCTACGGCGGCTGGCGGCTGGCCGGCGAACCGGCTGAAGCCCTGCCGGAAGGGCCGGGTTCCTTTGCCGTCCTGCTGGCCGAGGGCAATATCGATCAGAAACAAAAGTGGCTGCCCGCCTTTCAGCGGGCCACCGTCCAGACCTATCTGCGCCTGACCGCCGGGATGCTGGCGGCCCATCCCGGCGAACACCCGCTCATCATCTGGCCGGAAACGGCCATGCCCTTCCGCTTCACGCCGGAGAACCCGCTGACGCGACAGGTGCGGGAGCTGGCCGTACAGGCACAGGCCCCCCTGCTCACCGGCGCGCCCGGTTTCGAGGGATCGGGCGAGGCCATGCGCGTCTACAACCGGGCTTATCTGATCGCGCCTGACGGCGATCTGGCAGGCTATTACGACAAGGAACACCTTGTGCCCTTCGGCGAATATGTGCCGGAGTGGCTGCAATGGAACTTTCTCTCCGGCCTGCTGCAGGAAGTGGGCGTCTACACGCCCGGGGAGCAACGCCAAACAGCCCCCCTGCGCAGCAGCGGGCTTGAACTGGGCATGCTCATCTGCTATGAAGGCATATTCCCGTGGCTTGCCCAGCAGCGCGTGCGCGACGGCGCCAATGTGCTGGCCGACATCAGCAACGACGGCTGGTTCGGCCGCTCTCCGGCCGGGCGGCAGCATCTCTACCTGACCGCCGTGCGGGCGGTGGAGCAGAACCGCTGGATATTGCGGGGCACCAATACGGGCATTTCCGCCATTATTGATCCGCGCGGCCGCATCGTGCTGCGGGGCGGCCAGTTCGAGGAGACCGCCCGCTGGGGGCGCGCCCGCGTGCTGACGGCCACCACCCCCTACCATGCCCTTGCTCCCTGGCTGCCGCCCGGGGCCGCCCTGCTCCTGCTGGCCCTGATTGTCTTCGGCCCTGTGCGCCGCAACGTCTAACCCCTGTACGCCATGCTGCAACTCAGTGATCTCCGTGCGCGTTCCCAGGCCCTTGCCCAGCGTTTCGACAACCTCTGGGGGCGTCTTTGACGCCGCCGCCGCCCAAAAACGCCTTGATGCCATTGAAGCCGAACTCTCCCGGCCCGGCGCCTGGGACAAGCCCGAAGCCCTGACCCCCCTGCTGCGCGAAAAACGCCAGCTGGAAGATGAGGTCCATCGGCTGGGCCGCCTGAAGAGCGCCCATGACGATATGCAGGCCTGGCTGGAACTGGCCGCCGAGGACGGCGGCGAGGAAGCCCTGCAATCCCTGCACGAGCAGCAGGACACGCTGGACGGCCTGCTGGAGGAAACCGAGCTTGTCATGCTCCTTTCCGGCGAGGAGGACAGTCAGGACGCCATTCTGGAAATTCATCCCGGCGCGGGCGGCACGGAGTCGCAGGATTGGGCGGAAATGCTGCTGCGCATGTATACCCGCTGGGCCGCCCGGCGCGGCTACGAGGTGGAGGAGCTGGACTTCCTGCCCGGCGACGAGGCGGGCATCAAGAGCGTCACCCTGCGCATTTCCGGCCCGCATGCCTTCGGTTTTCTGCGCAGCGAGCGCGGCATTCACCGCCTCATCCGCATTTCCCCCTTTGACGCGTCGGGGCGGCGGCATACCTCCTTTGCCTCGGTGGACGTCATTCCCGATGCGGGCAACGACATCGAGCTGGACATCAAGGAAAGCGATCTGCGCTTCGACACCTTCCGTTCCAGCGGGCCGGGCGGCCAGAGCGTCAATACCACCAGCTCCGCCGTGCGCGTGACCCATATCCCCACGGGCATCTCGGCCCAGTGCCAGAACGAAAAATCCCAGCATCACAACAAGGATTCCGCGTTGCGCATCCTCAAGGCCCGCCTCTACAACCTCGAGCTGCAAAAGCGGGAGGCAGAGCGGCAAGCCCAGTATGCGGGCAAGGACGCCATCGCCTTCGGCAGCCAGATTCGCACCTATACCCTCCAGCCGTACCGGCTGGTCAAGGATCACCGCACCAATTGCGAAGCCGGCGACGTGGAGGCCGTTCTCAACGGACAGATTGATCAGTTCCAACACGATTACCTCCTGTACCGCCATGAGCAACAACGCTGATTTCGAGGCCCTTGTCGAGGAGTTGCGCGCCCTGCGCGACGCCCATGAACACGGCGAAACGCCCGGCCTGCTCATCATGCGCCGGCTTCAGGGCTTTTCGGCTGAGACATGGCGCCGTTTCCGGCAACGCTATCCCAACAGCCGCTGGGGCGTCCTGCCGCTGGATGACTCGCGCTTCACCCAGGCCCTGAACGATATTTTGCAGCGCGGCGCGGCGGATATCTGCCCGGACGCCTGCCCGCCGTCTCCGCCGGCGGCGCAGGTGCTGACGCGTACCCTGTGCAGTGACCTTTTCCAGGCCCAGCTGGAACGGGATTTGTTACGCCAGCAGCGCACCGGCGGTCAGTTCTCGCTCGTCTGCATGGCGCTCACCGAGGAGGCGCGCGCCCGCGAAGGCAGTGCGGAAGCCATTGCCCACCTGGCCGAACTGGCCGCCCGGCACATGGAGAGCTGCGATACCCTGGGCGCACTGCCGGACAGGGGGCTGGCGCTGATTCTGCCCGGCATCGGCCCGCTGCGGGCCAAGGGGCTGGCTTCGCGCCTGCACCAGTGTTACCATGAACAGAACGGTCAGACCCACCCCTGCGGCTTCGGCGTGCTTGGTCTGACCCAGCCCGTGGGCATGTCGCTCGACAACCTGCTGGAGCGGATTCCCCCCCTGCTGGCCCGAGCCTGTGCCCACACGGATTCCATTGCCTGTGAAAGCCTGTGCCCGAAGGGATCGCCCGATACGCTCGTGCAGTCCCGGGAAAAACGCTTTCTCTTTTTTGGGGGTGACTGATGGCCAACAAAGCCCTGAGCATTGCCGTCATGAGCGGCAAGGGCGGCGTGGGAAAAACCAACCTGTCGCTGAATCTGGCCTGTGGCCTGCATCAGGCCGGCTACTCGGCCCTGCTGATGGATTGCGACCTCGGCCTTGCCAATCTTGACGTACTCCTCGGCATCATGCCCGAAGGGAATCTGCAGCATGCCCTCATGGGGGACGTGCCGCTGAAAAAAATTCTGCATCCTGTGGAACCCCGGGGGTTCGACGTGCTGCCCGCCGCGTCGGGCGTGCCGGAACTGGTGGATCTCAGTGCGGAAATGCAGGGAGAACTGCTCCAGAAACTGGAACCGGTCTTTGCCGCATACGATTATGTGATCATGGATCTGGGAGCGGGCATTTCCCGCACGGTGCAGTTCTTTGCCGCCATGGCCGCCATGCGCCTGGTGATCATCACCCCGGAACCCACATCCCTGACCGACAGCTATGCCTTCATGAAAGTGCTGCATGCCCGGCACGAGATGCGCGATTTCAAGGTGGTGGTCAATCAGGCCTCTTCGGCCAAGGAGGCGCAGAACGCCTTTGACAAGCTCAAGGGAGCCTGCAAGCACTTTCTCCATTTCGAGCCGGAATATCTCGGCCATGTGCGCACCGATCCCAAGCTGCCCGAAGCCGTCTGCCGCCAGCAGCCGCTCATGCGGTACGCGCCGGGCAGCCCGGCGGCCCAGGATATGGAAAAACTCGCCGCACGTCTCCAGAAGCACCGGCTGAACATGCTCGACTGGCTCGCCCAACGGCCCGTGTTGCAGGCCCCCCTGCTTTAATCCTTTACCTCGGGAACAAAACAGGGTAATGAGCAAACTGATTTCATTACGCAACTGAGGTCAGCTTCCAGACACATCCCCCCAACTTCCAGGAGGCATGATGAACAAAAGTGAACTTATCAAGACGTTGGCCGAGGAAACCAGTTTGCCGCTGGAGGACGCCACCCTGGTCGTCAACACCTTTGTCGATGCCATGAAGGAAACGCTGGTTGACGGCGGGCGCATCGAAATTCGCGGTTTCGGCAGCTTCAAAGTCAAGGAGTACAGCGGATACGCCGGGCGCAACCCCCGAACCGGAGAAAGCGTGGAGGTCACCCCCAAGCGACTGCCTTTCTTCCGCGCCGGCAAGGATTTGAAGGATCATATCAATCAGTAGGAGCCGGCGGGCTACCGTCAAGGAGGAGCATATGCTGTTTTCGGGCGCAATGACCGCGTTGGTGACGCCGTTCAAAAACGGCGCCGTGGACGAGGAAGCCTATCGGGCGCTTATCGAATGGCAGATCGCTGAGGGCATCCACGGCCTTGTGCCCTGCGGCACCACCGGCGAATCCGCAACCCTCACCCATGAGGAACACGAGCGCGTCATCGGCATCTGCATCGAACAGGCGGCCGGGCGCGTGCCCGTGCTGGCGGGCGCCGGTTCCAACAACACGCAGGAAGCCATCCGCCTGGCGCGCTTCGCCAAGACGGCGGGCGCGGACGGCGCGCTGCTCATCACGCCCTATTACAACAAACCCACCCAGGAAGGGTTGTACCGCCACTTCCGGGCCATTGCCGAAGCCGTGGACATGCCCCTTGTCCCCTACAACGTGCCCGGCCGTACCGGCTGCAACCTGCTGCCCGCCACCCTCGGTCGTCTGGCCCATGACTGCCCCAATATCGTCGGCATCAAGGAAGCCACGGGCGATCTGCATCAGGGCAGCCAGACCATCGCCGCCTGTCCCGAGGGCTTCAGCGTCCTTTCCGGCGACGACTTCACGGCCCTGCCGCTCATGAGCATCGGCGGCAGCGGGGTCATCTCCGTGACCTCCAACATCATGCCCGGGGCCATGTCCCGCCTCTGCAACCTGTTCAAACAGGGCGAGCTGACCGAGGCCGCGCGCCTGCATCATCAGCTCTATTCCCTGCATCAGGCCATGTTCGTGGAGAGCAATCCCATACCGGTCAAGACCGCTCTGGCCCTCATGGGCAGGATGGAACTGGAACTGCGCCTGCCGCTCTGCCCCCTTTCCGACGCCCATCTGGCAGAGCTCAAGCACGAACTGCGCAAGCACGGCCTCATCGGCTGAGGTTCGCCGCCCTCTTGTCATCCGGTCGGCCGCCCGAAAACGGGGGGCCGACTTTTTTTCCTCAGCTGCCCGTCAGCCCAACCCAAGGAGTCCCACCATGAACGTCCTGCTCGTCAACGGCAGCCCGCACGCCAACGGCGTCACGGCCACCGCCCTGAAAACCATTGCCGACCGCCTTCAGGTCAACGGCATCGACTCCACCCTGCTGCATGTGGGCCACAAGGCCATTCGCGGCTGTATCGCCTGCGGCAAATGCGTGCAGACCGGCCTTTGCGTCTTTGACGACGATCCGGTCAACGAGGGCATCGGCCTGCTCAAGGCCGCCGACGGCATCATCGTCGGTTCGCCCGTCTACTATGCCGGGCCAAACGCCACCCTCTGCGCCTTCCTCGATCGCCTCTTCTACGGCAAGGCCGCGCCCTATGCCTTCAAGCCCGCAGCCGTGGTGGTGAACTGCCGTCGCGGCGGGGCGTCCGCCTCCTTTGACCGCCTCAACAAGTATTTCGCCATGTGCCGCATGCCCCTTGTGACCTCCCAGTACTGGAACTCCCTGCACGGCAACAATGCCGAGGAAGCCCTGCAGGACAAGGAGGGCCTCCAGACCATGCGCACCCTGGCCGACAACATGAGCTGGCTGCTCAAGTGCATTGCCGCGGGCAAGGCCGCAGGCATCATGCCGCCCACGCCCGAACCCTGGGAAAAGACCAACTTCATCCGCTGACCCGACCGTTTCCGGGGAGGGCCTCCCCCTCCCCGGCGGCGCGGCCCGTCGCCGCAACAGGGGGAACATCGCCATGCTTCCGGTTTTGTCCGCCCTCCTCCTCTGCCTGCTCACGCCCGTCCTGAGCGTTGGGGGCATCATCGGCTGCGCGGCCCTCGTCCAGCATCTCGCGGCGCTGCCTGCGTGGCTGAATACCCTGCTCATCTTCACCGTCGGCCCCTTTCTGCCGCCCCTGCCGCTTGGCTGGCTGTGGGCGGCAAAGGCGCGTCTGCCGGAGAACTTTCTCGCCCGCTGGCTGCCGCTTGTCCTGCCGCCCCTGCTGGCCACCCTGGCCCTGAGCCAGCATTACCGCGCCGATCCCGACGGGGCCTTCGGGGGCGCGGGAGGCTTTGTCCTGAGCCTGGGCGGACTGGCGGGCGCGGCGGGCTATCTCGGTCTTTTTCTCGGCCTGGGGCTGGGCCTGCGCAAGCGGGAGGCCGCGCGCGGGCGGCGTGCCGGACTGGCCCGGCTTCTGCTCATCGCCGGCGTCCTCGGCCTGCTTACGGGCCTGAACCTGCACGCCGTCACCAGCCGCACCTTCTATTCCAGCTCGGACACGGGCAGGCCAGCCGGCTGGGATGACCTCCCTTCCTTCTTCAGCAACGGCGACTGCCTCATGCAGCCCGCCACGCCGCCTTCCCTGCGCATTGCCGCCAACCATCCCCGCCTGACCGGCACAACGGACATCCGACCGCTTTACGCCGCCCTTGCACAGGCCATTTACACGGATGTCGATCCGTTGCTGGACATCGAACCGCTGGAGACGCTCGCTTATGTGCCCGACGCCGAGGACGTGGCATCTCGCATCGCCGCGCTGACCGCCGGCGAAGCGGACATGGCCTTTGTTCAGGAACCCGATGCCGCCACCCTGCGGACACTGCGCGCGCCGGACAGCCCCCTTGAGGCGACGCCGCTGGCCCGTCAGGCGCTGGTGGTCTTCGTCCACCGGGACAATCCCCTGCCCGGGCTGACGCTGGCGCAACTGCGGGACATCTACAGCGGGACGATCACGAACTGGCGGGACGTGGGCGGCCCGGACGCCGCCATGCTGCCCTTCCAGTACGCGGACGGCACGGCCCAACAGACGTTCCTGCGGGAACGCATCCTGAACGGTCGTTCCCCGCTGCCGCCCCTGCGCGAGGAAATCTTCCGCGAATTTCCCCGGGTGCAGATCGCCGCGTACCGCAATCTGCCCGGCGCCCTCGGCTTCGACTTCCGCGCGCGCCTGCGGCTGTGCTTTGACGACGACGAGGTGCGCCTGCTGTCCGTTGACGGCGTAGTCCTCACTGACGCCAACATCCGCGACGCTTTCTGGCCGTTCACCGTCAGCTATGTGCTGCTGACCCGCCGGGAAGCAAGTGCCGAAACCCGCGCCCTGCGCGACTGGCTGCTCGGCCCGGAAGGCCGGGACTTCATCACGCGCTGCGGCTTTGTGCCGCTTTTCTGAGGGCGGCGCGTGCCGCCGCAGTCGGCAAGCCGTTGCGGCAACCATGCGCATGGCGCATCCGTTGAAAAGCGGCCAAGGGGAAGGCTGCCGGTCAGAGCAGGCTGCCGGTCAGAGCAGGCTGCCGGACATTGACAGGCCGCGCCGCACGCGGTACTCCGGGAAACACCCTACATCAACCGCGCGCACGTCGCGCCGCAAGGAGGATATGATGAACATTCTTATTTTCGGCCCCAACGGCAGCGGCAAGGGCACGCAGGGCGACCTCGTGAAGCAGAAATACCATCTTGCCCACATCGAATCCGGGGCCATCTTCCGCGAGCATATCGGCGGCGGCACCGAACTGGGCAAGCAGGCCAAGGCCTATATCGATCGCGGCGACCTTGTGCCGGACGAGATCACCATCCCCATGGTGCTGGAAACCCTCAAGACGCGCGGCAAGGACGGCTGGCTGCTGGACGGCTTTCCCCGCAACATGGTGCAGGCCGAAAAGCTCTGGGAAGCCCTGCAGAAAGAGGGCCTGAAGCTCGATTACGTCATCGAGATCCAGCTGGCCCGCGAAACGGCCAAGAACCGCATCATGGGCCGCCGCCTCTGCAAGAACAACAACAATCACCCCAACAACATCTATATTGACGCCATCAAGCCCAACGGCGACGTCTGTCGCGTCTGCGGCGGGGAACTCTCCACCCGCAGCGACGATCAGGACGAGGCCGCCATCAACAAGCGTCACGACATTTATTACAACGACGTGGACGGCACCCTGGCCGCTGCCCATTATTTCAAAAAGCTGGCCGATCAGGGCCTGACCACCTATATCGAGCTGGACGGCTCCGGCAGCATCGACGCCATCAAGGAAACCCTGCTCTCCCGCCTGAAATAGGCTGCCGCCTCCCTGAAATACGGGCGGAACCGGAGATTTCCGGTTCCGCCTTTTTTGTCCGAACCCTCGGGAAAAGCGTTTTTTGCTCAGCCCTGCCCTCATTCTTGCCCGGAATCTGCCGATACGAAAAAAGAGTGGCCGCTGTCGGTCGCAGCGGAAAAAACGTCCGCCATTTTCCCGGAGCGGGGGAGGAGGAGCGCATGACCGAAAGCATCATGTCCCGCAATTTCGTGCACTACGGCAACGGCGGTTCGGAATATACGGAGGCCATGCTGGCCGCCCAGCGGGCGCGCAACAGCATGGCCGCCCGCCAGATGGGGATTCTCGCCACCGGCAAGGCCGCAGTGGCCATGCTCGGCCCGGACGCCAGCTATGCGGATATTTCCCGTGTGGGCCGCGAGGCCGGACGCCTCATGGAAGAGGAAAAGGACACGGCCACACACGAAGCCTCGGAGCGCAATCTCGAGGAACAGAAGGAAAGCATCGAAAAGCGCGCGCAGGAGGCGCTTGCCGGCAGCGAGGACGGCGCGCCGGCCCCCGATGCCCCCAGCGGAGGAGAAGAGGCCCTGACTGCCGACGCAAGCGACAGCGGCGCACAGGATGCCGTGAGCGACGGCGCGTCCGGCGACAAGACGGTCAAGACGACGGAAGATCTCATCGCCGAGCAGCAGCGCGCTGAACAACAGGACGCCGGACAACAGGCTGCCGCAACGGCAAGCAGCGGGGCAACGGCCTCCGGTCTGCAACCGCCCATCCATCTTGTCGCGTAAAGACAGCCCGCACGGGAAAGGGGAGAGAAGCGGCATGCTTCCCTCCCCTTTTTTGTTGCCTTGTGCGGAACGCGCGGATGTTCCGCGCCGCAGGGGATCTCGTGCCGCCCCGCCGTCACAACAGGGGATGGTGGCAGCGCACGCGCCAGCCCTCGCCCAGCTCCTGCCAGTCCGGCGGCTGGGAACGGCATGCCGCCGTGGCCCGCTCACAGCGCGGATGAAAGGCGCAGCCCGGCGGCGGTGCCAGCGGACTGGGCAGCTCGCCGCCCTCCGGCAGTCCGGCAAGGGGCGTGTCCGCGCCGGCTGTGGGCATGGAGGCCACCAGCGCCCGCGTGTAGGGATGCGCGGGCGTCCGCAAGAGGCGCTCGCGCGGGCCTTCCTCCACCAGACGCCCGAGATACATGACCGCAATGCGCGGGCACATGAAGCTGACCACCGCCAGATCATGCGAAATGAAGAGATAGGCCGGCCCCATGTCCTCCTGCACGTCCTTGAGCAGGTTGAGCACCTGCGCCTGCACCGAGGCATCCAGCGCGGACACGGGTTCGTCGCACACCACCACATCCGGCCGGGTCATGAGCGCGCGCGCCACGGCAATGCGTTGGCGCTGGCCGCCGGAAAATTCGTGCGGATAGCGGCGTTCCAGTCCGGCCAGCCCCACCCGGGCGAACATTTCCGCCACCCGCGCTTCGCGTTCGGCCCGGCTCAGCCCCTTGTCGCGCAGCAGCGGCTCGGCCACCGAGGTGCCCGCCCGCCAGCGCGGATTGAGGGAGGAAAAGGGATCCTGAAACACCATCTGCACCCGTCCGGCTGCCGCGCTGCGCGGCCCGGCGGGCGGCAGGGCCTGCCCCTCAAGCAGCACCTCGCCCGCGTCGGGCGAGAGCAGACCGCAGGCCAGACGGCCCAGGGTGGATTTGCCGCAGCCGGATTCCCCCACCAGACCGAGGCTTTCTCCGGCCCGCAGACAGAGATCGACGCCGGCCACCGCCGTCAGCACGCCGGCGGCACGTCCGAAGCCGCGCCGTACGGCAAAGCGCCGCCAGACATGGCGCAATTCCAGCAGGGGCGTCCTGTTCACGGCAACGACCCCTCGGAGGACACCGCCGCGCTCTCGAAGGTCGCCATGTCGTTGAAGACGGCGACGGCACAGCGCAGCAGATGATAGGCCACGGCAGCGCCCGTGCCCTCGCCGAGGCGCATGCCCAGATCCAGCAGGGGTCTGCGGGCAGCCAGCCGGGCAACGGCGGGCACATGGCCCGGTTCCGCCGAGGCATGGGACAGCATGGCGTAATCGGCCAGCGCGGGACAGATGCGTTCGGCTGCGGCATAGGCGGCTGAGCAAATGAAACCGTCCACCAGCACGGGCAGGCGGCAGGAGGCCGCGCCCAGCATGATGCCCGCCATGACGGTCAGTTCATAACCGCCCACCGCCGCCAGCACCGTCAGGGGATCATGGGCGGCATGGGCCGCCGGATCAAGGCCGTTGACGGCCAGCGCCCGCCGCACCACCTCGGCCTTGCGGGCCACCATGCGCGCATCGGCCCCGGCCCCCGGCCCCACGGCATCCTCAGGCGCGACGCCCAGCAGGGCGCCATTGACCGCCGCTGCCGATGTGCTGTTGCCGATGCCCATTTCCCCGGTGGCGAAGCAGGCATAGCCCTGCGTGGCCAGTTCCCGCACCAGCTCCACGCCCCGGCGCAGGCCCGCCAGACAGCTTTCGCGCGACATGGCCGGGCCTTGGGTCATGTCTGCCGTGCCGTCGCCCAGCCGGGCGTCCACAAGCATGGGATGCGGCGCAAAGGGGCCGCCCGCGCAGCCTGCGTCCACCACGCGCAAATCCATGCCCGAGACGCGGCTCAGCACGTTGACACCGGCGCCGCCCGCGCAGAAATTGGCCACCATCTGCCGGGTCACGATCTGCGGGCAGGGCGAAATGCCCTGCGCCGTCACCCCGTGATCCCCGGCCACGGTCAGCATCATGGCCGGGCTGACGGACAGGGGCCGCACCTCGGGCCGCATGGCCGCCAGCCGCCGGGCCAGTTCCTCGAGGCGGCCCAGACTGCCGCGCGGCTTGGTGAGCTGATCAAGATGCTGCTGGGCGGCGTCCAGGGCCGCCGCATCCACAGGCAAAATCCGCAGGCCGGGCAGGATCTCCTCAAGCAGGCGGCAGGATGACGATGCGTTGTTCATGGGGCTTGTGTAGCCTGTTGCCGCGCGCGGCGCAAGCGCCCGCCCCTTTACGCCCCCGCCGCAAGAGGCTATGCAGGAACGGCATCCCCCCCTTGCCCCTGCGACTGTCCCGGCCCCTGCCAAGGAGAAGATATGAAGCTGCCCCGTCCCTTCCGCTTTCTGCCGACCCTGCTGCTCGGCGCAAGCCTGACGCTGATCTGCCCCTGCCCGCCTGACGCGCTTGCCGCGCCCGCGCCCGGCAGTCCGCGCCTCACGCCCGTGGTGCGAGCCGTGCAAAGCGCCGCGCCCGCCGTGGTCAACATCACGAGCACCAGCGTCATTGACGCCGGGCCGCGCTTCATGAGTCCGCTGGAACAATTCTTCGGGCCGGGCTTCATGCCCTTTGACGGCATGCCCGCCCGCCGCCAAAAGCGCGTGAGCCTGGGTTCCGGCGTCATCGTGGACAGCGCGCACGGCTATGTGCTCACCAATGCCCATGTCATTTCCGGGGGCGGCGAGGTCATGATCAACCTGCTGGACGGGCGCGAATTTCCGGCCACGGTCAAGGGGGCCGACCCGGATTTCGACATTGCCGTGCTGGAAATACAAGGCCCCCACAACCTGCCCGCCATCCGTCCCGCCGAGGCCGCCGACCTCATGCCCGGCGAAACCGTCATCGCCATCGGCAATCCCTTCGGCTTCAATCACACGGTCACCACGGGCGTGGTCTCCGCACTGGGCCGTTCCCTGCGCAGCGAAAACGGCATGTTCACCGATCTCATCCAGACGGATGCGGCCATCAATCCCGGCAACAGCGGCGGCCCCCTGCTCGATCTGGAAGGCCGCCTCGTGGGCATCAATACCGCCGTGCACGCCAAGGGCGAGGGCATCGGCTTTGCCATTCCCATCCACAAGGCCCTGCGGGTCATGAGCAATCTGATGGATCACGGCAAGCTGACCCCGCTCTGGCTGGGCCTGCATGTGGAAAATCTCGATCAGCGCATGGCTCAGGCCCTCGGCCTGCGCGAGGCGCGCGGCGTACTGGTGGCCGAGGTCTACGCCCGCTCGCCCGCCGCCGCTGCCGGGCTGGAAGCCGGCGACGTCATCGAGAGCATCAACGGCGTCACCCTCAACGATCGCGGCGACTATCTGAACCTTCTGCGCAACCAGCTGCCCGGCGAGAGCCTACGTCTGGTGCTGCAGCGCGCGGGCGGCAGGCAGGAATTGCGCCTTGCGCCGGCGGCATTCGACGACGCCACGGCCCGCCGCATCATGGAAGAGCGCTGGGGCTTTGTCGTTCGCCCCGAAGGCGGCAGGCTGGTCGTGGTTTCGGCCCGTCCCGACGGCCCGGCCCATTTCCTGCGCCGGGGCGACGTGCTGGCGGGCATCGGCGGCAAGGCCCTGCGCTCGCAGGAAGAACTGCTGCAGGCCTTTCGCCAGCTGCGCCTTGCCGGGCAGGTGCTATTGCAGGTGGAGCGGCACGGGCGTCGTTATCATGCGCGCCTTCTGCCCTAGGGGCTGCCTGGGACAGCCGTTGCCGGGCGAACTTTTCCGGCCAAAAGGCGAGGGGAAAAGCCCGTCCCCTCTTGACAGGGAACAGGCCGGAAAGCTATCCATTGCCAGAGCGGCCCCGGGCCGCAAAAAATGCGGAAACATCCGTTTCAAATCTGGAGGACTCAAATGGGTTACAATGTGACTGTCGATGCCGACAAGTGCGTGGGCTGTGGCGAATGCGTGGACGTGTGCCCCGTGGAAGTGTACGAAATCAAAGACGGCAAGTCCGAACCTTCCAATGCCGAAGAATGCCTCGGCTGCGAATCCTGTGTGGAAGTGTGCGAACATAGCGCCATCACCGTGGAAGAAAACTAGGTCGTAAGGGGCGCATTGCGCTCCCCGCCGTTGTGCCGCCGGGCGCTCTCGCGTCTGGCGGCATTTTCGCATACGTTCCGGAACCTGCCATGATACCCGATCTGACACCCATATTTCAGCAATACGAGGCGCTGCGCGCCCAGACGGACGCCGTATTCGCCACCGTGCGCAGCCAGTTTCCCCAATGCGTCACCTGCAAGGAAGGCTGCAGCGACTGCTGCCACGCCCTCTTCGATCTTTCGCTGGTGGAAGCCATGTACCTCAACAGGGCCTTTCAGGCGCATTTCGGCTACGGGCCGGAACGCTCGGCCATTCTGGAACGCGCCTCCGAAACGGACAGGCAGCTGACCCGCCTGAAACGCGATCTCTTCCGGGAAGAAAAGGCCGGCAAGAGCGCCGAGGACATCATGGCCGAGGCCGCGCGCGTCAAGTCCCGCTGCCCCCTGCTGGGCGAGGACGACCGCTGCCTGCTCTACGAGGCCCGGCCCATCACCTGCCGCATTTACGGCGTGCCCACCTCCATCGCGGGCAAGGGCCATGTCTGCGGCTTTGCCGCCTTTGAAAAGGGGCAGTCCTATCCCACCGTTCATCTGGACAAGATCCAGGATCGCCTTGCCGACCTGAGTCGCGCCATCGCCGACACCGTGGAAAGCCGCTTCAAGGAGCTGCACGAGGTGTATGTGCCGCTCTCCATGGCCCTGCTGACCCGCTATGACGAAGCCTACCTCGGCATCGGCCCGGCCAAGCGCGAGGAGTAGCCATGCCGTCCGTACTCGGTTCCATTCCCGCCACGGTCTTCCGTGACGGCACCCCCCAGAAGCTCAGCGAAGCCGAAGAACAGCAGAAGCGCGAAATCTACGAAAAGATGAACCCGCGCCGCCGCAAGTTCGTGGACAGGATCGGCTACGAGAACTGGGATCCCTTCCAGAAACCCAACGATCCGCTCGATCTGCGCATGGATGTCAGCAAGCGCACCACGCAGCAGCTGGTGCGGGAATTCTTGCAGGAAGCGGCCCAAAAGGGCCACTACAGCAACGACTACGGACGCGGCGCGCTGGAATGCGCCCTGGGCCTGGTCAACCGGGATGAAAAATATCTGGGCATCCTGGATTTCTGTCTCTGGTATCATGATCTTCTGAAAAGAGAGGGCCACCTTTCATGAAAAAAAGTTACGACGACATCGACGAATACATTGCCGATCTCAAGGCCGAGATCGAGGCCAATGATCAGTGCGCCACCCATTATTACAACCTCGGCCTTGCCCTGCTGAGCAAGCGTGACTTCGTGGGTGCTGAGGGGGCCTTCCTCGATGCGGTGCGCAATTCCCCGCATCTGGCCGAGGCCTATGTGCAGCTTGGCGGCATCTGCCTCGAGCGGGGCGACCTTGAAGGCTGCCTGCGCTACAACGAAGAAGCCGCCAATTGCCGCGCCAAGTTCCCCGTGCCGTGGAGCAACATCGCCTTTGTCCATATCCAGCGCGGCGAACCGGACAAGGCCATTGCCGCCCTCAACAAGGCCCTCAAGTGGGATCCCGATTTCCTCCAGGCCAAGAATGCGCTGGCCACGGCCCACTACATGAAGGCCAACTGGGACACCTGCGAAAAGCTCTGCAAGGAAATCATCGCCGCCGAGCCCGCCTTTGCCCCGGCCTGGAACAATCTTGCCCTGGCCCAGTTCGAACAGGGCGATTATGCCGCCGCCCGGCAGTCCGTGCAGGAGGCCGCCCGCCTCGGCTTCGAGGTGCCGCAGGGCTTCCTTGAGGAGCTGGCCCAGCACGGCGCCTGATCTCCCCAGCCGCAACGACCGCGACACGGGGGAGGGAAGCCCGGCGCCTTGCGCGAGAGGGCTTCTGCTCCCCCGTTGCTCATCCCGCCCCGCCATTGCCGCCCTTGCCGCGGCCCTCTGACCTGCGGCGGGGCGTCTTTCCCAGCCGCCGCCACGGGGGAAGAAAATTCCCGCTCCCAAAGGCACACTCCTTGCAAAGCATAGAGGCGCGGCGTCTTTTGCCGCCCGTTTTTCCGAGTCTATGTGAAGGAGCGCCTTTATGGATATGCAGATTCGTTTCCGCAACAATGATCTTGGCCCGTACATGCCCACCCAGCAGGAGCGCATGAACAGCATCATGTCATCGGGGCAGACGGCCTCTTCCGCTGCGGAGGAACTGCAGCCCCCCGTCGATACGCCGCACATGCTCAATAACGCGGAATTGCAGGCGACCCTGCAGCAGCTGGAGGCACAGGCCCAGCAGCAGAATGCGGAATTTTTGCAGGCCCACTCCGGCCTCAACGAGCAGCGCGTGGCCCGACTGCTGGGACTGCTGGACTAGAGGCGACAGGCTCCCCCATTCTCAGGCGCCTGCGGCCAAGCACGCTACGCCTTCCTGTCGTTCGCTGGCGGCAAAAAAAGCCCCTTTCCACGGAAAGAGGCTTTTTTTGCCGTCTGGACGTGCGCCCTATTCCGGCAGGGGGACGTCCTCCAGGGCCACACGGGCGGCCTCACAGGCGTGCAGGTAATCGCTTTCCCACAACGGCACGGGCGCATCCTCATGACAGAGGTGCGGCGCGAGGGCCGTGCAGGCCACGAGGATGATTTCGGCCCCGCCGGCGGCCATGTCCGCCAGAATGCGGCGCAGACGCTGCCGGGCCTCGTCCCGCAGCGGCCCGCACCAGAGTTCCTGAAAAATGAGATCCTGACACCAGATCCGATCGTCCTTCCGGGGGATGATCACCTCAAGTCCCCGCTGCTCCAGGGGCTGACGGTGAAAATCCTGCTCCATGACCGGGCGCGTGCCCAGCAGGCCCACCCGAGAACAGCCGGCGGCCCGCAAGCGGCAGGCGGCCACATCCGCCACATGCAGGAGCGGAATGCCCACTGCCGCCCGCACCGAGGCCGCCACCTTGTGCATGAGATTGGTGCAGATCACGATAAAGTCCGCGCCGCCCCCCTCCAGGGAACGCGCGGCCAGCGCCAGGGCCTGCCCCACATCGCCCCATTGCCCCACCAGCATGCTCTGGCGGATGGGCTGGTAATCCACACTGTAGACAAGGCAATGCGCCGAATGCACGCCGCCGCGCTGCGCGCGCACCGCCTCGTTGATGGTCTGATAATAGGCCGCCGTGCTTTCCCAGTGCATCCCGCCAAGCAGGCCGATAATCTTCATGCGTCGCCTCCGTCCGGTCAGGGAAGTTCCAGCGCCAGCCCCACCGGGCAGTGATCCGAACCGTAAACCGTATCTTCAATCCAGGCATCGGCAATGGCCGGTTTCAGCTCTTCGGAAACGAAGAAATAATCAATGCGCCAGCCGATGTTCTTTTCCCGCGCGCGGGTCTTGTACGACCACCACGAATAGCGGCCCGCCTCGTCGCCATGCACATGGCGAAAGGTATCCACATAGCCCAGCGCGGCAAAACTGTCCAGAAAGGCGCGTTCCTCGGGCAAAAAGCCGGTGTTCCGCTCATTCTGGCGCGGTCTGGCCAGATCGATGGGCCGGTGTGCGATATTGAAATCCCCGCAGACCACAATGGGCTTTTGCTTGCGGCAGGCTTCGGCATAGCGCACAAAGGCGTCAAAAAAGCCCATCTTGTACGGAACCCGCTTGAAGCGCCCCGTGGGTTTGCCGTTTTCGTCCCGTTCTTCCTCGCCGCCATTGGGGAAATAGCCGTTGAAGAAATGGAACTGCTCGAATTCCAGATGCAGAAGACGGCCCTCGCCCTGCCACTGCGCCTCGGGCAGTTCGCAATGCACGGCCAGCGGCGACAGCCGGCTGAAGACGGCCACGCCGGAATAGCCCTTCTTGACCATGCTGGACGCCCAGTGACTTTGCCAGCCCTGAGGCGAGGCCACCTCGGGCGCAAGCTGCTCCGGCAGGGCCTTGGTTTCCTGCAGCGCAATGAGCTGCGCATCATTCTCGGCGAACCAGCGCCATTCCTCCTTGGCGGAAACGGCGCGCAGACCGTTGACATTCCATGATACCAGCTTGATCCGCATGCGCGGCCTCCTTGTTGCGCCGTAGCGCGTTCCGCCCCGTTCGGGCGCAAACCGCCGGGCATGTCGTTTCCGGCGTTCTGTGGCACTATAGAATCGGGCCTTGTTCTGCGCAAGACGCTATCCCCGAAAAATTCCGCCCCACGAGCGCGACAGCCCGTTGCCGCCGGCAGGCCCCTTGCCCCAAAACGGGAATCATTGCATAGCGTTTCACTTTTGGGCATACTAGGCCACGAGTTCGGAGCGTCTTGCCAGAGGAGTTGTCATATGGATATGCTTCCCATTCGTCGCGCCATTCTGAGCGTGACCGACAAAAACGGCCTGGTGGATTTTGCCCGCTTCCTCTCCTCTCACGGGGTGGAACTGGTGTCCACGGGCGGCACGCAAAAAGCGCTGGAAGCCGCCGGCCTGCCGGTAACGGCCGTCAGTTCCGTCACCGGCTTTCCCGAAATTCTGGGCGGGCGGGTCAAGACGTTGCACCCCAAGATCCATGCCGGCATTCTGGCCAACAAGGATGACCCCGAGCACATGGCCACGCTGGCGGAAAAAGGCATCCGGCCCTTTGATCTCATCTGCGTCAATCTCTACGACTTTGCCGGTGCCGTGGAGCGCAAGCTCTCGCTGGAACAGGCCGTGGAGGAAATCGACATCGGCGGGCCGTGCATGATCCGCGCCGCAGCCAAAAACTTTCACAGCATCCTCGTCCTGCCCGGCACCCAGTGGTATGCCCCGGCGCAGGAGGAGCTGGAAGCCAACAACATGCAGGTCGGACTCGACTTCCGGCAGAAGATGGCCTCGCGCGCCTTTGAGGCCACTTCGCGTTATGACGCCCTCATCAGCTCCTATTTGCGCCCGGGGGCCTAGTCATCGCCAGAATCGAAGGAAATCTGCAGGGCCTGAAGGCCAGCCAGACCCGCGCGCTGGATCGTCTGCTGCACCGCCGCTTCCCGCAGGAAGAGGTCTACGGCATCGAGCAGGCGCGCGAGCTGGCTCTGCTTTCCCGGGCCATTGGCCGCCAGCTGGGCCTGCTCATCGACCGGCGCGGCCGGGTGGAAATGGTCATTGTCGGCGAGGCGGGCAGCATCCTCATTCCCGAACTGCCCCGCGCCCGTTCCGGGGCCGAGCGCCTGCGCGGCCTGCGGCTGCTGCATACCCATCTCTCGCCGGACGGCCTCAGTCAGGAAGATCTGATGGACATGCTCTTCCTGCGCCTTGACGCCGTCATCGTGCTGACGGTCAGCCCGGCGGGCGAGCCGGTACAATGGCAGGCGGCGCATCTGCTGCCCTCGCCGGCACATGCGCCTGACAGCGCCAGGCCGGTGCCCTACCGGCTGGATGCCCTGCGGCCCTGGGATCAGACCGAGGCCCACTTTGCCTCCACAGCCAGGGCGCTGGAAGATGAACTGGCCCGCCGAAGCGACGACGCGCGTCAGGCAGGCGGCGGCACGGGACGGGCGGTGCTGGTTTCCGTCTCTGCCGAACCGCGCCTGACCCAGGAACAGCATCTGGACGAACTGGCCGAACTGGCCCGCACCGCCGGGCTGGACGTGGCCGGGCGCATGGTGCAGCGCGTGGCGCAGGTCAATCCCAAGTTCATTCTGGGCAAGGGCAAGATGGCGGAACTGGAAGTGCTCGCCCTGCAAGGTCAGGCCGATACCCTGATCTTTGACGGCGAACTGGCGCCGGCCCAGCTGCACAATCTGGCCGATATCACCGAGCGCAAGGTGCTGGATCGCACCCAGCTCATTCTGGACATCTTTGCCCAGCATGCGGTCACGCGCGCGGGCAAATTGCAGGTGGAGCTGGCCCAGCTGCGCTACACCCTGCCCCGCCTCACCGGCAAAAACCGGGCCATGGACAGGCTCATGGGCGGCATCGGCGGGCGAGGCCCCGGCGAAACCAAGCTGGAAACCGACCGGCGGCGCAGCCGCGAACGCATGGCCCGTCTGCGCCGCGAACTGGATCAACTGCGGCGGCAGCGCGCCTTTACACGCGGGCGGCGTTCGCGGCGGGGCATTCCGCTGGCCGCGCTGGTGGGCTACACCAATGCGGGCAAGTCCACCCTGCTGAACAGCCTCACCCGCTCCGAGGTGCTGGCCGAAAACAAGCTCTTTGCCACGCTGGATCCCACCACGCGCCGGCTCCGCTTCCCGGCGGAGCGGGAAATCATCCTGGCCGATACGGTGGGCTTTATCCGCAATCTGCCCCGCGAACTCATGGATGCCTTTCGTGCCACGCTGGAGGAGCTGGAGGCGGCGGATCTGCTCATCCATGTGGCGGATGCCTCCCACCCCGACATGCTGCAGCAGGTGAGCGCCGTGGAGGCCATACTCGAGGATCTGGAACTGCAACATGTGCCGCGGCTGCTCGTCCTCAACAAGTGGGACAGCCTCGCCCTGCCCGTGCGGGCCGAAATGCTGGATGCCTTTCCCGGCGCACTGCCCGTTTCCGCCCTGCGGGGCGAAGGACTCGGGGCGCTGCTGGCAGCCCTCGAACAACGCCTGATCGCCCACGAACCGGGACGGGCCTTGCTGCTGCCCGAAGACGCCTCATTGCGCCTGCAGTAGCCTCCCGGCGACAGCACATGCGCGCGGGCAGGCTCGCGCCATGCCCTGCAGCACAGCGCCCCGCGCCGATGGTCAGAGCGAGCCATGCAGCCTAGCGAAAATCTTCCGGGATTTCCTTTATTTCACGGATATACAGCACCCTGCCCGAATCCAGATTCTGAGTCTGCCAACGGGTCTTGCATTGCAGCGTGCCAGCCTGTAGCAGGGCGCGCCCCGTTTCGGAATCCGCCGCCATTTCAATGGTCCAGTCCTGCATAAAGGGTTGGCCGGGATACATGGGCATGGCCTTGTCCAGATAGCGGCTGAGGATGGTCTTCCCCGAGGCATCCTGAATGTCCACCTGCAGGCTGGAGCCGTTGATCCGTTCCGAGCTGGCATTGCGGCCCATGACGATCACGCGGGTGAGCAGGGTCTTGTTGTCGGAGATGACGCCTGCGGCAGCTTCGCAGGACTGGATTTGCAGGGTTGCATCCATGCGCCGCTGGATATCGGCATTCTGCTTGATCAGTTGCAGGCGCCGGGCCTCGTAGCGCTGCAGCTGCGCCTGGCGGAACTGGGCGATCAGCTCCCGGGCATTGGCCAGATCCGTCACCTTCCAGCCGTCGCGTGTGCGTTGCAGCAAAAAGATGAGGGTGAAATCCATGTCCAGCTGCGGGTGATGCAGCACCGCACGGATGAAGGCCATGTCCGGGTTGCCCGCGGCCGCGGCATTGAGGGAGATATTCGCCTGCAATTGCTTGACGAAATCCGGCGGCAGGGGCTGGAGGGGCTGCTGGAGCGCCTCATCCGGCGGCAGCTGGCGGGCCTTGCCCTCCCGCGCCGCCAGCCGCTCGCGCAAATACTGCAGCAGGCGCCCCTCAATGGCCGTTCGTTGCTGTGCGCCCGAATCGATGAAGGGATAATATTCGGCAATGCACAGCGCCACATGCCGGACAAGCGTCGGAAAATCCACCTGCTCCGCCAGCGCTTCCGGCTCCACCTTCTTGAGGGATTCCTTGAGCATCTCAAACGCGCATTGGCTGCTCTGCGTATACTGGTAATATTTCCAGCCCTCCCAGCCGCCATAGGCCAAGAGCAATACCAGCACCCCGATGATAATTTTCAGCCTTGCCCTGAGCAATCGTGCCTTGAACGACATGGTTTCATCCTTCTGACGGTTCGTGACTCCCGGAGCGGCATTCCAGCACGGCGGCCTCCTTGGCAAGGGCTGTGGCGGCATCCACCCGCAGGCCCAGGGGGGTCACCCGTCCGACCGGCCCGAAATCCATGCGCAACAAGGCCCAAGCGCCCACCAGCGCGGTCAGCAGACGCCCCGCCCCGCCGGGCGGCCCGTGCGCGCCAAAGGTATGCGGCAGAGGCATGCAGCCGTACGGATACTTTCGTGCCGAGACACCTCGCGCCGCTGCCAGCACCTGCCACCAGTAAAGTCCCTTGCAGGGCATGGGCTGCCAGCTCCGGGAAAGGCAATGGGCCAGCCGGCACAGGGAGGCCCTGTTCCAGAAGCTGACCACCATGCCCCGCGCGCCAATGCGCGCCGCCTCCAGCACGGCCTTGCGCGCCCGCGCCGCATCGTGATTGCCCAGATGCAGCACCACCCAGTCGTAGGCGTCGTCATCCAGCGGAATGTCGTCATCGGCAGCCGCCAGAATTTCCGTGCCGCAAGGAGCATCGGCGGCGGCTGCCCGCCGCTCTTCAGGTGAGGCGCTCACGCCGGTCACGTCAAAACCGCAATCCCAGAGTACGCGCAAACAGCGGCCCGTGCCGCAATTGATCTCGAGCAGCCGGGCATTCCGCCGCGTCCACGAGGCGATGCTGGTTTGCAGCGCCTCGACGCAATAGCGCCACATGCGCTTTTCCAGCGGATTTTCCAGCCGCAATTCGTGCATGGCTCCTTCCTTTGCACGATAGTAGATGGTGCGGCGCGCCTTGGCAAGCAATAAGGCGGGGCGGCTGAACGCTTTGCGGCATCCGGGCGCGGCCCGACCTCTTTGCCTGCGCAAAAAAAGGGGGGCGGGACAATGTCCCACCCCCCGGCATATCCATGCAAAAGCGAAACTACTTCACTTCGACAGTGGCGCCAGCTTCGGTCAGCTGCTTCTTGGCTTCTTCGGCTTCTTCCTTGGAAACGCCTTCCTTCAGGGTGGAGGGGCAGCCGTCAACCTTTTCCTTGGCTTCCTTGAGGCCGAGGCTGGTCAGGGCGCGGACGACCTTGATGACGCCGATCTTGTTGGCGCCGGCGTCCTTCAGGATGACGTCGAATTCGGTCTTTTCTTCGGCGGCTTCAGCGGCAGCGCCGGCAGCCGGAGCGGCCATCACCATGGCGGCGGCAGGAGCGGCAGCGGACACGCCGAACTTTTCTTCCAGTTCCTTGATGAACTCGGAGAGTTCCAGCACGGTCATGTTGGAGATGAACTCGACAACTTGTTCTTTGGTCACGTCAGACATGGTATTCTCCTAAAATCTTTGGCAGTTCGTTGATGGATGTCCGTTTGTCCTAGGCAGCCTTGGCTTTTTGCTCTTCGATAGCCTTGAGGGCATAGAGCATGCCGCGGATGATGTTGGCAAACAGGGAAACAAAATTGGTGGGCACAGCGTTCATGGTGCCAAGGACCTGTCCGAGCAGCTGTTCCTTGGACGGGAGCGTCGCCAGCGCCTCCACCTGGGCAGGCGTCATTTCCTTGCCTTCCAGGCTGGCAGCACGCAGGGAGAAGAGTTTGCTCTTCTTGGCAAAATCGCTCAACGCTTTGGCCACCGCCACCGGGTCGTCGAATCCAAGGGCAATGGCGCAGTTTTCATGGAACTTGTCCTTCACCACGTCATGCGGGCCACCGGTGAACGCAATACGAGCCAGGGTATTTTTGACGACGTAGTATTCGCCGCCAGCCTTGCGCAGGCTGTCCCTGAGGCTCGTCAGCTCTTCCACCGTCATACCCTTGAAATCGGTCAGCACAGCAAAGGAGGCGCTTTCGGCCCTGGCCTTGATCGCCTCGATGACTGCTGCTTTTTGAGACCTATCCACGTGATACTCCTCACGTTGGGGGTTGCCGTGTGGAATGCCGAGCCAAAGATAGTCTGGACAGGATGATTAAAGAGAACTCTCCCTGTCGTCTTCGACTCGAAATTCCTTGCCTTAGCCGTTTGCGGCGGGACTGGCCCGCCGCGCATCACGAAGGACTAGCCTTCGAGAAATTTCTTCACTTGCGTCATGTCGATCTTGAAGCCGGGGCCCATGGTGGTCGAAACAGCCATGGAGAGCATATAGGTGCCCTTGGCGCCCGAGGGCTTCAGACGATTGACGGTTTCCAGCAGGGCCTTCAGGTTGCCGAGAATCTTCTCGCTGCCGAAGGAGACCTTGCCAAGGGGAGCATGCAGCACGCCAGCCTTGTCCACCTTGAAATCCACGCGACCGGCCTTGAGTTCGTTGACGGCCTTGGCCACGTCAAAGGTCACGGAGCCGGTCTTGGCGTTGGGCATGAGGCCGCGAGGGCCGAGCTGACGGCCAATCTGGCCCACCAGCGCCATGACGTCGGGCGTGGCCACGGCGGCGTCAAATTCGAGCCAGCCTTCCTTGATGCGGGCCACGAGATCCTCGGCGCCCACCACATCGGCACCGGCATTCTTGGCTTCCGCCTGTTTCTCACCCTTGCAGAACACGGCCACGCGCACCGTCTTGCCCAGCCCGTGGGGCAGGGTCACGGCGCCGCGCACCATTTGATCGGAATACTTGGGATCCACGCCAAGACGAATGGCCACATCGACCGTTTCGTCAAATTTGGCAAAGGAGGAGCCGAGGGACTTGCTCACGGCATCCTCGATGCTGAAGCGCTCCTGAAGATTGACACCTTCCAGCGCCTTGCGGAAATTCTTACCATGCTTGGGCATGTCACTATCCTTTCGTCGTATCTCCTGCCGAGCCGCATCTTGCGTGTGGTCGGCAGTACAATTGATGTAAACGCGGGCAGAGGATTCTGCCACCCGGAGAGGGAGTCTCCTTACTTCACCTCGATGCCCATGCTGCGCGCCGTGCCCATGATGGACTTGACGGCGGCTTCAAGATTCACGGCGTTGAGATCCGGCAGTTTCAGCTTGGCGATGTCTTCGATCTGGGCCATGCTGAGGCTGCCCACCTTCTTGCGGTTGGGTTCGCCGGAACCCTTTTCGATCTTGGCGGCCTTCATGATCAGCACGGAGGCCGGAGGCGTCTTGGTAATGAAGGTGAAGGAGCGGTCGGCATAGACCGTGATCACCACCGGGATGATCATGCCCTTCTGATCCTGGGTGCGGGCGTTGAACTCCTTGCAGAAGCCCATGATGTTCAAGCCGTGCTGACCAAGCGCGGGGCCGACCGGCGGAGAGGGATTGGCTGCGCCGGCGGGAATTTGCAGCTTGATTTTGGCAACTTCTTTTTTGGCCATGTTCTGTTGTCCTTTTGTCACCGGGCACAGGGTGAGGCGCCCGGTTCTTTGCTAGCCCTTGGAAACCTGTACGAAATCCAGCTCGACCGGGGTCTGGCGCCCGAAGATCGAAACGGATACCCACAGCTTGCCCTTGTCATAGTTGACATCTTCCACCACGCCGTTGAAGCCGCCGAAGGGCCCGTCGATGACGCGCACCTCGTCGCCGCGCTCAAAGTTGAATTTGGGCCGCGGCGTTTCCTGACGGCTTTCCATCAGGGAGAGAATGCGCTCGGCTTCACTGTCGCGCATGGGAGTCGGGCGGTTTTTTCCGCCCACAAAGCCGGTTACCTTGGGAATGGATTGCACCAGATGCCAGGAAAGGTCGGTCATGATCATCTTGACCATGATATAACCCGGGTAGAATTTGCGCGTGGTGGTGCGCTTTTCTCCCCCCTTGCCCAGTTCCACCACCTTTTCCGTGGGAACCACGACTTCCTGAATGAGTCCCTCATCCTGACCGGTGCGAATCATCTCATTGATGGTCTTCTGCACGCGCTGCTCGAAACCCGAGTAGGTGTGCACGATATACCAGCGAGACTTCTTGCCCAGCTCGGAATTGTCGTCAATGACTACTTCATTCATGGAGGGCCTCAGGAGAGGAAGTAGGTAATGAGAGAGGAAAGACCCAGATCAACCAGCCCAAGCACCACCGCCATGACCGCCACAACCAACAAAACCGCAAGAGTCTTCTTGCGGGTTTCCTTGGCAGTCGGCCAGGTGACCTTGCGCAGTTCCGCGCGGGAGTCTTCCACATATTTCGTGAAACGGGCTACCGGATTGGAAGCGTTATCAGCCTTGCTTTCGGTGGATTGAGCCGCTTTCTTTGCCATGATGCCTACCCAAAGATAAAGAAATGGCAGGGCAGGAGGGATTCGAACCCCCAACTTGCGGTTTTGGAGACCGCCGCTCTAGCCGTTAGAGCTACTGCCCTGCGTACCGTCCGGGGGGAAGGGTTCCCCCCGGCGGAAGAATTGTTACCTGGTTTCCCGATGCAGCGTGTGTTTCTTGTCCCAAGGACAATACTTCTTCACTTCCAGACGGCCCGTGGTATTACGCTTGTTCTTCACGGTGCTGTAGTTACGGCGCTTGCATTCGGTGCAGGCCAGAATGATGTTCACTCTCATGGCGTTACTCGATGATGTCGGTCACCACGCCGGAACCCACGGTACGACCGCCTTCGCGGATGGCGAAGCGGAGACCGGCTTCCATGGCGATGGGAGCGATCAGTTCGACGATGAACTGGCTGTTATCGCCGGGCATGACCATTTCCACGCCTTCAGGCAGGTTGATCACGCCGGTGATGTCGGTGGTGCGGAAGTAGAACTGCGGACGATAGCCGGAGAAGAACGGGGTGTGACGGCCACCTTCTTCCTTGGACAGAACGTACACTTCCGCCTTGAACTTCTTGTGCGGCGTGATAGACTTGGGAGCCGCCAGAACCTGGCCGCGTTCCACTTCGTCACGCTTGGTGCCGCGCAGCAGGGCGCCGATGTTGTCGCCGGCCTGACCCTGATCCAGCAGTTTGCGGAACATTTCCACGCCGGTGCAGGTGGTCTTGGCGGTATCCTTGATACCCACGATTTCCACTTCGTCGCCGACCTTGATGATGCCGCGTTCCACACGACCGGTCACCACGGTGCCGCGGCCGGAGATGGAGAACACATCTTCGATGGGCATCAGGAAGGGCTTGTCAATGTCGCGCTGCGGTTCGGGGATGAAGTCGTCGCAAGCCTGCAGCAGGTCGATGATGCACTTGGCTTCGGGAGCGTTGGGATCGTCGCACTCCAGGGCCTTGAGGGCGGAGCCGCGAATCACCGGCACGTCGTCGCCGGGGAAATCATAGGAAGAGAGCAGTTCGCGCACTTCCAGTTCCACCAGTTCCAGCAGTTCTTCGTCATCGACGAGGTCGCACTTGTTCAGGAAGACCACGAGCTGCGGCACGCCGACCTGACGGGCGAGCAGGATGTGCTCACGGGTCTGGGGCATGGGGCCGTCGGTGGCGGCCACCACCAGAATGCCGCCGTCCATCTGGGCAGCGCCGGTGATCATGTTCTTGATGTA
>NHCFC04200__coassemble_490_pt1 | contig 42755 bp, 38 predicted proteins | sample NHCFC04200__metabat2_low_PE_055 | metagenome-assembled genome bin NHCFC04200
AGCTAAAGTGACAGCAAATATATGCGAACTATCAAAAGACAAACAGACAACACTCATCATTAAGCCAAATACAATCTTAGACAAAAACACCGTCATAAACATCTCCAAACATGCCAATATCACCATAGTTTCACAGATTAAAGATAAATCTTTCAATATCTTCAAGGTAGCTTACTTAGCCATTAGCCATATTCTAAACAGTCTTCGCGATACCGAAGAAGAGCATATTTTCGGAATCCTCAGCTATGGTAGTGCAAAAGGCTATCTCAGCGGCATAAAGTCATGCGTTCAAGCAATCGAAGGACTAGAATCAAGCTACCGCGAAAAACTACAAGATCTCAATCTAATGATTTCCGCTGCCGATGATGTGCCATTTACAGAGGTAGGGAGTGCTTTTAAATTCCCCGCAGACATACTTGGATGCAATGGCAGTATAATAACCGACACGGAAAGGAACCCGCAAAGCACAAGCCTGGATGTGCTGGCGCTTGCTTTTGCAGGCTGATTGTCTGACGTATTTTTTTCAAATTTTATGGTACGTATGGCGTAGCGCAGCGCCATAACGCGCAGAACGTGTTGAAATCGAAAAATAAATACCCCACATTCTAGACAGTTAAAAACAAAACCAATCGCCTGCTAAGCGAGTATACGGGCTTAAACCTGTATCGAGGGTTCAAATCCCTCCCTCTCCGCCAGCGAAAATCAGGGCAGCATGGTGAAGCCGTGCTGCCTTTTTTGTTGCCTGTTTCCGCCTTCGCGGGCAGGGGGGCGAGCCTCCCGGCAAGAGTGCAATCAATGCCGGATTTGCCGCCTTCGCGGGCAGGGGGAGATCGGCGCAAAAAAAACCGGGCCGGCGCAATGCGCACCGGCCCGGCGACATATGCCGAGGAGGCCCGGCAGGCCTACTGCAGACTGAGCGCCACGGCCTGCTTGTAGCCGCGCAGGCGCATTTTCTGCTTGCGCGTGCCCTGCAGGCTGGTCAGCACGCTCTGATGCGCTTCACGGGCAAGGGCGGTCAGTTCCCGCTGCATGTCGGCAAGCTGCAAAAGCCGCTCCCGATACGCCGCGTGTTCGGATGCCTCAAGCCTGTCCCGGGCCGCTTCCATCAGGGCCTGCCGCTGTTCGGACAGCTTCACGGCCTGATCGTAATTTCGTGTCCGCAGGGCCTCCCGTTCCAACCGGGCAAGTTGAAAGGCCCTTTCCAGAAGCTGCAATGCCTGTGACATGGCTCTGCCCCCGTGTGACGGAAACGCGCGTCCGCCGGACGCCCGTCTAATCCTTCTGCGCCTGCATGGCCGCGTGCACTTGCTTGCTGGCATCGCGCCACGCTTCGCAGAGCGGAGCGAATTCGTATTCCAGCAGGTCGGCCAGCAGGATCCAGTCTTCCCCTTCCATGACCTCATTCATTTCCGAGACCAGCTCGGCAAACTTGTCGCCCTGGAGGTTCAGGCTGATGTCGCCGGCAGTCTTGAGGTACTGCGTGCGCAGCAGGTTCAGCATGCTCAGGAAGTCGCGGATGACCTCCACGAGATCCTGCAGAAGGTCAAGGGCATCGGCATTGGTGCCCTCGCGGAACAGGCGGGCAATCTCGTGCGCGGCCTTTTTCATCATGACGGCGACCTTTTCCATTTCTCCGGCAATGGCCAGCGCCATTTCTGAGGCTTCGATGGAACGGACTTCCACGGAATTGATGGAGGCGGTGGAAATATCTTCGGCCTGATGCGGGTAAATTTCGGAAAACAGCTCGTTGTTCACCAGCACGTCGGTGACCACACGGCTTTCCATGCCTTCCTCTTCCATGACGTCCACAAGGATTTCCTCAAGGTTGGCAAAGTTGGAAATTTCCTTGCCGCTGTTGCGGCCGTCGACAATGATCATAAAACCTCCTCGCATCAGCGAACCACGGCATCCCCGCCCGAAGGCAAGCATGCCGGCAAAAATTTCCCACCGCAGGGAGTTGTGTCACGTTACAGCAAAAAATATGCCTTTTCAAGCGGCAAACAGCTGGCCAAGCCGGCGGATTTGCACGGCCAGATCCTCGCAGAAAGCGGCCAGCCCCTCCAGATCGCCCCCCCGGGCCTGCCGGATTTCCCGCCAGAAATAGGCCAGCGACGTCAGTTGCTCGCTGCCTTCCAGCACGCGCTGCAACTGGTCGCAGGAACGCAGGAGAAGCTGCCCCATGCGGGGATGTCCGGGAGCCAGCCGGCAGAGTTCCGGCAGACGGGCCGCAAGGGCCTGCGCTTCCGTCAGGGGGGGACGCACGCTTTCCGCCAGTGCGGATGTCCGGCAGGCGGCCCGCACCGCTTCCGGCAATCCGGCAAGGAGATCTTCCTGCCCCGGCCCGCTGTCCAGCGCGTCCAGCAATTGCCGCCAGAAGGGGCGCTGCACCCGCAGCCAGAGGCTGCGATCCTCGAGCGCATGTCCGCTCAGGCAGACCAGATCGGCCAAACCGCCGGCATCGCGCACGGTTCGCCAGACGCGCGCCGTCCGCCGCAGCTCGCCGTCCACGCCGTCTTCCCAGCGCCCGCTCTCCAGCCGGGCCAGAGCCAGCCGCAGGACGCCGGCTGCGCCAATGCGGGTGCGGCAGGCGCCGTCGTGGGGGCAGGCCCGCCGGAAGCCGCAGGGATGACAGGGCAGGGCCGGTTCCAGACAACAGCAGTCCGGCAGATAGGGGCCGGTATCCCAGGGTTGCGCCGTGGCCAGAAAAAGGGCCAGCGACGGCACGCCCAAACCGGCTGCCAGATGCATCGTTCCGGTATCATTGGTGATGAGCAAACGCAGGCGGGACACCAGGGCCGCCAGCACCGGCAGGGAGGTGGCCCCGACGGCATCCACGAAGGGCGCGCGCGCCCGCGCGGCATAGGCCCGGGCCAGAGGCTGTTCGGCCCTGCTGCCCAGCAGGACGGGGCAGAGTCCGGAAGCCTGCCACAAGCCGTCCCCCACTTCGGCAAAACAATCTTCCGGCCATTGGCGTTGCGAATGGCTGGCGCCCAGCTGCAGCCCGACGAAGCCCGCGCAGCCCGGCGGAGCGGCGGCAAGCAGGCCTTGCGCCTCGTCCAGCGCCTTGTCCGAAGGCGCCTGCAGACGGCCCCCGGTCTCCGTCAGGGGCGGCAGGCTGCCGCCTGCCAGCGCGCGCAGGGCCGGACGGGCGGCCATGCGAAACATGTCCTGCATATTGAAGGGAGCATTGCCCCGTTGCAGGGTGGAGCCGCAGAGATAGGCGGCCCATGCGCCCCGGCAGAAGCCGTAGCCGGCGGGATCAAGGGCGAAACCCGTCACCGCCTCCGGGGCAGGGGCCAGCAGGGAGGCCAGCAGACGCGCGGGCAGGGTCGCCGTCAGATTGACGACATGGCGCGGCGCGGCTTCCCGCCGGATGCGCTCCACCCATTCCAGCAGCAGGGCCGGCGCCTCGTGCCAGCATTTTCCCGGCCCCTTGCCGTCGAGCCGGCGCAGCAGCTCGCCGCCCGGCAAGGCCCAGCTCCCGGCAAGGTGCCGCAGCAGGGGCAGGGCCGGAGCAAAATTGTCCAGACAGAGAATGCCCGCCCGCAGACCGGCCCGCCGGCAATCTTCCAGCAGGGCCTGGCTTTGCAGCAGGTCTCCGAAACGGGTAAGGTTGAGCAGAAGGATGTCGATAGCCATGTGCGCGGAACGGACAGTCACGGAAGCCGACGGGGTGCGGCGGACGCCGCTCGCCGCCTGCCGTCAGCGGAAGCAGGCGGGGACGCGTCCGGCGCGTCGGCCTAGGCCGTGCGGGAGCGGGTTCCCTCCAGCATGTTCAGGGCCAGCGATTCTTCCTCCCGGAAGCGGTTGTGGACGGACTGCTGAATATCGGCGCTGTGCCCGCCAAACTGGCCGGAACGAATGTCATAGACCCGGGAAATGAGGTTGCGCTCGTACGTCCTGCCGCTGCCGCTGCTGGTGGCGTCGGCCTGTTCAAAGATGCGCACCGCCCCGCGCGCGCCATGCTGCACCGCCGTGCTCCAGATGACTTCGCGCATGATGGGCGACAGCTCGTCCAGATTCAGGCGCGTGCGCTCCGTGATTCCCGCCACGGCGGGATCATAGTGGCTTTCGCGGATGAAGGATTCCTGCAGCTTGCCGAAGCGTTCGGGCTGCTCGCTCGCAATGTCGCGCCAGGTATCGGGCATGGCGCCCTGCCGGCTGCCGGTATTGGCCGGGCCGGCATCGCGCAGCCGCCGGGAGATGTCCGGGGCCTCATTGTCCAGAAAGGACAGAAAGGCGTCCATGGTGCCCACGCGGGAGGCAATCTGGTATTTGCCGTAGGACGTGCCGCCCTTGCTGTCATAGCCGATGGCCGAAATGCCCGCCTTGCCGGACTCGAAGCGCGCCGACAGCGAGCCGATTTCCTCGCCGCCCCGCTGCGCGCCCTCGCCGCGCCGCTGCCGCGCGGAACGGCGTCGTGCCCGCGCCGCCGCCGCATCCGAGGCATTGTGCGTGCGTACATAATCGTCATGACTCAGGGCGCGGATGACGTTCTGATCGCGCATGGAGAGGCTCAGGCCCGGCAACTGCCGCGCCACATTGAAATTCCGCGCACTGGACAGGGGGGAGTCGTCGCTGACGCCCATGCCTTCCATCAGCCCTTCCAGCGCCTGGGTGCGCTTGATGTCCTGCGAGGCTTCGGAGAACAGCCGCCCCTGCATGACCTCGCTGGGACTGCGCCCGGCCATGACCGCCCGCTGGAACACGGCAACGCCCCGACCATGCAGCGGCATGCCCGGCACCTCGGGCCGCGGCGCGCGCGCCTCAGCGCCCTCTTCCGCCGGGGTCGCCGCAGGCGCGCCGGCCCGGGGAGACTCCCCGCCCGGGGCGCCGTCCGCCTTGCCCCCTTCCCCCGCCGCGCCGGCAGACGCCCGAACGGCGTCCGTCCGCGCCGTTTCCTTGCCGAGCAGGGCGGCAAAGCCCTCCCCGTCTTCCGGCTTACGGTTTTGCGGCACGGAAAGTGTGGCCTGCCGCTCCAGGGGCGGTTGGATATGGGGCAATGAATTTGTCATGCAATCCCTCCATGCAGGGCAGCGCGTTTCTGACAGGCTTCCCTGCATGGAGAACATTAGCAAAAAATGTGCGAGAACAAATTTTCTTACGGATTACACCATATTGAAAATAAAAACGCGCCGGATTGCCGCAGAAGGAAACGACGGAAGAACACCGGCGTCAAGAAGCTGACGACGCGTGCCCGCCGGGAGACTATTTTCCGTCCGCGCCCTTCGTCTTCGCGCCCGCCGGCGCAGCGGCCGCGGCATGGGGATCGGCTGTTTCCGCCGCATGGTGCAGGACAGGAACGCAGATTTCCGCCGCCAGCCGCCTGCCCACATCCGCGGGCAGCCCCCTGTCGGCATCAAGGGTCTTGCGGGCCTGCAGGCCCAGCCGCATCTGGCTGTTGGCCACGGCCTGCCGGTTGGAAATGCTCTGCAGGGCCTGTTTCTTGCCCGCGCGCGGCACACGACGCAGCACCAGCAGGGCGTCGGCCACCAGCGAAGTATGGCCTTCGCCCGACAGATGAACCGGCGCGCCGTAGCCGGCGTCCACACTCTGCCGCAGGGCTTCGGTGCTCGAAGGATCACAGGCAAGGACGGAAATCTGCAGGATATAGCCCGCCTGACTGGGATTGCCGGTCAGCTCGATGCCGTGGCTGCGCAGCCGGCTTGCGATCTCGCCGTGCAGATTGCCCACGAGGGCGGTGCTGTCGCGCACATTGACGTAGGCCACATCCGTGATGTCCGTCCCGGCCTCATCGAGTTTGCCGTGGCGGTAAACATCCAGATCGCCGGCCTGTTGGGACGACGGCTTCACGCAGCCGCCGGCAAGGGGCAGCAGGCAGGCAAGGAGCAGCAGGACAAGGGCATTCCGAAACTGTTTCATCTGCATATCCGTTTGGTATGGCGCATCCCCGACGTCAGGGTCGGACAGCGTCAGCGCCCGACCGGCACATTGGGCGAGTTTTTTTGCGGAACGACCGCGGCCATGCATCGGTCAGGCAGGGGATCGTTTTTGCAGGCGGAGCTGCGCCGCATGTTTTGGGGCACGCCGCCGCGCTCGCGTCCGGCTGAGACGTGGATGCCCATGCGCGACCGGGGCGAAACTTCGCCGCCATGCGCAGCCCCCGAGCCTCAGGCAGCCTCATGGGCGATGCGGAAGGCCGGATGGGCCTGCGCCTCCTCCGGCCCATCCGGCAGGAAGATGTCCGCATGCCTTGCGGGGGCCGGCAAAACGGCCCTTTGATGCAAGCCCGGGATGTTCCGGCAGAGGAGGCAACGGAACCACGCCGCCGCACGCCGAAGCAAAAAGAGCGGCGCATCAACCTGCCCTCTCAGGGTTCCTTCATGCTATACCCGAAGCGGGCATCGCCTGTCCACCGTTCCGGGCGCGGGGCAAGGGCGAGCGCGCGGCAGCCGCGGATCCTGCCGTCATGACGAGGACGGCTCGGCTTGCAAGGCCTCGCAGATGCGCTCAGCCAGTTTTTCATACAGGACGGGCAAGGCCTTTTCCCGCTCCATCTTGCCGGAATTGACAAGGAGGATCTTTTCCTCACCCGGCGTTTCGCCGTGCCCGATGCTCACGCTTGCCCGCATGCTCCATGTGGGCTGGGGAAAAAAGTCCCGCACCATGAGGACGGCTCCACCGGGGATGGCCAGCACAACGGCGATTATGCCCTTGACGGGCGTGTCGAGAATGCTGTCGCCGCCACCGCCGCTGCGACTGCCGCCGCCGGACAGGCTGGCGCTGCCGAAGCCGCCCCTGAAGCCGGAAAGATTGAGATCCATGAAGCCCTTTGCCACCTCATACGGGCGCAACAGGGTATCGCCGGAAAGGGGGCGGCAGGATACCACGAAAAAATCCTCTTCCTTCACCCGGATCACGACGGCATCGGGGCGGGCATCGACCAGCCCCGTCAAGTCGTTGTCCCGCAATTCCCGATCAAGGACGGCGCGGAATTCCCCCTCGTCAAGATGCTCTCCCGTGAAATCCAGGCAAAAGATCTCTTCTCGCTTCACGGTCAGCGGTGTCACTTCCCCCTTGTCCAGCCGGCCGGCGCAGCCCGTACAGCACAGCAGGCCCGCCAGCAGCAGGCAGGCTGTCCGTTTGCCGAGGGATTTCATGCGGGCGCGGCGGGGCATCGGCAATTCTCCCAAAACTGACGGCATGCTGTCCCGACCTCGACATCACGAGCCGCAGGAGGCCCCCAGGATGGCCTCCGCCATACGCATCGCGATCCAAGGCATGGCCTTGTTGCGAGGCTTGCCGAGATCGTTATTAATGATGACTTCCTCCAGCTCGTCCGGCGGCCTGCCCAGAGCTATGCCCACGCCGGCGCGCACGGCCCAGATTTCTTGGCAGCTCTCCATGGCAAAACCGATCCCCCCCAGCATGCCGACGCCCATCCCCAGGAGAGCGCCCCTCACCGGGCCGACCTCCCGTGCGCCCAGGGTGCCCCCCAGCACACAGCCCACGATGCCGCCGCCAATGGCCGTGCCCACCCAGCGAAAGGGGTTGAAGCGGCACCCCTTTCTGGCTCTGAACATCTCGCGCATTTCCACCTTCACCATCACCGTATTCTCGTCAGGCGTATCAACGACCTCCCATCGGCCCCTGTCGATCTGCTCCCTGAGACATTTTCTCAAGGCGTTGACTTCATCCTCACTGGTCTCGCTCGTTCCCGATACGTCCAGATAAAAGCTGCGGTAGTCATCGCCCAGCCCCGTGGGGGTAAGCCAGCACTTGTCCGGCGGCTTTGCCGCGCAGCCCGGCAGGCAAAGGCAGAAGCTCAACAACAGGACAAGCAGAAAATGCGAAAGACTACGGTTCCACCTGAAACGATGCGACATGTCTCCTCCTGTTCCCGTTCAGTCAAGAGGAAGAACGCGGCAACGGCGTCACTCCCCGCCCGCCCCGCCTGCACCGGTCGAGATGACCTCGCGGATGCGCTCCGCCAGCCGCCGCCCGATCTGCGGGATGGCTTCCTCGCGGGAAGCGACGCCGTCCTCGCCGGAACTGACGACGATTTCCTCCAGCCTGTCCGGCGTCCGGCCCGTGGCCATGCCCACGCCGGCGCGTACGGCCCAGATTTCCCTGTCGGCCTGGGCCAGGGCATAGCTGCTGCCCCCCACAACGCCCACAACCATCCCCACGCCCGCCCCCAGCAGGGCGCTGGTTTCCGTGTAGGCTCCCACAAGGGCCCCGAAGGCAAGCCCCGCGAGGGCGCCGCCGACGGTGCTGCCCAGCCAGCCCACAGGGCTGAAGCCCACGGTCCCGGCCTGGAACATGTCGCGCACCTCCACCTTCACCACCAGCGTTTTCTCATCGGGATTGTCCACGGGCCGCATGACGCTGTTGTGCTCGATGCCCTGCCTGATGGCGGCGGACAGCTTTCCGGCATCCACGTCCTTGCCCGAGACATCCAGATACAGGGAGCTGTCCTCGTCCGCCGCCACGGACGTGAGGCTGCCGCCGTCCGGCAGTTTGCTCCCGCAGCCCGGCAGGCACAGGCAGAGGATCAACAGCAGGACAAGCAGAAGGCGCAGGATGTCATGGTTGCGCATGAGACGATTCCGCATGCCCTTTCTCCTTCGTTTCTTCATGCCGCAGGGAACGGCGACGGGTCACTTCCCGTCGGCTCCGCCCGCCGCGGGCACAATCGCCTTGCCAATGCGTTCCGCCAGACGCCGCCCAATCTCCGGGATGGCCTCCTTGCGGGAGAAGGCCTCTTCCTTGCCGGTACTGACGACAAGCTCCTCCAGCTTGTCCGGCGTCCTGCCCGGGGCCATGCCCACGGCGAGGCGCATGGCCCAGATAATCCTTGTGCCGTTGCCCAGGGCATAACTCTTTCCCGCCTCAATGCCCGCGGCCATCCCCAAGGCCGAACCCACCACGAGGCCGGAATCCACGGCGTGCTTGGCCAGACTGTCGTCGAAGGCCCTGTCCAGCCAGCCCAGAGAATCGTCCTTCACGGTTCCGGCCCTGAACATCTCGCGCACCTCCACCTTCACCACCAGCGTTTGCGCATCAACGTCATCCGCAGGCCGCATGATGCTCCCGCGCTGCATGGTCTCGCTGATGGCGGCGCTCAGCGCCTCGATGTCCACCCATCGGCCCGACACCTCCAGATGAAAGGCGCCGCTCCTGTCCGCCCGCACGGGCGAGAGGCTGCCCTTGTCCGGCGATCCGGCCCCGCAGCCCGGCAAGCCGAGGCAGAGAACCAGCATCAGCGCGCACAGGAGGCGCGGGACAGCGGATCTCCGCTCGCGGCGCTGCGGCAGGCGGCCACTGCCGATGCCGGCAGGCGGGCAAGACATGCCTGCCGCCCTACTGTCCGCCGGACGCCGCCGAAGCCGTGATCGCCGCGCTGATGCGCTGGGCCAGCTTGTCCTGCAAGGTGGGCAGGGCATCCTCGCGCGAGCTGACGCCGTCGGCGCTGACGACGACTTCCTCCAGCGTGTCGGGCGTCTTGCCTCTGGCCATGCCGACCCCGGCGCGCATGGCCCAGGTCGTCTTTGTCTGGCTGTCCAGCGCCGAGACGCCGACACCGGTAGCCGCGCCGACGCCCGCGCCGATGAGCGCGCCGCTCCGGCCTCCGGCCAGACCGCCCACCAGTGTGCCCAGCAAGACGCCGGTGGCCGTTGTCCCCAGCGTCTCGCTGGCGTCCAGGCTGGACGAACCGGCGGCAAAAATCTCCCGCACGTCCACCCGAATCACCAGAACCTCAGGGCCGGGGGCATCGGCCATGCTCAGGCCGGTATCGCTTTGCAGATAGCCCATGATGGTGTATTTGAGATCCGCGGCATTGACGCCCTTGCCCGAAATATCCAGATAAAACGCCGTATTTTCGTCCACGTGCGTGGGGGTGAGCGTGCCGCTGTCCGGGCGTGAGCCGCAACCTGCCAGAAGCAGACAGCAGCACAGCGTGAGCAGTGTCGGCAACAGCCTGACGCCGAGGTCGTCGCGGCGGAAAATGTGCCTCATAATGTCCTCGCTTGCGATCTGTCGTTACGACGGCGCTGTGATGGCATCCCTGATGCGTTGCGCCAGTCTCTCTTCAAGGTAGCCTGCAGCCTCCTCGCTGGAGTCGGGGCCCGTGGTGCCGGTGCTCACGACAAGTTCTTCCAGCTGCTCCGGCTGCTCGTCCCAGGCCAAGCCCACCCCGGCCCGTACGGCCCAGATCTCTTTTTGATTGCTCATGGAAAAGCCGTAGACCAGGCCGGAAACGGCCCCTACCAGCCCGCCGATGGTGGCGCCGAGAACGGTGTCGGAGGAGGTGTCGAAAAAACCGGCCTCCTGAGCCCCGCCGGCAATGGCCCCGCCCACCGTGCCGACGGTGGCGAAAGCGAGGGCCGCCCCCGCGGACTTCAGGTAGTTTTTGCGCGTCATGCCCGCCAGATAGAGATCCCGCACATCCACGCGCACCACCAGTGTGCCGGGGCCGGGCTGATCGACGGCCTTCATGCCGTCAACGGTCAGGAGCCGCTTTTCAATGGCTGAGGCAAGCGAGTCGGAGCACATGCCCATTTCCTCCCCCCTCTCTGCCGAGACATCCAGGTAAAAGGGCGTCTCCTTCCTGACCGACACCGAGGACAGGGATCGCTGTCCGGCAATTGGGTGCAGCCCAACAGGATCAGACTGCAGCATGCCGTCAACAGGACAAGCAATGGACGCAGGCAGGCATATTTCCGTATGCAGGCCAACACGGAACTCTCCTGTGGACGGATGTCGGACGGAGCGCGCCAAAAAACTATTTTTTTATGCTTATATAATGATGCAGACATGTTGTCCACCCATTTCGGCTCCGGCCCGCTGTATCGACGGAGGGGAGGGACATCCCCTGTTGCGCCATGCGGCAGAAAGAAGTAACCCCTTGATGGAAGGATATGCAGCGGACAGGATGTGAAGGTTGACCGATCTCCGGCAGGGCTGCCGATGCGCCGTCCCGGATGCCCCGGACACGCGCGGGGTGAGTGGCCGCCCGCTCCGGCAGCGCATGCGACAGGCTCTCTTGACGCTGGCGCATTTTGCCGTATTCTCGCCTGCGAAAACGCCGAAGGAAGCGACGCATGGGCAAAGAGCTGATTATTGTGGAATCACCCGCCAAGGTGAAAACCATCCGAAAATTTCTGGGGCCGCACTATATGGTGCTGGCCAGTGTGGGCCATGTGCGGGACTTGCCGTCCAGCACCCTGGGCGTGGACGAGGCCAATGATTTCGCCCCGCAGTATCAGGTCATCGACAACAAGAAGCCTGTGGTCAGCGAGCTGCGCAGCGCGGCGGCCAAGGCGGACACCGTCTACCTTGCGCCCGACCCCGACCGCGAGGGGGAGGCCATTGCCTGGCATGTGGCCGAGCTTATCGGCGACAAGGCCAAGGACATCAAGCGCATCCAGTTCAACGAGATCACGGCCAAGGCCGTCAAGGATGCCCTTGCCCATCCCCGCGTCCTCAACCGGGATCTTTTTGACGCCCAGCAGGCCCGACGCATTCTTGACCGGCTGGTGGGCTACAAGATTTCCCCCCTGCTCTGGAAAACCATCAAGCGCGGCATCTCAGCCGGGCGCGTACAATCCGTGGCCCTGCGCCTCATCGTGGAGCGCGAGGACGAGCGCAATGCCTTTGTGCCCGAGGAATACTGGCAATTCCGCGCCACCCTGCAGGGCGACGCGCCGCCGCCCTTTCGGGCCGAGCTGGCCAAAATCAACGGCAAGAAGGCCGTGGTGCCCCATGCCGAGGCCGCGCAAAAGCTCGAAGCGGCCCTCACGGGCCAGCCCTGGCGGGTGGAAAGCGTGGAGCAGAAGGAGCGCGAGCGCGCCCCGCAGCCGCCCTTCATCACCTCCACCCTGCAGCAGGCGGCCAACCAGCGCCTGTCCTACACGGCCAAGCGCACCATGAACATCGCCCAGCGCCTGTATGAGGGCGTGGAGCTGGAGGACGGCAGCATTACGGCGCTCATCACCTATATGCGCACCGACTCCACGCGCATCGCGGACGAGGCGCGCACGGCGGCCCGGGAGTTCATCCTCGCCAGCTACGGCAAGGACTACCTGCCCGCCAAAAGCCGCATCTACAAGGCGAAAAGCGGCGCGCAGGACGCACACGAAGCCATCCGGCCCGTGGATGTGACCATCACGCCGGACAGTCTCAAGGGGCATCTGCCGCCGGATCAGTACAATCTTTACCGCCTCATCTGGTCGCGTTTCGTGGCTTCGCAAATGGCCGGCGCGCACTTTCACGACACCACGGCCACCATTGCCTGCGGGCCGAGCCAGTGGCGCGCCAAGGGGGAACGCCTGCTCTTCCCCGGCTTTCTGGCAGTCATGCCGCGCGGCAAGGACGAGGCGGACAGCGAACTGCCCCCCCTTGCGCCCGGGCAGGAACTCCGGCTGGACAAGCTGGAAAAGGAACAGAAGTTCACCCAGCCCCCGGCCCGCTACAGCGAAGCCAGCCTCGTGCGCGAACTGGAAGAGCGCGGCATCGGGCGGCCGTCCACCTACGCCAGCATTATTTCCACGTTGCAGGATCGCGAATACGTCAGCCTGCAGGACAGGCACTTCATCCCCACGGATCTGGGCCGCATCGTCTGCAAACAGCTTGTGGAACACTTTGCGCGGCTCATGGACGTGGGCTTCACGGCCGGCATGGAGGAAAACCTCGACAGGGTGGCCGAAGGCAAGGTGCGGTGGGTGGATCTGCTGCACCACTTCGCGGACGACTTCAATCCCACCCTGGCGGCGGCTGCCAGGAACATGCAGTCGGTCAAGGGCGGCATCCCCACGGATCTGACCTGCCCGGACTGCGGCAAGCCGCTGGTCATCAAGTTCGGCAAGGCCGGACAGTTTCTGGCCTGCTCCGGCTATCCCGACTGCCGCTATACAAGCAATTTCCAGCGCAATGCCGAGGGACAGGTGGAAATCGTCGCACCCCTGAAGCCGCAGCTGGAAAAGGTGGGCGAATGCCCCCGCTGCGGTCGGGATCTCGTCATCAAGCGCTCGCGCACGGGCAGCCGCTTCATTGCCTGCACGGGCTATCCCGATTGCGACTACGCCGCGCCCTTCTCCACGGGCGTGACCTGCCCGCGCTGCGGCAACGGGCGGCTTGTGGAAAAGAGCAGCAAGCGCGGCAAGCTCTTCTATTCCTGCGATCAGTATCCCCAATGCGACTTTGCCCTCTGGGATCGCCCGCTGCCTGAGGCCTGCCCGCGCTGCGGTTCTCCCTATCTGGTGGAAAAGAAATCGCGGGACGGCCTGAAGGTCGTCTGCCCGGTCAGGGGCTGCGGCTATGTGAAGGAGGAGGACGACAATGGCCCGGAAACAAACGCCAGCTGACGCCAGCCGCAAGAACGGCAGGCAGGACGCCCCTGCCGCCCTCCCGGCGACGCCCCCCGTGCCCCCGCGCATCACGCCCCTGAGCAGCCCGCTGGGCCTTGAGGCCCGCCTTGCCGACCTGCTGGAAAGCGGGCAGCCCGCCGTGCTCATGACCGTCATCAGCCGGGAAGGTTCCGCGCCGCGCGGGGCCGGCACCCGCGCCCTGCTGACCGCCGACGGGCTGCTGGGCACCGTGGGCGGCGGCGCGCTGGAAGCGGCGGCTCTGGACATGGCCCGCCAGTGTCTGGCCAGCGGCCTCTCCGCCTGCCACCTGTGCCGCATGGACGGCAGCGCCGATACGGACATGATCTGCGGCGGCAGCATGGAAGTGCTTTGTGAAAGTCTTGACGCCGCGCAGGCTCCGCTTTTCCGTCAGGCCCAGCGCGCACTGGATCAGGGCATCGAAGGCATCTGGTCCGTGGACGTCACCCGGGAGAAACATCCCCGGCGCGTCCTCTATCTGGAACGGCAGCCCGACAGTCCCGCGACGCCGACCGACGGCCTGTCGCTTGACCTTTCCGCCCTGCCCGGGGATACGCCCGGCGTCATCATCGGCCTCGATCCGGCCCGCAACCTGCTGGAAAAGAACAGGGGCAAGGCCGGCCTTGTGGATGCCACCGTGGCCCGCATCTACATGGAGCCGCTGGATACGCCGCCGGTGCTCCTGCTCTGCGGCGGCGGCCATGTGTCGCTGGAAGTGGCCACCCTGGCCCATGCCTGCGGCTTTGTGGTGGATGTGGTGGACGATCGGGCGGAATTCGCCTCCCCGGATCGCTTCCCCATGGCCCGCCACTGCTTCGTGCTCAAGGCCTTTGCCGACCTTGTGCGGGCCTGCGGCATCGGGCGGCGGCATTATGTGGCCATCATGACCCGGGGCCACAGCTTTGATCGGGAAGTGCTTGTCCAGGCCCTGGAAAGCCATGCCTTCTACATCGGCATGATCGGCAGCCGTTCCAAGCGGGAAAGCGTCTATGCCGCCCTGCGCGCCGAGGGCATGCCCGACGCCGAACTGGCCTGCGTGCGCTGCCCCATCGGCCTGCCCGTCGGCGCGGACTCGCCGCAGCAGATCGCCGTCTCCGTGGTGGCCGAACTGCTGGCCGCGCGCGCCGGAACCCTGCAACGGCTGCGCATTGACGACTGAGAACCCCCCGGCTGCCGCGAGGCAAGCGGCAGCCCTTTCGCCCTGTGGAGGACTTGCCCGTGGTTCAGCTTTTCATTGTCCTGCTCCTGTTGAGTGCCATTGCCATCATCTATATGGAAGCCCGCCGCCGCCTGCTGGCCCAGCGCCGCCTGATCGCCTCCATCAAGGCGGACATCGCCGACGAAACGCGCATGACCGCCCAGGTGGGCGTCTACGCCGGCGCGGATCAGAGTACGGTGGTCATCGGCGTTTCCGAGGAAATGGGCGGATTCTACTACCGCGTCGTGCGGCAGCATGCCGAGGCCGGGCGCGGCAAGATCAATCTCTGCAACATCACTGTCGTGGATCTGTATATTGACGGACAGGTTCAGGACATTCACGAAAACGGCTCCGAAATGCCCACCAGCACCGCCCAGGCCACGGATCTGGCCGCCCGCCTGCTGAGCCAGTATCCGCCGGATCAGGTCAATGCCATGCAGCGCATCGAATTGCGCATCAGCTACCTCAGCGAGTCCGGTAGCGAACATACGCTGGAATTCTCCGCCCTGCGGCCCAGCGTGGCCCCCCGCCGGCGAGATCGCACCCAGATTCTCAAGAATGCCCTCTGGTGGTGCATCTTCATCCGCCTGGCGGCTCAGCATACCCGGCTCGCCGCCGAGGGGCTGTATGGCCTTTCTGATGACGAAAATAGTTTCAAAAAAAATAATTAAAAAAATCAATAGGATAGAAAGAGACAATACGGTTCTCCAGCCCATTGACATTATTGACTTTTTTTGGACAATTTTCAGGCCGGGCCTTTCCGCCCTTTCTTGACACCACCGCCGAAAGTGTGCTTTTCGATAATTTGCCTTTGCGCTGACCGGGCACTGTCCCGCCAGCCGGCGCGTGACGGACGGCATCCGCGGCAAGGCCCGGGCCACGGCCCCCCTTTCCGTTGGTTGCCGCCGCGTCTTCTGATTCATTGTCCGCCGAGCGGCGGCAACCCTCGTGAAAAGCGGGCAACCGCTTATGGAGCTTCGTTCAATGCGAATCAGTCACATGTTTTCGGCGGCGCTTGCCCTGTTCATGCTTGTCCAGCTTGCCGCCTGCAAGGGCGAGGAGCAGGCCCGGCAGGGCGGCAAGGGGCCGCTTGTAAGCGTCTTTCATGTGGAGGCCAAGGATCGGCCCTGGCCCGCGGAATTCCAGGCCCAGGCCTCGGGGTCGCGTTCCGTCGAGGTGCGCGCCCGGGTGCAGGGCATCATTGAAAAACGCCTCTATGACGAAGGGGCCTTCGTCAAGGAAGGCCAGCAGCTTTTCCAGATCGAGCGCGATCAGTACGAGGCGCAGGTGCAGCAGGCCCAAGCCCAGTACGACAGCGCCGCGCGCGAATGGCAGCGCATCCGCCCCCTCTACGAAAAGAACGCCGTCTCCCAGAAGGATCGCGACAATGCCCGCGCCGCCTATGACAGCGCCCGCGCGGCCCTGCGCGAGGCCAAGATCAATCTGGATTACTGTCAGGTGGTCTCGCCGGTGTCCGGCTACAGCTCCAAGGAAAACTACACGCCCGGCAACCTCGTGAGCAACAATTCCCTGCTCACCTATGTGGAACAGACCGATCCCATGTACATCGACTTTTCCATTGCCGCGCCGGAACGCATGCGCCGGCAGCAGCTGGCCGCCGAAGGGCGTCTGCGCTTCCCGGAAAAGAATCTCTACAAGGCTCGTCTGCGCCTGCTGGACGGCAGCATGAGTCCGGTGGAAGGCGTGGTCAACTTCATCGACAGCCGGGTGCAGCCCACCACGGGGGTCATTCAGGCCCGCGCCACCTTTGACAATTCCACCGGTTCCATCATGCCCGGCCAATATGTGCGCATCTTCATGGAAGGCGACGTGCTGGTGGACGCCGTGCTTATTCCCCAGAAATCCCTGCTCATCACCCAGAAGGGTTCCTTTGTCATGGTGCTGGGCAAGGACAATATCGTCCAGTCCGTGCCCGTGACGGTCAGCGAGACCATCGGCGACATGTATCTGGTGGATTCCGGCCTCAAGGGCGGGGAAGTCATTGTCAGCGAAGGCCTGATCAAGGCCCGCCCCGGCCAGCCCGTGACGCCCATGAATGACGCCAGCCAGGCGTCGGACGCCGGGAAAAGGGAAGACGCCGCGCCCGCGGCAAAAGACGGGGACGACAACGCGGAAAAGGCCGCCCAATAGGTGAGACGTCATGGCTGCCTCCGCAAAACCCAATCTTTTCCTGCGCCGACCGATCCTTTCGTCGGTCATTTCCATCCTCATCACCCTGGTGGGCGCGCTGGCCATGAAGGCCCTGCCCATTGCCCAGTATCCTGATCTCGTGCCGCCCACGGTCAGCGTGTCGGCCTACTATCCGGGCGCTTCGGCGGAAACCATCGCCGCCACGGTGCTGGCCCCGCTGGAAGTGAACATCAACGGCGTGGAAAACATGCTCTACATGACCTCCACGGCCTCTTCCGGTTCGGGTTCAGGCTCCATCAACGTCTATTTCTCGCTGGGCAGCGATCCCGACATGGCGCTGGTCAACGTCAACAACAAGGTCAACCTTGCCCAGACCACCCTGCCCGAAAGCGTGCGCCTGCAGGGCGTGACCGTGACCAAACGCTCGCCGGCCATGCTGCAGGTCATTGCCCTCTATTCGCCGGACGGGCGTTATGATGAAGTTTACCTGCACAACTACATGCAGGTGAACATCGCCGACGAACTCAAGCGCGTGCCCGGCGTGGGCGACGTGTCCGTGTTCGGCCAGATGGACTATTCCATGCGCATCTGGATCCAGCCGGACAAGCTGGCCAAGTACAAGCTCTCCGTCAGCGACATTGCCGCCGCCATTCAGGAACAGAACTCCCAGTTCTCGCCCGGTCGTCTCGGCGACCCGCCCCTGCCCGCCAATGCGGAACTCTCCTGGCAGATCGACACCCAGGGCCGCTTCAGCACGCCGGAGCAGTTCGGCGAAATCATCGTCCGCACCGGCGAGGACAGCGCGCTTTTGCGCCTCAAGGACGTGGCCCGCATCGAAATGGGCGGCAAGGACTACAGCGTCAGCTCGGAAATGAACGGCCTGAAGTCCCGCGCCATGGGCATCTACCTCCTGCCGGGCGCCAACGCCATTTCCACCGGCGACGCCGTGACCGCCCGCCTCAAGGAGCTGGAAAAGGGCTTTCCCGACGGCATTGCTTACAAGGTCATCGTGGACACCAACGACTTCGTGATGGAATCCATCAACGAAGTGATCAATACCCTGGTGGAAGCCATGATCCTCGTGTTCATCGTGGTCTTCGTCTTCCTCCAGAACTGGCGCGCCACGCTCATTCCCTGCATTGCCGTGCCGGTATCCATCATCGGCACCTTTGCGGGCATGTACGCGCTGGGCTACTCCATCAATACCCTGACCCTCTTCGGCATGGTGCTGGCCATCGGCATCGTGGTGGACGACGCCATTGTGGTGCTGGAAAACGTGGAACGCATCATGTCCACCGAACACCTGCCGCCCAAGGAAGCCACGGCCAAAGCCATGAGCGAGGTGACGGCGCCGGTTATCGCCATCGTGCTGGTGCTCTGCGCGGTGTTCATTCCGGTGTCCTTCATGGGCGGTCTGGCGGGCCAGATGTACAAGCAGTTCGCCATCACCATCTCGGTATCGGTGGTGCTCTCCGGCATCGTGGCCCTGACGCTCACCCCGTCGCTCTGCTCGCTGCTGCTCAAGCCGCATGCCCACGATCATCAGCCGGCCAAGCCCTTTGTGATCTTCAACTATCTCTTCACCAAGACCACGCACAAATATGTGCGCATGGTGCGCTTCATCAAGGATTCCGCCCTGCGGGCCTTCATCCTCTTTGCCATCATGATCGGCGCCGTGGTCTGGCTGTTCCGGGTCGTGCCCGGCGGCCTCGTGCCCAACGAGGATCAGGGCTATATCCTCGGCATGGCCATTCTGGATGACGGCGCCGTGCAGACCCGCACCTCTGACGTGACGCGTCTCATTGCCGACCATCTGCTCAAGAATCCTGCGGTCGAGTCAGTCATGACGCTCAATGGTCTGGACATCACCTCCATGTCCACCAAGAGCAACTACGGCACCTTCTTTGCCACGCTCAAGCCCTGGAGCGAGCGCAAGACGCCAGAGTCCAGCGCCGACGCCATCAGCGCCAGCGTCATGGCCGTGACCATGATGCAGCCCGAGGCCGTGACCATCGGCTTCACGCCGCCGCCCATCAGCGGCATGTCCACCACCGGCGGCTTTGAATGCTATATCCAGATGCGCGGCGACGGAACGAGCCGGGATCTGGAAGAAACGGCCAACAAGTTCGTGACCGCCGCCATGTCCACGGACGAGAACGGCAATCGCCGCTATCCGGCCATTGGCTCGCTGCGCAGCCTCTTTTCCACGGGCGCGCCGCAGCTCTATGCCAATCTTGACCGCGACCGCTGCAAGGATATGGGCATCAACATCAGCGATGTCTTCACGGCCATGAACGCCTCGTTCGGCGCCATGTACATCAACGACTTCAACTACCTCGGCCGCACCTTCCAGGTGCGCATGCAGGCCGAGGCCGATTACCGCCTGCTGCCCGAATCCCTGCACGACGTCTATGTGCGGACGAGCAACGGCGAAATGGTGCCCCTCTCGGCCATCATGACCCTGGAACGCCGTACCGCCCCCCAGACCATGGAGCGGTACAACGTCTTCCCGGCGGCCCATCTCATGGGCGATCCCGCTCCGGGCTATTCCTCGGGGCAGGCGCTGGCGGCCATGGATCAGGTGGCGGCCGACGTGCTGAGCAACGACTACGCCCTGGGCTGGGTGGGTTCGGCCCTGCAGGAAATGCTGGCCAGCGCGGATACCACCATCATCTTCGTGCTGGCGCTGGTCATGGTATTCCTGATCCTTGCGGCCCAGTACGAAAGCTGGTCGCTGCCGCTGGCCGTGCTCACGGCCGTGCCCTTCGGGGTGTTCGGCGCGCTGGTGGCCACCTGGCTGCGGGGACTCTCCAACGACGTGTACTTTCAGGTGGCGCTGGTCACCCTCGTGGGGCTGGCGGCCAAGAACGCCATTCTCATCGTGGAATTTGCGGTGGAGGCCTGGCGCGACGGTCGCAGTCTGGACGTGGCGGCCATGCACGCCGCCCGCCTGCGCTTCCGGCCCATTGTCATGACCTCGCTGGCCTTCATTCTCGGCTGCGTGCCGCTGGCCATCAGTTCCGGCGCGGGCGCCAACAGCCGCCATGCCATCGGCACGGCCGTGGTGGGCGGCATGCTGGCGGCCACCTGCCTTGCCACCCTGTTCATTCCGTTCTTCTTCCGCTTCATCATGTCCGTTTCCCTGCGCCTGCAGGGCAAGCGCGATCCCAATGAAGGGAAGGGGCGCTACGAGGAGGACGACATATGACCGCCTTTTCCCGCCTGCGGGCGCTGACCGCCTGCCTGACGGTGCTGTTCGTGCTGGGGGGCTGCTCGCTGGCCCCCAAATACGAACGTGAAACCTTCGACATGCCGAGTCAGTGGCGCAAGGTGAATCTGGCCACCCAGCCGCTCTATACGGACTGGTGGAAGCGCTTTAACGATCCGGTGCTCACCGCGCTGGTGGAAGAAGCCCTCAAGAACAACCTTGACCTCTCCGAGGGCATGGCCAAGATCGAATCCGCCGCGGCGCAGGCCGGGGTGGCGACCTCGGCTCTGTTCCCGCTGGTCTCAGGCAGCGCGGGCGCCGCCGCGCAGAGCAGTTCCGAACGGGCCGCCAATTACAACGCCCAGGCCAACCGGGCCAACACCACCTATCAGGGCGCGCTCAGCGCGGCCTGGGAGCTGGACTTCTGGGGCAAGTACCGCAATCAGCGCACCATGCTGACCGATGTGCTCATGAGCACCCTGCTCAGTCAGGAGGCCCTGCGCCTGTCCATTGCCAGCCAGACCGCGCAAAGCTACTTCGCCCTGCTGGCCCTCGACATGCAGCTGGCCACGGCCAACCGCACCCTCAAGAGCCGCGAGGAATCCTTCGGCATCTACACGAGCCGCTACCAGCAGGGCGACATCACCGAACTGGACTGGCAGCGCGCCCGCGCCGAAGTGGAAACCGCCCGTTCACAGCTGCACAGCGCCATGGTGGCCGTGGACTCGGCCGAAGCCGGTCTGGCCGTGCTGCTGGGCCGCTCGCCGCGCGAAATCATGGACGGCACCATTGCACGCGGCCGCACCATCGAAAACATGCCCTCGCCGCCGGTGCTGCCCGAAGGCCTGCCATCGGATCTGCTCATGCGGCGGCCTGACGTGCGGGCCGCTGAGTTTCTGGTCATGGCCTACAATGCCAATATCGGCGTGGCCCGTGCCCAGTTCTTCCCGTCCATTTCCATCACCGGCGCGCTGGGCACGCTCAGCGCCTCCTTCGGGCATCTCTTCACCAATCCTTCCGGCACATGGAATTACGGGGCCACGGCCAGCGTGCCGCTGCTGGACTTCGGCTACAACTGGTACAACCTCAAGGACGCCGAGGCCCAGAAGAAGGCCGCCATTGCCGTCTACCGCAAGACCGTGGGCGAGGCCTTCTCGGACATTCGCTCGGCCTATGTGGCGCAGCGCGAAGCCAATGCCATCGTGGAAAGCTATCAGACGCAGGTGAAGAGCCTGCGCCGCGCGGTGGACATTGCCCGCCTGCAGTACGACAACGGCTATTCCGACTACCTCACCGTGCTGGATGCCGAACGCCAGCTCTTCTCGGCCGAGCTGTCCCTGGCCAATGCCCTGCGCGACCGTCTGTACGCGGTGGTCGGCATGTGCATGGCTCTCGGCGGCGGCTGGCAGGATCCCGGCGTAACGCCCGGCCCGGTGCTCGTGGACAGCGAGGCCCTTGTCGAGGCCCAGCGCACGGCCGGGCAAAAGACGCCCGCACCGGCGACTGCCGCGGCTCCGGCTGCCGCTGCGCCCCGCTAGACGCGACGCACATGGCGAGTTCCGCGCCCCTGTCCGGCAACGGACGGGGGCGCTTTGTCTGGCGGCCCTCGCCGCCCAGCCCGGCAGCCTTGACAGTCCGCGCCTGTCCCGGATAGGAGTGGCCCGAACATGCGTCGCCAAGCATGCGAAAAAGGAGAAATCATGAGCGTCAAGAAACATCTGAGCCTGCCTGCCCAAATGGGTGTGGGCATGCTGCTGGGCGTGGCCGCGGGCGCGCTGGTGCAGCATTTTGACATGGCCACGTCCTGGTTCCAGCCCTTCGGTCAATTGTTCATCAATCTTGTCCGCATGGTGGTGGTGCCGCTGGTTATCGTCTCCCTTGTCTCAGGGGCCGCCAGCGTGGGCGATGTGGGCCGTCTGGGCCGCATGGCGGGCAAGACGCTGGTCTATTATTTCCTGACCACTGCCGTGGCCATTGTCATCGGCCTGATCCTCGGCAATCTTCTCCATCCCGGCGCGGGACTCGATCTGGCCCATGACGTTGCGCAAAACAAGGCCTCCGCCACGCCGCCGAGCCTGGTCAAGGTGCTCATGGACATTGTGCCCGTCAATCCCATGGACGCCCTCTCCAAGGGCAATATGCTGCAAATCATCTTCTTTGCCGTCATGCTGGGCTTTTCGCTCAGCGTCTGCGGCGAAAAGGGCCGGCCCGCAGTGGCCATTTTCGACAGCCTGACCGAGGCCATGCTGCGCATGACCCATATGGTCATGCTGTATGCGCCCATCGGCGTCTTTGCCCTCATGACCGTGGCCGTGGGCAATCACGGTCTGGGCGTGCTGCTGCCGCTCATCAAGCTGGTGGGGGTCATGTATCTGGGCTGCGTCATCCATGTGCTGGTGGTCTATCTGCCCATTATCCGCTGGAGCGGCATCCGGCCCGGGCATTTCTTCCGCATGCTCGGCGCGCCCTTGCTCATCGCCTTTTCGTCCTGCTCCAGCGCGGCCGCGCTTTCGTCCAACATGGAAGGCGTGCAGCGGCTCGGCGCCTCGCGCACCGTGGCCAGCTTTTCCATCCCGTTGGGCAATACCATCAACATGGACGGCACGGCCATCTACATGGGCGTGGTGGCCATCTTTGCCGCCGAGCTGTACGGCGTGCCCATGCCCTTTGACAAGCAGCTCGCCGTCCTGCTCATGGGCATTCTGGCCTCGGTGGGGACAATGGGCGTGCCCGGCGCCGGCCTGCTCATGATCACCATGGTGCTGACCCAGGTGGGCATTCCGCTGGAGGCCGTCGGCATTGTGGCAGGCATCGACCGGGTGCTGGACATGGCCCGCACCACCATCAACGTCCTGGGCGATGCCACCGGCGCCATCTGCATTTCCAAGCTGGAAAAGGATCTGGATCCCGAACGCGGGGCGCGCATGGCCGAGGACTAGTCGGCCCGGCTGCGGCCCGCCGCCACGACGCCACCGGAAACGGAGGCGACGGCCAAAGGGGAGTTCTCGTTCGCGGGGACTCCCTTTTGGCATCTTTGCCGACGACGCCACATGGGGCAGAGGCTCGCCCGCTCGCTAGGCCGCGCGGCGGCGAACAAGGCCGGGGCGGCCTCAGCGCGCGGCAAGCGGACTCATGGCCCGCAGCAGATTGATGAACAACCCTGCAATGCCGCTGATGAACTCGGCCACATGCTCGGCCATGATGTAAAGCAGCAGACTCAAAAAGAAGAAGCCCACGGCAATCTTGACGGGAAAACCAAATTCCATGATGTGGATTTGCGGCGAGGTGCGCGCCATCATGCCCAGGGCCACTTCCACGAGAAAAAGGGCCACCATGACCGGCGCCGAGATCTTGAGGGCCAGAATGAACACGTCCGCCGACAGAAGGAGCACCTGATCAAGAACAAGCCGCCCCACGGTCACGCCGCCGGGAGGCACGATGGCAAAGCTGGCCGCAAAGCCCTGCAGCATATGGAGGTGCCCATCCAGCACGAGAAAGGTCAGGGCCGTCACCATCCAGATGAAGAAGGCCGTGGCGCCGGTCTGATTGCCCGAGATGGGATCGGCAAAGTTGATCATGGTGAAGCCCATCTGAAAGCCGAGCAGTTCGCCGCCGGACTGTATGCCCATGAAGAGGAAGTTGACCGCCATGCCCAGCACCAGCCCCAGCACCACTTCGCCCAGGAGCATGAGCACCATTTCAAAGGGATGCTGGGGCATGAGCGCCCCGCTGACTGAGAGATGCGGCCAGACGCCGAGGGTCAGCACGACGGAAATGGCGGCCTTGACGGTGATGGGAATATTCTGGGTGGAAAAGATGGGCAGCATGAAGACCACGATGCTTATGCGCATCAGGGTCAGGATAAGGCTGAGCACCGTTGCCGCATCATAGGAAAAGATGTTCATATTGCCGTGTGCCCTTGTTTTCCGCCCGGCATCCGACAGGAGAAGGCGTCCGCACCGGGCTGCCGCCGGCAGATCGGAGGCGGCCCGGCCCGATGCCGTGCCCGGTTCAGGCCGTCACCACCGTACCCAGCGGCGCGTCCTCGCGCAGGTAGCGCCAGAGGCTCGAGGGCTGGCGTCCGTCCAGAATGAGGGCGCTGCCGCAGCCCGCGTCCAGCGCATGCAGGCAGGAACGCACCTTGGGAATCATGCCGCCGTTGATGACGCCCTCGGCCACCAGCGCCTCGCTGCGGGCGCGGTTCAGCGCCGGGACAAGCTGCTTGTCGGCATCCAGCACGCCGGGCACGTCGGAGATCAGCACAAAGCAATCGGCCCGCAAGGCCCCGGCCAGCGCGCCGGCTGCCGTGTCGGCATTGATGTTCAGGGGCTGCCCGTCGGCATCGGAGGCCACCGGGGCCACCACCGGCACAAAGCCCCCCGCCAGCAGACATTCCACCAGTGCGGCGTCCACCCTGTCAACCTCGCCCACCCGGCCAAGGGCCGGATTGCGGACAGAGGCCAGCAACAGACCGCCGTCCCGCCCGGAAATGCCGGCGGCGCGCACCCCGTGCCCGGCAAAGCGGCGCACCACGTCCTTGTTGACCTGCCCGCAGAGCACCATTTCCACGGCCTGCATGGTGGCCTCATCCGTGACCCGCAAGCCGTTCTCGAAACGGCTTTCGATATGCAGGCGTTCCAGCATGGCGCTGATTTGCGGGCCGCCGCCGTGCACCACCACGCAGCGCGTGCCCTCCCGCGTCAGCCGGGCCAGATCGCCCGCAAAGGCCGCGCACAATGCTTCCTTGTCCATGGCGTGCCCGCCGAATTTGATTACCACGGTCTGCGGCATCTTCCACCTCCTTTGGGGGACAGGCCGACCGCCCGCCCGCACAAAAAAATCTGTAGCATCGGGGCCTGCCCCCTGCAAGCGCAATTGCCTTGCCGGGACAAATAGGATAGTCCAAGCTGTTGCGGCAGCAGCCCGTTCCGGCCCGGGCCGGAGGCACGTTGCCCGCGCGCGGCGGCCCCTGCGGCGCGCGGCGTCGGGACGGACGCGGGGTCAGGCTGCCCTCCCCTCTTCAACCCCTGTTCCGGCGGCATGAACCGCCCGAGGATTTCCCATGAACGTGGTTACCCGCTTCGCTCCCAGCCCTACCGGGCACCTGCATATCGGCGGCGCGCGCACCGCCATTTTCTGCTGGCTGCTGGCCCGCCATTACGGCGGTCAATTCCATCTGCGCATCGAAGACACCGACCTTTTGCGCTCCAAACAGGAATATACGGATTCCATCCTTGCCTCCATGCGCTGGCTGGGGCTGGACTGGGATGGGCCCCTCAATTACCAGACCCAGCGCACGGCTCTCTACAACGAGTATGTGGACAGGCTGCTGGCCAGCGGACACGCCTACTGGTGTTCCTGCACGCCCGAAGAGGTGGAGGCCATGCGCGAAAAGGCCCGCGCCCAGGGCCTCAAGCCCCGTTACAACGGCTGCTGCCGCGAACGCAACCTCGGCCCCGGCGAAGGGCGTTGCGTGCGCCTCAAGGCTCCGCTGGCAGGCAAGGTGGTCTTTGACGATCTCGTCAAGGGCACCATTGCCGTGGATGTGAGCGAGCTGGACGACATGGTCATCCGGCGCGCCGACGGCATGCCCACCTACAACATGGCCGTGGTGGTGGACGATCACGAAATGGGCATCACCCACGTCATCCGCGGCGACGACCATGTGTCCAACACTCCGCGCCAGATTCTCATTTACGAGGCCCTCGGCCTGCCCGTGCCCCGTTTCGGTCATGTGCCCATGATTCTCGGCCCCGACCGCCAGAAACTTTCCAAGCGCCACGGCGCGCGGGCCGTCATCGAATACCAGAACGACGGCCTCCTGCCGCAGGCCCTGGTCAACTATCTTGTCCGTCTGGGCTGGTCGCACGGCGATCAGGAAATCTTCAGCCGCGAGGAACTGATCGCATACTTTGACGGCAGCAATCTCAATCCCGCTGCCGCCGCCTTTGATCCGGCCAAGCTGGAATGGTGCAATGCCCACTTCATGCGCGAGCTGCCCCTGACCGAACTGGCCGGTCTGGTCAAACCCTTTGCCGAACAGGCAGGCTATGACATGGCCGCGTTGGACGCTTCCCGCCTCGAAGCTCTTTGCCACATGTTCCGCGAGCGCGCCGCCAACCTCAAGGCGCTGGCGGAAAATTTCGCGCCCTTGCTGACCCCGGCGGCCGCCCTGGCCTATGACGAAAAGGCGACGGCCAAGAACTTCAGCGAGACCGGCAAGCGGCACCTTGCCGCCCTCGGCCCGGTTTTTGCCGCCACGGATTTCTCGCAGGCCGCGCTGGAAGCCGCCCTGCAGGGCTATGTGGAAGGCAACGGCCTCAAGTTCAAGGATGTGGCCCCGGCCCTGCGCACCGCGCTCATGGGCTTCATGGGCGGCCCGCATCTGCCGGAAATCATGGCCTTCCTCGGCCGGGACGAAACCCTGGCCCGCCTCGCACGGGCCGCCGCCTGATGCCCGGCGGCCCTGAGCCGTATTCCGTCTTTGCGCACGGCCCGTTGCCTTGGCAACGGGCCTTTTGTCTGTCCGGCGGCAAAAGGCGGCCCGCCCCGCACGGGGAAGGCCGCCTCAGCTGAACGGAAGAACCCGCGTCCTCAGGCAATCGTTTGCCGATCGCCGTGGGTGCGCAGCACCAGCATGGTGACAATCATGACCAGCAGTCCGGCCCCCAGACTGGGCAGGAGCGCGCCGCCGGTAAAGCCCGCCACCACATAGCCCACCAGACTGCTGCCCGCCACAATGAAGGCATAGGGCATCTGGGTGGACACATGCTCGATATGGGTGCAGGCCGCGCCGGCGCTGGACAGGATGGTGGTATCGGAAATGGGCGAGCAGTGATCGCCGAAGACGCTGCCCGCGAGGGTGGCCGACAGGCAGACCAGCACAAGGCTGGGGTCAACCTGCTGGGCCACGGGCACGACAATGGGAATCAGGATGCCAAAGGTGCCCCAGGCCGTACCGGTGGAAAAGCTCAGGAAACCGGCCAGAATGAAGATGATGGCCGGCAGAAGGCCGCCGGTCATGCCGCCGTCGGCCTCCACAAGGGTGCGCACATAGGCCGGGGTCTGCAGCAGATTCTGGCAGACGCCGGAAATGGTCCAGGCCAGCACGAGAATGATGTTGGCGGGCATCATGGCCTTCATGCCCTGCACGGCTCCATCCATGAAGGTCTTGAGGGACATGCGCCCGAGGGCCACAAACTGGATGAAGGCAATGACCATAGCCCCGAAGGAGGCCAGCACCAGCGCCTTGGCCGCCGTGCAGTTGCCGAAGGCCCCGGCCAGCGTATGGTATTGGGGATCGTCCCCCCAATAGCCGCCGTTGTAGAGCAGGGCCAGCACCGCGAGGACGATGAGGCCGCCGATGGGCACGAGCATATCGGCCAGGTGCCCCTTGCCGCTGACTTCCGGCTGCTTGCGGGCCTCCTCCACTTCCTCCTCGGACGCGCCGACATGGCCCTCGAGGGCGCGCTGCTCGGCCTTGCGCATGGGGCCGAAATCGAAACGGCCCAGACAGACCATGACCACCATGACCAGGGACAGCAGGGCATAGAAATTGTAGGGAATGGTGGCCACAAAAGCGGCAAAGTCGCTCTCGAAGGCCCCGGTGGCCTTGAGGTTGCTGCCCACGGCAGCGGCCCAGCTGGAGATGGGGGCAATGATGCAGATGGGCGCGGCAGTGGCGTCAATGATATAGGCCAGCTTGGCGCGCGAAATCCTGAAGCTGTCCGTCACCGGGCGCATGACCGTGCCCACGGTGAGGCAGTTGAAATAGTCGTCGATGAAGATGAAGAGGCCGAGGCCGGACGTGGACAGCATGGCCGAGCGCCGGCTGGTGATGCGCCGGGTGGCCCATTTGCCGTAGGCCCGGGTGCCCCCGGCCATGGCAATGACATAGACCAGCGCGCCCAGCAGAGTGCAGAAGAGGATGATGTTGAAATCCAGCTTGCTGACCATGACGGCAAAGGCCGTTTCCACCGGTTTGACCAGCAGCGGGCCGGAACCTGTGCCGATGGTGTGAATGACCGTTCCGCTGAGAATGCCGAGGAACAGGGAGGAAATGACTTCCTTGGTCAGCAGGGCCAGGGTAATGGCGACAATGGGCGGCAGCAGGGACAGCCAGCCTGCGGCTTCAAACGGCTCCATGACAACTCCGTGGGTTGGGGATGGGGATCAGGAATTCTGGCTCAGGATCAGCTCGACCTCATCAACGCTGAGGCCGGCATTGCGGGCTATCTGCCGGGCCGAGAGGCCCTTGCGCTGCCCGTTGAGGATGAGTTCGCGCAAAAACTGCGGCGAACGGGTAATGCCTTCCGCCTGCTCCAGCAAACGGCGCAGGGTTTGCGCGCGCTGTTCGAGCTTTTCATCCAGATTGCGCAGTTCGGCCTGACGCTGGGCAAAGGTGGCCACGATTTCCTTCTCCAGACGGGCGTTCATTTCGATGCGGTTCAGCAAATCCTGCTGATTGCCCTGCAGGGTATTGAGCAGGCGCTCGGAATTTCGCAACCGCAGATAGAAAAAGAGGACGCCGCACAGGATGAGCAGCTCCATGACGGAAAACAGGATAATCAGTCCCAGCTGGAGATAGTCGTTCATACACGTACATTGAGCAGGTTTCCCACCAGCGGCGAGCCGGAGGGGCGGGGTTCCTCTTCCTCTTGCGGCACAAGCGGCGGCCTGCGCCGTCTGCGGCTGCCGAATTGTGCGCCCGACTGTCCCTGATCGTGGGCATCAGTATTGATGGCGCTGCCCTCGGTCTTGGGTTCGCTTTTTTCGACCAGCTGCAACTGCTGCTTGGCCATTTCGGTGGCAAGCGCCTGCGACATGGCCAGCGCAGCCTGCGGCGCGTTGGTTGTGGCAGAAACCAACGGCGCGGCAAGCCCGGTCTGGGCATACAGCACGGCCATGGTGGATTGGATGCTCACCGGTTCCCCTCCCGGACAAGGCTTCCGTCCCGTTTGTCTGTGACAATGATCTGGCATGCGACATGGGAGCGATGGCGCCGGAAGGCCTTTCGCCGTCCTCGCTGGCGAAGCGCCGCAGGATTGGCTGCGCCGCGACCGCTCCGCCCGTGCCGCCCCGGTGAAGGCCCGTCAGGCCGCCCCGGGCCGTGCATGGCCCCCAGTCTGTCTCCTCATATTCCCCGCGTAAAGGTTTTTTACATCCGCCCCGGGGCATCAGTGCCCCAGATAGCTCTCCACCAGCACATCTTCAATCTGTCCGTGGATCAGATAGCTGTTCACCACGGAGGTCAAGTCCTTCTTGATGGTTTCCCGGTTGGTCGCCGCAAGCAGGAAATCCAGCGTCTTGTTGCGCAGATAGTAGTACATGGCATCGCGCACGGTCATCAGCTGCTGTTCGATTTCGGTATTGATGATTTCCTTCTTGGCAATGGTGGAAAAACGGCAGACCAGGAACGTCATATTGCCCGCATCATCCCGGACAGGCACCCAGAAGGGTTCCAGCTCATAGACAAAATCCTTGTCCGCTGCCGGAATCTCCGGCGGCTTGACCACGATGACCTCGGGCTTGGGCGGCTCCACCGGCGGCGGCGGCACGCGAAAAACAAACCACCAGACAGCCGCGGCCACCGCAATGAGCGCGGCAATGCCGCCGATGACAAGTTTTTTCCTGCTTCGGGGTTCTTCCTGCACCACGGCGGGAGCGGTGGTTGTCCGCTCCACCGGCGGCAGGGGCTTTTCTTCCGGTTCGCGCAAAAATGGCGCATCATCCAGATCCAGCTCGACCTTGCCGCCCCCGGACGGAGCGACTTCCACCTGGAGATCGTCCTTTTCCTTTACCTTGTCGTCCGCCACGACATCCTCCGGGCCAAAAGGCTGCGCGCGCTCCGCCCCCGGCAGGGAGAAGCGGCGCAGAAAAAAGAGGGCAACGACAGGTCATGCCCGCCGCTGCCCCGGAACATGCAGGCCAGAACGGAGAGCCTACGCAAAAATTTTGTCAATCTTCTGTTTCATGGTATCGGCGGTGAACGGTTTGACGATGTAGTTGTTCACCTTGGCCTGCACCGCTTCAATGATGTTTTCCTGCTGGGCTTCGGCCGTGACCATGAGGAAGGGAATGTTGGCAAACTGCTCACTGGCGCGCACCTTGCGCAGCAGATCGATCCCGGTCATATGGGGCATGTTCCAGTCGGAAACGATAAAATCGATTTTTTCGCGGTTCAGCACATCCCAGGCCGTGGTGCCGTCATCGGCCTCCACCACGTTGTTGAAACCGATCTGGCGCAGGATATTGCGAACAATGCGACGCATGGTGGAAAAATCATCCACGATGAGAACGCGCATATTGGTATCATAGCTCATGACCATCTCCTCCCTTGCGTTTGCCCCAACGGCAAAAAGGCATCAAAAAATACTCCCCACCCGCATTGCCTCAGGGTGCGGAGGAGTCCCCGTACTGACTGAGAAATTCCTTGCGCAGGCGATTGAGGGCCTGGGAATGCAACTGCGAAACGCGACCCTCGGTAATGCCCATTACCTCGGCCGTTTCCCGCATATTGAGTTCATCCGTGTAATAGAGTGACAATACCAGCTTTTCACGAGGTGTCAAACGCTCAATGAGCGGGGCCACCCGCTCGATCATTTCCTGACGGGCCGTGGAGGAAAAGGGCTGGCCGCCGTTATCGCCCCCTTCGCCGGAAATCGTGTCCTGAATGGCGTCCAGCGACAGCCAGAGTTGGCTTTGCAGGGCCTCCAGCCCCTGCCGCACGTCGCGCAGCTCCAGACCGGTCAGCTCGTGCAGCTCTTCTTCCGTGGGCTGGCGTCCCTCCTCGAATTCCACCTTGCGCATGGCCTCGTCAAGCAGGCGAATGCGCTGCCTGAGCGAACGCGGAAACCAGTCCAGACGCCGCAATTCATCCAGCATGGCGCCCCGGATGCGGGTTTCGGCATAGGTCTCGAAGCGGATGCCGAGCTGCGGGCGGAACTTGCCCAGGGCCTCCATGAGGCCCAGCGTGCCGGCGCTGATCATTTCGTTCAGTTCCACGCTGCGCGGCAGTTTGACCTTGAGCCTGAGGGCCAGAAAACGGATCTTGGGCGCATAATGCCGCACCACGGCCTCCTGCTCCGCCGGGGAGAAGTCCTCCCAGGCGGTGAGGCCGGTTTCGAGAGCCTCCCAGGGGGCCAGCTCGTGTGCACGTGCGCTTTCGCTCGTCATTCCCGTCCCTTGCCTCCGTCAGACTCCCATATGCTTCCGGGCCGCTTGCCGGCTCAGGCGAACAGCAGCTTTTTCCAGAAGAACTTGATGTTGCCGTCAAGCTGGTGGGGCACCTCCCACTGGCTGATGGTGTCGGCAAGCTGGTCAATGGCCTGCGCGGCCGGACTTTCCGGCAGGGCGGCACACAGGGGTTTCTGGGCCAGTACGGCTTTGCGCAGGGAGGCATCGCGCGGGACAAATCCGGCAAAATCCAGCGAAACGCCGCTCAGGAAGGTGTCGCAGGCCTGATGCAGGCGGGCAAAGAATTCCTTGGCCATCTTGAGATCCGCGGCCATGTTGACGCAGACCTTGAAATGCTCCACCCCGTGCGTGAGCTTGAGCACCTTGATCAGGGCATAGGCGTCCGTCAGCGAGGTCGGTTCGGGCGTCAGCAGCACCAGGCGTTCCTGCGCCGCCAGATTGAAATACAGCACATTGTCGTTGATGCCCGCGCCGGTATCAATAATGAGGTAATCCACCTCGTCCTCGAGATCGTCCACGGCTTCCAGCAGCTCCAGCTTCTGACCGCTGGACAGGCTGAGCATGTCGCTCATGCCCGACGAGGCGGGCAGAATGGAAAAGCCGTAGGGCGTGGGATAGAGAATCTCCCGCAGACTGACGCCGTCATGAAACAGATGAAAAAGATTTTTGGCCGGCGTAAGCCCCAGCAGCACATCGACGTTGGCCAGCCCGAGGTCGGCATCAATCAGAACGACTTTCTTGTTCTTCCGCGCAAGACACATGGCCAGGTTGACGGAAAGGTTCGTCTTGCCCACGCCACCCTTGCCGGATGTTACGGAAAATACGAGGGGGAAATCGCCGCTCATGCTCTTGCTCCAGACGGGGATACTGCGGTATTGCCCCCGGCAAGCTCGCCGGGGAGCTGTCGTTTGAATATCAGCCGCCAGATCAGCGGCTCCGTTGCGGGCACCATGCTTTTCTTGAGTTCCGCGCCGCAGGACAGGCCGGACACCGGCAGGTTCGTGGCACGGGCCACGTTGACGATGCCCCCGTAACAGGCGGCCTCGTCCAGATGCGTCCAGATGAGGCTTGCCGCACCGTCAGGCGCATAGGTGCTCAAAAATTGATCCATCTGCACCCCGCCCCACAGGGGCGTCAGCGTCAGGTGCGAGGCGCAATCCAGCTTGCCCAGCCCCATTTGCGTCCGCCAGTCCCGCAAGGTGCAGGCGCGCGACATGCCCGGCGTGTCGATGAAGACGATGGCCGCCTCACGGCAGGCGCGCAGGGCCTTTTCCATGCCGGAGGCGTCCGAGGCTTCCAGATAGAGGAAGTCGGAAAGTTCGGCCCAGTGCCGCAGCACAAGCCGCCCGTTGCCGCGCAGGCAATCGGCATTGATGAAGGCAATGCGTGCTTCCGGCTCCCACTGCTTCCATTGCAGGGCGTAGCGCAGGGCCGCCGTGGTCTTGCCGCTGCCGTAGGGGCCGGCCAGCAGGTGCCAGCGTTGCGGCCAGTTGCCCGCGCTCCAGCCGCGCACGGGCACCATGTCGCAGAGGCATTCCAGCACCGAACTGCCGGGCTGGGCCAGCAGATGCTTGTAGAGATCCACGGCCACCGAATCGGATACGCCCTCCCGCTGCAGATATTCCAGCGCCACGCGCTGGCGCGGCGTCAGGCGCTCCATCTGGATGGCAGGCTTCATCAGGGCAAACAGCTGCTCCTTGATCTGCAGCCAGTCCTTGTGCCATTCGCTCCAGCCGCTGGGCATCATGCCTTCGCCCGGCCCGCCGCTCACGGGCTGCTGCGCACTGATGGGATTGCGGTCGATGCCCGCCGTGATCTCGTGACAGATCTCTCCATTTTTCTTGAAGGTGCGATTGCCGATGATGACAGCCTCAGGCCCCATTTCCGCCTTGATGCGGGCCAGGATTTCCTGAGAGCTGGCACCCGTGAATGTTTTTACTTGCATGCACGCATCCTTGGAACATCTGGCCCGCAACAGGCCGCGGGCGATCCCTTCGCCCGGCCCTGCCGCCCGGCCTCATCGCTCCGGCGCTTCCGGCGGCGGATTTTCTCACCCGCCTGACGGCACCGTGCGACAGCCGCCATGACGGCTTCTCTCAGGGGCATGCACCCACGCCCCTCATGCTCTGCCGGCGCTCCCCCCCGGGCGGCACGGCATATCCAGAAAGAAATAGAGAGTTGCGCCCGAAATGTCCAGACCCCTGCCGGTCTTTCCCCGCGTCAGTCTCCTGACGCTTCCGCCCGGCGGGCCTACTCCACGCCCACGCTGCCCACGCTCTGCAGCCGGATGTCCGGCGGAATCTCGGCCTGCGAGATGACCGGCACGGCGGGCAGGAAGCGGGTGACCAGCTGGGCGAGGTGGGGCCGCACCGGCGGACTGGTGAGGATGACCGGCTGCCCGTCGGTGTTGACCGCGTTTTCCACCGCCGTGTTGATATGCTGAATAAGCCGCTGGGCCGTGGCCGGATTGAGCGAAAGGAAGGTGGCGCCATTGTCCGCCTGCCGGATGGCCTCCTGCAGGGTGCGCTCGGCCTGCCCGGTAAGGGTGAGCACGGGCAGCGCGCCCTGACTGTCCAGATAGGGCCGCACAATGGAGCGCGAAAGGCGCTCGCGCACATATTCGGCCAGCAGATCGGGATTCTTGACCCCGCCGCCGTAGTCGCCCAGGGTTTCCACGATGGTGAGCATGTCGCGGATGCTGACGTTCTCGCGCACCAGGCTCTGCAGCACCTTCTGCACCACGCCCAGGGGCAGGGTGCCGGGCACGAGATCTTCCACGGCCTTGGGGGCCGTCTTGCCGACGGTATCCAGCAGGCCCTGCACGGCCTGCCGGTCGAGGAACTCGGCCAGATGGCGCTTGAAGACTTCGGTCAGGTGGGTGGCGATGACCGTGGCCGGATCGACGACGGTATACCCGGCCATCATGGCCTCTTCGCGCTGATTGTCGGGAATCCAGAGCGCCGGCAGGTTGAAGGCCGGTTCGCGGGTTTCGATGCCGCGGATCTGGGTGTTCACGTTGCCCGGATCCATGGCGAGGAAGTGATCCACCAGAATTTCGGCCGTGGCCACCTGATTGCCCTTGATGAGCAGGGCATACTGGCCGGGCTTGAGCTGGAGATTGTCGCGCAGGTGCAGGGAGGGGATGACCACCCCCATGTCCAGCGCGAACTGGCGACGGATGGAGCGGATGCGCGAGAGCAGGTTGCCGCTCTGTTCTTCGTCCACCAGCGGGATGAGTCCATACCCCACTTCGAGTTCCAGGGTATCCAGCGGCAGCAGGGCCTGCACTTCCTCGGGCGTATCGGCCGTGGGGCTGCCCCGCTTCTTGCCGCCCTTGCCCGCACCCGCGCTTTCGCCGTCCCGGGATTCCTCCTCGTTGGCGGCGGTGACGCGGGCGGCGATGTAGACGAGCACGGCCAGGATGAGGAAGGGCAGGGTCGGCAGGCCGGGCACCAGGGCAAAGACCACCAGCACGCAGGAGACCAGCTTGAGCGCCCGGCTGTTGAAGGTCAGCTGGGCCAGGAATTCTTCGCCCATCTTGGCTTCGGACGCCGCGCGCGACACCAGCAGGCCCGTGCCCGTGGACACGATGATGGACGGAATGGTGGACACCAGACCGTCGCCGATGGTCAGCAGCGAATAGGTGGTCAGGGCCGTGTTCCAGTCCATTTCCTTCTGCACCACCCCGATGAGGATGCCGCCGATGAAGTTGACCATGGTGATCATCATGCCGGCGTTCACGTCCCCGGACACGAACTTGCACGCGCCGTCCATGGCCCCGTAAAAGTCGGCTTCCTTGCGCAGGGCTTCACGGCGCTCGTTGGCCTCCTCCTCGCCGATGAGTCCGGCGTTGAGGTCGGCTTCAATGGCCATCTGCTTGCCGGGCATGGCGTCAAGGGTGAAGCGGGCCGCCACTTCGGCAATGCGGGTGGTGCCGGCCGTGATGACGGTCTTGTTCAGGATGAAGAGGATCATGAAGATGACCGCGCCCACCACATAGCTGCCGCCCACCACAAATTCGCCGAAGGAGCGGATGACCTCGCCGGCCGCATCCGCGCCCATGTCGCCATTGAGCAGGATCAGACGGGTGGAGGCCACGTTGAGGGCCAGACGCAGCAGGGTCGTCACCAGCAGCAGGGAAGGGAAGATGGTAAATTCCAGCGGCGAGGTCATGAACATGGTGGTCATGAGCACCAGCAGGGAAATGGAAATGCTCACGCAGAGCATGATGTCGAGAAAGAAGGTCGGCAGCGGCACCAGCATGACAAAGAGGATGACCACCACGCCCACGCCGAGCATGACGTCGCCCTGCTTGGCAAAGCGGGTATAATCCAGCTTGGGAAGGCTGACTGTCGCCATATTTCTGACACCTCGATTCCGCCCCGCCGTCCCGGAACGACCGGCAGGGAAAGGCGGCACAACTGCCCGTTATCAGTGACTTCTGGGCTTCAGCCGCCAGATGCTGGCCAGCACGGCGGCCACGGCCTTGTACAAGTCCTCGGGGATCATCTCCCCCACCTCCACCGACTTATACAAAGCCCGTGCCAACGGCACATTCTCGCGGATGGGGACGCGATTTTCGCGGGCGATTTCCTTGATGCGCTCGGCCAGCCGGTTGGCCCCCTTGGCCAGCACCACCGGCGCGGGCGCCTCCGAGGGATTGTAGCTCAGGGCCACGGCGATATGCGTGGGGTTGGTCACCACCACGTCGGCCTTGGGCACATTGCTCAGCATGCGCTTGGCCATGAATTCCAGCATCTTCCGCTTCTGCCTGTTCTTGATGACCGGGTCGCCTTCGGCCTGCTTGCGCTCGTCCTTGACCTCGTCCTTGGTCATCTTGAGGCTTTCGTTGTAGGCATAGCGGGTTTGCCAGACATCGAAGGCCGCTATGACGATCAGCGGCAGCATGGAGTATTTGACCACGGTGAAGCCCGTCTCCAGCATGTAGGCGGCAACGCCTTCGGGCGTGGCATAGTACATGGGCAGGAAATTGAGGTACTCGTTCCAGAGCACCATGCCCGGGATGATGCCCAGAATGAGGGAGAAAATCAGGCTTTTCAGGGCGCGCAGCGCGGTCATCGGCGAGAAGAAGCACTGCTTGAGGCCGCGCAGGATGTTGAAACGCGCCCACTTGAACTTGAACACCTTGGTCGTCCAGAGCTTGCCCACCTGCAGGCGCTGGGCGATATAGCCCAAAAGCGCCAGAAAGAGCAGCACCGGCAGGATCAGATAGGCAATATCAAGACTGAGCGCCACAAAGAGCGCATAAATGCTTTCCGAGTTGACCGTAAACTCGCTGCCGTATTGCAGATAGTGACGAAAGAGCAGCTTGAGCCGCTCCGACATGGGGCCAAGCCAGAGGTTGAGAATGATGAGTCCGCCCAGCAGGCTGACGACCTTGCCAAGTTCCTGCGACTTGGGGACGTTGCCTTCCTGGCGCTGCTTCCGCAGGCGCTTGGGCGTCGCCTTTTCCGTTCTGCTGGGGTCTTGTTGCTTGCCGAACATGTCCGCGTCTCATGAAAGGGGAAAGCGCCCGCCGCCCGGTGTGCGGACGAGGCCGGGGCGTGTCCTCAGCGCAGGAAGTGGTGGAGCAGCCAGCTCAGGAGCGGCGCGAGGATGATGACCGTATACAGCCGCACGATGTGAAAGGCCATGACCGTGGGCGCGCTCTCGCCCATGTCCACGGCCAGCCCCACCACGGCCTGCAAGCCGCCGGGGCTGGTGGCCAGCACCGCATCCGCCGCGCTCAGGCCGGCCTGACGGGAAACGAACCAGGCCCCCAGACAGCCCGCCAGCACGAGGATCATGGTGGATCCGAGCATGAGGCCCGCCATTTTGCGGATTTCCAGCAGGCCCTCGCTGGTCAGCATATTGCCCACAAAGATGCCGATGGCAATCTGCGAGGCCAGCTGAAAGGCGGACGGCGTCAGGGTCATCACCTGCCCCAACAGCTTGACGGCCAGCACGGCCAGCACCGCGCCGAACATGGCGCCGCCCGGCACATACAGCCAGTGGAACAGCAGGCCGCCCGCCGTACCGGCAAGGACAAGAAGCGGAAACGCGTAACTCATGCGCACACACCTCACACGGTTATTCCTGTCTGTTACGCCAGTTTCCCTCCAAGCTCAAGGCATCACGCGCCGCCGCCCGCCGCCCCCTCCTCGTCCCGCCACCACCAGCGCGCCCGGCGGCAGAGCAGGTCAATGTCCCCGCCCGCCGCAATGTTGAGCATCTGCCGGTACTGGCGCACGGCCTCGTGACTGTAGGGATTGGCCTCGAACAGGGCGCAGAACATGGCCCCGTCCTCGGTGAGCATCTTGCGGGCCGCAGCCTGCCGCCGCCGGAAGGAGGGCGTGATGTAGGGCAGCAGATCCTCCTCCCCGGCCAGCAGGGCAAAGTAGGCCAGGGTGGTGATGAAGTTCATGTTCTGCACCCGGGCCATGGCCCGGTCGTGATCCCCGGCCGTGGTGCGGAAGCAGCGGCAGCCCAGGGCCGAGAAAAAGGCCTCCACCCGGCCAATGGCCTCTTCCGGGGCATCCACATCGGGCGTGATCGCCACCGGCAGATCATCCCCCGCCTGCGGGTGCGGGCCGAACAGCGGATGCGTGCCCACCACGGCATGGGGCCAGACCGCCGCCATCTGCCGCATGGGCTGTTCCTTGACGCTCACGATGTCCGAAAGCACGGCCGTCGGCGGCAGATGCGGGCAGAGAAGGGCCGCCGTTTCCCGCAGGGCCGCGGCGGGCACGCAGAGCAGGACAAGCTCCGCGCCCGCACAGGCGGTGCGCAGCTCATCTTCGTCAAAAAGCCCCGTACCGCCGTCCACCGGCACCCCCGGGGCTTCCGCCGGCGGCAGGCCCGCCGCAATATCCAGCGTGGACACGGACAGGCCCGCCGCGCGGGCGCGGGCCAGCAACATGCCGCCCATGCGCCCGCGACTGCCCACCAGCAGGGTTTTCCCGCTCATCGCACCTGCTCCCAGCGCTGCCAGAAGTCGGGGAAGGACTTGTCCACCACGGCGGGATTGTCCAGACGCTCCCGCATGTTGATGGCGGAATCCCGCAGGGAGAGCAGGGAAAGCGACATGGCCATGCGGTGATCATTGTGGGTGCAGAGCGAGACCTCGTCCGGCAGCACCGGCGCCTTGAGGCCGAAACTGCGCCCGGCCAGACCGTGGATCAGCAGGCCGTCGGACAGTTCGTCCACCATGACGCCGGTCTTGCGCAATTCCTCGGCCGGGGCATGCAGGCGGTCGGACTCCTTGAGGCGCAGATGGGCCACGTTGCCGATACGGGTTGACCCTTGCGCAAAGCCCGCCAGCACGGCCACGGTGGGCACGAGATCCGGACAGTCGCCCATATCCAGCTGCACGCCGTGCAGGGCCGAGGGAAAAACCGTCACGCCCGTCTCGTCCGCGTCCACTCGCGCGCCCATGCGGCGCAAAATGTCCAGCATGGCCCGATCGCCCTGCAACGAATCGACGCGCAGGCCCTCCACCCGTACCGGATGCCGCCCCACGGCCCCGGCGGCCAGCAGATAGGACGCGCCCGACCAGTCCCCTTCGATGACGTGATGCCCCGGACGGTAGCTGCCGGGCTGGACGGTGACGCGCACGCAGCCCGGAACGGCCTGCCGTATGTCGCGCCAGGCCCTGTCGGCAAGGGGCTGCCACGCCGCATCGGGCTGCGGTCGCCTTTCCACGCTGAAGGCAATGCCGAAATCCTCGAGGCACTGGAGCGTCAGCCCCACATAGGGCCAGGAAACGGCCTTCTTGCCGCCCAGGGTCAGGGTGAGCGGGGCGGGACAGAGGGGAGCGGCCAGCAGCAGACCGGAAAAATACTGGCTGGAGGCGTCCATGCCCAGTTCCACGTTGCCGCCCGGCACCCGCTCGGGGTGCAGGCCGTCGGCATGCAGGAGCAGGGGCGGGCAGTCCGGACGGGCCTCATGCCGGATGTCCGCGCCCAGTTGCCCGAGAGCCGCCGTCAGTTCCCCGACAGGGCGCTCGTGCATGCGCCCGGCCCCGTGAATGCGAAACCAGCCCTGCCCCGCCGCCAGCACGGCGGTGAGCAGGCGGCAGGTGGTGCCCGATTCGTGCACGTCGCAGGACAGGGCATGGGCGGCATTGTCGCCGCCCTGCGGTCGCCGCATGCCTCTGACCAGCCATTGGGCCGAGGCCTGACTGTCCTTGCCCAGCACCTCGAAGCGCGCTCCGGCGCTCACAAGGATGGCCCGCGTCTGTTGCAGATCGCGGCTTTCCAGCACATGTTCCAGCGTGGAGTCGCCGTTGGCCAGGGCCGCCGCAATGCAGTAACGGTGCGAAAGGGATTTGGAAGCCGGCGTGCTTACGTTACGCATGGTCATCGTCCTCGTTGTTTTCCAGTCTGTCCAGCTGCGGCCCCGTGGGATAGCAGCCAAGAATGCGGAAACTCGTGCAGACCTCACGCAGCTTGTCCAGAAGTTCCGCATGCTCCGGCGCTTCCAGATCGCTTTCCACATCGGCAAAAAAGACATACTTCCAGCACTGGCCGCGCAGGGGCCGCGATTCCAGCTTGCGCATGTTGATCCCGTGCCGGGCCAGCAGATCCAGCACGGCGGAAAGTGCCCCGGCCTTGTCCGGCAGGGTGAAGAGCAGGGAGGTCTTGTCCGCGCCGGTATGTCCGGGAAGCGGCGTGCGCATGTTGCCGCCGAGTTGCGCACGGGCAGCCCGCGGGCCGATGATCACAAAGCGCGTCCAGTTGCCGGCCTGATCCTCGATACGCCGGGCCAGAATGGACAGACCCGTGAGATCCGCCAGCTTGCCGTTGCCGATGGCCGCAGCCCCGGCCTCGCCCTGTGCGCGCCGGGCCGCCGCGGCCGTGGATTCCACGGGCACCAGCGCCGCCCCGGGCATGTGGGCGCGCAGCCAGCCGCCGCACTGGGCCAGCGGCTGCGGATGGGAATAGACGGTGCGCACCTCGGCCAGCGAAGCGGCATGGCTGAGCAGGCAGTGGGAAATGCGCGAAAAGAGTTCAGCCTGAATATGCACCTCATGGCTCAGGAAGAGATCAAAGCTCACGCCCACCGTGCCCTGCAGGGAGTTCTCCAGCGGCACGACGCCCAGTTCACACTGCCCGCCGCTCACCTCCTCGAACACCTGGGCCAGATCGTTGCAGGGATGGAAGATCGCCGAATGTCCCAGATATTCCACGCCCGCAAAGTAGGAAAAGGTGCCTTCCGGGCCGAGATAGGCCACGTTCTGCGGCCGCTGCAGGGCACGCGAGGAGGAAAGAATCTCCCGCCAGATGGCCCGCAGATGTTCGTCCGGCAGCGGCCCCGCGTTCTGCCGGGCCAGATTGTCCAGCACCTCGCGTTCGCGCAGGGGCTTGAAGATGATGCCCGGATCGCCGGCCTTGATCCGCCCCACTTCCAGGCTGAGTTCCGCACGCTCGTTGAGCAGGGGCAGCAGGCGGCTGTCCACCTCCTCGATGCGGCGGCGGATTTCCCCCAGCCGCCGCAGGGAGGCGTCGGCGCTTTTCGTACCCGATACGGTCATGCTAGACCTCCCTGATCTCTTCCTGAATCCGCATGCCGAAATGACGTCCCGCCTCGTCGGTGCGGCAGAGCACCGCATCCCCCGGCTTGAGCGTCACCACGCTGAGCGGCGTGCCGTCCGGCGCGGTCAGGCGGATGGTCTCGGCATTCTGCAGGAAGACCGCGCCGCGCTGTACGCCCTGCGGCCCGCGCACCTCGGCCTCGATGAGCAGCATGGGCCGCACCTCGATCTTGACCCGCCCGAGGGTCGCCACGGTGGTCTGCCCGTCCGCGCCCACGATGAGCACCTCCTGTCCGGCGGCCAGTTCGCCCAGATAGCAGGTCTTGTCGTGCGGCAGACGGGCATAGGCATGCACCGCCCCGGCATTGACCCGGAAAGGCCGCGCGGCCACATATTCGTTGTGCTCCGTTTCCGCATGCACAAGGAAGGTGAAGGCGCTGGAATTGCCGACCAACATGCCCTGCCCGCGCTTGAGCAGGGAAAGGGTGTCGGCGCAGACGCGATGGCCGAGGCCCACCGGTTCCACCCGGGTGATGACGGCCTCCTGCAGTTCCTCCCGGCCCTGCGACAGCTTGCACTGGGCCACGATGGCCTTCAGCTCGCCCACGGCTTCGGGCAGCACCACAATGCCCTGCACCCCCCGTTCGAGGATACCCGCCGCAAGGCGCGCCTCCTCCAGACTGCCCGCCTCGGCCAGCACGTTGTCGCTCTGGGCCAGCAGATTTTCCACGGGGATGACCTCCCAGCCCCGGGCCAGCGCCACGCGCTCTCCGGCCCGCAGGCGCTCCAGCACGGCCTCCTCGTCGGCCTTGACCGTGAGCGCCACGGCGGGCACCTCCTCCGCCGCCCAGACCGGGCAGCGGGACAGGCCCGCCACGGCCTCCACCTGCGCGCGGGGCACGATGACCCCATCCACTCCCGACTCGAGCGCCAGCGTTACCGCGCCCTTGTCGAAGGGGTCACAGCGAAAGTAGACCCGTGCCATGCTATTCCCCCACAATGGCCAGCGCCTGTTCCACGTCGGCATTGTCGTGCACGAGCGCACGCATGGCGCGCACCAGCTCGATGCGGCGGGGATGCTGGAAGACATTGCGGCCGATGGACACGCCCGCGCCGCCGGCCTTGACCGAATCGTGCACCATCTGCAGGAGCTGGCGGGTGGAATCCATGAGTTCGCCGCCCGCGATGACCACCGGCACGCAGCAGCCGCCCACCACATCGGCGAAGCTCTCGATGTCGCCGGTGTAGGGCACCTTCACGATGTCCGCGCCCAGTTCCACGCCCACGCGGGCGCAATGGGCCACCACCTTGGCGTCGTAGCTGTTGGGCACCTGAGGGCCGCGGGCGTAAACCATGGCCAGCAGCGGCATGTGCCAGTTGTCGCAGGCTTCGGCCACCTTGCCCAGATCGGCCAGCATGAGGCGTTCGTTGGGATCGCCGAGGTTCACATGCACGGAAACGCAGTCCGCGCCGTGCTTGATGCCCTCCTCCACCGTGCCCACAAGGGTTTTGGTATTGCCCATCGGCGAAAGGGCCGTGGAGGCGGAGAGGTGGACGATGAGGCCGATATCCTTGCCCGCGCTACGGTGCGAGCAGCGCACGAGGCCCTTGTGCATGAGCACGGCGTCAGCGCCGCCGATGGCCATGTCGTTGACGGTTTCCCGCATGTCGACGAGGCCGTCCACCGCGCCGATGGTGACGCCGTGATCCATGGGGACGATGATAGTGCGGCCATTGTCGCGATTGATGATGCGTTCCAGACGGACTTTTTTGCCAAGGTACATGGTGCTTCTCCTTCTGCGGATGCGGTTTGGGGCCGCGGCGGCATGAAAAAAGGGCCGCCGGCGTTTCTGCCTGCGGCCCTTCGGGTTCGGTTGACGGATGGATGTCAGCAACGACCCCGGCCACAGGCTTCGGTAAAATACGCAAAAAAGTACCAGCCAAAGAAGCCGGCGGCGTAGTTGGAAGTGGTGGCAAGGGTAATGCGGGACATGAAAAACTCCATCGTTTGAGAGAGTGCTACGCCCCATCGGGACGCCTGTCAAGTCCCGCTGGGGCGTTTTTCATTTTGGCTCTTGACTAGCTGAGAGGACCTAAAAAGGTTATCTAGCTAGGCATGGC
>NHCFC04200__coassemble_497_pt1 | contig 41571 bp, 33 predicted proteins | sample NHCFC04200__metabat2_low_PE_055 | metagenome-assembled genome bin NHCFC04200
CCCCTCCCCAAACGCGCTTTACCGCCTCCCTGCTCCGACATCGCAGCACACAGGCTTTCCTTTGCCTTTGACTGCCGTGCCATGCGAAAGGGGAGAGTCCGTCCGCGCCATGCCGTCCCTTGCCGTCATTTTCCCCGTCTGCCAGGCATTGCCGTGACCCGGTAAGGGACTATCCATTGCCTCAACCTGTTTCAACGGGCCGTTCCCCTCGCCCGTCAGCCATTGCGGTAACGTAATGGGGGAACACTTTTTTCCGCTTCCATCCAGAGCGCCGATTTTCGCCCCCATCGCCCCGACTCATCAGCCTGTGCCGTGACGCATTGAGGGAAAAGTTTTTTCTCTTCTGTGAGGCAAAGCGGGGTCGTTTACTTGCCCGCACCCCGTCATCCTGCCTGATGGCGTCAGCGCGTCATGGCGCGGAGGAGATCACTGCCCCGCAGGGGCGGAAGCTCCGACGCCGCCCGGACGCTCGTCCCGCGCGAAGGCGGGACAGCGGGAGGGCGACGCCCTGTGACGCGCGTCAGAGAGGGGGACAGGGTACGGGGACACGCTCCCCGCCACGGATGACTGGCCCAAGGCGGGGTAAGGGGTTGTAGGGGCTAGGGATCGCCAGCCCCCTGCCCCGCGCTGCTGTCGATGCCTGTAAGGCTCCTGCGTCGCCTAACAGGCACGGCCCTACGGGCCGCCGTTCGGTCGCGCGCTGCTGTCGATGCCTGTAAGGCTCCTGCGTCGCCTAACAGGCACGGCCCTGCGGGCCGCCGTTCGGTCGCGCGGGCGACCCGGCCCGGATGCCGGGCCGAAACCGCCATCCAACGACAGAAAAAGAAAAGACGAACTCCCACGGCCGACGCAGGCCCGCGCTGCTGTCGCTGCCCGTTGCTTTTCCATATGCTTCCGTATCATTTTCTGCCCCTCATGGGGCTTTTGTTTTTTTTGTTTTTTTTGTTTCTTTTTGTTTCTTTTGGTCAGAATCCTGCGTGGTTGCTGCAAAGATGACGGCACGGGCAGGGGCCGTCCGGGGCGCGCCGCTGATGACAGAAATGCAGCGCTCTGATATATCACAGATATGGCCGTTTTTGCAGCATGGCTTGCAACGCCCTGTCGCGGAAGATACGGGCGGCAACATGCGGTCAGGCGGAATCCAGAACCACAATAAAACATGCGCCGGGAGGAACCTATGGGAAGTTATAATATGATCGTCAATCTGGACAAGAAGGAGTCGCTCTCGCCTCACGACTTCGGCAGTGGCGCGAAAATGGCGGAATGGTGCTATCATCATACTCCGCTGGTGCGGGCCCTGCATAATCTGCTGGCCGGGCCTTGGAAGGGGGACAGGGTCTATGTCGTCGCGAGTCATCTGCCCAAGGATGACGACAGCTACAGCGGCGAACTGGCCGCGGCCCGGAAGGAGCTGGGCATCAAGAGCCTGTACAGGTTTGCCTGCGACGAGTGCAGGAACCTGCAACCGGATGAAGTGGATACCGAGGATCACGGCCTGCGCTATATCTACAACCATGAGCTGGAGGTCTTCCTTGATCTGGCGCATTGCCCGGTCAATCTGGACGACATTGCGCCCCTGCCGCTGCTGATCGCCCCGGGCGGCAGCGACTTTGATTTTGATGTGAATGATGAGGACGCCGCGGAGAAGATGGAGGACGCCGAAGCATGGTGGATCGATAGCGTGCGTTCCATCGAGATCCGCAAGGAGCCGCTGGAAGATGTGGATTACGAGGAGTTCCGGCCGAACTTCACGGAAATGGGGCTTGGGCGCTATTATGTGCTGGTCAACCTGGATAAGCGCGAATGCTTCGGCTACTACACGCTCAGCATGCGCGAGCTGGCCGTCCCCGAGGCGGGGGGCTGCGATATCTTTTGGGATCTGCAAAATCTGCTTGCCGGGGACTGGAAGGGCGACCGGGTCTACGCCGTCGCGACGGATGCCCGGTCGGGCTGGGAACTGCCGGGTAATGAGGACCTGTGTGCCGACATGGCGCAAAGCGAACTCAAGGACCTGTACGGTTTCGCAACGCAAAATTACACATGGCGCGTGGACAAACGCAATTCGTCTGATAAGGGCCTGCGCTATATCTATAATCATGCGCTCAAGGTCTTCATCGACCTGGAACACTGCCCGCGTGACGGCGGCAAGGCCGCCATGCCGCTGCCGCTCCTGCTGGTCATCGGCAACCGCGGCGATGTGGAAGGGGACTATCCGGCCGGGGGCGACGGCTTTGAACATGTGGGTGCCTGGTGCGCCACTGCCCGTTCCATCGAACTGAGCAAGGAACCCCTGCCCGGCGTCGATTACGCGGAATTCCAGCCGGGCTTTCTCCCGCCGGACAGCTGGGATGATGCGGCGGACGATGACGACGATGAGGATGACGACGATTAGCCGCCGTGCCCGCCGCCGTGCCCCGTTGCGGGGATGACAGGGCGGCAGCCGTGACGCGGCAGGGGGCGGCGAAAACCCCGTTTGCCTGTGACGAAAGCAGGGCCGGAAGAAACCTCTTCCGGCCCTGCCGTTGTCTCTGTCGGTGAGGACAAGCCCAGGGATTGGCCCACATCCGCCCTCGGCGGGCGACGCATGCCCCGGGCAAGAAGGGCTGCCCTGAGGATGCCGCCCCAGGGCCTGTTAATATCTATGGTATTAATTGTCACAACGTATAAGCCAAATTGGCCATCTACGCTCCACCTGTCGTTGGGGGCGGGGTTGCCTTCCCCCAAACAAGTGGTGCATAGCGAGAACACCCCCTACTCCTCGTCCCGCACGTCGTCGGCCCCGAGCAGGCGCACCGTCGCCGCGCCGCCGTCCCCGGCGGCTTCGGCGGGATTGTCCGTGGGCGCAAGGGCGGCCCGGGTCTGTTCCACCACGTCCGGGCGGCTGCGCCACTGGCCGAACTTGATGCGCCAGTCGGCAAAGTCGTGCGGCGCGCGTTCCAGCACGCTTTCCTGCTCCTGCAACCAGTTGTTGAACAATTGCAGGCGCAGCTGAAAGGCCGGGCTGTCCAGCACTTCGGCCGCACTGCCCGCCGGGATGACGCCCTTGCCTTCCAGCTCTTCCAGCACATAGCGGCAAATGGCCTCCCGGGACAGCTCAAAGGTGGCCTCCCGCCCGTCCACCATCAAAGCCAGCGGCAGGAGGGCGGCTTCCTTCTCGGCCAGATGACGGCGCGCGGCCTCGTCCAGCCGCACCATGAGCGGCGGTTCCCCGTCCGGCCCGGCCGGGGCGTCGGGCATGTCCTCCAGAAAGGAGAAGCGCAGCCAGCTTTCAAACATGACCGCTTCCAGTATGTGTTCCGCCGCATCCAGCAGGGCGTCGTCGTGCAGCATGGTGCCTCCCTCGGGCTTTCGGCGCAGTGTACGGAGGCCCCCACCCGGCGTCAAGCGGCCCGCCGACGAATGACGGACGGCTTTTCGGGCGGGGAAGGGAACGTTTCGGCCTCTGGCGGGCCGTGGCCCTTTGTGCTAGCCTGAAAAAATGATTGATTACGCCAAAGCGCTCAACGAGGCGCAGTACGCGGCCGCCACCTGCGGCGACGGGCCGGTGCTGGTGGTGGCCGGTGCGGGCAGCGGCAAAACCCGCACCATCACCTACCGGCTGGCCTGGCTCATCGAGCATGGCGCGGCCCCGGATTCCCTGCTGCTGCTCACCTTTACCCGCAAGGCCGCGCAAGAGATGCTGCAGCGGGCGGGCATGCTCTGCGATCAGGGTTTGGCCGGGGTGCAGGGCGGCACCTTTCATGCCTTCGCCTACGGCATCCTGCGGCGCTTCCGGCCGGAATGGCTGGGGGATCGGCCCTTCACGGTCATGGACAGCGCGGACATCACCGCCGCGGTCAAGAGCTGCAAGGAGGCGCTGGGGCTCGGCAAGGGCGACCGGGCCTTTCCCAAATCGCAGGCCATCGTCGGCCTGTTGAGCAAGGCCCGCAACAAGGAACTTCCCCTGAGCGAAATCCTGCAGCGCGAGGCCTTTCACCTCCTGCCCTATGCCGAGGGCCTGAGCGAACTGGGCGAAAAGTACGACGCCTTCCGCCGCGAAAAGGGCGTCATGGACTATGACGATCTGCTTTTCGAGCTGGAGGCGCTCCTGCGCCGCGACGAGCGGGCCGCCGCCCTGCTGCGCGAGCGTTACCGGCATATCCTCGTGGACGAATATCAGGATACCAATCTCGTGCAGGCCCGCATCGTGCGCCTCCTGGCCGGGCCGGAAGGCGAGGCCCCGGGCAACGTCATGGCCGTGGGCGACGAGGCCCAGTCCATCTACGCCTTTCGCGGGGCCAACGTCCGCAACATTCTGGATTTTCCCGCGCTCTTTCCCGGCGCGCGCATCATCCGTCTGGAGGAGAACTACCGCTCCACCCGGCCCATTCTGGCCGTGGCCAACAATCTGCTGAAACACGCCGCCGAATCCTTCCGCAAAACCCTCTTCACCCGGCGGGAAGGGGGCGAGCCGGTGCGGCTGGTGACGCCGCTCAGCGACAAATCGCAGGCCCGGCTGGTGGTAGAACGCATCCGCGAACTTTTGCAGCGTCATTTGCCGCATGAGATTGCCGTGCTCTTCCGCGCGGGCTTCCACTCCTTCGCGCTGGAAATGGCCCTCAATCAGGCGGGCATCCCCTTCCGCAAATACGGCGGCCTGCGCTATACCGAGGCCGCCCACGTCAAGGACGTCATCGCCTTTGCCCGCCTGCTGCTCAATCCGCTGGACATGCCCGCCTTCGAGCGGCTGGCCGCCCTGCATGAGGGCATCGGCCCCAAGACGGCGCAAAAGCTCTATGCGGCGGCCGTGTCCGGCGATACGGCGACCTTGCAAAAGGCCTTTGCGCGGCATGCGTCCTTCCGGGCGGATCTGGATTTCATCGAAAGCCTGCGCGCCCATCCGCAAACGCCCGCCCTGACTCTGGCCGCCATTCTCGAACAATATCGCGGCCTGCTGGAACAACGCTATCCCGAGGACTGGCCCCGGCGGCAGCAGTCGCTGGAAGAGATCGTGCAAATGGCGGCGGGCTATGCCGAACTGGATCTCTTTCTGGCCGATCTGGCGCTGGAATCCCCGGAAGAGGACGAGAACGACGGCGAAAACCGCATTACCCTGTCCACGGTGCACTCGGCCAAGGGGCTGGAATGGAATGCCGTCCTGATCATCGATCTGGTGGAGGATCGTTTTCCCTCGCGTCACGCCCTCTCCCGGCCCGAGGACTTCGAGGAGGAACGGCGGCTCATGTATGTGGCCTGCACCCGCGCCCGCCAGCAGCTCGATCTGTACGCCCCGGCCACCATTTACAGCCGGGCCGAACAAGGCTCGACCCATGTGGCCCAGAGTCCCTTTGTGCGCGAAATGGGGCCGGAGCTGGCCGAACAATGGCTGGAAGGCTTCGGCGGCGGCCTGCGGCGGCGGGAAGGCGGCATGGGCGCGACGGTCTCCGGCGGCCTTTCGTCCGCCGGGCAGGTGGCGTGCCCCGCGCCTGCCGTCTCCTTTTGGGGCGACCGGGCGACAGCGGCCCGGGCCGTGCCCGCGCCTGTCCCGCCGTCGGACGGCGACGACTGCCAGCTGCCGCCCGAGGAGCGCGCGCCCCGCACATCCGCGCCCGGGAGCGGAGAACAGGCCGCCGCTCCGACCGCTCCCACCGAGGGCAGCCGCCTGCCGCAGGGCTTCTGCCGTCACCGTTTGTTCGGGCGCGGCAAGGTGGTGCGCCAGCTGCCGCCGGACAAGGTGCAGGTCAATTTTCCCGGTTTCGGCCTCAAGGTGATTCTTGCGGAATATCTGCTCATGGAGGATGACTAGCCATGCCCAAACCTTCCCCGTCCGCATTGTCCGAGGACGCCATTCTGCGTCTGCTGGCCCGGCATTTTCCGGCCAAGCATCCTTCGCTGCTGCTGGGACGTGGCGACGACTGCGCCGTGATCCGGGGCGGGCAGCCCCTGTGCGTGAGTACGGATCTCTTTTTGGAGGATATCCACTTCCGGCGGGCCTACTTCACGCCCGAGGACATGGGCCACAAGGCGCTGGCCGTCAACATCAGCGACATTGCGGCCTGCGGCGGACGTCCGCTGGCCTTTACCCTGGGCCTCGGCCTGCCCGCTTGGGCGGATGCCGACTGGCTTGATCTTTTTTTCCACGGCATGGCCGGGCTGGCCGAAAAGCACCGGGTGGCCCTGGCCGGGGGGGATCTGTCCCGCAGCGATCGCCTGCACACCTGCATCACCGTCTGGGGCGAACCCCTGAGCGAGGGCGCGCCCTTCCTTTTGCGCGGCGGTTCCATGCCCGGGGACTGCCTCTTTCTCGTGGGCCTGCCGGGGCTGGCCCGCGTGGGCCTGCAAGAGCTGGAGGCCCACGGACGCGCCGCGCTGGAACGCTGGCCCGCGGCCTGCGCCGCCCATCTGCGGCCCGAACCGCAGGTGGATGCGGGCCTCATGCTGGCCCGGGCGGGACTCAATGCCCGGCCCCCGGCGCTGATGGATCTTTCCGACGGCCTCATGCGCGATTTGCCGCGCCTGCTGGGGCTGACCGGCGAGGGCGCGGCGGGCCGCAGCGAGGGCGCGGGCCTCGGGGCCTCGCTCCTGTTGCCGCAGGGCATGCTGCATCCCGAAGTGGTGCGCCATGCCGTGGCCGAGGGAAAAAATCCCGTGCACGAGGCCCTGCTGGGCGGCGAGGATTATTGCCTGCTCGGTTCCTGCGCGCCGGATATGCTGCCGGTGCTGCATACGGCCATTCCCCATTTCCACAGCATCGGCGTCATCACCGATACGCCCGGCATCGAGTGCAACAACGAAAGTCTCGAAGGCCTGTACGGTTTTGATCATTTTGCGACGGAGGCCAACTGATGTCGTCGAATCCCTTTGTCGTACCGCCGAAGATTCCCGCCGACCTCTGCGAGGAAATCCTGTTCTGCTGCCGGGAGGCCTGGAACTGGGGGGGCCTGCGCGGCTTCAACGGCAATGTCAGCCGGCTCTGGGACTGCCCGCCGTTCGGTACGCTCATCCTCATGACCCGGGCGGGCGTCTGCAAGGGCCGCCTGAACGCGGCGGACATCTGCCTGCTCCGGGCCGACGGCACGCTGTTTTCCGGCGGCCCGGCCTCATCCGAGGCGGCCATGCATCTGGCCGTCTACAGGGCGCGTCCCGACTGCCGGGCCGTGCTCCATACCCATCCGCCGCATCTGCTGGCCCTCGGCATCCGCCTGGCCGGGCGCATGGAAGATTTCCTGCGCCTGCCGCTCTACGAATCCGAGGTCTGGCGGGCGCGTCTGGGCGTGGCCCCGGCCTGCGCGCCGGGCACGACCGAACTGGCGGAACGGGTGGCCGAACAGGCGCAACAGTATCCCGCCGTCTGGATGAGCGGACACGGCCTCTGCGCCTGCGGGGAGACGCTTGCCGAGGCGCTGGGCCTCTCCGAGCAGCTCGAACATCTGGCCGAAGTGCAGCTCATGAGCGGCATCGGCGACACGGGCACGGAAGAGGCATGACATTGCCTTCCCCCTGCGGCGATTCCATCCGTCCGGCCCGGCCCGAGGACTGGCCGGAACTGGCGGCCCTCTGGCGGCGCAGCGTGGAGGCCACGCACGACTTTCTCGATCCCGCCGATCTCGAGGCCATTGGCGCGGCCATGCTGCCCGTCTACCTGCCTGCCATGCGGCAGTGCCGCGTGCTGGAACGCAACGGGCGCGTGGCCGGTTTCTGGGCCGGAGACAATCTGCGGCTGGAAATGCTCTTTGTGGATCCGGCCTTTTTCGGGCAGGGCGTCGGCAAGGCGCTCTTGCGCGATGCCTGCGCGGGCAAGGCGCGCGTGGAGCTGGACGTCAATGAGCAGAATCCGCGTGCCCGGGCCTTCTATGCCCGGCAGGGCTTCCGGGTCTGCGGACGCTCGCCCGTGGACCATGACGGCAGGCCCTACCCGCTCCTGCATCTGGTGCGGGAGACGGACGGCGGGCGCAACCGCTGACGCGGGACGGAAGGCGTCCTCCCGACGCCGGACGTCATCGCCGCCCGGCTTTTGCCGTCGGCATTGTTGCCGGAAACGCCCGGAGACGGCGTGACGCATGAACAACGCCCCGCAAGCGCGGAGCGGAATGCGCGCGTCAGGACGGGAGAACAGTTCGGGCCGGGCACGTCCCGGCCGCCACCATGCCATTTTTTATGGGAGGACACCATGCTTGCCATACGCAACCTGCTGGCAGCCCTGCTGATCTGCCTGCTGTTCACGCTCACCGCCTGCGCCGCCCATTCTCCCGGCGATTACGCCGAGCCGGAAAACTGGGTCTTCTTTGCCGAGGGACAGGACAAGCCTGCGGATGTCTTTCTCATCGCGCCCACGGTCACCCTGGGCGAGGATGGCCGCCTGAACGCGGACAGCCGCGATCCCGCCTTCCGGCAGCGGCTCGCCGGCACCCTGAACATGCAGCGCGGCATCTATGATCCGTGGTGCCGCCTCTATGCGCCCTATTACCGGCAGGCTGCGCTGACGGTATTCGATCTGGACGAGACCGCGCGGGAGGAGCGCTTGCGGGCGGCCTACGCCGATGTGCGCAGCGCCTTCCTGACCTATCTGCACGCGGTGCCGGATCGGCCTTTCGTGCTGGCCGGCTTTTCGCAGGGTGCCGAGATGGGCCTGCGGCTGCTGAAGGAGTTTCTGGATGATCCGGCCTGCCGGGACAGGCTGGTGGCCGCCTACCTCATCGGCTGGCGGATCACGGACGGGGATCTGGCCGAGCGGCCCCGGCTGCGCATGGCGCAGGGCGAAAGCGATACGGGGGTGATCGTGTCCTTCAACAGCGAGGCCGAGCACATTGCCTCCTCGCTCTTTGTGGGCCGCGATCAGCGCACCCACGCCATAAACCCCCTCAACTGGCGCACGGATTCGCGCCGCGCCGGGCGCGAGGCCAACAAGGGGGCCTGCTTTACCGATTACAGCGGCGCCATTGTCCGCGAAGTGCCGGCCCTCACGGGCGCCTATCTGGATGCCCGGCGCGGCACGCTGAAGGTTCCCGACATCCCGGAAGCGGCCTATCCCGGCAAGCTCTTCCCGAACGGCATCTATCACGTCTACGATTACCAGTTCTTTTACCGCAACCTGCAGGAGAACGTCGGCAAGCGCATTGCCGCCTTCCTGCGGGAGCACGCAGATCGCTGATGTCCGCCGCGCCGTCCTGACGAAAGCGGCGGGGCGGACGACAGCTCCGACGCGAGCGCAGGCCGTGCGCCCGTCAGGCGACGCAGGAGCCTGGCGGGCATCGGCGGCAAGGCGAGGGCTTCCCCTTCCCTCAGGACAGGCCGTGCTCGTGTCGGCAGGCCCTAACGTATTTTGCCTTTTTCAATGGCAAAACGCTCCAGGGTCTGCCAATAGAAATTTTACAACCAATTTTAATAGATAAGACAAATATGCCGTACACGATCCGCTTGCTTTTGGGGGCGGGGTTGCCACGTGTCCCTGACTCTTCCCGCGGTAAAAGCGCGCTGGGGAAGGGATGGGGGGCTTGGGGGGAAGGGAAACCCGCTCCCGCGCTGGCGGAGGGCTTTCCCTTCCCCCCTACAGGCAGCGAATAGTGTTGACAGGCTCTAGATCACGTCCCAGAGCATCTTGGCGCCCACCACGATGAGCAGCACGGCAAAGCAGCGCTTGAGGCGCGGCACGTCCAGACTGTGCGAAATGCGCACCCCGATGGGCGCGGTGAGCATGCTGCACACGACCAGACTGCACAGGGCGGGCAGATAGACATAGCCCAGCGAACCGGCGGGCAGGCCGACCGCGTTCCAGCCCGCCACGAGGTAGCCGAAAAAGCCCGCCACGGCAATGGGAAAGCCGATGGCCGCCGAAGTGCCGATGGCCCGGTGGATCTCCACATTGTGCCAGATGAGAAAGGGCACGGACAGCGTGCCGCCGCCGATGCCCACCAGACTGGAGATGATGCCGATGACGCCGCCCGCGCAGCTCATGCCCGCCATGCCCGGCAGCTCGCGGCTGGCCCTGGGTTTCTTGCCCAGCAGCATCTGGCTGACCACATAGGCCAGAAAACAGACGAAGAAGATTTGCAGCCCCTTCTTGGGCAGGAGCGCGGCCAGATGCGAGCCGCAGAAGGTGCCCAGCATGATGCCCGGCGCAATGCGGCCCACGGCGCGCCAGTCCACCGCGCCCCGGCGGCTGTGGGACAGGGCGCTGGAAATGGAGGTGAACATGATGCTGCCCAGCGAGGTGCCGAGGGCCAGCAGCATGATGTACTGCGGCGGAAAGCCCTGCCAGCCGAAGGCAAACACCAGCATGGGCACGATGACGATGCCGCCGCCCACGCCCAGCAATCCGGCCAGAATGCCCGCAAAACCCCCAAGACAACAATACAAGAAAATGGCGCTCAACATGCCCGTCCGCTCCTGTGTGCATCAGCGACGCGCCGCATGGCCCCGAAGGGGGCGGCATCGGCAGAGTCTTCCGCCGTGCGGCGCAGCACTGATGTGTAACAAATTGTCGCTCCGGTCAACATGAAGCCGCGCGTCCTCCCCGGCGGCAGACCTGACCGGCGGATCATTCGAGCGGCAATGCGCCGCGTCGGCAGTCGCCCCGGGCAGGGCATTCGATGGAAACAAAAAATACGTCTGCCCCGGATTCCGAACACTCCTGCCGGGAAGCGTCATGGACGGTGATGGCGACAAACGTATTTTCCCCGTCGCGGATGGTGACCTTGTGCACCTGACGAAAAAGCTCCCGCCCGCCCCCATTCGGGGAAAGCTCAGGGGACAGCGGCTCGGAAGCGAGCAGCTCCACCTCAACCGTGTCATAACCTCCGGCCTTGTCGCTCAGGCCCAGTTCCCGCAGGCGCGTGCCGACAGAACTCGCCGGCCAGCGATCATGCCCCGTGCAATCAGGATGCTGCCGCTCGGCGGCAAGGGGCGCTTGGCTGCCCGCCATCCACAGCAGGCAGATCAGACAGACAAGGGCGCGCATGTGCTTTCCTCCTTGGGCGGTGAAGATGACGCCCCCCCCCGACGACCGGAGACGCGGCATGCGGAGGGGGCGGGAGCACGCGGCGTGCACATGGCCGTTTCCGCCGGCGCCGCGGACGCCGGGTCTTGCCGTTGTCTATTTTTTTTCTGATCGGACTTCAAGAATTTTGTCGGGCGATGTCGCAAATGCGACATCATTTGCCGCCGATATGGGCTATTGTTCACAAGAATCCAACCGGAAGGGCGGCCCGGGCGTGCCCGCTGACCGTCCGCTCCGGCAAAACGTCATGTATGGCCGCATATGCGGCAGCAACCCTCTTCCAAGGCAGGAGTTCCATGTCAGACATCAGAATCCGCAATTTCATCAACGGCGAGTGGCAGGACGAAGTCAACGGCAAACGCGTTCCCCTGTACAATCCGTCCACCGGCGAGGAAATCGGCTCCGTGCCCATTTCCGGCCCGGAAACGGCCGAAAAGGCCATTGCCTCGGCCCATGCGGCCTACAGCGGCTGGCGCAAGCTCTCCATGGGCAAGCGCGTGGCCTATGTGCTCAAAATCCGCGAATGCATGATCCGCGACGCCGAAAAACTGGCTCACGGCATCGCCCTTGACCAGGCCAAGCATATTTCCGAAGCCCGCGGCGAAGTGCAGCGCGTCATCGAAATCATCGAGTCCGCCGCCTCCGCGCCGTCCATGATTCAGGGCGACATTCTGGACTATGTGTCCACCAACATCTCGGCCAAGGTCGTGCGTCAGCCGCTGGGCGTCTTCGGCGGCGTCGCGCCCTTCAACTTCCCGGCCCTGGTCTTCGGCTGGTTCATCCCCTACGCCATTGTGGCCGGCAATACCTTCATCTTCAAACCGTCCACCCAGTCGCCCTATTTCATGCAGCTCATGTGCGAAATCTTCATGGAAATCGGGCTGCCCGCGGGCGTCGTCAACGTGGTGCACGGCAATCGCGACATCCCCGGCTCCTGGTATGAGGATCCGCGCATGGCCGGCGTCTGCCTCGTGGGTTCCACGCCCACGGCCAAGGCCATGGCCGCCGGTTGCGCCAAGGGCGCCAAGCGCTCCATGCTGCTGGGCGGGGCCAAGAACGTCCTGCTCGTCATGGAAGACAGCGACATGGATGTCTTCATCAACAACTTCCTGAACTCCTGCTACGGTTCCGCCGGGCAGCGCTGCCTTGCCGGCTCCATCATCGCCGCCGTGCCGGAAGTGTACGAGGAAGTCATCGAGCGCATGGTGGAAGCCTCCAAAACCGTCAAGGTGGGCGACGCCTTTGATCCCGACGTCTACATGGGCCCCCTGATCTCCCGCAAGGCCGTGGAAAACGTGCATCATTACGCCGATGTGGCCCTCAAGCACGGCCAGGGCTGCAAGATGGTGCTGGATCGCCTCAATCTCGACCTGCCGGAAAAGAACAAGAACGGCTTTTTTGTCGGCCCCACCATCATCCGCGACGTGACCCCCTGCAACCCGCTCTTCACCACTGAAGTCTTCGGGCCACTGGTGGCCACCATCAAGGTGGCGGACATCCATGACGCGCTGAACGTCATCAACGCCTCGGAATACGGCAACGGGGCTTGCATCTTCACCCAGAACATGCATTATGCCGAAGTCTTCGCCCGCGAGGCCGAAGTGGGCATGGTGGGCGTCAACGTGGGCATCTGCGCGCCGCACCCCTATGTGCCCTTCGGCGGCATCAAGGGTTCGCTGCTCGGCACGGACAAGGTGCAGGGCAAGGGCGGTCTGGACTTCTTCACCCAGAACAAGATCACCACGATCCGCACCTACGATCCCAAGGGCAAAAAGGGCCAGGATGCGCCCAAGGCGAGCGCCGTGCGCTCCTGCGTGGCGTCCTAGTGATTCCCGCCCGGCGGGACGCGCGCTCGTCCCCCAGGCGGCGTGATCCCGCCGGGCAAAAATCGTGCATCATGGGGGGCAGGCTTTGTGCCTGCCCGCCCAGCAGCCACATACAACCGCACACATGCGGTACGCCGTAACCGGAGAGCCGTCGTCCCCGGCATTGGCCTGTTGTCCGCAACAAGAAGGGGAAGCGGAGGTCACGGCCCGCAACATGCGGCAAACCCCCTGTCCGGGAGGACTTTTCATGACGAATAGCCAACCCTCGCAACGCCTTGAAAAGACGCTCAAGCCCTCGCAGGTCTGGGCGCTGGCCCTTGGTTCCATCGTCGGCTGGGGCTGCTTCGTGCTGCCCGGCGACTCCTTCCTGCCCAATTCCGGCCCGCTGGCCACGCTCATCGCCTTTGCCGTGGGCGCGCTCCTGCTCTGCTTCGTGGCTGTGGTCTACAGCTACATGATCGAATACGCGCCCGTGGCGGGCGGCGAATACGCCTATGCCTACATTGGCTACGGCCCCACGGCGGCCTTCATCTGCGGCTGGGCCCTGGTGCTGGGGTATGCGGTCATCATCTGCATCAATATTTCAGCCCTGGGCCTGCTGGTGCGCTTCCTCCTGCCGGGAGTCTTCGATTTCGGGGAGCTGTACACCATAGCCGGCTGGAAGGTCTACACCGGCGAAGTCCTGCTCATGTGTGCGGCCACGCTCTTCTTCGGCATCATGAATTACCGGGGCATCAGCATCGCCGGCACGCTGCAGGTCATCCTGGCCTTTGCCCTCAGCGCGGGCATTCTCCTGCTCTTCTTCGGCGCCAATGCGGTGGAGACCGCCCAGATCAGCAACCTGAACCCCGTCTTTGCCGAAGGGCGTTCGCCCATGACCTCCATCCTGGCCATCGTGGCCATTGCGCCCTTCCTCTTTGTGGGCTTTGATACCGTGCCGCAGGTGGCCGAGGAGTTCTCCTTCTCGCCCAAGAAGGCCCGCAACATCATGCTGGCCGCCATTGTCTGGGGCGGCATGCTCTATGCGATGGTGACCTTTGCCGTGGCCATTGCCATCCCCTATCCGGACATGCTGGCCAACATGGCCGAACTCCGGGCCAGAGGCGAAACGGCCTGGGCCACGGGCGTGGTCTGCGAAATGGCCTATGGCAAGTTCGGGGCCGTGGTGCTGGCCACCGCCGTGCTGGGCGCAGTCTGCACCGGCATCAACGGCTTCTATGTGGCCACTACCCGCCTCCTGCTCAGCATGGCGCGCGGCGGCATCATCCCCAACTGGTTCGCGGACATTCACCCCAAGTACCATTCGCCTTACAAGTCCATCATCTTCACCATCTGCATCGTGCTGCTCACGCCCTGGTGCGGACGCGCCGTGGTGGGCTGGATTGTGGACATGTCCGCCGTAGGCACGGCCATTGCCTACCTGTACACCTGCCTTGCGGGCTACCGCCTCACCAGCAGCAAGCCCGTCGCCGAACGCGGCGCCAAGCCGATCATCTGCATCATCGGCGCGGTGGTCTCCATCATCTGCATCCTGCTCCTGCTGACGCCCGGCTCGCCCGCCCTCATCGGCCCGGCCCCGCGCTGGATCATGCTGGCCTGGATTGTCCTTGGCGTGATCTTCTACTTCGTCAAGCGCGCCGAATGGAGCAAGATTCCCGAAGAGGACATGCGCGAGCGCGTGCTCGGCAATCGCAATCTGCCCGTCTTCTTCAAGAAGGACGCGCAGTAATTCGACCAGCCGTCGGCGACCGACACAACAGTCGCCTCCTTGTGCCGGGGAGACTCCTTGCGGGGAGTCTCCCCCCATTTTTTTCGCTTCGGATAGGGCCGGCCCCACGGCATAGGGCCGGACATGGCTCCGCCGTAGCGGCAATCAGGCCCGCCGCCGCACGAGGGCCAGCACCTGCGGGCCGAGCATGACCAGCAGCACCGAGCCGCAGATCAGGCCCACGCCCGAAAAGACCGCCGCCGTGCACGGCTCGTGAAAGACGAGAATGCCCACAATCACCGCCGTCAGCGGTTCCATGACCCCCAGCACCGACGTCAGCGTGGAGCCGATGCGCTGCACGGCCAGCACGAGGGTCAGATTGCTCAACAGGGCCGTGATGATGGCCAGGCCCAGCACATTGCCCCCTTCCTCGACAGAGACGAGCAGACGGAAGCTGCCGGTCAGCAGCGCGCTGACAAGGGACATGGCCGCCCCGGCGGCCAGCACCCAGAAGGTGACGGCCAGTCCGCTCAGGCCGGGTTTGCGGGTGATCTGCAGGCCGATGATATAGAGCGCGTTGCAGAGGCTGGAGAGCAGGGCCATGCCCAGCCCCAGCAGGGAAAGCGCGCCGCTGCCGCCGTCCCCGCCGAGCATGTAGACCCCGGCCACGGCCAGGGCAATGGCCGCCGCCGTGATCCACGAAAAACGCTCATGGAAAAAGCACACCATGATCAGCATGACCTGCACCGGATACAGAAACTGGATGGTGGAGGCCATGCCGCTGGGCATGTGATGAAAGCTCCAGAACAGCAGCAGGGCCGCCATCAGATAGAAAAAGCTGGACAGGCACAGCCCGCCCACCACCGGCAGGGGCGCGCGCACCCGTTCCCCGCGCAGGCGCAGGACAAGCCACAGGGTGAGCGAGGCGACGAGAAAGCGATAAAAAAGGGCGCATTCGGCGCTCATGCCCCCCCGCATGAGCGGAATGCTGAAAAAGGGAATCAGGCCGAAGGTCGCCGACGAGAACAGTCCGTAAAAAAAGCCCATGCCGTGGTACCTCCCGGAGCGGTCAGCCGAAGTGTGCCGAAAAAGGCCGGACGCGGCAAGCCGTGCGTCAGGGTTTTTCGGGCATGACGCCCGCCCCGCCCGCAATGACGGGCAGGGAACCCCGGCGCGACAGCCCCCGGCGCGTTGCAAGCCCGCCCTGCCTGTGGCATACTTCGCCGCGTGCCGCACGGCGCGCATTCAGGGGAAAAAGCCGCCTCCGCCGCCGCCCGCTCAGGGCCGCGGGGCCGATTCCGTCGGGGCGGCCCAGTGTCCAGAGTCCTTTCACCACAGGGAACGCCATGATCAGCCTGCAAGATTCTCCCGTCATCGTGGATGACGGTCAGCTCCTTTCCCGCGAGGAAGCCGCCGCCCGCGGCATCGACTGCGCCGCCGCCCGCAAGGCCACGCTGGCCCATCGCATCCTCTCGGCCCACAATACCGCCCCGGAGGGGGACGCCACCCTGCGGCTGCGCTTCGATGCGCTGGCCTCTCACGACATCACATATGTGGGCATCATCCAGACCGCCCGCGCCAGCGGCCTCAAGCGCTTTCCCGTGCCCTACGCCCTGACCAACTGCCACAACAGCCTCTGCGCCGTGGGCGGCACCATCAACGAGGATGACCATCTCTTCGGCCTGACAGCGGCCCGCAAATACGGCGGCATTTTCGTGCCGCCCCATCTGGCGGTCATCCATCAGTACGCCCGCGAAATGATGGCCGGTTGCGGCAAAATGATCCTCGGCTCGGACAGTCACACCCGCTATGGCGCGCTGGGCACCATGGCCATCGGCGAGGGCGGCCCGGAGCTGGTCAAGCAGCTCCTTGGCAAGACCTATGACGTGCCCGCGCCCGACGTGGTGCTTGTCTGGCTGGAAAACGCCCCGCAGCCGGGCGTCGGCCCGCAGGACGTGGCGCTGGCCATCATCGGCGCGGTCTTTGCCAACGGCTTCGTGAAAAACCGGGTCATGGAATTCGCCGGGCCGGGCGTGGCGGGCCTGTCCGTGGAATACCGCTGCGGCATCGACGTGATGACCACCGAAACCACCTGTCTTTCCTCCATCTGGACAACCGACGACAAGGTGCGCGACTACCTCGCCCTGCACGGTCGCGAAGCCGACTACGCCCCCCTGCGCCCCGAAGGCCCGGCCTGCTATGACCGCCTTGTGCGTGTGGATCTGGCCGCCGTGCCGCCCATGATCGCCCTGCCCTTCCACCCGAGCAACGTCTACCCTGTGGCCGAGGTGGCCGCCCACGGCGAGGAACTCCTTGCCGCCGTGGAGGCGGAAGCCCGCAAGCAGTTCGGCGCGGCGGGCGAGGGCCTGAAACTGCGCGAAAAATTCCGTGACGGCGGCCTCTGGACGGATCAGGGCATCATTGCCGGTTGCGCGGGCGGCTCCTTTGAAAACTGCTGCATGGCCGCCGCCATTCTGGACGGCCAGAGCACCGGCAACGGCGAATTTTCCCTTTCCGTCTACCCGGCCAGCGAGCCGCAGGCCCTGGCCCTCGTGCGCAACGGCGCTATCGCCAAGCTCATGGAAGCGGGCGCGGTCATCAAGAACGCCTTTTGCGGCCCCTGCTTCGGCGCGGGCGACACCCCGGCCCACGGCGCGCTCTCCATCCGCCATTCCACCCGCAACTTCCCCAATCGCGAAGGCTCCAAGCCCGGCAACGGACAGGTCTCCGGCGTGGCCCTCATGGATGCCCGCTCCATCGCCGCCACGGCGGCCAACGGCGGTCGCCTCACCCCGGCCACCGATCTGGACTGGGACAGCCCGCGCCTGAAAAACATCAACCTCGACTACCGTTTCGACCCTCTCGTCTACGGACGCCGCGTCTACAACGGCTTCAACCAGCCCGAACCCGAGGCCGAACTCAAGCGCGGCCCCAATATCGCCGACTGGCCCGCCATGCACCCGCTGCCGCGGCACCTCCTGCTGCGCGTGGCCTCGGTCATCACGGATCCCGTCACCACCACCGACGAGCTTATCCCCTCCGGCGAAACCTCCTCCCTGCGCTCCAATCCGCTCAAGCTCGCTGAGTTCACCCTCTCCCGCAAGGATCCCGGCTACGTGGGCCGCGCCAAGGACATTCAGGCCGTGGAGAAAGCCCGCCTTGCCGGCGACGAAAGCACGGTACGCGCCCGCCTCCGGGATTGGTGCGCCCCCCTCGTCAAGGTCGATCCCGCCCTCTGCGACAGCCTGGCCGCCGATCTTGCCCAACTCGGCATCGGTTCCGTCGTGTTCGCCTGCAAGCCCGGCGACGGCTCTGCCCGCGAGCAGGCGGCCTCCTGTCAGAAAGTCCTTGGCGGCTGGGCCAACATCGCCGTGGAATACGCCACCAAGCGCTACCGCTCCAACCTGATCAACTGGGGCATGCTGCCCCTGCTCGGCTCCGCAGAACTGGCCCATTCCCTCGCGGTCAACGACAGCATCCTCCTGCCCGGCGTGCGCGAAGCCGTGGAAGCCGACGCCGATGCCATCGCCGGCTGGATTCTGCCCGCCGACGGCAGCCCGGCCCGCTCCTGCACCTTCCGCCTCGGCGAACTCACCGCCGACGAACGCCGGATCATTCTCGACGGCTGCCTCATCAACTTCTACAACCGCTAGCCATACCGCCGCATGCCGGCTCTCCGAAAACGACTGGCAGGGCCTGCCAGCGCAAGAGGGAGCGGGAAATCGTTTTGCAAAACGGTTCTCCCGCTCCCTCTCGCATCAGGGAAAAGAGATTGTCAGGTGGGGTCAGTTGTCGCCCACGGAGCAGAACACGCGATCGTCCTGATGGCACACCGCTCTTCCGAGCTGCCGTTCAATGGCCGATAGCAGACGGGCCTGATCCTGAGCGCGGGAGCGGGTCTTGGCGCGCTGCATTTCCCGTTCCGCCGTCCTGATTGCCGCGTCGAGCGACTCGCCGCGCGTCAGGGAGGCCGCGCCAATGGCGAATATCACCGGAACATCCGCTTCCTTTTGCAGCATGAGGCCCTTTGCGAGGTTGCGGGCACATTCATCGGCCAGCGGCGGGGTGCAGTCGGGCAGGAGCACCAAAAATTCATCTCCGCCCATGCGAATGATGTATTTGGGCATCTGGATGACCGTGGACAGCACATTGACGGTTTCCAGCAGCAGCCTGTCGCCGCGATCATGGCCGAGGGCGTCATTCACCATTTTCAGGCCGCATACGTCAATGTACAGGAGACTCAGCGGCCACGGGCCGTCCCGCTTCAGCCGGGGCCACTCCTCCCGGAAAAAGCTCCTGTTGTGGCAGCCTGTGAGCGTATCGCGCATGGCATCTTCCAGCGACTTGGCATAGCGCTCGCGCACAACCTCGATATTCTGATTGCTGCCGCGAAGGGCGAGCGCCTGCCCGTGCGCATTGCGCTGCACCACAAAACCCCGGCCGATGGTCCAGACATAATGCCCGCGCTTGTGCCTGATCCGGACGGTGCATTCAAACTTGTCGCCATATGCCGGGTTGAGCGACATCTGCTGCTGAAACGCCACGGCATCCCTGTCATCCGGATGCACAAGCTCCACCCAGCCGTCGATATCCTGCGGCAGGCCTTCGCCCGGCCAGTCATATCCCAGCATTCTGTGGTAATCTTCGCAAAAGGAGCATTTGCCCGTTATGGCGTTCCATTCCCAGAGGCCCACTTCGGGAGAATTGTAGACCCGGGGAATGGAAAAGGCATTTTTCACCTCAATGAGGTAGCCGGCGCAGCGCATGGCCCGCCCGCGCTCATCCCGCAGGGGGATGCTGCCCTGCATGAGGATGTCCGTGCAGTGTCCGTCCCGACAGATGACGGCGTTCACCAACACCACATCGCCCCTGTCGTCCTTTTCCAGAATGTGCAACAGCTGCTCGCGCGCAACCGTATCGAAATGCTGCAGGAAGCTGCTGGCGGTCAACTCGCCGGGCGGCAGCCTGAGCGTCTGCCGCGCTGTTTCATCCAGCCAGAACCGGCTGCCGTCATACAGCCAGAAGCCCGGAGAAAACACGGTAAAAATATGTTCATTCCTGTACGGCATGGGACACCCCGAAAAACATGCGGCGAATCTCCGTGCGCGGGCACGATCCGCCTCAAACAGCAGGCATTGCGGAAAGCCGTCGAACGTTCAGGGCAAAATTGGCCCCCGACCGGCCGCTTCCGACAGCCCCATTTCTTAAGCCCAGACTCCCGCCGCGTCAATTGCCAGTCCCCGGGCCTGGGCACGCCTCGACAAACGGACGGCATGAGGTTACACTTTTCGCCAGTTTTCGGCAGCATTACGGCACAAGGAGCCTTATTCGTGCAGAGCAGCGATTTTCCCGCCTATCGCGGACACATGGAGTATGTCTGCCTGTCCTGCGGGCAGCGTTACCCCGGCGACAGCCTTTTGTACACCTGCCCGCAGTGCGGCGGGGTTTTCCTTCTGGAAAATACGGATTTTGCCCGTCTGCGCACCCGCAGCGGCGCGGAATGGCGCGCCCTGTTCGATGCCCGGGCCGCGGCCCGCAGTACGGCCCTGCGCGGCATTTTCCGTTATTATGAACTCATGGCCCCGCTCATGGACGAGGAAGACATCGTCTATCTGGGCGAGGGCATCACCCCCATCGTGGAGGCCGCCGCCCCCCTGCGAGATCGCGTGGGCCTGCCCTTTGCCTACAAGAACGACGGGCAGAATCCCAGCGCCTCCTTCAAGGATCGCGGCATGGCCTGCGCCTTCAGCTATCTGAAATGGCTTTGCCGCCGCAACGACTGGAACGAGGTGCTCACCGTCTGCGCCTCCACCGGCGATACGTCGGCGGCGGCCGCGCTCTATGCGGCCTATGTGGGCAAGCCGCTCAAGAGCGTCGTGCTGCTGCCGCACGGCAAGGTGACCCCGCAGCAGCTGTCGCAGCCGCTGGGCAGCGGGGCCACGGTGCTGGAACTGCCCGGCGTCTTTGACGACTGCATGAAGGTCGTGGAACTGCTGGCCGAGAACTACCGCGTGGCCCTGCTCAATTCCAAGAACAGCTGGCGCATCCTCGGGCAGGAGTCCTATGCCTATGAAGTGGCCCAATGGTACAACTGGGACGTGGACGGCCTCTGCCTCTTTGTGCCGGTGGGCAATGCGGGCAACATCACGGCCGTCATGTCCGGCTTCCTCAAGCTGCGCGAGCTGGGCATCATCAGCGGCCTGCCGCGCATTTTCGGCGTGCAGTCCAGCCATGCCGACCCGGTGTACCGCTACTATGCTGCGCCGGCGGATCAGCGCGTCTGGCAGCCCGTCACCGTGACGCCCAGCGTGGCGCAGGCGGCCATGATCGGCAATCCCGTGTCCATGCCGCGCGTGCGGCGTCTGGCCGAACGCTTCCTCGAAGCCGGGGGCGAGCGCGCCTTCCAGGTGGTGCAGGTGACCGAGCAGCAGATCATGGATGCCATGATCGTCGCCAACCGTCACGGCCACATTGCCTGCACCCAGGGCGGGGAATGCCTGGCCGGGCTGATCAATGCCCGTACCCTCGGCCTGATGGGCGACAATGAGCACGCGGTGCTTGACGCCACGGCCCATGCCCTCAAGTTTGCCGGTTTTCAGGAAATGTACTTCAGCAACACCTTTCCGCCCGACTACGGCGTGCGGCCCGACCCGGCGCTGGCCAATGCCCCTGAACTTCTGTTGCCGCCCGCAGCCCGCGAAGGCTTGGACGTGGCCGAATTTGCCCGTCTGGGGGCCGAGGCCGTGGTGCGGCGTCTGGGGCTGGCGCGACGCTGATCCTGTCCACGCGGCAGGCCCGCGTTCCGGCCCTTTTCCACGGGAGGCAACATGACTTCGGACACGACCCGCCCCCTTCTCCCCGCCCTGATCACGAGTGCGCCCGACGCGCAGGCCCGGAGCAGGCGCACCCAAAAGGGCATGAAGGAAACGGATTTCGAGGCCTGGCGGCAAAGCCTGAAAGGCCGCGACGTGCTGCGGGCCAATGTCTGGGAAATGCTGGACAGCGGCGCCCGGCGCAGCGGCAGGGAGCAGGCTGAGCTGCTCATGCAGACGCTGCGGCGCTTTTCCCGGGACGAGAACGCCTGAGCCGTCTCTCGCCCTCCGGCTGCATCAGGCCCCTGCCTCGCGGCAGGGGCTTTCTTGTGCCGCCGTCTGCCGCGAACCGATAAAAAAGCCGCCCCCGGGGGCGGCTTCGTTTGTCGCGTCAGCAATGCGGATCAGGCATCGGCGTGCGCCTTGAGGGCCTCGGCCTGCGCCGCCGTGGCCAGCGCCTCGAACAGCGGATCCAGCTCCCCTTCCATAATGCGATCAAGGGAATACAGGGTCAGATTGATGCGGTGATCCGTGCAGCGGCCCTGCGGGAAATTGTAGGTGCGGATGCGTTCGGAACGGTCGCCGGAACCCACCTGCGCCTTGCGGTCGGCGGACTGCTCGTTGGATTGCCGTTCGCGTTCGGCGGCCAGAATGCGGGAGGCCAGCACCTTCATGGCCCGCGCCTTGTTCTTGTGCTGGGAGCGCTCGTCCTGGCAGGTCACCACGGTGCCCGTGGGGATATGGGTAATGCGCACGGCGGATTCGGTCTTGTTGACGTGCTGACCGCCCGCGCCCGAGGCCCGGTAAATGTCGATGCGCAAATCTTCGGGCCGGATTTCCACATCCACTTCCTCGGCTTCGGGCATGACGGCCACCGTGGCCGCCGAAGTATGAATGCGGCCTTGCGTTTCCGTGGCGGGCACACGCTGCACACGATGCGTCCCGGCCTCGAATTTGAGGTGACTGTAAACGCGATCCCCGGAAATCAGGCAGATAATTTCCTTGTAGCCGCCGGAATCGGACGGGGATTCGCTCATCACTTCCACCTTCCAGCCCTTCACTTCCGCGTAGCGGGTATACATGCGGAAAAGATCCGCCGCAAAGAGCGAGGCTTCCTCGCCGCCGGTGCCGGCGCGGATTTCCAGAATGGTATTCTTTTCATCCAGCGGATCCTTGGGCAGGAGCAGCACCTTGAGCCGCTGCTCAAGCTGCGGCAGTTCCGCTTCCGCGGCGGCAATCTCCTCCTGCGCCATGGCCTTGATGTCCGGATCGCTGTCGTGCAACAACGCCCTGTTTTCGGCCGTCTCCCGCACGAGCTGACGATGCCGGCGAAAAAGCTCCACCACATCGCGCAAGTCGGCATGGGCCTTGGCGGTTTTGCGGTACTGATCCTGATCGTTGTAGACCTCGGGATCAGCCAGCTGCTTTTCCAGTTCGATATATTTTCTTTCCAGCGCTTCCAGTTTGCCGAACATGATTCCTCCCGTGCGGGTCAGCAGGCTTGCGCCTGATCAGGCGATTCCGGTTCAATAACATAGTCCGCCGTGCGGATGTCGCGCCCGGCCGTCTCCTCGCCGAGGGCCTCGCGCAGGGCTACCACGGCCACTTCCAGCTGCGCCCTGTCCGGTTCGTCGGTGGTCAGGCGCTGCAGCACCAGCCCCGGCGTGCGCAGCAGATCGGCCCAGATGCCTTCCGGCAGGCGCGCGGCATAGCGAATCAGCTCATAGGCCAGCGCGCTGATGGGAATCACCAGCAGCAGCTTGAAGCTGATGGTCAGGGCGTGCTTGGCAATGCTGCCCTGCGGCGTGTACAGGGCCAGCAGCGCGGGCACGAGCACGGCATGCAGGACGATGGAAATGCAGATGACAAAGAGCAGAAAGGTTGTGCCGCAACGCGGGTGCAGACGGCTCATGCGGGCGGCTGCGGCGGCATCCACAATGCCCCCGGCCTCGAAGGCATGGATGGTCTTGTGCTCGGCCCCGTGATACTGAAACACGCGGCGAATATCCGGTACAAAGGAAATGGCCCAGATATAGCCCATGAAGATGCAGCACTTGTAAAAGCCGTCCCACAGATGAAAGCTCAGGCCCTCCACCCCGCCGCCCACGCCAATCCATTGCATGAGCAGGGACAGACCGTGCGGGGCCACCACAAAGAGCAGCACCGCCATGAGCAGGGCCAGCACCAGCGTCAGGGCCAGATGCCAGCCTTCCAGCGGCTCTTCCGTGCTTTCGGCCTGCACCTCGGCCGAGCGGTTGAGGGCCTTGATGCCGTTGACGAGCGTTTCCAGCAGCACGGGAAAGCCGCGCACAAAGGCTTTTCTGAACAGGGCATGCCGCGTCAGGGAAAACCACGGCAGCCGCCGTGAGGAAATCTTGCCGTCCGGACGGCGCACCGCCAGGGCATAGGTCTCGCCGTAGCGCATCATGATGCCTTCCATGACGGCCTGACCGCCCACAACGGGGCAGGCCGCACGGACAAGCAGCGCCGGCAGGGCGCGCAAGATATGTCGCATTGTCATTGCCATTTGTCTCTGAAATCAGCGTTTCGCGCGGACGCGGACGCAGGCCCATCGGCTGCCCCGTCAGCTTCAGCCCCGTCGCCGGGGAGCGCCTGCCGTCCCGCCTCCTGAAAAAAATACGACTCCAGCAAGACCATGACAGAACATTCCGTCAACGGCCTTGCCAGAGGTAAATTTCCCGCACCGAAGCGGGCCGGACAACGGGCGTGCCGCACGGGGGCGGCGCAACCTATTTCTGCTCGAACTTGGCGTACTTCTTGCGGAAGCGGTCAATACGCCCCGCCGTGTCCAGGAAGCGCTGCTTGCCGGTGAAGAAGGGATGGCAGGCGGAGCACACTTCCACATGCACCTGTTCGCCCTTGGTGGAAAGCACTTCTTCCGTGTTGCCGCAGGCGCAGGCGATGGTGGCCTTGTACACCGTGGGATGGATGTCTTTCTTCATGATCAACCTCGTGTATGGCACGGCGCGAGCCGTTGAAATGCGTAGACGCCACGACGCCCGTGGCAGGGTCAAAATCTATAGCCTCCTTTTCCGGCGTTGGCAAGCCTCAAAGCCGGCAGATCCAAAAAATGTTTTCGCCGCCGGCATTGCTTCCCGCCGCACAAGCCGCTACACTCGCCCCATGTGTGCCAAAATCGCCCGACAGCGCGCCGATGCGCTCGTTCATCAACAGGGCCTCGCCGAAAGCCGCGAGCAGGCCCGCCGCCTCATCATGGCCGGCAAGGTGGCCCTGGCCGCCGACGGCCTTCCCCCCGGAGCGCCGCCGCTCAAGGTGGACAAGCCCGGCCACCCCTACCCCGAAGGCACCCGCTTCAGCCTGCTGGAAAAGGAGCGCTACGCCAGCCGCGGAGCCTACAAGCTCCTGACCATTCTGGAAAACTTCCAGCTCGACGTGTCCGGCCTCGTTTGCCTTGACGCCGGCGCCAGCACCGGCGGCTTTACCGACTGTCTCCTGCAGCACGGTGCGGCCCGGGTCTACGCCGTGGATGTGGGCAGGAATCAGCTGCACGAAAAGCTGCGCGCCGATCCCCGTGTCGTCAACCTCGAAGGCGTCAACCTGCGCGCCGCCCCGCCGGAACTCATCCCGGAACCCGTCGATCTCGTGGTGGGCGACGTCTCCTTCATCTCCCTGACCCTCATCCTGCCGCCCTGCATGGTCTGGCTGCGTCCCGGCGGGCGTCTGGCCGTGCTCATCAAGCCCCAGTTTGAACTCGGCCCCGGCGAAACCGTCAAGGGCGTCGTGCGCGATGAGGCCGCCCGGCAGCGCGCCGTGGATAAAATCCTCACCTTCTGCCGCGAGACCCTCGGCCTTGCCTGTCTCGGCGTTCTCCCCGCCGCCATTCGCGGCCCCAAGGGCAATCAGGAATACATGGCCCTTTTTCAGCGCGCCTGAAGCGCTTGCCGGCCCTCGCGCTCCCTTCCCTTCGCCGTACCGGGGTCGCTGCATGGCAGCGTGCCCCGGCAAGGCATCGCACGCCTGCCCCGTCCCCCGGCGGCATGGCAAAAAGGCAGATGGTGCAGCGCATGCTGTTCGACCTGCCTTTTTGTTCGGGATTTGGCTGGGGCGAAGCCGGGCGTCACCTTGCGGGCCACGACGACCGGCGTCTGGACAGGGAAGTTTTTTGGAAGGGTGGGGTTCGGGGAGGGAGAACCTTTTGTTCACAAAGGGGTTCCCTCCCCGAAGAATAAAGAAATAAAATCAATTTGATACGAGGGGGAGAGGGAGAACCGTTTTGCCAAACGGTTTCCCTCTCCCCCTCGCCTGAAGGAAGGCCTACCCGGCGTAGAGCGCCTTAGGCGAAGCTGATGCTCTTGCCGGGAGCGAGATCGATGCAGCGGCAGTCCGGGGCGCGCAGGGCGAGTTCCTGCTTGAAAGCCTCAGTGGACTGGGCCAGCACGGGGAACGTGCCCCAGTGCATGGGGATGACGCTTTTGCAGCCAAGGAGGGTGCAGGCGAGAGCGGCTTGCGGTGCGTCCATGGTAAAGACGCCGCCAATGGGCAGCAGGGCCACGTCCAGCGGATAGAGCTGCCCCCAGAGGGCCATGCCGCTGAAGAGGCAGGTATCGCCCGCATGGTAGACGGTGAGTCCGTCGGGGGTGCGGATGATGTAACCGGCGGGACAGCCGGACTCGCTGGAATGGAAGGCCGGGGTCATGGTCACGGCAAAGCCGGCGTGCTCCACGGTGCCGCCCATGTTGAAACCGATGCCGTTGAGGATCTGTTCCTGCGGCACGCCCTGAGCCACAAGTTTTTCAGCGGTGCCCACAATGGCCCCGAGCATGGCCCCGGTGGCGCGGCAGAGATTGACGGCCTCGCCCACATGATCGGCGTGATCATGGGTGACGAGCACCACATCCAGCGGCCCCATGCTGTCCGCGCTGATGCCGGATGCCGGAGTGAGGAAGGGATCGATACAGAGGCGGCGTTGCCGGCCGTCGATTTCGCTGCTGATGGTGAAGGCCGAATGACCGTGCCAGGTGATGCTGCTCATGGCTGCTCCTTGTGGGTGGGGGGTTGCGGGCAGGGGGCACAGCCCCAGCGCCCGAGAGGGTGGTCAATGCGCAGTTGATCGAATATGCGCCCGCAGAAGTGGGCCAGCATGTCGTCCAGCGAGTGGGGCTGCAGATAAAAGCCCGGGGAAAAGGGCATGATGACGGCTCCGGCTTCCTGCAGGGCAAGCATGTTGCGCAGATGGATGCGGGAAAGCGGGCTTTCGCGGGTGACGAGCACGAGGGGGCGGCGCTCCTTGAGGCAGACGCCGGCAGCCCGTTGCAGGAGGTTGGCGGTCAGTCCCGCGGCCAGCGCGCCCAGGGTATTCATGGAGCAGGGGGCGATGATCATGCCGTCATGCGGCCAGGAACCGCTGGCCGGAGGCGCGGCCATGTCGTCAGGATCGAACACGGCATCCGCGAGTGCGTGAAGCTCTCCGAGGCATGTCCCGCCTTCCGCGCGCAGGACGGCTTCGGCCCCGCGCGAGACGATGAGCTGAACGGACAGGCCCGGCAGGGCGCGACAGTGGCGCAGCAGGTGGAGGGCCAGCGGCATGCCGCTGGCGCCGCTGACGCCGACGAGAAGGGTTGTTGTGGCCGCCATGCGTCGAGTATAGGGGAGAACGGCACGCCAGGCCAGTGCGGCCCGGGAGATTTTTTCCTTGACAGCGGCCCCGGCAAAGGCTATGTGGAGTGGTCACGCGCCCGTAGCTCAGTTGGATAGAGCGTTGGCCTCCGGAGCCAAAGGCCACAGGTTCGAATCCTGTCGGGCGCGCCATGAATTTCAGGGACGTGCGGCAATGCCGTGCGTCCCTTTGTCGTTTTTCGGCACATGGCCCGCGCCCCATGCGCGGCGGGGACGGCGCATGCCGTCCCCGCTCGAGCATGTTCCATCAGGCGCACAGGCCCGTCAGGGCCGCTTCAAATCCTCGACAATATGGCCCAGATTCTGGGCCTGCGTGTCCAGACTCTGCACGGCGGCGGCAGCCGTATTCATGGCCCGCACCAGCTCGTCGGCCCGTTGGTTGACCTCGCTGATGGAGCGGTTGATTTGCTCGCTGGCGGCGGATTGCTGTTCGCTGGCCGCGGCAATGGCCCGCACCTGATCCGACGAGGTTTCGATGAGCTGAAAGATCTCCTTGAGGGCCGCGCCGGACTGATTGGCGTATTCCGTGGCCTGGGCGATATTTTCCACCGCCAGATCCACCTGCTGCATGCTCTTGCCGGCGCTGTCCTGAATGGCCCGGATGGCCGCAGCCACATCCGTGGTGGAACTCATGGTCTTTTCGGCGAGCTTGCGCACCTCGTCGGCCACCACGGCAAAGCCGCGTCCGGCTTCCCCGGCCCGGGCCGCCTCGATGGCCGCATTGAGGGCCAGCAGATTGGTCTGATCGGCAATATCCGAAATGACGCCCATGATCTGATTGATAGCCTGGGCCTGCTCGCTGAGCGCATGCATGTCCCCACGCAACTGTTCGGACTGCCGCTGGACATTCTGGATGCTTTGCACGGACTTGGCCACCACGGCTGCGCCCTCGTCGGCCTTGGCGCGGGCCGTGGTCGAGACGTCGGCCGCCGTGCCCGCGCTGCGGGCCACCTCGAGCACGGTGGAATTCATTTCTTCCATGGCCGTGGCGGTTTCGCCGAGGCGCGCCGAAGCGTGGGCGGTATCCTCGTTGGCCCGGGCGATTTCGGCATTGAGGCTGTGCACGGCCTCGCTCACATGGGCCACCACCACATCAATGCGGCTCGCGGCGGCCAGCATGCCTTCCTGACGCGCCCTTTCGGCCCGGCTGCGGGCCTCCTCGGCCTCGGCAAGGGCCTTGCGGGCCTCTTCGCCATGCCGTTCGGCCTCGAGCGTCTTGGCCTCTGCCTCGGTCGTGCTGTGATGCAGGTTGGCCACCATCGTCCGCAGCGCCTCGGCGAGCTGCCCCATGTCATCCTCGCCATGCACGTCCAGATTCACCTGCGTATCGCCGCCGGCCACGGCCAGGGTGTAGGCGGTAATCTTCTTCACCGGGCGCGCCAGACGGATGCCCAGCACGATGGCCAGGCCCAGCAGCACGAGCAGCACGCCGCCGCTGACCAGGCAGGTGACAAGGATGCCCTGATTGCGCAGGGCGGCCAGCACCTTGACGGGCACGCCGGCAAACCACATGCCGATGATTTCCCCTTGCGCGTTGCGGGCCGGCCAATACACCGAACGATAGGGCTGACCGAGGATCATGTTCTCCTGCATGGCGATCTCGCCGCGCCGCAGGACGGCATCCTCAATGCCGGGATTGTTCAGGCGGGTACCCACGGCCCGCTTGCCGTTGGCGACAATGCTGGTCATGAAGCGGGTATCGCCCTCGAAAAACGTGGCTTCCAGCAGATTGATTTCCTTCAGCCAGTCGATGTGCGCCGGCGTTTCCAGGGAACGGCCGAGCGCCAGCACGCCCAGCACGCCGTTTTCGCCGCGAACGGGCAGCACGGCCCCCAAAAAGTAACGCACGTCGGAAAGCGAACAGAGACCTACGGTCTCCGTGCCCTTGAGGGCGTTCTGCACGGCAGTCTGGGCGGCTTCGCTGCCGCCGGCCTGATCCGCATGGCTGCGGGCCAGCACCTTGCCCGAGGCATCCGTGAGTGTGATCACGTCCGTCTTTGTCTCACGGGCGTAGCGGGACAGGCGCTCCCGCAGCAGGGCGGGATCGCCGCCGGCAAGCGCCTGCCGGACGCCCCTGTCCTCAGCGAGGGCAAGGCCCATATCCCGGAACGAGCGAGCCGTCGCCGCATTGACGGACTCGATGTTGCGTTGCACCCGCTGCAGATTTTCCGTCACGGATTCATTCAGGGGGCGATTCATGAAATATATGCAGACCGCGACAGTGATGACGCTGGCCAGCAGCACGGAAAACAGCAGACTGAAAACGAACTTGTGAGTCAGGGTCAAGCGCATACCTACCTCTTGCCTTTGCCGCGGGGCGACGATTCCCCAATGAACTTTTTTCTTTCTATCGGTACATTTCGCGGAAGGTATAGGGAAAAAAAGGCAACATCCCCGCCTTTTTATCATCTGGGCAGCGGGACAGCCCGCTTCCCCATCCTCCTGAACATCAAAAGCGGGCGGCGAAACCGCCCGCCAAAGGCTGGCCAGGGTTGCGCCGCCCGCTGCCGGGTCGGGTGCCGCCGCCTACAAGGGACAGGGCGTGAGATAGATGCCCCGCTCCTCCTGCGTGAGGGAGACGATTTGCCGCAGACCGTCCAGCGAGGGCCGCCCCTTGTCCCCATTGTCCGCTCCCAGCAGCGCCTGCAGACGATCCACCAGGGCCTCGCGGCGGCGGTTTTCCTCGGGAGTGCCGGCCAGCACGCCTTCATCGGCCAGCTGGGCCAGCGCCCTGCCGTGATGTGCGGCCAGGCTCTGATGCACCTGATAGAGGGGTTCCAGCTGATCGCTTTCCGCGGCGGCCAGCACCATGATGGAAGTCATATACAGGCGCTCGATGTACACGCCATAGATATGCGCGCCGAGCAGGCGCAGCGTGGCCGCATCACGGCTGGCCGCGTGCACGAAGGCCGCGTACTCGCGCTTGCGGTAGGTCTCGGCAATGGTGCGCGCCCGGGCGCTTTGCGGGGCTTTGCGCAGCACCTGAACCTCCTCCCGGCTGAGGCTGGGCAGGTTGTCCAGGCGAAAGGTCTGCAGCAGGCGATTTTCGCGCAGGGCATCCTCAGGCTTGCCGAAAAAGAAGGCAAAGGTGCGATCCGCCGTCACCATGCCGCTGAGTACGGCGCGCTGATCGCTGTCGCCCTCCGTGGGGCAGGTTTCGTCGGAAACGGCCAGCGCGGGCTGATAGACAAAGCCCGCCTCACGATAGTGGGCGATGTCCCTGAGGGCCTGTGCCGGAGAATCGCCGTCCAGAACCTCCAGCAGCGCCGCGACAATGCGCTGCGTTTCCGGGGCCGGGGCCGCGATGGCCTGCCCCAGCAGGGACAGGCAGGCGACCCCGCAGAGCAGGGCCAGCAGACGGGACGGAAGCGAGCTACGCATCGGCATCATCCTTGAGAGCTTCGCGGAAGCGCTCGCGCAGGGCCAGCAGCTTGGCGCGGTTGTCCAGCAGGGCTTCGGCACGTTCGCGCTCGCGGGCCACCACTTCGGCCGGAGCGCGGCTCACGAAACTCTCGTTGTGCAGCTTGGCCTGCACGCCGGCCACGTCCTTTTCCAGCTTGGCCAGTTCCTTGTCCAGGCGGGCCAGCTCGCCATTGAGATCCACCGCGCCCTTGAGCGGCACAATGACCTGACAGCCGCTGACCACGGACGAGGCCGAGGCCTTGGGCGCGGCGAGATCCGTGCCGATGGACAGATCCTCCAGCCGGGCCAGGGTGACGATCATGGCACGGCCGGCTTCCAGCAGGGCGGCCTGGGCCTCGTCGGTTGGATGCAGGAGCAGGCTCACCTTGTGGGCCGGGCTGATGTTCAGTTCGGCCTTGATGGTGCGCACGGCCACGATGACGCCCTGAACAAGCTCCATGCGCGCGGCCTCCTCGGGGCGCACGCAGGCGGGCCGGGCGACGGGGTAGCGCTCCAGCGCGATGTCCGAGGGGCGTTCCCCGGCGGGCACGGGCAGGGCGTTCCAGATTTCGGCGGTGACAAAGGGGGTGATGGGATGCAGGAGCAGGAGCAGTTCGCGCAGCACCGTCCAGAGCACATACTGGGCCACGGGCTTTTGGGTCTCGTCCTGCATGTCGGGCTTGATGAGTTCGAGATACCAGTCGCAAAACTCGTTCCACAGGAACTTGTAGCCGAGCTGGGCCGCGTCGTTGAAGCGGTATTCCTCCAGCGCGCTGTCCATGTCCTGCTTGACGGCCTCCAGCCGGTGCAGGATCCATTGATGATGCAGCCCCTGAACGGCATCAAGGGCCACGGGTGCGGGCGCGCTGTCCGGCAGATTCATGAGCGCGAAGCGGGCCGCATTCCAGATCTTGTTGATGAAGTGGCGGTAGCCCTCGATGCGGGCCTCGGACAGCCGGATGTCCCGGCCCATGGCCGCAAAGGCCGTGAGCGTGAAGCGCAGGGCGTCGCAGCCGTACTTGTCGATCATTTCCAGCGGGTCGATGACGTTGCCCGTGGATTTGGACATCTTGCGACCGGACTCATCCCGCACAAGGGCGTGCAGATAGACGTCGCGGAAGGGGACTTCGCCCATGAAGTGCTGGCCCATCATCATCATGCGGGCCACCCAGAAGAAGATGATGTCAAAACCGGTCACCAGCACGCTGGTGGGATACCAGCGGGCCAGATCCTTCGTCTTCTCCGGCCAGCCCATGGTCGAGAAGGGCCAGAGCGCGGAGGAGAACCAGGTGTCCAGCACATCCTCATCCTGCCGCAGATCGCCGCCGCCGCATTGCGGGCAGGCGGTGGGGTCGTCCTCGCTGACGATGAGCTTGCCGCACTGGGCGCATGTCCAGGCCGGGATGCGGTGGCCCCACCAGATCTGGCGGCTGATGCACCAGTCGCGGATATTGTCCAGCCAGTGATAATAGGTCTTGGCCCAGGACTCGGGCAGGATGCGGGTCAGTTCCGGCACGGCGGCGCGGGCGGCAGGGGCCATTTTTGTGGTGGCCACAAACCATTGCGTGGAGACGTGCGGTTCCACCACCGTATGGCAGCGGTAGCAGTGGCCCACGGCATGATCCAGTTCCTCCACGCCCAGCAGATCCCCGGCGGCCTCGATATCGGCCACGATCTTCTCGCGGCAGGCCTCCTTGCTCAGGCCGACATACGGCCCGGCCTCGGCCTTCATGACGCCATTTTCGTCAATGACCTGCACAAATTCGAGCTTGTGCGTCCGGCCCAGCGTCCAGTCGTTGTGATCGTGGCAGGGCGTGACCTTGAGCGCGCCGGTGCCAAATTCCCGTTCCACATAGCTGTCGGCAATGATGGGGATGCGGCGGCCCAGCACGGGCACAATGGCGGTTTTGCCCACCAGATGGGCATAGCGTTCGTCCTCGGGATGCACGCAGATGGCGGTATCGCCGGGGATGGTTTCCGGGCGGGTGGTGGCGATGACGATTTCGCCGCCGTCCTCAAGATGGTAGCGCACCTTCCAGAGTTTGCCCCGGTGGGGTTCGTGCTCCACCTCGTCGTCCGCCAGGGCCGTATGGCAGCGCGAGCACCAGTTGATGATGTAGTCGCCCTTGTAGATGAGTCCTTCCTCGAACAGGCGGGCAAACACCTTGCGCACCGCGCGGGACAGGCCCTCGTCCATGGTGAAGCGCAGGCGCGTCCAGTCCACGGAGGCGCCGAGGGCGCGGATCTGGTTCAGGATGCGGTGACCGTAATCCTCGCGCCATTGCCAGACCCGTTCAATGAAGGCTTCGCGGCCCAGTTCCTGCCGGGTTTTGCCCTCCTTTGCCAGCGCGCGTTCCACCACGTTCTGGGTGGCGATGCCCGCATGGTCGGTGCCCGGAATCCAGAGGACGTTCTTTCCCTTCTGGCGGGCATGGCGGCAGAGCACGTCGATGAGGGTCTGATTGAGGGCGTGCCCGATATGCAGCGCGCCGGTGACGTTGGGCGGCGGAATGACAATGCAGTACGGATCGCCCGGCGTATCGGGATCGGGCGTAAAGGTCTTGTTGTCCTGCCAGTGGGCGCGCCAGCGCTCTTCCACGTCACGGGGCTCGTAGCCCTTGGGGAGGGTGTCAGCCATCTTGCTTTCTCCATGAAAGGCGGCAATACTGTCTTGTTATGCAGGCCACGCAACCTCCCATCCTTGTCCTCTGGGACGACTCCCACATCTGGGGTCTCATGGTCTGGCGCGCTCTTCGCGCGCTGGGCCTGCCTTCTCGTCTGGTCAAGGGAAAAGACATAGCCAATGGCGGCCTTTTAGGCAAGCCGTGCGCAGGGGGGCAGACCGCGCCCCTGCTCATGGCCCCGGGCGGCAATGCCCGCCTCAAGGCGCAGGCCCTGGGCGAGGCGGGCCGCGAGGCCGTGCGCCAATGGCTGCGGACGGGCGGACGCTATCTCGGCTTCTGCGGCGGCGCGGGGCTGGCCCTTAGCCATGCCCGGGCGCAGGACGGCCTGCACATCTGCCCGTGGTCGCGCGGCAGCTATCCCGAGCGTCAGCAACATCTCATTTCCGGCCATGCCCGGGTACGGGTGCGCTCCTGCCTGATCGACGGTACGGACGCCGAAAGCCGCCCCGCAGCGTTGGACGCGCCCGCCCGCCCCGACAGCCTGCGCCCACCGCTGGACGACGCGGCCTGTGCGCTGGTGCCGCCGCGCTGGCGCGGCTGCGCCCGGGCTGTGCCGCCGCCGGGCCGGGCCTGCGCACGCCGACTTGCTCCCGCTGCCGACGCCGCGCGGGCCGACGAATTTCCTTCCCTGCCGGTCTGGTGGCCGGGGCGCTTTGCACCCACCTCTGATGCCGCGGTCAGCGTACTGGCCCGCTATCATTGTCCGGATCGCGACTTCTGGCTGGCCGATCTGCCCTTGCGGCACATTCCCGCCCATGTCCTCGAGGCCTGGCAGGCGCTCTACGGCGTGAACCTGTCCGCGGACTTCCTGACGGATCAGCCCCTCATGGCCGCAGGCAATTACGGCGACGGGCGCTATGTGCTGAGTTACTCCCATCTGGAAACCCCGGACAGCCCGGACGCCAATCACTGGCTGGCCCATTTGCTGCGCGAGCTGGCCGGGCTGACGCCGCAGCGTGAGGAGGTGCCCGCCTGGGATCTGGACGCCCCGGCCGAAGCCGCCTTCTGGCCCGCATCCGCGCGCGGCCCTCTGCGGGCCGCCCTGGGCTGCGTGCGCGACGTGCTCGATCTGGCAGCGGAACATCATCTCTTTTTCCGGCGCACGCCCTGGCTCTGGGGCTGGAAGGCGGGCCTGCCCGGCGGCACCTGCAACAATCTCCATACGGCCCTGCACACCCTGGCCTGCCTTGCGCCCTCCCCCGCCGCCCTTTCCTTCTGGCAGGACTGCGGGCAGCGGCTGGCGGATCTGGCCGCCCTGTTCCGGGCCGGGGCCGAGGGCTATCTGCTGGCCTGCCGTCTGGCCGAGGCCCTGGCCCCCACCGTGCCCGATGCCGTGGACAGGCGCGGGCTGGACAATCAGCGCGAGGCCGTCTTCGGCCACCCCATGCGCGGCGGCGGCCTCATCGAGGAACTTCTGCTCATGGTCGAGGAACTCATCTTTCTTTCGCAGGACGAGGCGCAACCGGGCGTTTGAGCGCCGGAGCCGCTGTTCGACCGCATGACCACGGAGTCGTTTTTCATGTCCGACAATCTTCTTCGCAGCGGGCTTGTCCGCTATCTGACGCCCGCGCAACTGGCCCGCCTGCGTGCCGTGCGCGTGGGCATTGCCGGAGCCGGGGGGCTGGGTTCCAATACGGCGCTCATGCTGGCCCGCAGCGGCGTGGAGCATTTTCTGCTCATCGATCATGACGTGGTGGACGCCTCCAATCTCAATCGTCAGCAATTCTGGCCGCGTCATGTGGGACGGCCCAAGGTGGACTGCCTGGCCGAGCTGCTGCGCGAACTCAATCCGGCTGTAGACGCGGACTGCCGCCGTCTGCGGCTGGATGCCGCCAGCCTGCCGCCGCTTCTGCCGTCCTGCCCGCTCTGGGTGGAGGCACTGGACGATCCGGCGGACAAACGTCTGCTGGTGGAGCAGGCCCTGCTGGCAGATCGCCATGTGGTGAGCGCTTCGGGCATGGGCGGCTACAACGGCCCGCCCATGCAACAGCGCGTTCTCGGTCGCCTGACCCTGGTGGGAGATTTTACCACCGACATTCTCAGTGCGCCGCCGCTGGCCCCGCGTGTGACCGAGGCCGCGGCCCTGCTGGCCGACGCGGCCCTGACCCGCATTCTTGACACCCTCCCCCCTGCGGCTTTTTCCTGCGCGCCGCAGCCTGCCTGAAAAGGAGCCGCCATGAGCCATGACCCGAGCCTGACCGCATCCGTTGACGCCCCCCTGCCCGAAGGTCTGGAAGATCTGGCGGCGGATGCCCGCTTCCGCTTTGCCTGCCACCCCGGTGTGACCTGCTTCAACCGCTGCTGTCATGACCTGGCCCTGCCGCTGACGCCCTACGATGTCATGATCCTGTGCCGCCACCTCGGCATGGACGGCGAAAATTTTTTGGAACGCTACGCCACGGTGCGCACCTTCCCCGAAACGGGCTTTCCGCTCCCCTTTCTCAATATGGACGAGGTAGAGAACCTGCCCTGCCCCTTCGTGGGGCCGCAGGGCTGCACCGTCTACCCGGCCCGCCCGGCGGCCTGCCGCAGTTATCCGCTGGGACGCGGCACGCGGCTGGGCCGCTCGGGGGTGGAGGAGCGGCACTTTCTCGTGCGCGAAGCGCATTGCCGGGGCTTCGAGAACGGGGAGGAATGGACGCCGCCGCGCTGGCAGGAAGCGCAGGGCCTGCTGCCCTACAATGCCTTCAATGACCGATACATGCGGCTTATGAGCATGGTGCGGGCCACGGGCAAGCCGCTGGAGCCGAGCCTGTCCACGCTGGCCATGCTCTGCCTCTACCAGCTGGACGCCTTTCGCGCGCTCATCGAGGAAAAGCGCCTCTTGCGCCATGTGCGCATCTCCCCGCGCCGTGCCGAGGATGTGCTCTTCGACGACGCGGCCACCCTCGACTTCGGACTGGACTGGCTGGAACTGGTCATCTTTGGCCGCTGCCCCGGTCTGTCCCCTGCCGGAACGGACTGAACCCGCGCCAGCGCTCAGGCTTGACCGGGATCGGGAAAATATTGCCCCCTTCCGGGCCATGACCTGTCGCCCTTGCCCGCAGGCGGCGGGGCCGTGCGGGCGGCGAGCTTTTGGCATCCTTCTTGCTTGGTAACGGGTAACCGTCTTACCTGGAAAAAACCGCCGTCAGGCGATAAAAAAAGGATGTCTGTCATGGAAGTCTCCGGTATCACCGTCAGCCCCAATTATATTTTCCGTCTGCCCGAAATGGATGATGAAGGCTCCGCTCCCGCCGCCCTGCGCGATGCCGTCAGCCTCAGCACTCCCCGCGAATTTACCGATGAAGAAGCCGAACTGATGCTGGATGACACCATCAACATGATCGGCGCGGACAGCGCCACCGCCCTTTCCCTGCATGGCGGACTTTCCGAAAGCCGCGTCTATCAGCTGCTTGGCCTCATGTAGGCATCTTTGGCCCGGCAGCGCGCTGCTGAAAAATTGCCTCGCCGCGCCTGCCGCGCCGATCGATGTTTGACAGTGGCCGCCCCAAGGACGTAAGGTCGTAGCGCCCCACCCCTGGTGGGGCGTTTTTTACAACTTCAGAGGAGAAATCGATGCAGGATGTCGATCGGCAATTGGCTGTCATCAAACGCGGTGTGGCTGAACTCATTGACGAAAACGAACTGCGCAAGAAATTGCAGCGCGGAACTCCGCTGCGGGTGAAGGTCGGCTTTGACCCCACGGCTCCGGATCTGCACTTCGGCCATACGGTGGTCATGCACAAGATGCGCCATTTTCAGGAGCTGGGTCATACCGTCATTTTCCTGATCGGCGACTTTACGGGCCGCATTGGCGATCCCTCCGGTCGCTCGGAAACCCGGCCGCCGCTCACGGAGGAACAGGTCGTTTCCAACGCCGAAACCTACAAGAAGCAGCTCTTCAAGATTCTTGACCCGGAAAAGACGCTGGTGGAATTCAATTCCCGCTGGCTGGGCAAGATGGATGCCGCCGATTTCATCCGCCTCTGCTCGCGCTATACCGTGGCCCGCATGATGGAACGCGACGATTTTGAAAAGCGCTACCGCGAGCAGCGCCCCATTTCCATTCACGAATTTCTCTATCCCCTTTGTCAGGGCTATGATTCCGTGGCTCTCAAGGCCGACGTGGAAATGGGCGGTACGGATCAGAAGTTCAATCTGCTGGTGGGCCGCACCCTGCAGGCGCAGTACGGCATGGAAAGCCAGTGCATCCTGACCATGCCCCTGCTGGAGGGCCTGGACGGCGTGCGCAAGATGTCCAAGAGCTACGGCAATTATATCGGCATTGACGAAGCGCCGTCGGAAATGTTCGGCAAGGTCATGGCGGTCTCCGATGATCTCATGTGGCGCTACTACGAGCTGCTTTCCTCCCTTTCGCTGGAGGAAATCGCCGCGCTCAAGGCCGATGTGGCCGAGGGGCGCGTGCATCCCAAGGCGGCCAAGGAACAGCTTGCCGCCGAAATGGTCAGCCGTTACCACAGCCCGGATGCCGCCGAAGAGGCGCGCATGGCCTTCAATGCCGTCTTTGCCGGCGGCGGCGTGCCGGATGATGCGCCGAGCCACCGTTGCGCTCAGGGCGACGACAGCACGCCCCCGGCTTTTCTGGAGGCGGCCGGTCTGGTCAAGAGCCGTGGCGAAGCCAAGCGCCTGATCAAGGAGGGTGCGCTTTCCGTGGACGGCGAGCGTTGCGACGACGCCCTGACTCCTCTTGCTCCCGGCGAGTATGTCATCAAGCTCGGCAAGAAGCGCTTTTTGCGTCTGACCGTGACGGCCTAGCCGGAATGCCCTTCAACCCCATGATGCGCCGCCGCCCTTGTGGGCGGGCGGCGCTTTTTTTTTGCTGCCGGCGGCAAAATTTTCCCTCCCTCGCTGCAACGTGCCTGCCAGCCGCCCGGCGCATCGACAGCAGAGCGCGACCCAACGGGCGGCCCGCAGGGCCGTGCCCGTTGCGACGCAGGAAGCTACGGGCATCGACAGCAGAGCGCGACCCAACGGGCGGCCGCAGGGCCGTGCCCGTTGCGACGCAGGAAGCTACGGGCATCGACAGCAGCGCTACCCCGCTCGCGCGAGGAGCGGGGTTCCCCTTCCCCTCACAACAACATGCACGCCCGTTGCGTTGCCCGCGTTTCAGTCGGAAGGGGTTTCGGCCGTGGCGTTTTCCGTCGGCACGTCAAAGCCGAAGGTCTCATACCAGTAGAGGTGCGCGCGCTCATGCTGCCAGCTTTTGGGGGGCAGGCCCGCCTTGCGGCAGAGATTTTCCAGATAGGCCCGCGTATTCCAGCCCTGTTCCACCGGCACTTCCGGCAAAAAGACGCCGCTGCTGCCGTCGAGTTCCAACAGCAGGCCGTGGCGGCCGATTTCGATCTGTTCGATGGCCGGACAGGGCGAGAGTGGCCCCAGCACGGAAATATGGATGTCCAGCCGGGGAAATTCCCCTTCCGAGAGGGGCGGGAAGCGCAGATCCTCGAAGGCCGCCGCCCGCGCCATGCGCCAGACATTGCGCAGCAGCGGCTCGTGCCCGATCATGGTGCCAATGCAGCCGCGTAACCGGCCCTCGATTTTGAGGGTCACAAAGGAGCCGAGCGACTTGGCAAGGACGGATCGGGCCATTTGCGGCGGCAGTGGCGGCGGCTGATGGGCCATGTCGCCCACAAGCTGGGTTTTGATGGCGAGCTGCGCACACATGCCGAGCAGTTTCTGTTCCACTTCCGTCAGCATATCCGTCTCCTTGCCGCACAAAACGGGGTATGGCGGCTCTTCCGGCGCGGCAGCGAAGCCCTTGCCGGAAGGGCAGTTTTCGGGTCTGTTGTACGGCCCGCAGGCCGCCCGCCTGAGCTTTGCGGACACGCTGACTGTCCGCCTCCATGAGAGTAAAACAGGGCAATCGGCTTCACGTCAAGCGAAAGCCGGGGGGCCTTTTTCGTTCCTGCGCAAGCAGGCAGGGCAGGCGTTGCGCCGCTCAGACCACAGGATGCGTCAGCGCCGTTTGCCGCTGTTGGAGATCGTATTTTCCACCCCTTTGCCGCCCACGACGGCGCCTTGCCTGCCGGGATTCCCCTTTGCCCGCACAGCGTCCTCACTGCGACATTCGATGAGCCTGGCCCCCCTAATTTTGCCCGCGATTCCGCTCACGTAGACATTTTCATGGCCCGTCGCCCTGACCTTGCCTCGATTGACGCAGCGTTCGGCGGTGGCCCCCGCGATCAATCCAACCACGCCGCCGACGTACACATCACTTTCTCCGTAGGCACTTTTTCTCGCCCGGGCTGAAACGGTACCCTCGTTGACGCAGTCCTCAATGCGCGATGAGCCTGAGCAGGATGCGACGATGCCGCCGGCCATTGCGGTATGGTTTCCTTCCACGGTCACCCGCCCATTATTCAGCGAACCGGACACCACGACCTCATCAAGAAGCGCGCCCTCCGTCATGCTTGCGCCTGCTATGCCGCCGCCGCTGGCGAAGCCGCCTTCCCCATCCGGCTTTTTCACTTCAATGGTCGCGTCATTGGTGCAGTTTCTTACGATCCCCTTGTTGACCCCCACGATACCGCCAATAATCTCCCCGTTCTTCAAAAGGCCGCGTGAAGTGCAGTTTTCTATCCGCCCCATGTTGAAGCTGGCAATTGCCCCGGTTCTGGCGGCCCATTGGTGCGGGCCGGCGATCTCTTCCATTGACGTTTCCACAGTGAGATTTCGTATCTGTCCGTTTTTGTTGACAACTCCGAACAGGCCGCCGTATTCGGGACACTTGGTCGTCATCCTCAGCTCCGAGATCGTATGCCCGCCGCCATCAAAGATGCCGCCAAAGCCGTGGAGATCCGCGCCTATGGGGCACAACGGGCCGCTGAGCGCGATATCCGCAGTCAGCAGAAGATATTTCCCGTCAAAATACAGGGAGTTGATGCCGACGTTGCGCAGATGCGTTTCCGTGGCGATCAGATAGGGATCGTCTTTGGTGCCCGAGCCGCCGCCGAAAGTCGAGGCGTTGGGTCGCCACCCTCCGCATGCCGTGAGCATGACCAGCACGGCAAACAGGAGGAGGTTTCGTACCGCGCGCGTGGCGCGCCAGATGCAGCGGGCGGCGCTTCCGCTACCGAGGGTTCGTGACCGCGTGTCCATGTGGCTTTCATCCCGCCTGTAGCCGGAAGTGCTCAAAAAACCGCGTACAAAAGAAGAAATGCCACAACTTTCGTTGCGGCAAATCTTGTAAAAGGCCGATAGTCCCGCGGCACTGCGGACAATGCGCGCAGGCAGGGGCAACTAGTCTTCGCCTTCGGCGTGAGACTGCTTGCCCGCGCCCTTGAGACCGTACATGGTGGTGGAACCGGAAGACCAGAATTCCAGCACTTCTTCGTTCACCAGCTGGGTGAGCAGCTTTTTCACTTCGCGGGGCCCCTTGTCGGGAAAGAGATCCGTGAAGTCCTTGAAATAGAACTTGGACTTGGCGGCGGACTTGCCCTTGAGGAAGTCGATGATCACGTCTTTATCAGCCATTTCTGTCTCCTGTCCCGGCGGCGCGTTATGCGCCGCCGGGGTTAAGTCAAACCTGGACTAGAACTTGAACTGGGTGCTCTGACGCCAGGTGTAGTAGGCAGGATCGCGGAAGTCGTCGATCAGGTGGTGGGTGAACTTCAGGCCGGTCAGCTTGAAGAAGGATTCCCAACCGATGCGGTTGGCCCAGTCGCCCAGACGCTCGTACTTGTTGGCGTTGGCCGCGTACACGTCAAGGATGTGCTTGACGGTCTTGGTGAGGGTAGGCCAGCGCGGCGGTTCGTTGGGGATGTAGCCCACGACCACCTTGGAGAATTTGGGCATGGTGATGCGGTTGGACACCTTGCCGCCGACCATGATGGCAATGCCGTCGCCTTCGCCGTCGGAGATGGGCAGGGCCGGGCACATGGTGTAGCAGTTGCCGCAGTACATGCAGCGATCCTGCTTGATGGCCACGGAGTTCACCTTTTCACCGTTGTAGTCCACCTTGGTGGGACGCACGGCGGCGGTGGGGCAGGCGGCCACGGCCAGCGGGATTTCGCAGAGTTTGTCGGCCCACTGGTGGTCGATCATCGGGGGCTTGCGGTGGATGCCCACAAGGCCGATGTCGGAGCAGTGCACGGCGCCGCACATGTTGATGCAGCAGGCCAGGGCGATGCGCACCGGGGCGGGCAGACGCATGTTCTTGAACTCTTCGAACACGGTGTCCATCACGCATTTCACCGGGCCGGAGGCGTCGGTGGCGGGGGTGTGGCAGTGCACCCAGCCCTGGGTGTGAACCATGTTGCTCACGCCGGCGCCGGTGCCGCCCACGGGGAACTTGTAGGAGCCGCCGTCGAACTTGCGGGAGTTCAGGTCGTCGCGCAGGGCTTTCATGGTAGCTTCATCTTCCACCATGAATTCGATGTTGTTGCGCGTGGTCCAGCGCACATAGCCGCCGCAGTATTTGTCGGCGATGTCGCAGATTTCGCGGATGTTGGTGATGGACATGGTGCGGGTGCCGCCCACGCGGACGGTGTACACCTTGTCGCCG